>OLWN01000444.1_pt1 | contig 20907 bp, 20 predicted proteins | sample 1644151 | NCBI WGS metagenome assembly OLWN01 (sample SAMEA103958121, study PRJEB25191) | human gut metagenome
GATAATACAAAAAAAGAATAGCTAATTGCTATTCTTTTATAACTTTATTCATAATGATTTAAAATATTCTTCTAAACAAGCTTCTAGTTCATTTACATCTTCTATTCTATTTATTTTTTCTCTTATTTTACTTGATTCTTTAAGATTTTTTATATACCAACATATATGTTTTCTCATTTCTCTTACTGCTATATACTCTCCTTTTTCAGCTACTGCTAACTCTATATGTTGTTTTAATACTTTTAATTTTTCTTCGTTTGAAATTTCTCTTTTTTCACCTTTTATTATGTCATTTATAATCCATGGATTTCCTATTGTTGCTCTTCCTATCATAATTCCATCCACATTGCAATACTCAAACATTTTATTAGCATCTTCTATACTCTTTATATCGCCATTTCCTATTACCGGTATATTTACCGATTCTTTTACTTGTTTTATTATATCTAAATCTGCTCTTCCGCTATAGTACTCTTCTCTTGTTCTCCCATGTATTGTTATTGCAGATGCTCCCGCTTGTTCTATAATTTTTGCCACTTCTACTGCATTTATATTGTTTTTATCCCAGCCTTTTCGCATTTTTACTGTTACTGGCTTTTCCACTGTTTTTACTACTTCTTGTACTATATCTCCTATTAATTCTGGATTCAATAATAACTTACTTCCATCGCCGTTTTTTACTACTTTTGGTGCTGGGCATCCCATATTTATATCTATAATATCAGCAATTTCTGACACTTTGCTTGCAGCAAAAGCCATTATTTTAGGATCATTTCCAAAAATTTGAACTGCTATTGGTCTTTTTTCCCCTTCTACATCTAAAAGCTTTTTGGTTTTTTCGTCATTATGAAAAATGGCTCTGCTACTAGCCATTTCTGTGTACACTAACCCTGGATTTCCATACTCTTTGCAAATTTTTCTAAATGCTAAATCTGTTATACCTGCCATTGGTGCAAGTAGTATATTATTTTCTAATTCTACATTTCCTATTTTTAATTTGTGTATATACATATCTATCCCTTTTTAAAATATATTTTTCTGTCTTCTGCTACTAATATTTAATAATAAACCTATTGATATAAAGTTAGTAATTAATGATGTTCCACCATAACTTATAAATGGTAATGGTATACCTGTTATAGGAAGCAATCCTATTGTCATTCCTATATTTTCTACAACGTGGAATAAAAGTATTCCGCACTATTCCCATTGCTATATATGAACCTAAATCATCACTTGTTGTTTTTGCTACATTAATTGCTTTTGTAATTAATACAACATATATAATTACAACTAAGCAACACGCAATAAATCCTGCCTCTTCACCTATTACTGGAAATATAAAGTCAGTAGTTTTTGGGTATAAAAATCCCAACTGAGTTTGCGTTCCATTAAGCCATCCCATTCCAAAAAGTTTTCCCGCTCCTATTGCTAACTTTGATTGGATAATATTATATCCTGCACCTCTTGGATCTAAATTTGGATTTAAATATACTTCTATTCTAGATTTTGCATGGTCTGGTAATACAAAAAAATACAATAATGGCAATGCTATAACTAATATTGCAAAAGTAGTTATTATATATTTTTTATCTATTCCAGCAACATATAAAATTAATGTAATTGCAACTATATATGCTAATGCAGTTCCATAATCTGGTTGAATTGCTATTAAAAATGTTGGTGCTAGTCCTATTAACAATACAATTGCTAACTTGCTAGGTCTATTTATTTGATTTTTTCCATTTGCCTGAATATTTACAATTGTGTAGCTCAAAAAAAGTATAACAAATATTTTAGCAAGCTCTCCAGGTTGAAAAGATAATAATCCCATATTAAACCAGCTAGTTGCTCCATTAATTGCTCCCGTAAATAATACCACAACCAATAAAATCATAAAAACTGCATAAAAAATCCAAGAGAATCGTGCAATAACATTGTAATCTATAAACATTACTGTGCACATTATTGGAATGCTTATCAAAATCCATATACATTGTTTTTTAAAGGCATCCAATTCAGTTCCTTGGCTTGCACTATATAACGCAATTAAGCCAATTATTACTAATAACAATATGCAAATTAAAATGCTCCATTCTATATTTTTTAAGTTTCTCTTATTCATGCTTAACCTTTCTAAAATATTTTTTTAGGTGGAATATTGCTTCCACCTAATCTTATTATTTTATTTTTTTATCTAATTATTTGTTTTCTTCTTCAGCTTTATCTTCTTTTTCTGGTTCTGTTTTATCACTATCTGATTTTTCTTCTACTTCTACCTCTTCTACTTTTTTCTCTTCTTCATTGTTTTCTGATTCTGTTTCTTTATTTTCTTCTGATTCTTTAGCTTCGCATTCTTCTGATTTTTCTTTGTTTACCTCTTCATTTATTTCTTCTTTGCTTTTTTCTTGTTTTTCTGCCTTTACTTCTTCTTGCTTTGTCTCTTCCTGTTCTTCTTTTTTATCTTCTTCCTTTTTCTCTTTTTCTATTTTTTCTTTTTCTACTTCTTTTTTCATTTCATTTTTTATATTAACAATTGGGATATTAGCATAAAGTGATGGTGCACCTGTTGTTCCATCTTCTTTTATTTCATTTGTAAGTCTAACATCAATTGCTTCTTCTTCTACATCTATATATTTTTTTATAACTTCTATAATTTCCTGTTTCATTAATTCTAGAAAGTCAGCAGAAACATTTGCTCTATCTTGCATTAAAACTAAATGCAATCTCTCTTTTGCTGTATCTTTACTAGGTACATTTTTTTCTTCTGCTTTTTTTAATCTTTTAAAAAAGTTTACTATATTCTCGAACATTTCTATTTCCTTTCTAAAAGCGATTTTATGCTTCACTTTTTATGTTATTTTCTAAACCATCCTTTTATTTTTTCCCATAATCCTTGTTTTTTTCCTGGTATTGTAACATCTATATTTTCTCCAAGAATTCTTCTTGCTATCTCTATATATGCTTTTCCTGATGGTGCTTTTTTGTTCTTTATAACAGGTTCTCCTTTATTAGTTTGTGTGATTATATATTCATCATCTGGAACTACGCCAATTAGGTCAACTGATAATAGGTCAACTATATCGTCAACTTCCATCATTTCACCTTTTTTTACCATGTTTGGTCTTAATCTATTTACTATTAATTCCGGATTTCTAATTTCTGAACTTTCTAATAATCCTATTATTCTATCCGCATCTCTAATTGCTGATATCTCGGCAGTTGTTACTACTATTGCTCTATCAGCACCAGCTATTGCGTTTTTAAATCCTTGCTCAATTCCAGCTGGGCAATCTATTAATATGTAATCAAAATCTTCTTTTAATTTTTTTGTTAGTTCTTTCATTTGTTCTTCATTTATTGCAGTTTTATCTCTTGTTTGAGCGGCTGGGAGTAAAAATAATTCTTCAAAACGCTTGTCCTTAATTAGTGCTTGTCTTAATTTGCATTTTTCTTCTACAACGTCAACAATATCATAAACTATTCTATTTTCTAGTCCCATAACAACATCTAGATTTCTTAATCCTATATCGGTATCTACTAAAACAACTTTTTTACCAGCTTCTGCTAAGCTTGATCCCAAATTTGCTGTTGTTGTTGTTTTTCCTACGCCACCTTTCCCTGATGTTATAACTATTACTTCACCCATTTATTATTTCCTCCTTAAAAAAATAACTGCATTTTTCAATACAGTTATTTTATAATTTTTTGTGTAAAAAGTCAACTAAAAAGCCATTATTGTTATTTGTTTTTTATGCTCTAACCCTATTCTCCGTATGAAAATGTTCCAGTTCCAGCATTATAATAGCATTTCTTTTCTACTTTATCATATAGGCATGCTATATTACTTCCATCAATAACAGGAACAAAATCTCTAACTAATGTGTTCCCATCATATATTTTACAATAATATAATCTGCCTTTTGCCTTTGTTTTAATCCATGGGTTCCCCGAAATGTCAAAAATATATGCTGTTTGTGGAGTTTCAAATGAACTATAATTTTGAACAGCTTTTACTGTATCGCCAATCTTCAGTTCATCCTTAGATATACTATAATATATTGGTGAATCTAAAGAAACAGGAATGTCAACTGATAACCTATTATTTGAATAGTTTTGGAAATCCATCATAACACCTGTAGAACTAGCAAACACAATTGTAAAATTGTTCTGGGTTGCACTTGTTCTGGAACCAAATATGTTAGTCATGCCCTCTGCAAGCGCTATTTCCATTTCTACTTTTGAATCTTGATTCAATTTTACTCCTGTATCTATATATTGTGTTCCTGTACTCTCAATATAATTTACCTTAGTTAGTTGCATATTTTGACTATCTTTTTTCTTATAATTAAAAGTTCCTGTTCCTGAATTATAATAGAATTTTTTTTCTACTTTATCATATAAATATGCTACATCATTCTCGTCAAGAATTGGAATAAAATCTCTAATCAATGTGTCTCCATCATACATTTGTAGTTCATATAATCTCATACTAGTTTTTTGTTTTACCTCGCCTCCCCTATGTGTACAGAATAAATATATACTACTTTTGCTATATTTAGATACATCTTGTGTGCTTCCAGAGCCTTTTTGCTGTCCATCAACATAAATTTTATTATTTTGCAATGTTATTGTTACAGGTACATTAATTTGTGGAATAACACCTGTACCCATTATTGGGGTTCCAAATATTCCCCTATAGCCTTGTGTCTTATTACTTGAATCCCAGGAAACATTTACACCAGCACTATTTCCATTATCACTGCCTAAAAAATATAATCCATAACTATTTGCGCCTAAGTTTTCAGCTGTACGTTCAGCTGTATAGCAAGCCTTAATATTAATTTTTAAATTATTACTTGGAAATACTCCTGTGTCTATATATTGTGTTCCTGTGCTTTCAATATACTCTAATTGTTCTACATTATCTGGTAGTCCATCTCTTGACTTATCAAAATAGGATTCATACATTTGATTTAAGTCATAACTTTCATATATATCTTTTGTATCACTAATAACTTTTCTTTGTGATTGCATTTTATTTGACATTATTACATAACTACTTATTAAAAAAGTGGTTAAAAATACTAGTGAAATTAAAACAAGTATTGCAATTGCACCATTTTCACTTTTCAATTTCTTCATTTGTTACCTCCAATAAAATCTAACTTTATTATACTGTAATAGTTTTTTAAAAACAATAGATTTTTTGTTTTTTCTTTAGTTGCACATGAATTAAGGAACAAATGGGGACAGACCCCTTTTGTTCCTTTCTTTATTTTTCACACTTCTCACCTCACACTTCGCACTTCGTGAAACTGGAATTTGCCTTTCTTTCAAAAAAATAGTATAATATCTATGTTTTAAGGAGATTGATAATATGAACTCAAAGTATTTAGATAAATTAGAATATAATAAAATACTAGAAATGTTAGAAGGTTTTGCTAAAACATATTTAGGTAAAAATTTATGTAGAAGACTAAATCCAAGTACAAATGTATCTTTTTTATTAGAACAAACAAATCAGGCTCTTGGATTAATTTATAAAAAAGGAAGTTTACCTCTTTCTTCTATTCCTAATATTGATATTGCAATTAAAAATCTTGAATCTAACTTTTCTTTAACAGCTTTAGATTTATTAGAAATTGGTAGTATTTTAAAAACTTCTAGAGAATTAAAGGAATATTTTCTTGACGAAACATGTGATTTAATACTTCCTTCTTGTGATCTAGTATATATTAACAAATTATTAGAAAAAGAAATTTTCGATAAAATTTTAGATGAGAATACTATTTCAGATAACGCCTCTTCAAAGTTAAACTCGATTAGAAAATCTCAAAAGAATTTAGGTGTAGAAATTAAAAATAAATTAAACTCAATGGTTCATTCTGCTACATATTCAAAGTATTTGCAAGATAGTATTGTTACAATAAAAAATGAAAGATATGTAATTCCAGTAAAAGAAGAATATAGAAGTTTTGTTAAAGGATTTGTTCATGATGTTTCTTCAAGTGGTTCTACTGTTTTTATTGAGCCTCTTGCTGTTTTTGAACTTAACAACGAATTGAATAACTTAAAAGCTGAGGAAGCAATAGAAATTGCAAAAATTTTAACAGAACTTTCTAGAAAACTTATGCCAATTACTAATGAATTAAAAAACAATGTTGAATTAATTGGTCAAATTGATTTTATATTTGCTAAAGCAAGTTTTAGTAAAAAACTAAATGGAATTAAACCTGATATTAACAACAAAAAATATGTAAATTTAATTCAAGCACGTCATCCTTTAATTGATGAAAGCAAAGTAGTTCCAATTGATATTTCTATTGGAGAAAACTATTCTTCACTTATAATTACAGGGCCAAATACTGGTGGTAAAACTGTTTGTTTAAAAACTACAGGTTTATTGTTATTGATGGCTTATAGCGGAATTTTAATCCCTTGCAAAGAAAATAGCAGTATATATGTTTTTGATAATATTTTTGCGGATATTGGTGATGAACAAAGTATTAGTGAATCTTTAAGTACATTTTCTTCTCATATTTTAAATATTGTTGAAATTACTAAAACAGCAACTAAAAATAGTCTTATTCTTTTAGATGAGCTTGGCTCTGGTACTGACCCAATAGAGGGAAGTCGTTTAGCAATAAGTATTTTGGACTATTTTTATAATTTAGGTTCAATTGTAATTAGCACTACTCATTACGAAGAATTAAAGCAATATGCAATTGTTACAACTGGTTTTGAAAATGCAAGTTTCGAATTTAATTTAGAGACTTTATCTCCAACATATAAATTATTAATTGGCATTCCTGGTAAAAGTAATGCTTTTGAAATAAGTAAAAGACTTGGTTTAAAAGAAAGTATTTTAGAAAAAGCAAAATCATTAATTGATAATGATAATATTTGTATAGAAGATTTATTAAAAGAAATTTATGATAATCAAATAGAAATTGAAAAAAAGAAAGATGAAACAACTAAAAATTTAAATCAAATAGAAATGCTTAGAAAAAAACTTGAAACTGATTATTCAGAGTATGAAGAAAAAGCTATCCTTATGGTTGAAAATGCAAAAAAAGAAGCTAGAGAAATATTATTAGATGTTCAAGATGAAGCAACACAAATAATAAAAGAAATGAACAATCTTTCAAAGAAAAATAGCAAAGCTTCTGTTCAAGAAATGTATGATTTAAAAAGTAAAGTAAATGATAAAATAAAAGACTTTTCTATGAATAGCAAAAATCAAAAAGGTAATTTAACACCAGATGAAATAAAAGTTGGAATGCAAGTATATGTTATTCCTCTTGGCAAAACTGGAACTGTACTAAAACTTCCAAATGCCTCTTCTGAAGTAGAAATCCAAGTAGGAAGCTTAAAAACAAATATTTCTATTGATAAACTTGTACGAACAAAACAAGAAACTGCAAAAACTGTTCAACCTACTAAAAATAAATCAATAATAAAATCTAAAAACATATCTAATGAAATAAATGTAATTGGTTTAACAGTAGATGAAGCAATTCCACTAGTAGACAAATATTTAGATGATGCAAATATTGCAAGATTAGAAACAGTTAGGATTGTTCATGGCAAAGGAACAGGAAAGCTAAAAGCCGGAATCCATGCGTTTTTAAAAAAGCATCCACATGTTAAATCTTATAGAATGGGCACATTTGGCGAAGGTGAAATGGGAGTAACTGTTGTAACAATAAAATAGGGAAAAAGGTTCCTGTCCCATTTTTCCCTATTTTATTCTATGTTGCACTTTCATCCATCTTACTCTTTCTTGATGTAGTTTTTCTCCAAATTCTTGTCCTTGTATGTTTTTATATTTTTCCTTTATATATTCTCCATCTATTTTTGTTAGTAGCTCTTGCCCTATTTGCTCAAATGTACATTTTTTTCTTTTTTCTTCACTTAAAGTTCCTGTTCTATTTTTATCACAATATACTACTATTTGCAATCCATGTAATCCTAACACAGATTTTTCTACTCGTTCTATAAAAGAAACTTGTTTTTCCGGAGTCATTTGACTAAATATTCCACCTCTCATGTGTTCTTTACATGATGTAATTCCTGCTTTTTTCCATGAAGTTGGAACTCCTATTCTATTAGACAATCTTCTTTCTAGTTCAACACCTCTTTCATCATGTCCGTAATGATGTGGCAATATTTCTTTTGGTGTTAAGCCTTTTCCTAAATCGTGGACTAAACTTGCATATCGTATTTCTAAATTATCTGTTAATTTTGCGCTATTATCAAGTACTATCATTGTATGATTATAGCTATCTCCTTCTGGATGATATTCTATTGGCTGGATACTTCCTATTAAATCATATATTTCCTTAAAATGTATATCTAAAACTCCTGCTTCTTTTAAAACATTAAAAAATATTGATGGTTTTTCTGTTGCTAATGCTTTTCTAAATTCACAAAATACTCTTTCTTTTGATAATGAATTTAATTCTCCTTTTAATTCATTCATCATTTGTATAGTTAATTTCTCTACCTTAAAATTTAACTCACTTGCAAATCTAGCTACTCTATATACTCTTAATGGATCTTCTTTAAAGCTAGTGCTTGTTGCTCTTATTATCTTATTTTTTAAATCTTCTTGTCCATTAAATGGGTCTATTATTTCTTTAGTTAAAACATCTTGTGCAATTGAATTAATTGTTATATCTCTTCTTAATAAATCTTCTTCAATTTTTATATTTTTATTTGTTGTAATCTCAAATTGCTTATGACCTTTTCCTATTTTTTTCTCCGTTCTAGCAAGTGCAAATTCATGTCCATTTAATTCAAAAACCTCAAAGGCTTTTCCTCTTATATGTGCATTTGGAAACAATTCTAAAAAATCTTGTTTCTCTAAACCAACTACACAATAATCCTCATCAAAAATAGGCCTATTTAATAGTTTATCTCTAAGTGCTCCTCCTACTAAATAAAGCCTACCTCCACGATTTTCAATTAATTTTGCAATTTCTAGAACTTCCATGTTTATAAATTCCTTGCCATTTGGATTCCTGAACATGATGCCATCATTAAGCCTCTTGTCATTCCTCCTCCGTCTCCTATTGAGTATAATCCTTTTATATTTGTTTCAAATTGTTCATTTATTATTACTTTATTACTGTAAAATTTTATTTCTGGTGCATATAAAAGATTATCTGGATTTGCAAATCCTTCTACAACTTTGTCTATTGTTCTTATAAATTCTAGTATACTTACCATTGTTCTATAACCTAATGCAAATGTAATATCACCTGCTACTGCTGATTTTAATGTTGGTTCTACTGAATTTCTTTCTAGCTCATAATCCCAAGTTCTTTTTCCTCTATGTATGTCCCCTAGTCTTTGAACTACTATATTTCCTGCACCTAGGTCATTTAAGTTTTGAGCAACATTACGTCCATATCCAATTGGTTTATCGAAAGGATGTGTAAAGTGATGCGATACAAGTATTGCTAAGTTTGTATTTGTACTTTTTCTTTCTTTATATGAATGTCCATTTACTAATGTTAAATTGTTATCATAAACTTCTGCTGATACAAATCCACTTGGGTTTTGGCAAAAAGTTCTTACTTTATCTCTAAATGGTCCTACTCTTCCAACAAACTTTGCTTCATACATGTATTTATTTACATCTTTCATAATTTCGTCTGGAAGCTCATATCTAACACCAATATCTACTATTCCTGTATCTGTTTTTATACCATGTTTATTGCACATATCTACTAGCCAATTTGCACCTTTTCTTCCAACAGCTAGTACAACTTTATCTGCATATACACTCTCTAATGGATATTCTTCATCTTCTATATATTTTGCTTCTTTAATTTTAACACCTTTTATCTCGCCATTTTCTACAATTAAATCTCCAACAGTTGTTCCGAAAAGCATCTCTACGCCATTGTCTTCTATATATTTTTCTAATCTTCCATATACTTCATGGCTTTTTTCTGTTCCTAGATGTCTTATTGGAATATTTATTAATCTTATTCCATCTTTTTCTGCTCTTTTAGATATTTTAGCAATTTCTTCTTGATATTCTGTTCCTTCTAGTTTTTTATCTGCTCCAAAGTCTAGGTAAATCTTGTCTGTATAATCTATTAGTTCTTTTGTTTTTGGAACCCCTATATATTTGTGTAAAATTCCTCCAACATGAATATCATCGTCTTTGCTATCATATAGTGATAATTTGCCATCAGAAAAAGCTCCTGCTCCAGAAAAACCATTTGTTATATTACACATTGGTTTACAATGTACACATTTCTTTGTTTTTTCTATTGGGCAATATCTTTCTTCTACTCTTTTCCCTTGATCTATTAATAATACATGCTTATACTTTTTTAATTGTATTAGTTCATAAGCACAAAAAATTGAACTAGGCCCCATTCCTACTACTATTACATCATATTTACTTTGCATATAAATCACTCCATTTGTTTATTTTACTATATAATAATAGCATAAATTTATTATATATTCAACAAAAAAAAGCCTATATTAGGCTTTTTTTAGGTTAATTTTCTTCTTTATTTGTTATTTCTTCTAAATGTAGTAGCTCTTCCCAACGTCTGTCTACTTCTTTTTGAAATTCTTCTATCATCCATTCATTTCCAGGTTTAAACATATGTTTAAATCTCTTTTGTGGTTTTAAGAATTCTTCTATTGGAAGTTTATTTTTTGGTTTGTAGTTTACTACATATCTTCCCTCTATTACTTCATATAATGGCCAATAGCAAGTTTCTACTGCCAATTTGTTTATTTTCATTAAATCTTCTGTATTGTATCCCCATCCTCTTGGGCATGGTGCAAGTACATTTAAAAATGCTGGCCCTTCTGTATATATTGCCTTTTCTGATTTTTCATATAAATCTTTAAAGTTATTATATGCAATTGTTTGAGCAACATATGGAATATGATGATTTGCAATTATATTTGTTAAATCTTTTCTGTTTTGCATTTTACCTGGAACAACTTTTCCGGCAGGTGATGTTGTTGTGTCTGCAAATCTTGGTGTAGCAGATGAACGTTGTATACCTGTATTCATGTATGCACCATTATCATAGCATACATATACCATATCATGTCCTCTTTCCATAGCTCCAGATAAACTTTGTAAACCTATATCATATGTTCCTCCGTCTCCTCCAAATGCTATAAATTTAGTCGTTTGATCTTCTGGTATTTTTCCACTTCTTTTTAATGCTTTATATGCAGCTTCTGCTCCACTTGCATTTGCCGCTGCACATTCAAAAGCTGTATGCACAAACGAATCTGTCCATGCTGTATATGGATATATAAATGTTGAAACTTCCATACATCCTGTTGCTACACTAATTACTGCATGGTCTTCTGGTTTTAATGCTCTTAAAATCATTCTTCCTACAACAGGAGCTCCACATCCTGCACACATTCTGTGACCTGCTGTAAATCTTGATGGTTTTTCTGCAATTACTTCTTTTAAATTATATGCCATTGTTATTTACCTCCTATTTTCTTAATCCCAAATATCTGTATGGATTATCTATTTCTCCTGTTTTTACAATTTCAGCTAAATCATTGTATACGCTTTCAATATCATCTGCTTTTGTATCTCTTCCACCAATTCCATATACATAGTTTACCATTGGAACTTGTTTTTTATTTACATACATTGCAGATGTTACATCTTCAAATAAAGCTCCACCTGCAGCATTTAATGAATCTGCTTTATCTAATACTGCAACTGCTTTTACATTTTCTAAAGCTTTTGCAATTTCTTCTGCTGGGAATGGTCTAAATACTCTTATTTTTAGAAGACCTGCTTTTATTCCTTTTTCTCTTAAACTATCTACAACATATTTTGTTGTTCCTGCTGTTGAGTTCATACATACTATTGCAATTTCTGCATCTTCCAATTTATATTCTTCAAAGAAAGAATATTTTCTACCTGTCATTTCTTCAAAATCTTTTGCTACATCTAAGATTACTTTTTTTGCATTTTTCATTGCTTCTGCTTGCTGTGCTTTATGTTCAAATAAATATGCTTGTAAATCAAGTGGTCCAATAGCTATTGGGTTTTCTTTGTTTAACAAATATTCGTCTGGTTTATACTCTCCAACAAAAGCCTTTACTTTATCATCTTCTATTAATTCTATATTTTCTATTGAGTGTGATGTTATAAATCCATCTTGGCATACCATTAAAGGCAATTTTACATTTTTATTTTCTGCTATTCTATGTGCCATTATTAAGTTGTCATATGCTTCTTGGTTATTTTCTGAAAATAGCATAATCCATCCGCTATCACGTACTCCCATTGCATCTGAATGGTCATTGTGAATATTTAAAGGTCCTGATACTGCTCTGTTTACTAAACTCATTACTATTGGTAGTCTTAAACTAGAAGCAATATATATCATTTCCCACATTAATGACATTCCATTTGCAGAAGTTGCAGTCATTGCTCTTGCTCCTGCTGCCTCTGCTCCTATTGTTGCAGCCATTGCACTATGTTCACTTTCTACTGCAACGAATTCTGTATTTACTTCTCCATTACTTACAAATGTTGAAAAATATTGTGGTATTTCTGTTGATGGTGTTATTGGGAACGCTGCTACTACATCTGGATTTATTTGTTTCATTGCAATAGCTGCTGCTTCATTACCACTTAAACGTTCTCTAATTGACATTTTAATTCCTCCCTTTTAATTGTTCAATTCTATAAACAAGTCAAAAGTAGTATATTGGGCATTTTAATGAATAAGCAAAACCGGAGGTGTACGTGTACACATTGAGGATTTTGCGATTTTATTAAAATGTTCAAGATGCTGCTTTTCACTTGTTTATTCCATTATAATTGCACCAAACGGACAAACCTTAGAGCAAACTCCGCATCCTTTGCAATAGTCATAATTAAAATCTGTTCTTTTTTGATCTTTTCCTACTGGTATTGCATCATCTGGACATACTGGAAAGCATAGTCCGCATTGTTTACATTTTTCTGATAAATATATAGGTTTTTGGCTTCTCCAATCTCCTGTTTTAAATTCTCTTGCATTTCCTGCTGTATATATATCTCCACCTGGTGTTAATTCATCCATAGGTGTTTTTGAATTTATATTCGCTGCCATCTTATTTCCTCCTTATATTTTTTCTACAGAATTTAAAGCCATTTCTAAAGCTTTCATATTTCCTTCTATAACTTCTGGTTTTTTAGCAAATTTATGTTTAAATGAACCCTTCATGTCATTTAATAATTCTTCATCTGACATAACTTTACTAACTTTTACTATTGCTGCAAGCATTGGTGTGTTTGGAAAATATCTTCCTAGTGCTTCTTCTGATATTTTTTTAGCATCTATTTTATAGATTTCTCCTTCATAACCTTTAAGTATTTTTTTTACTTCCTCTGCACTTTTAGTCGTATTAATTACTATTGCTCCTGTCTTTTTTAATCCATCTGTTACTGGAACTGCCTCTAACAAAGTATCATCTACCACAACTACATAATCTGGTTCATAAATATTACTATGTATTGTAATTGGTTTATCACTTATTCTGTTGTATGCAGTAATAGGTGCTCCCATTCTTTCTGGTCCATATTCTGGAAATCCTTGAATATACTTGCCTGTGTTAAATGCTGCATCTGCTAAAAGAAGTGATGCTGTTTTAGCTCCTTGACCTCCACGTCCGTGCCATCTAATTTCTATTAAACCGTCCATTTATTAACCTCCTTATTAATCTATATGTCTTTATTTTACTGTTATACAAAATAAAGTATATTTCGAAAATACACAAAAGTCAACCCGCAAATTTGCTAAAATTTGAATTTTTATTTGATATGTGGTATAATTAAGGTAATTTAAATTTTGAAAGGAAGAAAATAAATATGTCACAGAAAAATTTTAATCGGGCATTCGTCATGATTTCAGTTGTAATTCTTATTTCATTTGTAGTAACCTCAGGTTGCTACTGGAGTAAGATAGTTAAGACAGCAATTTGTCTTGATTCCATATCAAGACAAATTGCAAGTCTTGAAGAAAGTCAAAAATTCGTGGCTCCAGGTCACGAATGGAATGACGAAGCAACGAGTAAATATCATGAATTGATAGCCAAAAGGCTTGAAATTTATCATTCAGAAGACCATGTAGTAAGTAATTTTGCTAATCTTTCCAATGGAAAGCAAGCATTAATTATCTTAGTAATGGTACTTCACTTCCTAATGGCTGGTTTTTGCTCTATTGTGTTATTCCTTCGGGCACACAATAAATGCAAGAAATAAGCCTAAGAAAAAACGTGGACTCCACAGTTGGAACCACGTTTATTTCTTTGCTTTTTTCTATTATTCTTCTTCTGGTGCTTCTACTGGACAAACGCCTGCACATGTACCACAACCAATGCATGATTCTGCATCTATTATGTATTTGTCTTCACCTTGTGAAATGCATCCTACTGGACATTCTGCTGCACATGCACCACAAGATATACATTTATCTGTTATTTTGTATGCCATACCTTTTCCCTCCTCTTGGAAATTTAATGAAAAGCTTTGTATTATTTATTTGCTTTTAATTAAATTTTTAATTATTTATTTTGTTATTCATCCATTTTTTCTAATTTTTCTAGTTCTTGTAGTTCTTTTAAATCCTCTGGATTGTCTGCTTCTATGCTGTCGTCTTCTTTTTCTACATTTTTTATAATCTTTACATCTTTTGAATTGTATTTTTTAAAGAAAGTGTCTTCTCCATCATGAAGTTTTACTTTTACTATTTCTTTTAGTGTTTCTACACCACAAACTTCGCCTTCTCCATCTTCTGTTTTTACTATTGCTCCAACTTTTGGTAATCTTTTAAGTTTTTCTTCATATACTTCTTGTTCATATTTTAAGCAACACATTAATCTTCCACAATTACCAGATATTTTAGATGGATTTAATGATATATTTTGTTCTTTTGCCATTTTTATTGATACTGTTTCAAAATTTCCTAAAAAAGAACAACAACATAATTCTCTTCCACACATTCCGTTTCCGCCTAGATTTTTCACTTCGTCTCTTACTCCTATTTGTCTTAGTTCTATTCTTGTTTTAAATATTGCTGCTAAGTCTTTTACTAAATCTCTAAAATCTATTCTTCCATCTGCTTTAAAAAAGAAAAGCAATTTACTTCTATCGAATTTATATTCTACATCTGTTAGTTTCATATCTAGTCCGTGTTCTTTTATCTTTTTCTCGCAGATTTTTAAAGCTTCTTTCTCTTTCTCTTTGTTTTCTTCATGCTGTTTTTTATCTTTGTTTGTTGCAACTCTAATAATCTTTTTTAAAGGTTTTACTAGCTTGTTATCAGGAATATTCCTATTTGCTATTGCTACCTCTCCGTATTCTTTTCCCATTGCTGTTTCTACAATAACATGTTTTCCTTGTTCTATTTCTATTCCATCAGGGTCAAAAAAATATATTTTACCTGGTTTTTTAAATCTAACGCCTATAATATTAGCCATTTATTTCCTCCCATATACTTAGCATAAAATTATCTATTGTCATATCATAATTACCGTTTTTTCTTAATCTTTCTTTTGTTTTTTCTGTGATTTCAATACATTCAACATATTTGACATTCTGTTTGATTTTCTCAAAAAAAATTGTAATAATATAATCTAATATTTATTTCTTCTTTATCTTTAAAAATTTCTTCTTTGCTGTTTATTAGGTCAATTATATTTGTATTTTCCAGATTGCTAAATGTTTTATTTATAGTTTCAAATTCGCTTTGTCGCTCTATTACCTGAATTGACTTATTTATGCTTCCATTTGATATTTTATATACTATATCTGCAATATTTTGATAATTGTATTTGTTTTTTAATATATTTAACATTTCTTCTTTAGTAAGTTTGTTAAAGTTTATTTTAGTACATCTTGATTTTATTGTTGGTAAAAAAGCACTTTCACTTGTTGTAATTAGTATTATTGTAACATATTCTGGTGGCTCCTCTAATGTTTTTAGTAATGCGTTTTGAGCTTCTTTTGTTATGTTTTGTCCATCATTTATTATATATACTTTTTTTGTTGATACTATTGGTTTTTCTACTACTTTTTTATTTAGTTCTCTTATTTGTTCTATTTTTACGTTATTTCCATCTGGTTCAATTATTGTTAAATCCGGATTATTTGAATTCTCAAGTTCTAAGCATGATTTACACTTGTTGCATGGTTTGTTTTCATTTAGACATAATATAGCTTTTGCAAATTCTTTTGCAAATAAAAACTTACCAATACTTTCTTGTCCAATAAACATATATGCATTAGCAATTTTGTTTTTAGTTATAATGTCTTCTAGTAATTTTTTATTTTTTTCATTTCCTATAATATTTTCAAAAATCATATTAATCTTCCTAAAATTGATTATTTAACTTTTCCAAATTTATTTAATGGCCAAAATCTAATTACCACTTTACTTTCAACCTTTTCTAGTGGGATACATCCAAAGCTTCTGCTATCCATACTTTGTGGTCTATTGTCGCCCATAACAAACACACAATTTTCTGGAACAATAATGTCTGTAAATACTTTTTGTTCTGTTTTTATTCCATCTCTTAAATATGGTTCATTTAATTCTTGTCCATTCAAATAAACTTTGCCACTTTCAATTTTTATATGGTCTCCAGCTACACCTATTACTCTTTTTATATAGCTTGTTTTATTAAATTCTAATACATAATATGAAAATTTAGCAAAAATTCCCTTTGGTTTATAATCATATATTGCAACTGGATTATTCATATCTACATCAAATGTAGACATTTGTGTTTGACTTGGTGCTTCAAATGTTATTATATCTCCTCTTTTGTATGTTCCTTTTACAGTTCTTGTCCATCTGCTTAGAATAAGTCTTTGTCCTTCTTCTAAGGTATTGTACATTGATGGTTGTTTTACTATTGTTGGTGTTCCTATATAATATCTAAATAGCAATGCTAAGACTACTGCTATTATTATGCAATATGCCCATTCTAATATATCTTTTATTTTTGAATCTGCTTTTTCTTCCATTGTTTTTCCTTCTTTCGAATACATTACTTTCTCATTATACATTACTATCTACATTTTTTCAATTATTTCATTGTATAAATTGGAATTTGTTTAATTCCGGATGAATTCAGGACAGTCCCCAAAATCCCAAGGTTTGGTGATTTTAAGGGACAGTCCCTAGAATTCCCCCTCACACAAATTTCTATTTTTTGAATATTCTTAATGAATTTAGTACTGTTATAAATGTTACTCCTACATCTGCAAATACTGCTTCCCACATTGTTGATATTCCAAAAGCTCCAAGTACTAATACTATTGCTTTTATTCCTAATGCAAAATATATGTTTTGCATTATTATCTTTTTGGTTCTTTTTGATACATTTATGGCTTTGTTAAAGCTTGATAATTTTCCATCCATTATTACAATATCTGATGTTTCTATTGCTAAGTCTTGACCATTTAGTCCCATTGATGCTCCTATATCTGCTTCTGCAAGTACTGGTGAATCATTTATTCCATCTCCTATTGCAATTACAACGTTTTGTTCATTTTTAATTTTCTGTAATTCCTTTACTTTCTCTCCTGGTAATAAATTATAATGCACTTCTTCTATGCCAACTTGTTTTGCTATATTCTCTGCAATTTCTTTGTTGTCACCTGTTAACATACAAATTTTATTTATTCCATTCTTTTTAAATCCTTCTATTGCTTCTTTACTATCTGGTTTAACTGTATCAGAAATTACTATTGCTCCTAAATATTTTTTATTTTTTGCAACATATACTATTGCTCCAATTTCATTGCATGGATAATATTTTATTTCTTCCTTTTCTAGCAATTTTGCGTTTCCTGCAACAATTTCGTCTCCATGATATTTAGCTTTTATTCCCATTCCAGCAATTTCTTTATATTCTTCAATTTCTTCTTGACTAATTTTTTTGTTTACTTTGCTTATTATACTTTTTGCTATTGGGTGGTTTGACATACTTTCTGCTACTGCTGCAATTTCCAATAGCTCTTCTTCTCCAATTTCTTCTTCTAATACTATTTTAGAAACTTCAAAATTTCCTTTTGTAATTGTTCCTGTTTTATCTAAAACCATTGTATTTGCTTTTGTAAGGACATCTAAATAATTTGAACCTTTTATTAAAACTCCTTCTTTACCTGCTTTTCCAATACCTGCAAAATAGCCTAATGGAACTGATAGTACAATAGCACATGGACATGATGTTACTAAAAATACTAATGCTCTTTTTACCCATTCTCCTAAATTTTGAAATCCTACAAATATTGGTGGAACAAATGCAAGTACTAAAGCAAGTACAACAACTATTGGTGTATACACTTTTGCAAATTTTGTTATAAATAATTCTGTTTTAGATTTTGCTTTATTTGAGTTTTTAACTAATTCTATAATCTCATTAATTGCTGTGTCTTTAAACTCTTTTGTAACTTTTACTTCTATTACATCTGATTCATTAATACATCCTGCCAAAACTTCATCATCTACTTTAACTTTTCTTGGAACAGATTCTCCTGTTAGTGCAGATGTATTTATTGTAGTTTCTCCATTTACTATAACTCCATCTACTGGAATTTTTTCTCCTGCTTTAACTACAATTATATCTCCTACTTTTAATTCTTCTGGTTCTACTACTTTTATTTCATTACCTTTTTTCAAATTTGCAATTTTAGGTTTTATATTCATTAATTGAATAATTGATTTTTTAGATTTTCCCACTGCATAATCTTCAAATAGTTCTCCAACGTTATAAAATATCATAACTGCAGCAGCTTCTCCTGGTTTGTTTATAGCAAAAGCTCCAAGTGTTGCAATTGACATTAAAAAGTTTTCGTCAAATACTTCACCTCTAAAAATATTTTTTATTGATTTTAATAAAACCTCATAACCAGACAATATATATGCAACTACAAATAGCCATGTTGCAATTTTTTCAGGCACTACTTTAAAAAATGCAGTTGCAAATATTATAAGTGCAATAACAAGTTTTACTACTTCCGCTTTTAAATTTTCTTCTTTTTCTTCATGGTCATGAGCACCACAATGTTCACATTTACTCATTTTATCATCCTCCGTACTACATTTCCTTAATATGTTCTAATGCCATGTTAAATATCATTTCAACATGCTCATCTGAAAGCGAATAATATACAGTTTTACCATCTTTTCTAAATTTTACAAGTTTTGCTTGTTTTAAAACTCTTAATTGATGAGATACTGCTGATTGTGTACTATTAATTAATTCTGCAATATCGCATACACACATTTCGTGCTCAAATAAGCAACATATTATTTTCATTCTTGTTGAATCTCCAAACACTTTGAACAGTTCAGCTATATCAAATAGTGTTTCTTCATCTGGCATTGTTTTCTTTACTTTTTCAATTATATCTGGATGTTTTACTGTACATTTTAAATCTTCTTCCATATTTTCCCCTTTCTTTATATGAATAGTTGTTCATATATTCATTATATGCATTAGATTTTTATTTGTCAATCTATTTTAGAAATTAATTACATAAAAAGAAAAGTGTCTTTGCAACACTTTTTCAACAAAAAATACACCTTCAAATATTAAACTTTTATCTAACATTTGTGGTGCATTTTATATTTTATTTATTTTTCTTTTTCGTCTCTTTCGTAGAACCAGTCTGTACTTTCTTTATATTTTATTGGGTTATCAGCTTTTGATAGGTTTTTGTTAATTGCAAACAACCTGATTATGTACAGTATTGTAAATATTTCTCCAAAAAAGTAATCATACCCCAAAAAAGCTAAGTCAACAGCATCATATATATATGTAACCAAACGTATAGCATCATATATTAGAATCCACCCTATTGCTACAAGTGAGCAAACAATGTATTTTTTTGAAGAAACCTCTTTATATTCTGACATATACATTTTTGCTATTAGGAGAAAGATTAATGATATTCCTTCAAAAATTATTCCAAAATCAAATTCTCCAAATGCAAGTGGTGCTATATAAGTCAACATGCTTAAAACTATTAATACTATTGCTATACCTGTTTTATTATTTGCCTTATCTATATTAACTTTTCTTACAAACTCCATCTCTTCATCAGTCATTTTTTATCTCCTATATATTTAATATTTAACATTTTGTTCTTCATCCTTTAATATTATATCGTCCTTATCTAGTCTTTCCTTTTTATTTTGGATTTTTTCAACTTTAAATATTTGATAAATTAATAATAGGTTAAGTAAAAGGTGTAACCCTAGTGTTCCATAACTTTTTGTTTTAAATATGTTATATAGCTTTACACATTCGTCAACATAGTATTCTTTTTCTGTTTTTATATTTACTCCTGCTAGTCCTATACCTACTTTAGTTTTTTTGCTATCTATTTTATTAGCATTTTGTTCTGTATAAATTTTTTCAAATTCAGTTTTAGTATATGTTTTATCTAAATAAAATTTAGTCCCTACAAAAAACATCATTATTACTATAGATGTTATGGCTGTTAATATTAGTCGACTTATTAGTTCTGATTCTTTTTTTGAAAACAAATTAACTACTAAAGTTATTGCTAAAAAAATTGCTATTACTATTAGATGCGCATTTATAAATAATTTCTTTATATTTTCTATTGGGTCAATAATTGTAGATTTATAAGTCATCAAAAATGTTATTGCTCCAACTATTAATATAATAAATGTAGCTATCAATTCCATTATTACATATGTGTTGTCTAATGGAATATAGTAATAAAATCTATTATATAAAAACGGACCACCATGCTGATAATTTGATGTGTCATTATCACCTATAGATGGTCTATCTCCCCTCCCCATAAAAGCCATATTTTTTCTTTCCTTTCTACTATTATTTATTCTACTGTATTTT
>OLWN01000466.1_pt1 | contig 20154 bp, 17 predicted proteins | sample 1644151 | NCBI WGS metagenome assembly OLWN01 (sample SAMEA103958121, study PRJEB25191) | human gut metagenome
TTCATCTCGGCGATGCGGCCCTGATGCAGTACGATACCGCCGATCATCTGTACCCGGAAGGGGCGCATGCCCAGCACGCGCTTGCTGCCCTCACGCACCACAGCGAAAGCCTCGGGCAGCAGCTTGTCCAGCTCCTCCCCGCTCTGCGCACGGGCGCGCAGCTCGTTGGTCTTTTCACGCAGCTGATCGTCGGTCAGCTTTTCATATGTAGGCTCCAGCGCGTCGATGGCGTCTGCCTGCTTATACAGGGGCTTGAGCAGCTTTTCGGGGCTGGGCGTAAGCAGTTTCTTGATCCATTCCATAAGGGTAGCTCCTTCGGATTATTTACCATCCTATATTATAGCATATCCCATAAAGGCTGGCAAGCGCGGCTTTGGAGAAAAGAGAAAAGGGCTGTGGAGAAAGAGAAAAGGGCTTTGGAGAAAAGGGCAATGCGGCGTATTCTTGACATCCGATGCGAAGTATTATACACTCATAGGGAAAGAATGCTGCTGAACGATCATGAACGCATGACTGAATAGAAAGGGCTTGTCCATGAAAAAGCTGATTGCCATCTGCTTGCTTTTATGCCTGTTTGCCTTGCCGGCGCAAGCGACGTATTATCCTACGCCGGAAGCAAAAACGATTGCTATTCGAGAATTTGATACGATTTATCCAGGCCTTACGCAGGAAATGAAGGATAATATTTGGATTTCCTATGTTTCGGGGGATCTGGATTGGCGGGACAAGAGCAGATTTGTATTTCAGTACAAAAAAGAACATATGATCAGCGTGGAAATTACCGTGGACGCATGGACTGGCGAAGCAACGGGCTCCCCTGAGTGGCCGCTGGCACAGCTGATTGAGGAATACGAAAGCGGGATATCCCGCGAGCAGGCGGAGCAGATTGCACTGCAAACCTATAACGATTCATTGCCGGAGCTTGAGCAGCAGTTTCCTAAGAACTATCAGGCGTTTGTGGAGCGCTACGGCGAGGAACAGTTAAGCAGCGAACATATGGTGCTGTACATGATGTACATTTCGCAGTACAACTGCGGCGAAAAAGGCCAGAAACCAATATGGTATATTTCCGTTATTCATGAGATGAACCGCCCGTCGGATCTGCCTTACGATTCATACACATGGTTGCTGCTTACCGTAAATGCCCGTACCGGTGAGGTGATGGAAAAGACGCTGGATACTACTAACTGTGAACCGTTTGTGCTTAAGCCTTGGCCGTTCAGGCAATAACAGAACAACAAAAAAGTCCGCAGGGCGTTTGAACCCCGCGGATTTGTATTGATTTGCTTTTGCAGGCTTACCGCAGCAGGCCGGCCAGTTTATCCGCCAGCGCGTCCAGCCCGTTTTCGTCCATCAGCTCAATCATGCCCGCGTCTACGGCGGCGGCCAGCTTGGGATTGATGGGCAGGCGGCACACGGGGGAGATGCCATGGGCCTTGGCGATGTCATCGGCATGGCTTTCGCCGAAAATGGCGTGCACCTTGCCGCAGTCCGGGCAGCGGAAGGAGGACATGTTTTCCACCAGACCCAGCACCGGCACGTTCATCATATCAGCCATTTTGACGGCCTTTTCCACAATCATGCCCACCAGCTCCTGCGGGGTGGCCACAACCACAATGCCGTCTACCGGCAGCGACTGGAACACCGTCAGGGGCACGTCGCCCGTTCCCGGAGGCATATCCACAAACATAAAGTCTACGTCGCCCCACACAACGTCCGTCCAGAACTGCTTGACCGCGCCGGCGATGACCGGGCCGCGCCATACGACGGGATCGGTATCGTGCTCCAGCAGCAGGTTCAGGCTCATCACCCGGATACCGGTTTTGGTAATGACGGGCATGATGCCGATATCGGTGCCCTGCGCCTGCTCGTGCAGGCCGAAGGCGCGGGGGATGGAGGGGCCAGTCATATCCGCATCCAGAACGGCTGCGGTGTAGCCCTGACGGCTCATCAGCACGGCCAGCATGGAGGTGACCAGGCTTTTGCCAACGCCGCCCTTGCCGCTGACCACGCCGATCAGCTTTTTGACATGGGTCATGTCGTTGGGCTTTTCAAGCAGATCCTGCGGCGCGGTGCGCGATGCGCAGGCGCTGGAGCATGTGGAGCAGTCATGGGTGCAATTTTCGCTCATGATGATTCCTTCTATTCTGATATAATCATGTACAAGACGTACATCACTTTTAATATTATACTGATTTGGCTGTTTTAGTCAAGCAAAGGGCGCAAAAAGCAAAAAGAAAAGGCGCAAAAAAGGCGCAGTACAAAAAGCTTGATATTTTTATATCGATATTTCAATAGATAAATTGACAAATCCGCTGGATATGTTATACTGGTATTGGTGGAAATTGGGATGTCGATTCCCTTTACCATTTGTACCCCAATCTACTATTTTTAGGATGGAGGCATATCAATTATGGCGAAGAACAACATCGTCAGCTGGGATGTCATCACCAACTTTGTTGTGGATGCGTTCAAGGGCTACGGCATTCCCGAAGAGGATGCAAAAATTTGCGCGGACGTGCTGCTGGAGTCCGACAAGCGCGGCATCGAGTCCCACGGCGTAAATCGCTTCAAGCCCATCTATCTGGACCGCATCAAGGCCGGTATCCAGTTCCCCGTGACCAACTTTGAAATCATCAAGGAAACCCCCACCACCGCCGTTGTGGACGGCCATCACGGCATGGGTCAGGTCATCGGCTATAAGTCCATGGAAATGGCTATCAAGAAGGCCAAGGAATACGGCATGGGCATGGTCGCCGTGCGCAATTCCACTCACTATGGCATTGCTGGTTACTATGCGGATATGGCCGCCAACGCGGGCTGCATCGGCATGACCGGCACCAACGCCCGTCCCTCCGTCGCGCCTACCTTTGGCGTTGAGGGCATGTTCGGCACCAACCCCCTGACCGTGGGCATCCCCACCGACGAGGACTTCAACTTCCTGCTTGACTGCGCCACCTCTATCATCCAGAACGGCCGCGTGGAATACTATGCCCGCATCGGCAAGGAAATCCCCGAGGGCACCCTGATCGCCCGCGATGGCAGCCCGGTAACGGGCGACGCCGGCGAAGCGCTGAAGATGATCCGCAGCGGCCAGGCTGCGCTGACCACCCTGGGCGGCATCGGCGAAGCGCTGGGCGGCTATAAGGGCTACGGCTACGCCATGATCATCGAGCTGCTCTCCGCCGTCCTGCAGGATGGCTGGTACGGCAAGGATCTGGACGGCAAGGACGAGAACGGCAACATCCGTCCCTATCATCTGGGCCACTTCTTCATTGCCATCGATACCGATCACTTCATGGGCGAGGACGTGTGCCGCAAGAAGGCCGGCGACATCCTGCGCGCCGTGCGTGCTTCCCAGAAGGCCCCCGGCTGCGAGCGCATCTACACCGCGGGCGAAAAAGAGCATGAAATCCGCTTGGCCCGTAAGGCCGGCGTACCCATCAATGATTCCGTGCAGAAGGAAATCATTGCGATCCGGGATGAGCTGGGCCTGAACCAGTATCACTTCCCCTTTGAGGATTAATGCCATGGATATCAGACAAGAATCGCTGAAAAAGCACTATGAGTGGAACGGCAAGATTGAGGTTATCAATCGCTGCCCCATCAACAACCGTGAGGATCTGTCCCTGGCTTACACCCCCGGCGTTGCCGAGGCGTGCATGGTGATCCATAACGATTATAACAAGAGCTATGAGCTGACCCGCCGCAACAACCTGGTGGCCGTTATCACCGACGGCACCGCCATTCTGGGCCTGGGCGATATCGGCCCCGAAGCCGGCATGCCCGTTATGGAGGGCAAGTGCGCCCTGTTTAAGGCCTTTGCCGATGTGGATGCGTTCCCCATCTGCATCCGCAGCAAGGATGTTGACGAGCTGGTACGCACCATCTACCTGATTTCCGGCAGCTTTGGCGGCATCAACCTGGAAGATATCAGCGCTCCCCGCTGTTTCGAGGTAGAACGCAAGCTGAAGGAAATCTGCGATATCCCCGTATTCCATGACGACCAGCATGGCACTGCCATCGTGGTGGCTGCCGCGCTGATTAACGCCCTGAAGATCGTTAAAAAGCAGATCGGCGACGTCAAGGTCGTCATCAACGGCGCGGGCTCTGCCGGTATTGCCATTGGCAAGCACCTGCTGAACCTGGGCGTAAAGCACCTGACGATGGTGGATCGCTTCGGCATCATCTGCAAGGGCATGCCCGATCTGAACTCCGCCCATGCTGAAATCGCCGAGGTGACCAACCTGGAGCACAAGATGGGCACCCTGGCCGACGCCATGAAGGGCGCGGACGTGTTCATTGGCGTTTCTGCTCCCAACATCGTGACCGAGGAAATGGTCAAGTCCATGGCGGCGGATTCCATCATGTTCCCCATGGCCAACCCCACCCCTGAAATTATGCCCGACAAGGCCAAGGCCGCTGGCGCGCGCATCGTGGGCACGGGCCGCAGCGATTTCCCCAACCAGATCAACAACGTGCTGGCCTTCCCCGGCATCTTCCGCGGCGCGCTGGATTGCCGCGCGTCCTGCATCAACGAGGAAATGAAGGTTGCCACCTCCATTGCCCTGGCCAATCTGATCCCCGAGGATGAGCTGAACGAAGAAAACATCATCGCCAGCGCTCTGGATAAGAGCGTGGCCAAGGCCGTCGCCGCCGCGGTTGTAGAAGCCGCGCACAAGACCGGCGTTGCCCGCATCTGATTCGGTTTTTCTAAAACAAACAACCGCCGCAGGCTATATGGCTTGCGGCGGTTTTCGTATGCAAAGCTTGTATTTTAGAATGTGAACGTATGGTGCGGTACAGCCCATTCCACGGGGATATCCAGCCCGCGGTGAGCCACCTTCAGCGCTGCGGGGCGCTTGGGCTCGTAGGAGTGGGTAAGCAGCAGACTCTTTGCGCCGCTCTCCTGGCATACGCGCACGGCTTCCACCGCGCTGGAATGCTTGCTGGTATTCTGGGCTTCGGGGCGCGGCGTGCCGCCATAGGAGGCCTCATGCACCAGCAGATCGACGTCATGGAAGAATGCGCCGAAGGTAGGCAGATAGCGCGTATCGCCCGTCAGGCCGATGGCATGGCCGGTTGTCAAATCGGTGATGCGGTAGCATACGTCGGGCGTGGGATGGTCGCCGTCCAGCACATCAATGTGGAAACCGGGAATATCCACCGTGTCGCCGCCGCCTACCTCAATGATGCGGGGCATCACGGTTACGCACTCGTTGATGTGGGTGTCAAAGAGAAAATCCATGGCCTTCATCACAAATTTGCGCACGGTGGCCTTGGGCCCGACGATGGTCAACTCGCCCAGATCCCGATCGCGGCATACGCGCCAGTAGTGCAGCAGCGGAGCCAGCCCCATGTAGTGATCGCAGTGCATGTGGGTGAAGCACACGGTGCGGATGCCGAGCGGATCCACATCATGCTCCAACAGCTGCGTAATCACGCTGGGGCAGGCGTCGATGAGAATCTTGTCGCAAATCGTGTAGCAGGAGTGATCATTGTAGGCCGTTTGATGCCAGTCGGCAGAGCCAAGCACACGGATAAAGGATTGTTTCATGTTCGTCCTCCCGTAAAAAATAGGGCGCAAGAGCCGGATAGCCCCTGCGCCCCTTGTTGTGGCGGATTACAGCTCGTTATGAGCCAGCTTGTTGTAGAAGTCTACATAGTAGTTGTAGCCGTAATTCTCCAGATCAGCCAGGTAGCTGTTCCAGCTTTCATCGGTAACGCCCTTCATGATGGCGTCAGAGAAGAAGCCGTTGATGATATTATACAGGCCGTCGGTGCTGAAGTCAAACTCTTCCTGCGCTTCGGCGGGAACGATGCTGGAATTCATGGAGAAGGGGCAGAAGGTGGGATCATACTTATCCAGAGAGACGTAGCGCTGCACGCCCCATACGGACAGGTCGGTGGTGCGGTAGTTCTCACGCTCGATCATCAGGGGAGCGATATCTACCAGACCCAGGGTATTGCCGCCGGTATAGGTCTTGCCAATGCACCATTCGTAGCCGGCTTCGATCAGCGCGGCATCCTTTTCGTGCGTGCAGCCTTCGGGGCAATCCTTGTCGAATTCCTTCATCAGGTACTTGAAGCCATGAGCAGCGATATCTTCAATGGTCGCATCGGCGGGCAGATACTCGTTGTTCTCGTCTACGAATTCCCACAGCAGGCCGCGGCGGGAGCCGTTGTTGATTTCCAACGCCTTGATGGGATCAGAAGCGTATTCCCAGATTTCATAGGCCTTTTCGATATTCTTGCAGTCCTTGGAGATCATGAAGCCGTTGCGGTAAGCGTTCATGAAGTTCATGTTTCTGGTGGGGAGAACTGTCTCGTAGCCTTCGGCTGCCGGGGGAACAAAGGCTTCAAACTGCAGGAACAGCTCCTTGTCGGTGATGTGGTTGCAGGGGCCCCACGCCCAGAACACGCCCACCTTGTCGGCGTTCAGGTTGGCATTGAACTGATCCTGCGTCTGGGCGAAGCCTTCCAGATTGATCAGACCTTCCTGACCCAGCTGATGGTAGTATTCGATGAATTCGCGGTAGGCGGGGGTATTGACGGCGCCGATGACGTTGCCATCCTTATCCCAGCTGTAGTATACCTTGCCGTTGGGATAGATGGGCAGACCCCAAGCCACAGCGGCGTTCATCAGCCAGGAAGTGTACACCTTATCGCAGAAATCGAAGGGAATTTCATCGGTGGCATCGCCGTTGCCGTTGGCGTCCATATCGCGGAAGGCAACCAGCACGTCATGGAACTCTTCCATGGTGGTGGGCATTTCCTTGCCTACGCGCTCCAGCCACTTGGTGTTGATATACTGAATACCATAGGTGGTATGCATACGGGAATGCAGCGCACCAGCGGGCAGACTGTAGATATTGCCATCGGGATAGGTCTGGTTTTCACGCCAGGTGGGGAAGTAATTCTCGTAGAAGTTGTACAGATTGGGCATGTAGGTCTTGATTTCATCCTCGGTGATCACATGCCACAGCTTGGTGTTCAGGGAAACGATGGAATCGCTCATGGCCTTGCCGCTCCAGAAGATGTCCGGCAGGGGCGAAGCGGCCAGCAGGGCAGTCAGAGGCTCTTCAATCTGACCTTCGGTCAGCTCGATCCAGTTAATCTTGACGTTGCAGGCTTTTTCGATTTCCTGCGCCCAGTTTTTCTGATTGTAGGATTCGGTGATATCGGTGGTGCGGCGGGTGGTGGCAATCGTCAGCGTTACCGGTTCCTCAGCCGCGGCGATGGAAGCAATGCCGCACAGCAGCATCAGCGCCATCAGGAACGAAAGGATGCGCTTGGTCATGGTGTTTTCCTCCTTTGATTTTATCAAAAACAGGATCTCCTGTTTTTAACCCTTGAGAGAGCCGATCATTACGCCCTGCACAAAGTATTTTTGCAGGAAGGGGTACAGGCACATGATGGGCAGGGTAGAGATGACGATGACGGCGTAGCGGATGGTCAGGATCATATCCTGAATTTCCTTCAGCGCGTCCGGATCATCCACAGAGTCGGTGCTCATGGTGACCAGCAGCAGCTGGCGCAGGTACAGCTGCAGCGGGTGCAGCTTGGTATTGGTGGTATATACCAGGGCGTTGTAGTAGTTATTCCAGTGCGCTACGGCCACATACAGGGCAATAACGGCGATGATGGCCTTGGACAGCGGCAGCACAAAGGTGAAGAAAAAGCGGGTGTTGGAGCAGCCGTCCATGCTGGCAGCCTCGCGCAGCTCCTCGGGAATGGTGGAGCCGCAGAAGGTGCGGATCAGAATCATGTTGTAGACCGATACACTGCCGAACATGATGAGAATCCAGCGGGTATTGACCAGGTGCAGGGTGGAGGCCACAATATAGGTGGGGATCAGACCGCCGCCAAAGTACATGGTGAATACGAACAGCGCCATGATGATCTTGCGGAATGGCAGGTCGTTGCGGGACAGCGCATAGCCTGCGGGCAGGCAGACGATCAGGCCAAACAGCGTGCCGGCCACCGTGTACAGGATGGTATTGGCATAGCCAAGCCACAGCTGGCGCTGCGCCAGGGCGTATTTATACGCGCCGAAGGTGAGCCCGCGGGGCAGGATGATGAGCTTGCCGGAGTTGATATAGGTGGGATCGGAGAAGGAAGCCAGGAAGGCATACCATACGGGATAGAAGCAGATGATGACAAAGAAGCCGAGGATGATATAGAATATGACGTTGACGACCTTGTCGCCGGTGCTTTGACGCTTCATGCTGGTTTGCCTCCTTTCTTAGAACAGGCTGTTGCCCGACAGCTTATCGGAAATGCGGTTGACCGTAACCAGCATGATCAGGTTGATCAGGTTGTTAAACAGGCTGATGGCGGCAGAATAGGAGTATTTGGTGCTCTTGATACCCTGCTTATAGATATAAGTGGAAAGTACTTCGGACACGGAGTAGTTGAGAGAGTTTTGCATGATGTAGGCCTTATCAAAGCCCAGCGACATCATTTGACCAAAGCGCATGATCAGCAGGATGGCGATGGTGGGCAGGATGCCGGGGATATCGATGTGCCAGATGCGGCGCAGCTTGCCTGCGCCGTCAATCATGGCGGCTTCGTGCAGGCCGGAGTCGATGCTGGTCAGCGCAGCCAGATAGATGATAGAATTCCAGCTCCTGCCATACGCCCGACCATACATACACATGGCGGAAATACTTGGCCTCGCCCATTACATAGGCGGGCGTGCCGCCGAAAGCCTTTACGATGGTGTTCACCCAGCCGCTATTTACCGAGAACATGCAGCTCATCAGACCTACCAGCACAACCACCGAGATAAAGTGCGGCAGGTAGGTGATGGTTTGCGCCACGCGCTTAAAGCGTTTGCCGGGGATGCTGTTCATCACCAGCGCCAGGATGATGGGCACGGGGAAGCCCGCCAGCAGATTGTAGAAATTCAGGATCAGCGTATTGCCGACGACGTTTTTAAAGTTGTTGGATTTAAAAAAGTAACGGAACCATTTGAGACCTACCCACGGGCTGCCAGTGATGCCGTCAGCAAAGTTGAAATTGCGGAAGGCAATCTGCACGCCGTACATGGGCCAGTAGTGGAAGATCGCAATATAGAGGAAGGCGGGCAGGATCATCAGGTACAGGGCCCTGTTCTGCACGGCCAGCTTCCAGGTGTGCTTCCAGTGCATTTTTCTTCTATTGCTTGCTTTGAGTGCTTTTGCCTGCTGCAATGCGAAATCCCTCCCGAGTTGGAAAACAGTATGGTAGCTGCTTCTTATTACCTGATGATCGTATCACAGCGAGGCGCCGAACATCAATCGGCAATTTGGAACATTTGGACGGAAAATGCTGTAAATCTTTTGGTATGCAGCAGTGAAAGCTGTTCGTTTTCGCATATATTGTTCCAAATTGTCAATTTAACAAAGCGCGCGCTGCGTGTATAATAAAACTGGAAAAGGCATGAAAAACAGCGCGTGCGCAGCGGCATATAACGCGCGCGCCGGTATGCCAAATCGAACATGCATATTTATATTGGGGGAACGGAACGTGCTGCAAAAGTACAGGGAAGCGTTTCAGCGGCTGAGCCATTCTTTTTTTAAGCCCACGCTGTTGGCCATTGTCAGCTTCATCATTCTGGTGGTGCTTTTGTTCAGCACGTTCTTTTTCCGCTCGGTTTATCTGTCGTTGGAGCAGGATGTATACGATATGGCCAAGAGCCAGACGGATCTGAGCGCCCGTAACGTGTCTATTCTGTTAACCGATGTATCCAACCTGTCGGCAAAGATTGTTAATGATAAAAAGCTGTCCAAGAAAGCCTATGACCGTGGCCACCGCGATGCCTATCTGGCACTGATGAATTATAACCTGACCTTCTATAATAAGTACGATAACCTGATGCTTTACTACCCGGGTGAGGATTATCTGCTGACGCTGGACGGCACCTGCCGGGTGGAAGTGGCTTTTCCCAAGGTGACGGATTGCGATACGCTGATGCGCGATTTGGCGCAAAGCGACGATCAGGCGGTGTTCAGCACGCTGGATTACGGCGTGGAGCTATCTGATTCTCAGGTGATATTTGCCTATTCTTTTAAGCAGAGTATGCTGGTGCTGTTTGTGCTGGATCACGCGAACGTATCCAACCTTCTGGGCGACGGGCAACCTGACCGCGGCGACAGCCTGCATTTGATCCTGGATGAAGCGGGCAAAATTCTCTATGCCGATACCATGCCGGACGAAGCCATGCTGACTGCGCTGCTGGCCGAGCAGGAGGAAAACGACGTGGCCAAGCGCGTGCATGTGCAGGATGATAGCTATCTGTATACCCAGAATGCGCTGCCGTATGGGGTACGGCTGGTTACGCTCAACCGTGTGATCAATCAATTCGATGGGCTGAACCGTCTGGTCAATATGACGCTGATGTGCTGCGTGCTGGTGATTATTGTCGGTCTGGCGGTGCTGGGCATCAGCATTCTGCGCGGCTATCTGCCCATTGCGCAGCTGGCTCAAAGCGCGCAAAGCCTGATTGATCCCGAGGCGGGGCAAACGCCGGTCAGCGATATCGGTACGCTGCGGCAGGTGTTTATGCAATATGGCAAGCTTTCACAGGAAACCAGCCGAAGCGCGCAGCTGTTGTCCTCCGAGCAGCTCAAGGGCATGTTTATCCTGCGGGTAATGAACGGCCGCTATGCCTCGCAGGAGGAAAACGATCACATTTGTGAGCACCTGGGATTGAGCTTTCCCTATGGTCGCTTTTGCGCCTGCGTGATGCTGCTGGATCGCGCGCCGGCGCCCGAGGAGCTTTCTCGCCTGGAGCCTGTGCTGGCCGATCTGTCGGGCGATGGGTTTACGGCATGCTTTTGCCAGGCGGACGATCGCTGCTCGGCATTGGGCGTGATCAATTTTGCCCAGGATAACCAGCTGCCCGCGATTGGCCAGCAGATCATGAATCGCCTGCGCGAGGCCAATCCCCAGTTCCCGGCGCCTACGCTGGCGATGGGACACGGCTATGAGGATATGCAGCATATTCCCGTATCCTACATTGAAGCCCGCGCGGCGCTGGACTACCGCTTGGTGTTTGGCACGCATACGGTGATTCTGTATGATTATCTGCGCGTCAGTGAGGCCAATGAGGGCGCGTATCCCCGGCATCTCCTGGATGCCTTTACGCGTGGGCTGCTCAACTGGGATGTGGAGGCCATCAGCCGTGAGCTGAGCAAGCTGACGCAGTATATCCGCGAAACGCCGATGTCGCTGCAGCAGGTTAAGTGCGTGTGTATGGAGATCAGCACCGCCTTTATGCGCGAGGCGCACCATATTAGCACCGCACATCCCTTTAACGCGGAGAACTTCGACGTTTTCCACATCTGCGAGTATGCATCCATCGACGAACTGGCCGGGCATATTACCGAGCTGTCCGCCGCAATGCAACGCTACCTGCAATCCACCGAAAACCTGTGCCAGGATAACGATATCCAGCGCTGCCTGATGATTATGGATCAAAACATTGCCAATTGTCAGTTTTCGCTGGAGGCGCTGTCGGATCAGTTTTCCATCACGCCCCAAACGCTGCGCCGCCGCTTTAAGAACGCTACCGGCAAAACCATGAACGATTATATGACCTCCTTGCGCCTGGATCAGGCCAAGCGCCTGCTGCAGGATACCCAGCTGGAGCTGGCGGATATCTGCGCCCAGTGCGGCTATAACGACCTGTCCTCCTTTATTCGCCTGTTCAAATCTAAAACCGGTGAAACGCCCGGACGATACCGCGAGATTCATCGCACATGGTAAAACTGGCGTAAAAACACACATTTGACAGAATGCACGTTGCCGATTATAATGAATTTTGATTTATTTTGTATACAGGAGCGTAGCATTTTGCTGGGTAGAAATGTAAAGAATCGCTTTGGCATAAGGCTGCTGACGATTGCTATGCTGTGCGTGATGATCCCAGCAGGGATCATTTGCGTACAGTGGATAAAAAACGTGCAAACCATGCTGCGGGAACAGCAGGCCGAATATACTCGTGCTCGTCTGGCCCAGGCCGATACGGCGCTGACGCTGATGGATCAGACTGTTACGCGCTTGTATCAATCGCTGATGACCTCCGAAGAGGTCAAGGCGTACAGCAAGGTGCTGGATGGCGCATACCTGGAAAACGAAAAAGCGCCTTATGCTGATATCCAGCGTACGGCGGCCTACGTCAGCCTCAAGGCCTCTGTGCGCGATCTGCTGCGCACTTCGCAGGACAGCAGCGATATCATCAATTCGATCTATTATTATGACGCGACCAAAAACGTAGTGATTACCTATCCGCGCATAGACTCCACCATCGAAAAATTCTTCGATCTGATGTGGCTGCAGGAGCTCAACGCCACTTCCCGCAGCAGCACCAACCTGCCTGTGCGCACCATTTATCCCACGCCCACCGAGGCATATCAGGTAATCAGCGTAATCTATAAGCCCATTATCCGCGGCGCGGCGACAACCTATATCGTCTTTAACCTGGATGCGGAAAGGCTGTATAAAAGCTATATCCTCAATGGCCAGGAGGATGCGGATGATGTGACGATCCTGACGGCGGGGGATGGGCAGGTGCTGCTGGCCGGGCAGGCTGGTGAGCTGCTCGATCCCAAGCAGGCGGTGGCGCTGTACCAGGAATATCTGCCCGGCGAGCGTCCGCTGGAGGACTTTTTGCAGGAAAAAGAGGATTTTCTGCAGTATAAGCAGGGCAAGCTCTGCGCCAAGCGCTATATTTCCTCGCAGGATCGCAACCTGACCCTGATCTGCAATACCGAACAGCTTCAGCGGCAGATCAGCAGCTCGGCGGCGGCAGTCGGCCTGGTCATGCTGTGCATGGCGGCGATTATGATCGGCATGATGTTCTATGTCGGTCGGCAGGCCATTTATCCGGCGCAGGCTGTGCTGAACCATGACAGCGAAAAAATAGAAAAAATGCCTCTGCTGCTGCGCGGCACCGAGATGGAAAACCTGAGCCAGTGGATGCAAGAAAGCCGCGCCGCCATGCGCTATCATTACTGGAACTGGGCAATCCTGGGGCGCGTGCCCGTACAGCGCGAGGGGGAAATGCGCTACGAGCCGGCTGTCAGCGAGCGCTTTTTGCTGGCGGTGCTGGATGTGTTTAACGATGAGGGCCTGCCCAAGAACCGCGCCGCGGGCGAACTGCAGATGATGCATCGCTCCCTGAGGGAGAGCTTTGAAAGCCTGGGGCTGGAAAGCGTGCTGATGGCTGAAAACATGCTGCTGATCGCCATGCATTGCGAACCTGGGGATTTCAATCAGCGCAGCGGCCAGCTGGCCGACTGGCATCAGCGTGTGACCCAAAAGATGGAATCCGCCAGCCTGCTGGCCATCGGAGGCTATTGCGAAAATATGCGCGATGTCAAGGAGTGCTGGCTGCGCGCCACCATGCTGCTGCGCTATCAGCGCATCAGCGGCAGCCGCCAGATGCAGTACGACCGGCAGGTGGAAAACTACGTATCCTCCGTGGGTCTGCGTATGTGGGAAATGAGCAGCCAGCTGAGCACCAACCTGCGGCAGGAGGCCTGGCAGGAGGCGCGGCTGAACCTTGAAAACCTGCGCGCAGAGCTGAAGGAGAGCATGCAGCAGATGGATTATCTGCATATCCGTCACCGCATGGTATACACCCTGGCCACGGTGATGGAGGCGTTTTCCAAGCATTGCGGCGCGCCCGAGCAGTTTAAGGATATCCCGCAGGATATGTATACCCGCGCGCTGAATATGGACAGCGTGGACGCGGTGATGGACATCTGCCATACGCTGATCAACCGCATGGAGGAAACCGAGACCGTCCAGGAGAAGCAGGAAACCAACGGCTATGTGCAGGCGCTGCTTGAAATGCTCAAGCACGATTGCGGCAGCAACATGAACCTGTCGGCTGCGGCGGACAAGCTGGGGCTGTCCTCGGTGTATCTGAGCAAGGTGTTCAAGCGTGTTACGGGCGTGAACTACACGCAGTATCTGACCGACTGCCGCATGGAGCGCGCCAAGGAGCTGCTGCTGGCTGATAACGCGCAGGTACAGGAGATTGCCGAGTCGCTGGGATACAGCCAGGGACATTATTTCAGCAAGATATTCAAGCAGTATACCGGACTGTCGCCCAGCGAATATATGCGCAAAAAGCGGATGGAGGGCTGAGCGCGCCCTACGCGATAACGAGCAAAAAGACCTTCTCTCACAGGGAGAAGGCTTTTGCTTTGAAGCGCCTGGTTTTTGCCTTTTTTATCCGAAAAAACGGAAATGTGTTGACCAGAATAAAAATTTTGATGTATAAAATGGCGCACACAGAGACAAAATAAACAAAAAACTGCAAAATTGCGTTGAAATGTCCGATTTTTTGTCTTGCCGCGATGAAGAAAATCAAGTAGGCTGAAAACAGCAAATGCATCTGTGCAATGCAAAAAAAGAAGGAGGCTTTTATCAGATGAAAAAGCTGCTTGCTCTCGCGCTGGCGCTGGCGCTGCTGTGCGCGATGGCGCCCCTCGCCATCGCTGACGAACCCATCACCGTGACCGTCATCGGCCCCGAGTCCGCCACCAACTCTTCTAATGAAGGCTACAAGCTGGTGCAGGATTGGATCCTGGAGAACACCGGCGTGCTGATCAACCAGATCACCCTGGACGGCACCAACAACACCGAAAAGCAGAACGCGCTGCTGACCGGCGACACGACCATCGACGTGTGGTGGGGCGACTGGATGCAGTACAGCGAGTACGGCATGATCCGCACCATCAACGAGTATTTGGAAGCCATTCCGAATACCATGAAAACCTGGGAAAACTTCGGCGGTTTATCCACTGTGACTGACAGCGAAGGCAACGTATGGGGCCTGCCGCGCAACTGCAACCGCGTGTTCTATCAGTCCTTCATCCGTGAGGATTTCCTCAAGCAGCTGGGCTACACCGAGGAAACCTATCCGACCACCTTTGAAGAATTTGAAAAGTATCTGCATGCCGTCAAGGAAGCCGATCCCTTCGGCAACGGCGAAACCATCGCCCTGATCACCCGCGGCAACATGACCACCATGGAATATCATTTCCTGGGTGGCTTCACCAAGCATGGCTACTCCAACTGGCTGGACGAGACCGACGGCCTCGTCAAACCCTACTATCTGCAGGAAGGCTACTATGATTTCCTGGAGAAAATGCATCAGTGGTATGCTGACGGCATCATCCATAAGGAAAACTACTCCTGGGATACCAACACCGTAAAGCAGTATCTGGCCTCCGGCCGCGTGGCCGCCTCCGCCGCCTACTCCACCGACCTGTGCAACCAGTATATCAACCTGCGCGCCAACGTGCCCGAAGCAAAGTGGTGGGCCTCCGTCAACGGCATGACCCGCAACGGCGAGCTGTGCGAAACCCAGATCAAGGCAGCCAGCGGTGCGATGCTGTTCAACGCCAAATCCTCCGATGAAACCATCCGCGCCTATCTGAAGGTGCTGGAGTTCCTGTTCTCCGACTGGGCGAACAACTACAGCGCGCAGAAGGGCCCGCAGGGCATCTACTGGGATTATGATGTGGAAAACTACGGCGAGGAAGCCAAGACCCTGCATATCGTGAAGGATCTGGATTACGAAGCTGCCGGTTATCCCAAGTATTCCAAGGACTTCTGGTACTCCATTGGTCTGCCGATGGAATCCGATTGCGTCATGTACGATGCGGACGGCGTGCAGAACATGCAGAACGAATGGATCCGCCATCAGGGCGATACCTTCGCCGCCAAGGCTCCCTTTGATATCAATATCAACTACAACACCAAGGAAATGACAGAAAATGTGATGAGCTACAACGATATCCAGACCAAGGTGGAAGAGGATATCATGAGCTTCTTCAACGGCCAGAAGGAACTGACCAAGGAAAACTGGGATAAGTTCGTTCAGGAGCTGTACGGCATCGGCATGCAGGAATACTGCGAAGAGCTGACCCACCAGTATAAGCACGCGAAGGGCCTGGATTAATCCCGTCCATCCCGTGGGGAGGGAAAGCGATTTCCCTCCCCCGGCCTTTATTCGCCCCGCATCGCCGTCTCCCGGCGCATACCCGAAAGGAGGCCCACGCCTTGGCCCGAAAAACAAAAGCGATAAACGACCGCCTGACCTGGCAGAAATCCTTTAATAAATACAAGCTGCTGTATTTGATGCTCATCCCGGGCGTTCTGTGGTATGTGCTATTCAAGTACGCGCCGATGTTCGGCATTGTGATTGCCTTTGAAAAGTATCAGCCCTTCAGCGGGCTGAAAGGCATGTTCAACAGCAAGTGGGTGGGGCTATACTGGTTCCGCCGGTTCTTTAAGTCCATTTACGCCTGGCGCCTGATCCGCAACAGCCTGCTCATCAGCCTGAAAAAGCTGGTGGTATGCTTCCCCTCGTCCATCCTGCTGGCGATTCTGCTGAACGCGATTCCCGGAAAAATCTACAAAAAGTCGATTCAGACCGTTTCTTATCTGCCGCATTTCCTGTCCACCGTGGTGGTATGCAGCATTGTGCGCACCGTTACCAGCGTGGACGGCGGCCTGATCAACATGATCATCAAGGCCTTTGGCGGAGAGCCGATTTTCTTTATCGGCCGCAACGAGTACTTCCAGGGCGTGCTGGTGATTACCGAGCTGTGGAAGACCATTGGCTGGAACTCCATCGTATACCTGGCGGCCATGACGGGCATCGACCCTGAGCTTTACGAGGCCGCGACTGTGGATGGCGCCAACTGGCACCATAAGATTCTGCATGTAACGCTGCCGGCAATTGCGCCGATCATCTCGCTGATGTTCATCTTGCGCTGCGGCGAATTGCTTAACGCCGGCTTTGAGCAGGTATTCCTGCTGTATTCCTCCGCCGTGTATGAGACCGGCGACATCATCGATACCTATGTTTACCGCGAGGGCCTGGTCAGCCTGAACTATTCCTATTCAACGGCCGTCAACGTGTTCAAATCCGTCGTCGCGCTGGTGATGGTGCTTGGCTCCAACTTTGTCGCCAAGAAAATGGGGCAGGAGGGGATCTGGTAAGCTATGAAAAACGTCACGAGAAGCGAAAGAATCTTTATTATCGTATCGTATATCCTGCTGGGCCTGCTGGCGGTGGTCACCATTGTGCCGCTGCTGAGCGTGCTGATCACCTCCTTTGTCAGCGCGTCGGAGATTGCCCGGCGCGGCCAGTTCATCCTCTGGCCGGAGGTTTGGGATACTTCGGCTTACGGTATTCTTTTTAAGACCGATAAGCTGTATACTGGTTATGCCAACACGCTGTTTGTGGTCATCGTGGGCACGGCGCTGAGCATGTTCCTGACGATTACCCTGGCCTACCCCCTCAGCAAGCGCGAGCTGCGCGGCCGCAACGGCATCCTGGGCATGGTGTTCTTTACCATGCTGTTCTCCGGCGGCATGGTGCCCAACTACATTCTGGTGAAGGAATTGGGCCTGCTCAACAGCCGCTGGGCGCTGGTGCTGCCCTATATCTGCAACACCTGGAACATGCTGATCATGCGCAACTTCTTCTATGCCATTCCGGACGCATTGGAGGAGGCCGCGTATCTGGACGGCGCCAATCAGTTTACCATCCTGATCCGCGTGATCCTGCCGTTGAGCCTGCCATCCATCGCCACCATCGCCATGTTCTACGCTGTTTCCTTCTGGAATGCGTGGTTCCCCGGCGTGATGTACCTGACGGACGCCAAGCTTGTGCCTGTGCAGAACGTGATGCGCACCATCATCATTTCGGCCACTGCAGCGCTGGAGGATATGGGCGTGACCATCGACGATGTGCAGCAGGCCCCCACCTCGCATACCCTCAAGTGCGCTTCCATCGTCGTTACCACCCTGCCCATTCTGTGCGTGTACCCCTTCATTCAAAAGTACTTTGTCAAGGGCGTAATGGTCGGCTCGGTCAAGGGCTGATTCGCCCGGAAAGGAACCGAACATGCGGCTTTCCACTTCTACCAACATGCTTTATCCTGCGCAGCGCGCGGAGCATAGCCTGGATACCATCCGCACCCTGGGCGCGGCGGGCTTTCAGGCGTTGGACTGGTGCGCTACGGCATTCAGCAATCAGGATACCGTGCGCGGCGAAAATCCCTTTACCACCTCGGAATGGCAGGGATGGATTGGAGCCCAGCGCAACGAGGCGGACAAGCTGGGCATCGCGTTCAATCAGGCGCATGGTTCGATGTATGATTACTTCGCCCAGGACGATCACACGGCCTGGCTGCATCAGATGACCGAGCGCATCATGCAGGCCTGCGTGATGCTGGGCATCGATACCATTATCTATCATCCCTATGAAGCGCCGGGCTCACGCGAACTGCAGAATATCGACGCCTGCCGCCGCGCCAATGTGGAATATCTGCGCCGTGCGGGCGACATGGCCGGCAAGTATGGCCTGCGCATCGCGGTGGAGAATATGCTTAGCAATCGCAGGATGGACGGCAGCGTGTATTGGCGCTACTGCACCCATGCCGAGGAGCTGGTGGATCTGGTGGATGCAATCGACATGGAAAATGTGCAGATCTGCCTGGATGTGGGCCACGCGCACTACATGGGCGAAAACCTGTACAATACCATCAAACTGTACGGCAAGCGCCTGATTGCCCTGCATATCCACGATAATAACCGCATGGATGATCTGCACCTGCTGCCCTTCCATGGCACCCTTAAATGGGATGACGTGCTGCTGGGCCTGCGCGCGGTGGATTACGCGGGCGATTTCACCTTTGAAATCCAGAATGCTACGCGCCGCGCGCCGGAAGAACTGTACCCTCAACTGTGCCGCACGGCATTTGAAATCGGTCAATATCTGCTGCGGCGCTATGACGCGCTGGCGTAAGGAAAGAAGGCACTGCTTATGACAAAGCTGGAAAGATTGCTGCGTCGGGAGGGGCTGTTTATCGGCGCGCACCGCGGCTATTCCGAGCGTTATCCTGAAAACACGCTGCTGGCTGTGCAGGAGGGCATTGCCCTGGGCGTGGATCTGGTGGAGGTGGATGTGTATCTGTCGCGCGACGGCGTGCCGGTAATCGCTCATGATAACCACCTGGAGCGCTGCTCCAACGGCACGGGCGATATCCATAATTACACCCTCAAGGAGCTCAAACAGCTGGATTTCGGCATCCATCGCGGCGTTGCGTACGAGGGACTGCATCTGCCTACGCTGGAGCAGTTTTTAAGCTATATGCGCGATTATCCGGATGTTTTGATCGATATCGACTTCAAGGTGTACGATTACACGCTGGATACGGTCAAGGCGGCGCTGCCGCTGATTGAGCAGATGGGCATGATGGATCGCTGCGTGTTCAACTGCGTGGACTGCGATATCGTATCCTACCTGACTGAGCGCGTTGGCCGCCGGGTGATCGGCGCACCGCACGATTATCCCTGGCAGGTCAATTTCCATCCCGGCCCGAAAGGCACGCTGAGTGAGCTGTGGGGTATCTGCATTCCCTATAACATGCTGGACGATACCCATGTGCAGATATGCCACGATCATGATATTACCGTCATTTGCACCCCAGCGGATACGCCTGAGCAGGTTGCCCGCGCGATGCACTATCAAACCACCCTGCCGCTGTGCAACGACCCGCGGGCTTATCTGCGCGCCGCCGGACGGCTATAAGAACGTAAAAGAAAACGGCTGATTGGAGATTGCTCCAGCCAGCCGTTTTTTGTATTGTTCAATCAGCGTCAGGTTTTGATTTCTTCCTTGCGCAGCCGTTCATACAGGCTCAGGCGGATTTCCCGCTCCAGCGCCCAGCATTCATCGGGCTCGCAGGGGCACTCCACGCGCATGGTGACGCGCAGCGCGTCGCCTGCGATGGCGGGGTACAGGGTGGGCGTGTGGGCAAGCCCCAGCCGCGCGGCCAGCAGCGCGCATTCCTCCGTGATGGCCTGCTGCGCGCGCATCATATCCTGCCCCACGGCTACGGTGATATTCACCTGCGCCACGATTGCCCCGCGGGAACGGCAGGCTACGGTGCGGATATCGCCGTTGGGGATGGCGTACAGCGTGCCATCTGTGCCGCGCAGGGTGGTGGTGCGCAGCGACATGGCCTCCACCTTGCCAGTGCAGTTGGCCAGCGTCACAATGTCGCCCACGGTGATGTTGCCGCCGTAGTCGCAGTGAAAGCCGGGGTTGATGGTGCAGGAGCCCTTCACAGACCCCAG
>OLWN01000497.1_pt1 | contig 19023 bp, 17 predicted proteins | sample 1644151 | NCBI WGS metagenome assembly OLWN01 (sample SAMEA103958121, study PRJEB25191) | human gut metagenome
TGCCCACCAAGCGGCCCTGTGCGCCCACAAGCATCTGGCTGCCCTTGCCGCGCGGGGCGGATCCGTCATCCGCCACAATGGTGGCCAGCATGGTATCGTGGCCCTTTTCCATTTCATAAAGCAGCTTTGCAAAGATCGAACGCATATCGCAGTCCTTTCCGGCGGGAGGGAGAGGCTTTCCCCCTCCCGCGCCATGAAACAATTATTCTTTTACAAAGGAGTTGGCCGTCAGCTGCTGATACAGCTCCTGAGTCAGCTCGCAGTGATAGAACAGGTCGAAATAGGTCTTTACTTCCTCATACATGTCGTAAACGGCCGCTTCAGGATAGAGCACCTTCTCCATCCACATCATGCCCAGCAGGCGCTGCACAGAGGGCGGGAAGCCCATCCAGTTGTAGGGGCCCATGGGAACTTCCACATACTTGCCATTCTGGATAGCGGTGATGGTCTGCCAGGTATCCATGGTCGCCACGGTGCTGTAAATGCTGCCGGGGGCGAAGATGACAAAGTCCGGGTTCCAGGCCAGGATCTGCTCCATATCCACCTCGTTGCCCGTGCCCTTGGAGGAGGGATTGTCCACCGCCGCCAGGTTGTTGGCCAGCATGTCGATCACTTCGGCATGGTAGGAGCCCTTGGCAATCACGTTCAGGCCCTCGGCGCCGGACACGTACAGAATATTGGCCTTTTCAACGCTATCGGCGATCTTCTTGGCGCGCGCCATCACGTTTTCGCAATAGGCGGCCAGGGTTTCAGCTTCTTCTTCCTTGCCCAGCAGCTCGCCCAGCTTGCGGTAGGCGTCGCCAGCCGTGCCAGTATGGGTGGTGATATGCACAAAGGGGATGCCGGTCTGTTCAGTCAGCGCGTCCAGATCCTCCTTCACGGTCTTCTTGGGCTCACCCACGTCGATGACCACGTCGGGCGCGGCGGCCAGCAGGGTTTCCAGGTTCATTTCGCCCTTGCCGCCATACAGCTGGCCCAGCAGGGGCAGGTTGTAATACTCGGTGGGCAGGATGGACTCGGCGGTCTTATCCCAGGCGTTGGCGATGCCAACCAGCATTTCAGGCGCGAGGGCGAATACGAAGATCTGCGCCAGCGGGCCGGAGATGGCGATCCTGGTGATCCTGGCGGGCACCGTTACTTCGCGGCCCGTAGAATCCACAAACGTGCGCGTTTCCTCCGCCGCAGCAAAGGAGCACAGGCTGCAGGCCAGGCACAGCGTGAGCAGCAGGGACAGGAACTTCTTCATCATGGGGTTTCCTCCTTGACGGGCTTGTTCAGCCCTTCATATTTCTGACGATTATTCACCGTTGCAGACTGTTTACGTTCAGCGTAATCAGCGCGAGATTCCGCTGCATCGGCAGCTCCAATGGGAACGCGGGATCGTCCGTTTCGCGCAGCCGGTTCTGCAGATATTCATCCGTCACCGCGCGCTTGTTTTTATCCTGGCTGTACAGGCGGAAGAACCGCCGCGCATCCTCCATATTGCGGAAGGGCTGGTTCAGATCCAGCGTCATCGCCTTTTCCTCAAAGGGCACGCCCATGGCGCGCAGACGCTCCGCCGCGCCCGCATAGCCGTCGGCCTTTTTCCTGACCATGCCGGTGGAAAAGCGGTGATAGGGCTCGTTGCGCTTGACGATCAGGATATTGCTGCGGCATATGCGCCTGGAAATATCCAATATCTCATCCAGTTGGCCGTACAGGCAAAAGATCATCGCGTCAAAGGGCGTATGGACGGTTACGTTCTCCATCCGCTCGCATTGCGCGCAGATGTTGCCGATGCGCTGCGCCGCGCAGTTCTCGCGCAGCACGGCAATGGCGCTTTCGCTTTGATCAATGGCCGTAATCTGCCGCACATACGGAGCCAGCGCCAGCGAAAGATAGCCCAGGCCGCAGCCTGCGTCACAAATGCTATCCTGCGGGCGCAGGTAGGGCAGCATCATGTCGCGCAGGCGCGCGTTATAATCGCTGTGCGTGGCTGCATCGCACATAAAGCGCACCATATCCGGCCGCCACATCGACATGGTCGTCATAGGCTGCCTCCCCTGTGCGGCACAATCACGCGCCCCTGCCGGGTATCCACAAAATCTGCCTCCACTTGGTAAAGCTGCCGGATCAATTCAGGCGTCAGCGTATCCCCCGCGTCGCCCAGCGCCGCGACGCCGCCGCCGTGCAGCGCCAGGATGCGATGCGAAAACGTCAGCGCGTGCTGCGGGTTATGCGTGGACAAAAGCACGGTATAGCCCTCCTGCGTCAGGCCGCGCACGCAGGCAAGCACGCGCAGCTGATTGCCAAAGTCCAGGCTGCTGGTGGGCTCGTCCATCACCAGGATTCTGGATTGTTGGCACAGCGCGCGCGCCACCAGCACCAGCTGCTGCTCGCCGCCGCTCAGATGCGAAAAATTGCGCTCCGCCAGGTCCTGCACGCCCATGCGCTCCATGGCCTCCCGCGCCTGCCGCACATGCTCGGCACGCGGCGCGGAAAAGGGTGACAGCCGGTGCGTCACGCCCATCAGCACGGTATCCTGCACCGTATAGCCAAAGGTAGGACGGTGCGACTGGGGAATATAGGCAATCATGCCTGCCATTTCGCGCTGCGCAATGCCGCGTGCCTCGCGGCCATCCAGCAGGATCTCGCCCTGATAATCGCGCAGAATACCTAAAATGCAGCGGAACAGCGTGCTCTTGCCCACGCCGTTGGGGCCAAGGACGGATAAAAACTCGCCCGGCCGCGTATCAAAGCTGATATCCTGCAGCACCGGATGATCACGATAGGCAAAGCTCAGGTTCTTTACTTCCAGCTTCACAGCGCCGCATCCTTTCTGGTCATCAGGTAGATAAAGAAGGGCGCGCCCACAAAGGCCGTCAGGATGCCGATGGGTATCTCCGTGGCCAGCAGATTGCGGGATACATTGTCCACCAGCAGCAAAAACAGCGCGCCAAACACCATTGAAGCTGGCAGCAGATGGCGGCAGTCGTTGCCGATGGTCTTGCGGCACAGATGAGGGATTACCAGCCCCACCCAGCCGATCATGCCGGAAACCGCCACGCTGGCGGCCGTCATCAGGGTAGCGCAGATCACCGTCAGCAAACGCAGCCTGGAGGTGTTCACCCCCATCGCGCGCGCTTCGTCCTCACCTGCGGATAGGATATTGAGCCGCCAGCGCACCAGCAGCAGCGGCGCGCAGCCCAGCGCCATGGGAATAAAAGAAAAGCGCACATCGCGCATGCGCGCGCCAGAGAAGCTGCCCATCAGCCAATAGGTGATAGCGGGCAGCTGGTTGCTGGGATCGGCCACCAACTTGATATAGGAAGTCCCCGCTGAAAACAGAGAGGAGATCATCACGCCCGCCAGCAGGATATTGACCGTCCGGCTGCCGCGCGTGCGGCTGCCAATCAAATAAACCAGCGCCACGGTGAGCAGACTGAAGGAAAAGGCTGACACCATGATCATCACCCGGCTGCCATCCAGCAGGATGGCCAGCGCCGCGCCGAAGCACGCACCCGAGGACGCGCCCAGGATATCCGGGGCAGCCATGGGATTCTGGAACACGCTTTGGTAGCTTGCCCCGGCCATTGCCAGGCAGCAGCCCACCATGCACACCAGCAGGATACGCGGCAGACGCACGTTGAGCACAGCGATTTCCATGTTTTTCGTCCAGCTGGCTTCCATGGGAAATACGCGGGAGATCAGGATTTTGACCACCTGCCCCACCGGCACGTCGTAACGCCCCAGCGAGAAGGAAAGCATAAACACAAGCACCAGCGCCGCCAGCAGCAAGGCAATCTGCATTCTGGCGCGCCGTGCGCTCTTTGTAAGCAGGCTATTTTTCATTGCCTGTCCTCCGCCTCGTCGTACAGCAGCAGCACGTTTTCCGGCGCTACGCCTAATTCCAGCTTCGCCGCCGCAGGCTTGCAATCCTTAGAGAGCCGCCACCACAGCTCAGAGCTGTCGCTTTTTTGGTTCTCATAGCGGAAGGGCACGGTCAGCTCGAACGGCTCTTCCATGATTTCCCCCAGCTCCACCTGGCAGCGATTCTGCATACAGCGCGGATTGAAATAATGCGCGCGGATGCCCACCGCGCACAAACCCTCCCGCACAGGAGCCGCAGTGCGCAGGCGAACGCCCCACTCGGGCACATCCACCTCGTATTCCCCCGCCTTGACGGCCTTTGCAATGTTCTTGCAGCCCGTCACCGCCGCAGCGGCAATGGTGCCCGGATTGGCAAACAGCCGCTTAGTGAGCTGCAGCGTCAGGATGCGGCCCGTTTTCATCAGCGCGATGCGGTCGCACAGGCGATACGCCTCGTCCCGGCTATGCGTTACCATCAGCGTCGCGCCCTGATAGGATCGCAGCAGATGCTTCATTTCGATTTGCAGCTTTTCACGCAAATGAGTGTCCAGCGCGGAGAAGGGCTCGTCCAGCATCAGCAGCTTTGGCTGGCTGATCAGGATGCGCGCCAGCGCCGTGCGCTGCTGCTGCCCGCCCGAAAGCTGGCTGGGCAGCCGACGCTCCAGCCCTGTCAGGCCCAGCAGCTCCATCACCTCGCGCAGCGCCTGCTCACTCTGCGCGCGGCTGCGCTTTTCAGCGCGCAGGCCGCAGAGGATGTTCTGCCGCACCGTCATATTGGGAAAGAGCGCATAATTCTGAAAAAGATAGCCTACATGCCGCTTCTGCGGGGGGAGGTTGATCCTTTTTTCGCTGGCAAACAGCGTTACGCCGTCCAGCTCGATATGACCGCTATCGGGCCGCTCAATGCCTGCGATGCACTTGAGCGTCATGCTTTTGCCGCAGCCCGAAGCGCCCAGGATGCCCAGCACCCCGTCCTCGCAGGCAAAGGCAACGTGCAGGCAGAAGCTCCCCAGGCGCTTTGTAATATCAACCGCGAGACGCATGCGCGCGCCCTCCCTTCTGCCGGCGTTCCAGCATATTGACCGTCAGCAGCACCACAGCGGAGATGGCCAGGTTGACCATCACCCAGAAGAAAGCGCCGCCCTCATCATTGGTGCGCCACAGCTGATAAACAGTTGTGGAGATAGTGGCCGTGCGGCCGGGCGTATAGCCAATGAGCATGCTGGTAGCACCGTATTCACCCAAGGCTCTGGCAAAGGCCAGCACCGCACCGGCCAGGATACCCTGCCGGCAATAGGGCATGCGGATGCGCCAGAAGATGTAGGTATTGGACAATCCAAGCGTTTGCCCGGCATAGGCCAGGGTATCGTCAAAGTTTTCAAACGCGCCGCGCGCCGTGCGGTACATCAGCGGAAACGCCACCACGGACGCCGCCAGGATACCGCCGTACCAGGTCATCACAAACTTGATGCCGAATTGGCTTAGAAACATACCCAGCGGGCGCTTTACACCAAAGAGCAGCAGGATAAAATAGCCCACCACCGTCGGCGGCAGCACCATAGGCAGCGTCAGCACCACGTCCAGCACGCCCTTGATCCACCGCGGCAGCCGCGCCACATAGTAGGCGGCGAAGATGCCCGTGAAGAACACAAGAAAGCAGCTGATGGCCGCAATACGCAGCGAGTTATAAAGCGGATACCAATCCATACACGCCCCTCCAGCAGGGAAGCCCGGAAAGCCTTCCCGGGCAGTTTATATTAGTTTACCGGCGCAAAGCCAACGCTTTCAAACACAGCCATCGCTTTCTCGCCCATCAGGTAGTTCAGGAAGGCCTTGGCTTCTTCAGCGTGCTTGGAGATCTTCAGCACGGCGGCAGGATAGATGACCTGGCCGCACATTTCCTTGGTGGCGTAGTCAACGGGGGTCAGACCCGCGCTGAAGGCGTCGGTGCAATACACGATGCCGCAGTCCACGCTGCTCTCGGAAACCTGAGTGGTAACTTCCTTCACGTTGGTGCCGTAGGTGAGCACGCCCTTCTTGGCCAATTCAGCCTCGTCCAGCTGATAATAGGCCAGGATCTTCTGGGTGTACTGACCCACAGGCACATCGCTGTTGCCCATCGCCAGCAGCACGTCGCCCGCCTTGAGACGCTCGGCCAGCGCATCGAAGCTCTCCACGTTCTTGGGGTTCCCCTCAGGCACGCACAGGGTCACGCGGTTCTCCAGCAGGTTTACGCGGGTTTCTTCATTGACGAAATCCAGACCGGCAGTGTTGACGGCTGGATCAGCGGTAATATCCAGCTGGTTCATCTGCTTCTGACCGGCGGAGATAAACAGGTCGCACTCGGCTCCTTCCTGGATCTGGGTCTTGAGGGTACCCGAGGAATCAAAGTTAAACGTCAGGGTTACGTTGGGCGCAACCTGCGCGTACAGATCGGCAATCTTGGTCAGGGTTTCGGTCATCGAGGCGGCAGCGAACACAACCAGCTCTACCTTTTCATCGGCCAGGGCGGCGGTGCAGCCGCACAGCAGCATCAGCGCTACCAGCAGGGCTACGATCTTCTTCATGGTTCTTTTTCCTTTGCTTTTCGCAAGTGTATTCAAAACGCGGATTTACGCGCTTTGTTCGTCTATTGGGAAACGCATTGGTTTGTCTGAAGCTCGCTGTCTGTTCGATTACACGCCCTTGCCGAAGCCGCAGTTGGGGAAATGGCACTCAGGGCAATTCAGGCACAGGCCGCCGTTGCCCAGGCCTGCCAGCTGCCCGGCCGCCACCGGCTCGCCCGCCAGCAGATAAGGCAGCACCAGGTCAAATACCGTACGCTTGGCATACATCACGCAGCCAGGCAGGCCGCACACCGGGCGGCCGTCCTGCATATAGGAAAGCAGGAACATCGCGCCAGGCAGCACCGGCGCGCCGTAGCTGACCACGCGCGCACCCGTATTGCGGATAGCCAGCGGCGTGCGGTCGTCAGGATCCACGCTCATGCCGCCCGTGCACAGCACCATATCCAGCCCGTCGGAAAGCATCTTTTGAATGGCCGCCGTAATCTCCTGGGCGTTGTCGTCCAGCGTCACATGCGCCGCCATCGTGCTGCCGTACTCGGCCAGCTTTTGCACCAGCACCGGCGTAAACTGATCCTGAATGCGGCCCTTAAACACCTCGCTGCCCGTAGTGACAATACCTACGCGGCGCGCGGGAATGGGCAGCAGGCGCAGAATAGGCGTATCGCCCGCCAGAGCCCTGGCCTGCTCCATGGCTTCTTTTTCAATGGTCAAAGGGATGATGCGCGTGCCGCACAGCTTATCCCCCGCCTTGACCATAAAGCCGGAAGGGCGCGTGGCAATCATCATGCGGCCCATGCCGTTGATGGCGCGCAAGCGAGGCAGGTCGGCCAGGAAAAGGCCGTCGCACGCCGCGGTCAATTCAATCTTGCCTTCCTTGGGCTGAGAGGCTTTCATGTGCTCCCCCATGCACAGATCGCGCAAAATGGCCGCCGCGTCGTTTTCGTGCAGCATGTTTTCGTTTTGCTCCCAAATGTATACATGCTCCTTGCCTACGCTGAGCAGCACCGGGATATCTTCCTCGCGGATGATGTGTCCCTTGCGGAACACAGCGTCCTTGGTTATGCCCGGAATAATCTGGGTGATATCATGGCAAAGCATCTGGCCGACGGCCTCAGTGGTTTTCATCAGCTTCATGGCTGTTTCTCTCCAATCAACAAATCATACTGTTGCTGCGCTTCCAGCGCCAGGCGATAACGGCGATCATGGGCGCATAGCGCCTGCTCGGTATGGCACTTTGCGCGGCTGCGTTCAAAGCGTTCTTCCAGCGTTACGCGCTGATCGCCCTGCATGTACTTATCCGCCAGATACAGCAGCGCGCTTTCATCAAATGGCCCGCCGCTCCAATCGTGATGCACGGCCACAATGTCCGCAATCTCGGGATAGCCCAGGTCACGCAGCTTCTGCGCCCCAGCGAAAGCGTGATTGGGCTCGGTACGGCAGATATCGTGCAGCAGCGCGGCGGCAGACAGGAGCGCGCGGTTCAGCCGCACGCCATGTGCCGCCAGCGCATCGCACATTTCCAGCGCCAGACGCTGAACAGCGCGGCTATGCGCCGCCACCTGCGGCGGAACCTGCGCCAGCAGCGTACTGCAGACGGACTCATCCGGAATGCGCGGCAAAAGCGCGGCGCCGGGCTGCATGCCAGTGTGCGACATTTTACGCCTCCAATTTCAGGAAAATCGATTTGCACATATCGATACTATATCATTATACTGAACAAATTCTATTTTGTCCAGTATATAATTCGATATATGCCGTGCAATTTCGGCGTATCGCTAAACAATAATCACATTGTTCATTATTTTGGCATATCCCGGCACACGCAAAGAAGCGCCCCGAAGGGCGCTGGATATCGTCAATCAAAGAAATCCGTTTGTCTGTCCTTGCCGGTCAGCACCTCATATTCGCCGTCGCCGGCCGTGCTGACGCGCACGTCGCCATCCAGGAAGATATGGTACATCTGCTTGCCGTTGCGGGCATATTTCTGCGCGACAAATACGCTGCCCAGCAGATCGTTTGTAATCACGGTGATGTCCGGGTTGACCGTTTTGCGCCACTTGGGCGAATTGGAGGTATCCAGGCCATGATGATTGGCTTTGATCACGTCGGCATGCAGCGCATCGCCCCAGCGCTTGACCACATCCGTTTCACCCGTGCTGTATAGATCGCCCGCCATCAGGAAGGAGGAATCGCCGTACACAAACTTGAGCACCAGCGAATGGTTGTTCATAAACTGCGTGCCGCTCTTGGGGTAATCGCCATAATAGGATATCTCGGCCTCCGGGTTATACACGTATACCGTCACCTGATCGCCAAACATGAAGCTATCGCCCTCGTGCAGATAAACCTGCTCGATGTGATTACGCTCAATCGCCGCGACGTAGCCCTTATAGGTATTGGTGGTATGCCAAAGCTCAGTAGAATAATGAATGCCCACCTCATAGCGATCCATCAGCGCAGCCATGCCGCCGATATGATCGATATGCGGATGCGACGCTACCAGATAATCAATCTTCTTTACGCCCATCGCGTCCAGCGCGGCGATGATATACTGCGTCGCCTGCGGATGACCCGCATCCAGCACCATGATCTTGCCGTCGGGCGAGGTCAGAATCATGCAGTCGCCTGGCTTATCATCCGCCACCTGCGGCCCAAGCCACAGATAGCGCACGGTCAGCCTGTCTGCATCCTGGGCGGTATCATAAACCTGGCCGTAGCGCGCATCCTCGGCAAGGGCGAAGGAAAACAGCATACACAGCAGCAGCGCCAGCGCAATCAGGCGTTTTTTCATCGTTGGTTCCTCCCATATGGAAAAGACTTATTGTAGTTTTCAATGGCAATGCGGCGGCCGCGCAGGCGTTATTTCATCGCGGCCTTGCTCATGCCCGTCATGATGTACTTCTGCAGGATCAGGAACAGCAGGATGATCGGCACAATGCCCATCACCGCGCCGGCCATGATTTCATTATAGTTGGAGGTCTCCAAGCCGGAGAAGGTTTGGCGAAGGTAGGTGACGCCCACGGCGATGGTACGGCGCACGTCGGTGGTGGTGATCATCTTGGGCCAGAAATAGCTGTTCCAGCCGCCGATGAAGGAGAGGATGCTCAGCGTAATCAGCGTAGGCGCGCACATCGGGCACAGCACATGCACGATGGTGCCGATGCGCCCCATGCCGTCGATGCGGCCTGCCTCGATATAGCTGTCGTCCACCGACATGAACGCCTGCCGGAGCATAAAGATGAAATACGCCGATACAAGGTTCGGCACCACCAGGCCGGGGAAGGAGTTAAGCCAGTTCAGGCGCGATACCATCACATAGATGGGAATAAACGTGACCTGGAAGGGCACCATCAGCGCGCCCAGCACGATCAGAAAGAACACGTTTTTGCCGGGGAAATTGCCCTTGGAGAAGCCATACGCCGCCAACACGCCCAGCGTCAATTCGCCCAGCATGATGAAGGCGGTCATAATCATGGTGTTGTAAAAGTACTTCAGGAACGGCGCGCGGCGCAGAACGTTTGGATAATTCTGAAAATTGAATTTCAGCGGCCACAGGGTAGGCACGGGATTGAGCAGCTCCTCGCTGGTTTTGAAGGAGGAAATGATCATCCAGTAAATCGGGAAGAGCATCACCAGGGTAAAGAGCGTCGCCGCGATATACTGCAGCGCCCGCATGGTGCGGCGCATGGCCATCTGGCGGCGCGGATCGGCCTGGACCAGGGGCGAAATAAAGCGCAGACACAAAAGCCCCACAGCCGCAACGCCCAGGCAGACGGCCGCCGCCGTAAGATACGTGCTTCTGGCGCGCGCCAGGGCGGAAAGCGAGTGCGTGATTTCGTATTCCGTCATGTCCGCCGTAACGCGGCCCATGGCGTTGTGATAGCTGATTACGCCAACCAGCCCCAGGACGCCCAGCACAAGCGCAAAGGCCAGAAACAGCATCATAATATCAAACCAGCCGGAGCGGCGCATCCGCAGCAGATGATTTTCTTTTTGCATATAAACGTTCTCCTTCCGCTTTACTGGTCGTAGTTGGTTTTACGGTTGGACCATTTCATCGTCAGCGCCGTGCAAACCAGCAGGATAATAAAGAACACAACCGATACCGTGGCCGAGCGTTCCATGCGGAAGTCATGGAACGCCGTGTTGTAAATCCACTGCACCATCACGTTGGTCGCCTTGCCGGGGCCGCCGCCCGTCATAACGTCCACGGACTGGAACACCTTCATGCTGGCGATAAACGTGGTTACCAGGAGGAAGACGGTGGTGGGCGTCAGCAGCGGCACCGTGATATGGCGGAAGCGCTGCACGCCGTCCGCGCCGTCTATGGCCGCAGCCTCGTAATAATCCTGGGGAATGCCCTTCATGGCGGACAGATAAATCATCATGCCATAGCCCGTCACGCGCCAGAAGGTTAAAAACAGAATGCCCGCAAGGGCCGTATCTTCCTTGTTCAGCCAATCCACGCCCTCAAAGCCAAGCATATTGAGCAGATGGTTCAGGATGCCGTGATTGCCGTGGAGGATCCATAAGAATACGATGGCGCTGGTGGAGACGGCGATATACTTTGGCATAAACACCGCGGCGCGCAGCACGTTGAAATAGCGCGTCATATGATTGAACAGAAGCGCCAGCAGCATGCCGATCACCAGCGTAAACACCAGCTCCCAGAAGGTGTAGGTGATGGTAATTTTGAGCGACTGGAAGAAGTACTTCCAGCCCGAGCCCTGGAACAGCCACTTGTAGTTTTTGAAGCCGACCTGCTTGAAGTTATCGTTGCCCAGCTTCATATCCGTAAAGCTGATACGCACCAGATCAATGATCGGATAGTATACGAACATCATAAAGAAGATCATCACCGGCACAATGCACAGAAAATCAATATAGCGCTCCCTGCGCAGCGCCAGCATCATCACGCCCAGCAGCGTCAGCGCGATGCCAAGAATCATGATAATGCAGGCCGTTTTCAGATATTCGCTCAGCAGGCCCATGCCGCCCGATACGCTGGTGCCGGCTGAAAGCGCTGCCTTACGGGCGGCGGCAACGCGCGTAAACAGCTCCTGATTTACGCACCGCAGGTCGTTGACAAGGTATCCATAGACCCCGGCCACAAAGAATATAGCCCCGAATACGATCATTGCAATCGCAGCCGCCCTGCGCAGCGGGGAGTGCCCCAGAGGGCGTTTGTTTACGCCGATGCTTTTTGCCGCCTGCATACATTCACCTCATATCAAACATGGGAGGAGGAGCTGCCTCCTCCTCCCGCATAAATGTTTCTTCAGTAGCGCTTACTGATCTTCAAGGATTTCGTTCACTTCGGTTACCAGCTCATCCAGGGTATCCTGAACGGGAGCCTTTTCGTTGAACACCTTGGCCAGAGCATGACGCCACAGGTTGGCAATCTGGTCATAGGCGGGGTGCTGGTTGCGGGGGTTGATCCAGGAAGCCATGGACACGACGGATTCCATCGCGGGCTTGCGGGTCAGATATTCCTGATAGTCTTCGGTGCCCTGCACGCTCTGACGGGTGGGGAAGTAACCGGTCTGGTCGGCCCAGTACAGGTTGATTTCGGGGCTGGTCATGAACTGCAGCAGCTTCCACGCAGCGTTCTTCTGCGCCTGAGAGGCCTTTTCGGGGATCAGCAGCACGCAGCCGCCCACTTCGCTCTTGAAGGTCTCGCCGTCGTTGCCGCCGGGGCACCAGGCCATACCCACTTCGAACTTGCCCTTTACCAGGGTGTTTACGTAGGTGTCATACAGGGAGGAGGTGTGGAACACGGAGAAGGTGCCCTCGTCCGCGAACAGCTGGCGCATGTTGGAGGAAGCGCCGGTGCCGTAGGCGTAGTAGGCATAGCCCTTATCGCACCACTCGGCAATCTTGGCGGTGATCTGCGCAGCCAGCTCGCTGTTCAGGTCGCTCTTGTTTTCTTCTTCATTGATTACCTGGACGCCGTTGTTCTTGTACAGCATCTCATAGTACCAGTAATCCCAGCCGCCGAAGACGGTGCCGTAACGCTTGGTGGTGCCGTCCTCGTTGAAGATGGTGGCCTTCTTCAGGAACTCTTCCATGTCGTCAAAGGTCTTTGGCATTTCAATACCTTCGGCGTCGGCGGCAGTCTTATTGTAGTACATTACCTGGGTGGAGATCAGGTAGGGCAGGCAGATCTGCTGGCCCTGATAGCTGGTGGAAGCAACCAGGCCCTCGCCGAAGTCCATCACATCGTAGCCGCTGGCCTGCATATAGGGGGTCAGATCGGTGCAGATGCCCTGCGCGCCGTACATGGCGGGATAGGAGGTGTTGGCAACGCACAGCGCCGGCACGTTTTCGGCCGTGACCGCGCTCATCAGCTTGGTATGGATATCGGAATAGGAGCCTTGATAGATGGGCGTAACGGTGATCAGGGGATTTTCCTTGGCGAACTGCTCCAGCATGCCGTCCAACAGACCGGAATACTGCTCTTCATGGCTGTGCCACCATTCGATGGTGATGGGCTCGGTAATGGCATAGGGGTCCGCAGTCTCGGCGAAAGCGGGAGCAATGCCGATCAGCAGCAGCGCTGCCAGCAAAAGGGCCAACGTTTTCTTCATGAGGGTGTCCTTCCTTTCTTATTTATCCTTCTATTTTCTTCGCGCGTTTGCCTGCGCGAAAAGGATCGCCTTTGCATGTGTCCATTTTTCCATAACGTGCTTATACTATATCATCTTTGGCAGAAATGTGCAATATGCTTTTTATATTTTATTTTTATTTACCCAATCAGACATCTCTGCAGCTTTCTGCGCTTGTTTTGTATTTTTATCAGTCAAAAAACGCCTTTCACGCTTGCTTTCGGCGTGAAAGGCATTTTCCGATTGTTTGCCCTTTGTATCGCTTTTTATTTCAGCCGGATCGTGTTGCTCCAGGCCATTTTGCCATTTGCGTCCGTCACTTCGGCGCGGATGAAGGTTTCCGTGGGATCGAGCTTTGCGCGGTGCTCCGTCAGATTTTCGCCGCGCACGCTGTGGCCGCGCCCCCATACCCTGTTGGTGAACAGCGTGATGCGCGCGGCGGGCGAGCAGCGCACCACCGCCTCGTCCCCTACGATATCCAGATGCACCTCAGGGCCCTGGGTGGCATAAAAGCGCTTTTCGCGGATGGCCTGCAGCAGCTCCGTATCTGTCGCGTCGGGCGCGCACGCCAGCATGATATAAGAACAAGTTGTATCCGTGCCGTCATAATAGTGCACATCGTCCGTAGCAAGCAGCGGATAGGTCAGCCCCTGCCCGGCGGCAATATCCACAAAATTGCCCGAATAGGGACGGCAGGATTCATGCGCGTCCGACACGGTATTGTAGATTTCGGTGGCCTCCACCCCATGCAGCGCAGCGGCCTGCGATACGGAATTGAGCGACCAGGCAGGATGAGCCAGCACGGCCAGGCCGTTTGCAGCGTGAATTGCATCCAGTATCCGCTGGGGATCCTGCTCTTCCCGGTCAATTTCAGGCTCATGCGCGCAACCCAGACCCAGAATATGATATACGCCCGCCGCGCCGTCCGAGCCACCCACGTTATATTCCGCGCCAGCCAGGATGCGCAGACCGCTTAACTCTCCGCTTTTGTGCCAGCGCCAGTGATCGGTAATCGCCAGCACGTCATAGCCCGCCTCTCGGTAAATGCGCGCAGCCTCCTCAGGCGACACGCGCCCATCCGAATCGGTGGTGTGCGCATGCAGATTGATTTTCAGCCGCTTTACGCCGTCCATATCGATGTACATTGTTTATCTCCTTATGGTTTTTCTCTCTTTACGTCAGAAAAGCCGGCTAATTGCCGGCTATCTGGTTCTTTTATCGTTTATGTTTCTTCAGGAAGTCGCCCATTTCCTCCATGGCGAACTTCAGCTCCGCCGCCTCAGGCAGCATCACGATGCGCACGCGGATATCGTCCGTCCAGTCAAAGCCCGCGCCGGGAATAACCAGCACATGCTTTTCATGCAGGAACTGCATGGCGAAATCGTGATCGTTTTTGAAGTTATATACGCTGCCGTCGATGGCCGGGAACAGGTAGAAGGCCGCGCGATTGGGGATAAAGGATACGCCTTCGATCTGAGCCAGCGTTTCGGTGGTGGCCTTGCGCTGCTCATACAGGCGGCCGCCGGGCACCAGCATAGCGCGTGTGCTCTCGGGATCGGCCATGGCCGCAGGAATAACCAACTGCGTCAGCGCGTTGCCGCACAGGCGCATGGAGGCCAGCTGCGTCACGGCCTGCTTGATATCCTCCAGCACGTCGTCCGGGCTGTTGAACACCATCCAGCCGCAGCGGAAGCCGCAGATAATATGCGATTTGGACAGGCCGTTAAAGGTGATGCAGGGCACATCGGGCGCAAGCGCGGCCATGGAATAGTACGGCAGATCGTCCATCACCAGGCGGTCGTAAATCTCATCCGACAGCAGCACCAGATGATGCTTGCGGGCAATATCGGCGATAGCCAGCAGTGTTTCACGGCTGTATACCGCGCCGGTGGGGTTATTGGGGTTGATCAGCACGATAGCCTTGGTACGGCTCGTTACCTTGCGGGCGATATCGTCGGGGTCAGGATTCCAGTTATTCCTGGGGTCGCAGTGATAAAACACCGGCACGCCGCTGCAAATATAAGCATTGTTGCTCCACAGGGAGTAGCAGGGCGAGGGCATCAGGATTTCGTCCCCCGTGCTCACCAGCGCCGTCATGGCCATGGAGGCAACCTCGCTGACGCCGTTGCCGATAAAAATATCATCCACGGTAATGTTCTTCAGGCCCCGGCGCTTGTGATACTCGCAGATTACGCGGCGCGCCTCGGGCATGCCGCGCATATCGCAGTAGGGAACGGCCTCGTCCACATGTTCGGCCAGCGCGCGGCGCACGCTGTCGGGCAGGGTAAAGCCAAAGGAGGCAGGGTTGCCGGTATTGAGCTTTAGTACTTTTTCGCCCGCCGCCTGCATGCGCAGCGCTTCCTCATAAAGCGGGCCGCGAATATCGGAGTGCACCTTTTCCATCCGGTTGGAACGCAGAATCATAAAAAAACAAACCCTTCCTTAAAGTTGAATCATCTCGGTACCCGCCACGGCGGCGTCCACCAGCGCGTCTATATCCAGCGCCCCCTCGGCACGCTCCACATGCTCCAGCTTGGGCCTGGTGCAGGGATGGCGCGGCGTAAACACGGTGCAGCAGTCCTCGTAGGGCAGGCAGCTGGTTTCATAGGTGCCGATCTTTTCGGCAATGTGAATGATCTCAATCTTATCATTGCCGATCAGCGGACGGAACACCGGCATACCGGCCACCGCGTCCGTACAGCACAGCGCGTCCAGCGTCTGGCTGGCCACCTGGCCCAGGCTTTCGCCGGTAATCAGCGCCTTGGCGCCCTCCTGCTGGGCGATCTTGGCCGCAATGCGCATCATAAACCGGCGCATCACCAGCGTGCCATATTCTTCGGGGCACTTTTCATGGATTTGCAGCTGCGGCTCGGTAAAGGGCACAATATAGAGCTTCACCCCGCAGCAATAGGCGGATAGCTGCCTGGCCAGCGAAATCACCTTTTCCTTGGCGCGCTCGCTGGTATAGGGATAGGAATGGAAATGCACCGCGCTGATTTCCACGCCGCGCTTGGCGATGCAGTAGCCCGCCACCGGGCTGTCAATGCCGCCCGAAAGCAGCAGCGTCGCCTTGCCGCCCGTGCCCACGGGCATGCCGCCCACGGCCTCCAGCACGCGCACATACAGATACGCCATATCGCGGATTTCCACGTTCATCACATGCTCGGGCGTATGGATATCCACATGCAGATCGGGGCAGCGCTCCAGGATATAGCCGCCCATTTGCATATTGATTTCAGGCGAGGTCATGGGATAGCGCTTATCCGCGCGGCGCGCCTCCACCTTGAAGGAGCCGCGCAGGCCCTGCATCATCCGCACCGCCTGATCGCAGATCGCATTAAAATCGGCCTTTTCCATTTCGACCGCCGGACACAGCGAATGCACGCCGAACACCTTGCTGACGGCCTGCATGCAGCCGTCCATATCGTTCATATCGCTGATAAAAATACGGGCGTCATGCAGCCATACGCGGCCGCCGAAGGGGCGCACCGCCTGCTTGACGCGCGACACCAGCGCGCGCATAAAATAAGGGCGATTGAGACCCTTCAAATATATTTCGCCGTAGCGAACCAGAATCAGCTGACGCATGGGAGGGCTTACCTTCTTTCGTAGCGTTTAAGCATTTCATAATGGCGGGCAATGCAGTCTGCCGCAAAATCAACCTGCTCCATGGTGGTATAGGGGCAGATGGAAAAGCGGATGGCCGATTCTGCCTGCCTGCGCGGCACGTTCATGGCGCTCAGCACAGGCGACAGCTTTTGCTTGCGGGAGGAGCAGGCCGAGCCGTTAGCCACGTATACCCGATCGCCTTCCAGGGCGTAAAGCATGGTTTCGGAGCGCACGGGCACCAGCGAGCAATTGAGAATGTGCGGGGCCGCGATCTCCGATGCGGGATCGGGCCCGTTCACACGGAAATTTTCGCCCGCACTCTCGCGCAGCCGCTCATACAGGTGCAGCTTGACAGCACGCATGTTGTTATCGCGCGGATAGGCTTCAATAGCCGCCAGCAGGCCCGCGATGCCGGGCGTGTTTTCCGTGCCCGAGCGCAGCGCCTTTTCCTGCCCGCCGCCCAGCATCCGCGCGGCTACGCGCATGCGCGGGCCCATCACCAGCGCGCCAATGCCCTTGGGGCCGTGAATCTTATGCCCGGACAGGGCGTAGCTGTCAATGCCCAGCGCGCGCATATCAACCGGCAGACGCATAAAGCCCTGCACGCCGTCCACATGCAGCATGGCCTGCGGGCACAGCCGGTCGCGCAGCTGCGCAATCTCGCACAGGGGCATCACCGCGCCCGATTCGTTGTTTACCTGCATCACGCAGATAAGCCGCGTATCGGGGGTCAGCAATTCTTCCAGCGCGTCCAGGCGCACCACGCCCGCCGCGTCATAGGGAATCTGCTGCACATCAAAGGTGCCCTTCAGGCTTTCGCAGGGCGCGGCCACGGCAGGATGCTCGCCCGCAGTATAGAGCACGCGCCCGCCGCGCTGCATGGACATGCTGCCAAAGATGGCCAGGTTGTCGGCCTCGGTGCCGCCGGAGGTAAACACCACACGGGCGGGATCGGCGTGCAGCTCGCGCGCAATGGCCTCGCGGCAAGCGGTTAACCGCTTTTCAGAGTCTACCGCCGGAGCATAAAGCGCGGAGGGATTATAAAACCCCTCCAGCATGCATTGGCGCATCGCGTCCGCCACGGCCTCGGTGGGGCGCGTGGTGGCGCTGTTATCCAGATAGCAGATCATGGCTTTAGTTCACCTGATAAGCTCCCGGCGCGGCGTAGCGCTTGATCAGGGCCAGCATTTCATCGCTGACCTCGATGATGATAATGCGCTTGACCGAATCCTTGGAGAAATAGAAGTAGAACAGCTGCGCGTCGCGGTTGACAAACCAGTTGTCGCGCTTGATGCCCTTCATATTGATATAGCGGTTGAAGGAACCGGAATTGACCAGGCCCAGGGCTTCCACGTTTTTCAGGTTCATGGTGCCCAGGTTCTTGCGCTTTTTGTTGTTAAACACCTGTGCAAAGTCCATCTGGCCGTTGGTGAAGGTATATTCATACTCAGTGCGGATGCGGTCGCGGCGCAGGAACAGCAGCACCGCAATGCCGCCCGTCAGCAGCGTCATAACCACATAATAGATGATGGGACCTGCGCCCTCGCCGGCGTTGATGAGCATCATAATGCCCTGCAGCATCAAAAACGCCCACAGGCCGAACACCACCATCATGATGTTCGCCAGCACATACATCACTGTTTCAGCGCCGCGATTGCGCTTGGTTGCCACTTCTTCCAGAAAGTTGTCCATCGCCATAAAAACGAGCCTCCTTGTCGATTCTTCTTTATTGTACGCGAACAAGCGCGCGCTGCGCAAGGGTTTTCAGGAAAATCGCTGCATTTTCATCGTTTTTTATGCTGTCAGCAGCCCGCTCGGTATATGTTTTCGCGTCTTTTCGCGCCTGGTCCAGGCCGTAGAGGGATACCCAGGTGCATTTATGCTCCTGCGCATCCTTGCCGGTATGCTTGCCCAGCGTCGCTTCATCACCCGTAACGTCCAGAATATCGTCGATAATCTGAAACGCAATGCCCAGGTTTTTGCCGTATTCGCGCGCCTGCGCAAGCAGATCTTCTCCCGCCCCGGCCAGCGTTAAGCCCATAGCCAGCGGCGCGGTCAGCAGATCGGCCGTCTTATGCAGATGGATATAGCGCAGCAGTTCCGCGTTTCCGCCCGTTTCCTCAGCCGTCAGATCGGCACACTGTCCGGCCACCATGCCGCGCGTGCCGCAGCGCGCCGCCAGCTCGCCCAGCGCCGCAAACGCGCGGGGATGCTTGCTTTGCGCCATGGTTTCAAAGGCCAGGGACAGCAGCCCGTCCCCCGCCAGGACCGCCATACCCTCGCCATATGCCTTATGGCAGGTGGGGCGGCCACGCCGCAGATCGTCGTTGTCCATCGCGGGCAGATCATCGTGAATCAGCGAGTATGCATGCACCATTTCCAGAGCACAGGCA
>OLWN01000513.1_pt1 | contig 18550 bp, 13 predicted proteins | sample 1644151 | NCBI WGS metagenome assembly OLWN01 (sample SAMEA103958121, study PRJEB25191) | human gut metagenome
TATACTACTATCAAAAGCTTCTGAAAAAGAAAGGTAAGTCTAGACCTGAGGTTGATAAATCTCCTGGTTGGTTAACTACCCAAAAGAATCGTTCAGTAATCATAGAGGGTCTAGAACAAGATATTCGAGAAGAGAATATCATTGTGAAAGATCCTTTCTTTGTTCAAGAAGCTCCTACCTTTATATATGATGGTTTGGGTAGACCCGTAGCCATGGGTAAACACCGAAATAATACTTCTGCTGTAGATGTGGATTTGGAAGGAGATGTTTATTCTGATGATGATATATTTGGTAAAGCAATATGTAATCACATACGAAAAGGAAAAACTAATGTAATAATACAACCGAAATGAAAATTCTTAAGTTTTTTGGATTCGATAGAAGGAATCGATCTCCAATACAAGAAAACAAGGCTAATCCTCCAAGTAAAAAAGAGGAGGTACCTATTTCACCCGGTAGAGTATCGGAACCGGATGATGACCCAGGTAACTTCATTCATACATTGAAAGGCTTAACTCAGATGGTTACGCCTTCTTTTCGTGTTGAAGTGATTCAGCTTTTAAGGGATTTATATAAAGTGAATCCAGATGTTAATATAGCTTTACAGGATATGTTTAAGCTTGCTAATACTGGTCACAACATAACCTTCCCTAATAATACCGATAAAGAGGCTGATAAGATGAGAGATCATCTTTCTAAGGTATCCTCTAAATGGTCTAACTATACTGCCGGTATGGATGGTTTGGTAAACAAGATGATAGTTCAATTGATGATTAGTGGAGCTATCTCAGTAGAAGCTGTACCAAATGAAAAGCTTGATGGTTTATCCACTATCCTATTTCTCAAACCAGACCGAATAGTATTCAAAAGAGAGAACAATGGTGTATATAGCCCATATCAGAGGAACACTCTTTGGAATGGCTCGAATAAGCAAGATTATATCAAACTTAATACAGAGACCTACTGTTATGTGGGTATGTACAATGATACCGATGAACCTTATGGAATACCTCCTTTCATGGCATCATTGGATTCATTAAAGGGTCAGCATGATATGAAAACCAATTTTAAACATATCATGGAAATCTGTGGTATGGTTGGTTTTCTAGAAGCTTTGATGGAAAAACCCCAACAGAAACCTAATGAAAATGTAGAAGCTTATACTAGAAGATTAAATAGGGAGCTAATACGTTTGAAACAGAATGTAAGGGAAGGTATGAAGGATGGAGTAGTAACTGGTTATATCGATGATCACCAGTTTAAACTGAACTCTACTTCAAAAGAGATGAGCAATATTGATAAACCCTGGAATATGAACCAGCAATCAGTTGCTAATGGTTTGGGAGTAAATGGCAACCTAATTGGAGTACAAGCTTCCATTGGAGAAGGAGCAACTGGTATTATGCTTTCTAAGCTTATAAGTCAGCTGAAGAATATCCAAATGATAGTTTCTTATGTTCTTAAGTTTATTTATGAACTAGAACTACGTCTGGCTGGCTTTGATTGTAAGGGAATATCCATTACTTGGGGATCATCCACTATCTCTGATGAGGTTAAAATCCAACAGGGTAGACAATATAAGATTCAGAACCTTGACTTACTTTACAAGGCAGGTATCATTTCTCAATATCAATATGCTTGGGAAATGGGTTATGATTCTCCTTCAGAAGAAGAACCAAGAGTTTCATTGGAAGACCAATTTGCTAAGGGAGGTAATTCAGACCCACAAGAGGGTACTAAGAAGAAACAGAGACAGGACGATAAGAATCAATCCGCTCGTAGATCAAGAGATAAAAATAACCCGGCTCCTTCACGAGGAGATCAAAATACTAAATCAAGATGAGTAAACCGATTACTAAAAAGAACAGAGAACATTTAGATTCTTTAGTGATAGGTAGTGGTCATACTATAATGGCTGGGTATATCCCAACATCCATAGAACCACAAACCTTCTCGGAGAATTTTTATAAATGGGCTCAAACTTCTAAGGAGTCAGTCAGTCAATTTGGTTTTTGGGGAGGAGAAATAGATTATAATACCTATTATCCTGACTTGAAGCCAGAAGAACTTACTCCTAAAGATGAGGAGTTTATTGAACCAATGTTCAGATTATTATCTGCAACTATTGTGTCTAAGAACTGGAATCCTACCGATTTTAGTCAAAATGGAGTATTAAAAGCTTCTATGAGAATGCTCTTAGGACAAACAGTAAACTGTGACCATGAGACTAATATTGGTAATGCTATTGGAGCTGTATCACAAGTTATCTGGCAAGATGAATACAAGGATGGTTCTTTTGTTATTCCTGCAGGTATTAATGGTATATTAAAGATTGATGGTAAAGCAAATCCGAGAATTGCTAGAGGCATTCTTATGGATCCCCCCTCTATCCATTCTAATTCAGTAACAGTACAGTTTAAGTGGGATAAATCTCACCCAAATATGAAAGATGATGAATTCTACCAGAAATTGGGTACCTATGATTCTAAGGGAGTTATGGTACGAAGAATAGTTACTGAAGTAGTAAGATACTTAGAAACTTCTTTAGTATCTCATGGAGCTGATGCTTTTGCTCAGAAGATTGGGGATGATGGTAAAATCATTAATCCCAATTTTGCCAAGAGAACTTGGGCTTCATACGAAGAATATAGAGATGATAAGTCTAAACAGTATTTCTTCTATGATACGAAAACTGATCTAGCTTTGTTCAGTGAAAATAACGATACTTCCCAATCTTATGATGATAATCAAGGAAATCAAAATCCTAATAATAAAGATATGAATGAACTACAAAAATTTTTAGAAAGAATCTTTGGTAAAGATTGCCTTACTCTTGCCGAAGGTACAGAGATGAACGAGGAAACTGCTTTTGCAGCCATTCAGGAATTGGTTAATTCTCGTAATACTCTTCAGACCACCGTAGATAATTTAACTACAGAAAAAACTTCTCTTACAGAACAGGTTAGTAATCTGAATGCAGAAGTTGCAAATCTGAAGGAAATGGCTCAGGTAGGTAAAAACCACATTGCATCTCTCCGTGAAAATGCTGTTGCAACCTATAAAAAACTTATGGGTGACAAAGCTGATGAAACTATCGTTACAATGTTGAATGCCGAAACTACCGGCATGGTAACTTTGATCTCTCTTACTAAAGATTACCAAGCTCGATTGGAAGAAAAATTCCCAATGACCTGTGCTAAATGCGGTTCTCATGATGTAAGCCGTGCTTCTTCTGCAGCTGAGCCAGAAGATAAATCTGATAACAAAGCTACTGCTCAGAATTCCGAAAAGAGTACTGAAGAGATTCTGAAAGGTATCTATTCAAACAAATTAAAATAATCTCTAAAATAAGAAGAATATGAATACACATCCTACTACTAAGCTGGTAAATCAGGATCAACCGATGACTCTGTTTGGTGAAAAAACTCCCAGAGCGGTGATCTATAAGAGCGAATCTAACAAGTTGCATCAGGCTTTCTGTGTAAAAGAAAACAAAGTTATTCATCAGGGTATGCCGGTAGCTTTGGATACCGATGGTAATATTGAACCTTATATCCCGGGTGGAGATGGCAGCCAGGTTTATCTGGGTATAGCTGTAACTGACAACATTAACCCAGCTTATCAGGCTCAAAGAAATTTCCCTGTAGAAGTAACTGTAGCTGTAGAAGCTTTCATGGTTGTAAACTGGGTAGCTAAAGAGGCTATGGAATGTGGTTATGTAAAACCCACCGATAAACTGTTGATTGACCGTTTCATCACTGCTGAAACTTCAGATGAGGAAACAAAATTCATTAGCATCGTACCGGCTGATGAAGCTAACGATATTATCCAGGTATTGGTACGCTAATCATTAACTGAACATTAAAAGAACAATGAATACAGAATTTGCACAATTGAAAATGGAAGACCTTAGAAAGGAACTTCCGGAAATGGTAAGAAGTTTGGAAGCATACCGTCAGGGTTCCAACAACACATTGCCTATTGAAGTTACTCTGGAAGAACTGGTACAGGGTAAATATGGTGTATCACAGGATGCCTTCTTCGAAAAATTGGGTATTAATTCTAAGATTGATACAATGCAGAACATCTTCACTATGCCGCAACAGAATATCCGTTGGATTGTACCGGAAATCATCCGTGCTGCTATTACAACTGGTATGCGCCAGGCACCTTTCTACCCGAATATCATTGCTTCAGACCAATCAATCAATGGTTTGCAGGTAACTATGCCGATGGTAAATATGTCGGATGCTGCTCCTGCTAAGGTAAATGAAGCAGAAACAATTCCTTTGGGAGATGTAAGCTTCGGACAGAAATCAGTTTCTCTGTTCAAAATCGGTAAAGGATTTAAACTTACTGACGAAGTTAAGAACTACGTTTCAATCGATGTATTGGGAATCTATCTCCGTGACTTTGGTATTCAGTTGGGTTATGCTATGGATACTTTGGCAATGGATGTTTTGATGAATGGTAACAAAGCTGATGGTTCTGAATCTGCTCCAGTTATTGGTGTATATGAAACAACCAACGGTATTACTTATAAAGACTTGTTGCATATCTGGGTTCGTGCTGCTCGTATGGGCCGTAACTTTACTACTATGATTGGTGGTGAAGACCAGGCTATCGAAATGTTGAACTTGCCCGAATTCAAAGAACGTCACTCAGGAACTACAGAAGCTACACTGAATATCAAATCTCCGGTTCCCAACAAGGCTGATTTCTACATTCACCCGGGAACTCCTGACCAGCAGTTGTTGATGGTAGATACCAGTGCTGCTTTGATTAAGCTTACTGCTAAACAGTTGATGCTTGAATCAGAAAGAATCGTATCTAATCAGACTGAAGCCGTATATGCTTCTCTGACTACTGGTTTCTCTAAGATGTACCAGGATGCTGTTCTTCTGTTGGCAGCTAACAAGAAATTCTCTGAAGCTGGATTCCCAAGCTTCATGAACATTGACCCATATTTATTGGTTAACTTAGAATAATATCCGGGATTTCTTCATTGTATTTTTGTCTAATTTCTCCCCGAACAGTTTCAATCCATTCTGTTCGGGGTTTTATATTATAACCTAAAATAAAAAGATTATGGCTACTACTTATATTGTAACTGTTGGAGCTAATGCCTATAGTTTTAACGACCAGGTAACTGGTATTTCAATTGCAAAAGGCGAAGAGAGAGAACTTACTGCTCGTCAGTACAGAACAAAACGTATTCAGAAAGCTTTAGTTTCTGGCCACTTGGTTTTAGTTCCTGAAAAGAACAAAGTTAACAAGTATACCGATGAGGATATCGAAAAACTTGACAAGAAGTTAGCTGCTCAGTTTGCAAAGGGCATGGAGATTGGTAAGATTGCCAAAGCCTATTCTCTCGAGGAAGCCAAGCTGATTGCTAAGAAACACGAAATCGAAGCTGACCCGAAAGATACCGTAAAAGATATCCTTGAAGTTTTACTTGAAGATTTCGAAGAAAACAAAGAATAAAAACAAATCCGAATATAAATGAAAAAGAATCTAGACTTCACATATGTAACATCAGGTCTGGAAGTTTCATTTAGAGTATTAACCAAAGTCCCGGCCAAATCCATTTTTGACTGGGACTTTGGCGATGATAAGGGAGAGGTTTTCAATGGTGGAAGGCATCAATCTTACTCTTATGAGAAGTCTGGATTTTATGATGTAACCTTACATGTCACTAATTCCGATGGATTAGATTTGACTTGTACTCGAACTGTAGTTGTATGTAATTATGGGCATACTACTCTTCAGGATACCATCTACAATTTAATAGATAGGTATATTCCCAAAGAATTGCATGAGAGTATGACCATAGAAGATAAAACTGCATACATAACTAAATGGCAATTATATATCTTCCCACTAGTAAACCATGTTATACCACCAGATAAATATAATGATGAATTATGGTATGAGGGACTAGAAAACCAATTAATTATGGAATTGGCTGTATGGGATTATCTCAATATACAAATACAAAATATCCTGTTGGTTGCAGGAAACAGTTTCAGAGAAATTATCTCCACTGAATCTACTGGACCAGACCAAGATGGAGATTCACCTGGAGAACATGCTAGAGGAGATAGGATAAAGCAAATTACTACGGGTCCTACCGAGGTACAGTATTATGATAAGATATCCGAAAGTATATCTAGCTTATGGAGTACTTATTCAAAGATGATTCAACCTGGGGGATATATGGATGAATTAAGAAAGAATCTATGTATGCTGGCATCCAGGTTGGAGATATACTTACCATTCTGTGATCAAATCGAACGGTTGGTAGTACCAAGAGTAGTAAATCATCGAAAACCCACTCCTTTGGGAGGACCTAATCCAACGGCTCCTCTCCACAAAGCAAGTAAACCTTCGTTAACCCTAATAGATAAGAAATCATGACAAAAGAACCTTGGAGAATGGTTAAGAACCATTCTTGGAATAGGTATAAGAAGATTATCACTGATTTCTTAGACTGGGATGCTGGAAGACAAACAATTACTTGGGCTAAACACGTTAATCAATATCTAAATCATGCTGAGGATGATAGCCCAAGATATTATAATATTCCCATAGAAGCTTTATGCTACTACAATGCTTTTAGGAACTGGCCAATAAATAAAGCCACAGTTTCTGGAGAATTAGATGATGAGAACCTTTCTATACTTATTTCAAAGAATTACATAGAACAAATCGGATATCTCAATCAGGAAGGTTATTGGAACTTTAACTGGTCTGAAGATAGGTTTGTTATCAATGGGATAGTATATAAACCTTCTGGAGATACTCAAGTATCTCAGGCTAAAGATGAAGCTTTGGTATTCTTGGTAATCCTCAAAAGGGACAGAGATACTAAAATTAAATTCGTAGAACAAAATCCATAAAGATATGAAAATGTTAATGTTACGTTTCACCAAGCTTAATAATGTAGATGGCGATTGGTGGGACAGTAATCTTATAATCTTGAATGGACCTTCTGGAGTTCACATAGAAATGCCTGGTACTGGTAATTCAGCTACTACCATGCAATCTATGACTGGTATGAAGTTCGTATCAAATTACCAAGATTACTTTGGAGAGGTATGGGACAAAGATATACCTCATATCGGCTTTGGCCAAGTTATTAAGTTCAGAGTTAGGAAATTACCTGATTATGCCGTAGTAGTTGGGGATATAGAGGATGGAGGAGATGTTGACCCAGATAATCCAGATGATATCCCAAATGCTTTTGCTGGTAAAGAAAAAGAATACTTCCGTGGTAATAACTCAGAACTGTTATTGGGAAAGAATAAAGTAACACCTTAAAATATATACATATGTACGTTAGTAAATACTACACTTGCGAAGAGATTGACCAACGGCTATTACAGGGTTATTATGATGACTCTTTGGCTCATGGTTTTGTTGGAACTCTTAAAGAGTTCTGGGCATTCTTCTTATCAATTGCAAACAAGGTAGATAAGAAAGAAGGTTGGGATTTGTCAGAAAATAACTTCTCTGATGAATTGCTAGAAAAACTGAATGGAATTGAGGAACATGCTAACTACGTTACTAAAGTTTCTCAACTAGAAAATGATTTGAAATATCAGACTCAAGAACAAGTTGAGAAATATATACATGACTTAGTAGATGGTGCTGATGATGCTTTGGATACATTAAAGGAATTGGCTGAAGCATTAAACAATGACCCAAACTTTGCTACCAATATCACTAACCGATTAACTGAATTACGTACTCAATTAGAAGCTGAGGTAACTAGAGCTAAGAACCGTGAAAACGAATTAGCTTCTCAGATTAAGATTGTGAACGATAACGTGGTTAACTCAGTTAATACGTTGAATGCAACTATCATTAAAGTAGTACAAGATATTACTAGGATGATAGAAGCAATCAATGCTCGTATTCAAAAGGTAGAAGACCGGGTTGGTGATTTGGAAGTAGAAACTGACAATAACTTAACTGAAGCTAAAGAATATGCTAAGGAATTGGTAGATAAGGAAGCTGCTGAACGTAGAGCTGCTGATGAGAAACTGACCGAGGCTGTTCATAAGGTACAGTTAGACCATACTAGGGATATTGCCGACTTAAATAATAAGATTCTAACCGAGGCTTCAGAAAGAGCAAATGCAGATGTAGCATTAGAATCTAAACTGAATACCGAAATCAGTGACCGTAAAACTGCAGACCAAGAACTTGAATCCAAGGTTAATGCCGAAGCTGCAGCTCGTACTGATCAGGATGAAGTATTACACCAACAGATTGTAAAGGAAACTTCTGACCGTCAGAATGCAGATAATGGTTTACAGCAGAACATTACTCAAGAAGCTCAGAACCGTCAGAATGCAGATACTGTACTTCAGAACAATATTGATAACGAGAAAGAAACTCGAATTGCTCAAGATGAAATCCTTGACCATAAGATTGAGGATTTGAAAACTCAGGCCGGTACAGATAAAACCGAATTGCTTGAAAAACTAGAGCAAGAAAAACAAGAACGTATTGCTGCCGATAAAGACTTAGATAATCGTAAGGTAGATAAAAGAGAAGGCTATTCTCTTACTAAAAACGACTTTACCGATATTCTCAAGGCTAAGTTGGATGGCATTGAAGAACATGCTAATTATATCACAAAAGTATCTCAGCTTATCAATGATGCTGGTTATCAAACTGAAGCAGATCTTCAGGCAGCTATTGAAAAGATTATTGGGGAAGCTCCAGAGGTTCTTGATACTTTGAAGGAGATTGCAGATGCTTTGGGTAATGACCCAAACTTTGCAACTACAATTACCAAGAAATTGGCTGCTATTACCGAACAGTTGAATCAAGAAATTACTAATCGTACAGAAGCTGATGCCCAGGTACAGGCTAATGTAGATAAGGAAGTTTCTGACCGTAAGGAAGCTGATACTGCTCTTGAGGCTAAGTTGAAAGAATACGTTGATAACGAAGTAGATAAAATTACTGGTAACACTGACGGTATTCAAGCTAGTCTGAATAAGGAAATCCAAGATAGAAAAGATGCCGATGCTGCATTACAAGCTGCTATCACTAAGGAAGAAACGGATCGTAAGGCTGCTGATGCTGCATTAGATACTCGAGTAACTGCTAATGCTACCAAGATACAAGAATTGGCTTTATCTATTCAGGATGCGGTAAATACCGTTAAAAATGAACTTCAGGCTAAGATAGATGCTTTGCAAACAGAAGTAAATGCTAACAAGGCAAATATCCAACGTAATACTGATCGATTAAATGACCAGATTACTAAGGAAGCTGAAGATTATGCTGAATTAAAAGGCATGGTTAATGCAGAAGCTGAAGCAAGAGCCAATGCTGATACTAATCTTAAGTCTCAGGTAGATAAGGTAAATATCGACTTGAACACTGAGGTTTCAAAGAGAGAAGCTGGTGATACTGTTTTACAGCAGAATATCGATAAGGAGATCTCTGATAGAACTGCAGCAGATACTTTATTAGATAATAAGTTCACTGGCTTGATAAATACTGAATCTACTGCCCGGGCAAATGAAGATGAGAAAATCAATGCTCGAATCGACCAGGAGATTAAAGATCGTAAGGCAGGTGATGATGCTTTAAGCACCAGAATAGATAGCCTCAATAGTGGAGTAACCGGTTCTTTAGATGAGCTCAGGGAGAAAGTAACTAATAACACTACTGCTATTCAAACCGAAGTAGAAAGAGCTAAGGCTGCTGAACAAGCTCTTAAGGATTCTCTGACTACAGCTATGGAAAATCACAAAGATGATTTGGTAGCTATATCTAAAGATATCAATGATGAGGCTCAAAGTAGACTACAAGAAGATACCAAGCTTCAGAATAATATTGATACCGAAACCCTTAATCGTACTCAGGCAGACACTCTGTTAGAGAATAAGATTACTCAGGAAGTATCAGATAGAGTTCAGGCTGTTGAAAACTTGAATGACCGAAAGGTTGATAAAGTAGATGGCAAAGAGCTTTCTTCAAATGACTTTACCGACTTATTAAAAGCTAAGTTAGATAATATCCAGGAATTTGCTAACTACATTACTAAGGTATCTCAGTTGGAAAACGATTCTAACTATCAGAATGCCGAACAAGTAGAAGCTGCAATACAAAAGGTTATTGGTTCTGCTCCTGGAGTATTAGATACACTAGAAGAGATTGCAAAAGCATTGGGGGATGATCCTAACTTTGCAACTACAATTACTAATAAGCTGACTGAACTTAAAGGTATTATAGATAAGGAAATCTCCGATAGAACTGCAGCTGATGAACAAGTTACTCAGAAGTTTACTGAATTAAGTACTACTCTTAATGCTACAGTAAGTGAACTGAGAACTTTCGTAACAGAAACTCGTTCTGAATTATTAACAAAGGCTCAGGCTCAGGATGAATTAATTGCTAAGAATACTGCTAATATTCAACGTAACCTAGAATTAATTCAGGGATTACAAAGTAATCAGAATACTGGTTATCTTGAAATCAAGGAACTATTGAATACAGAGATTGAGGCTAGAAAGGCTGAGGATATTCGTATTGAAGCTAAAGTAGATAAGAATACTCAGGACCTTACTACAGAACGTAATGAGCGTATTGCTGCAGATAAAGTTCTCCAGGATAATATTGATGCTGAAGAGGCTGCAAGAATTGCTGCTGATAATGCTCTGGGTAAACGTATAGATAAAGAAATCGAGGATAGAAAAGCAGCTGATACCGCACTTGAGAATAAATTCAATGGTATCACTAACGGCTTAGATGAACGTCTTCAGAAAGAAGAAGCTACTTCAAATGCTTTACCCTTAACTATGGTTACGGAAATTGATCCGAACTTGGTTATCAATGGTACTTCTGCTGAAGTAAACTTTAAGAGTTCTGTAAAAGGAGAAGGTAATCTCTATGGAGAACCTATGCCTCGTAAGTTTGCTATCCCTGCTTCTACAGATGCTAAAGCCGGTCTTCAATCAGCTGCCGATAAGAAGAGATGGAATTCTATGCCCAATGATTATATCACTGGAGCTAGTTATACACCTAAGGCTGGTGTGGTTACTACTAACATAAGTAGAAGTACATATAACTCCGATGAAGGTATACAGAAATCTAATGATTTCACTGTAGATATCCCTGCTTCTACTGCTGAGAAAGCCGGTGTACAAACTGCAGCAGATAAGAAGTTATTTAACTCTATTCCTCAGACTGTAGTAGTTGGAGAAGGAGCAACTTCAGATGCTAATAAAGTTACAGTATCAGTAAACAGAAAAACTGTAAACGAAGGAATATATAAAGATGATAATACTACTTTTGATTTACCAGTAGCTTCAATTACTAAAGCTGGTACTATGACTGCTGCTGATAAGGTTAAGTTGGATGAAACTTTACCCCAGCAGATTGCTAAGGAAATCCAAGACAGAAAAGATGCCATTGAAGCCTTGAAGAATTCTTCCGAAGCTTCCCTTGCTCAAGAAATCAAGGATAGAAAAGCAGCTGACCAGGCATTGGACACTAAATTTACTCAGGCTATCAAAGAAGAGGCAGATGCTCGTGCTGAATACGACCAGGTTCAGATGCAAAAGATTCAGGAAGAAGAAGAAGCCAGAGCTGCTGCAGATACTGCTCTTGAGAATAAGTTACAAACTAATATCAATAACTTAGAAAAGAAGCATGATGATTTCGTAGCAACTAAGGGTAAGGCTAATGGATTGGCATCTTTGGATGGTAATGGATTAGTACCCTCTAGTCAATTGCCTTCTTATGTTGATGATGTTATCGAAGCTTATGCTACTTATGATATCAGTGAAACTGGAAAGCTGAGCAACATTAAATTATATTCTGACCCAGATCATGCTAATCCTATTACTGGAGAATCAGGTAAGATATATTTGAATATTACCCAGGATGAACCCTCTTATCAATTCCGTTGGTCAGGTACTCAGTTTGTAGATAGTAATACTTCTTCACTGATACTTGGAGAAGTTACTGGTACTGCTTATGATGGAGGTAAGGGTAAAGCTTTAGCTGATTGGAGAAAATCTCTGAATGATAATCTAAAGTTTTATTCTCATATTAAGGATGACAGAGCTTGGACTAGAAATGCTACTGAAGTTAGATTAAATTTCGATTGTTCAGATTTTGGTAATACTGCAAGTGTAAATACTCATAATCAACCTATCCCAGCTGCTACCAAAGACTTAGCAGGTGTACAAACTGCAGCAGATAAGAAACTGTTTGATTCTATCCCGGGTACTATTATAATTTCTGGTAAAGGAGTAGTTCAGAATACGGATAAAGTTTGGGTACAGATTAGTAAATCTACTAAAGCTGAGGGAGTATATGGTGAAGCTACTACACAGACATTAGAAATTTTAGCTGCTAATGCTAATCGAGCTGGAGTATTGACTCGGGAGATGTTCAATAAACTTAACTCTGGTCTGAATGGAGATATTACCAATGCTTTGAATGAAGCTAAGGCTTATACTGATGCTGCTAAAACTGCATTAGAGAAATTAATCCAGGATTCTGACAAAGTAATTAAGGAAAGCTTAGATGCTCATATTGGCAATAAGAGTAACCCTCACAATGTAACCAAAGCTCAGATAGGTTTAGGTAATGTACAGAACTTAGCTCCAGCAGATATGCCAGTATCTACTGCTCAAGCTACTGCTATTGCAGATGCTAAGGCTGCAGGTACAAAAGCTCAGACCGACTTAAGTACCCATGCAAACAGAAGGGATAATCCTCATAATGTAACTAGAGCTCAATTAGGATTGGCTACTACAGACCAAGTAGTATTTGCTAAAACTACTGCAGCTTCTGGTTTCTGGAAGGAATCAGATGGTAGATTAAAATCTCAAGTAGAGAATTTGAACCATACTCTGGACCAAATCTGTAATATACCTACAGTTCACTTCAAGATGAATGGTAAATACCAAGTGGGAACTATTGCTCAGAGCTTAGAGGAAATTGAACCTCTGTTGGTATCAGAGAATACCATACCTGCTTCTCAAGTACCTAACCAATCTAGATTCGAAACTTTCGTCGGAGAAGATGGTCAGGAATATGTAAAAGTAAAAGTAGTAGAATATGAAATGCTCAGTGTCATGGCTCTCGAAGGAGTTAAGTTATTGAGAAAAGAATTCGAAGACTTTAAGAAACAATTAAACAATAAGTAATATGGCAGAAATAGCAACTTGGAGTGCTATTCTGAATAAGACCGGCCTTGGTAAGACCTCTAATGAGTGCCCTACCAAGGCTGAGTTGTTAGCACTCAATAATGGTAAGGACTCCAATGTTGACAAGGTTATTGTAATTAGTAATGCTGCTAGCTACGGTAACAATGAATGTGTCAAGTTAGAGGATATCAATGCCGAGCAATGGATTTATACATTCCAGTGGGATCCGAATGGTAATCCTTCTTTTAATGCTCCAGCTACTGGAGGTACATACCCCTTTGGTTCATATGCTTCTAATCGAGTTAAGCAAGTAAACGGTGTTAATACTACTATCTCTCAAAGTTTGGCGAAGGATGTCACTAAAACTTCGGAAGGTTCTTGGTATACTACAGATTACGACGGTAATAAAGGTAGAATAGTACCCAACAATACATCTACTAATAGTAAATCAATCACTGTAACTTGGACTCAGAAGTATTCAGGTAAAACTATACAGGCAACTTTTACCCAGGCAGCAGGTAGTAAGGTTTATTCTTCATGGAGTTACAACTGTAGAGTAGATAAAACTTCTTTCAGTTACAGTGGAGGTCAATCTAATGTAACTGCTAAGAGTGCAAGTAGAACTTATACTTGGAATGGCCAAGGAAGTAGTTATACAGAATCAGAAACTGCTACTGTAAGAGTTTCTAGTCCGGCTTCTATTAGTGGTAATAGTATTTCTATCCCAAGTAATAGTGGTTCTGCTAGAAATTTTACGGTTACTTTCGATTTCCCAACTGCTACAGATCAGACTATCTCAATTTCTCAGGAAGGAGGTCAAGTAACCTATGTAGATCACCTATCTATAGACCCAACTACTAAAAATGTACCTGGAACTGGTTCAGGATTTACATTGACAGTAAATGCCAATTATGATAAATATATAAACGGAACTTATGTAGAAAACATTAGAACTACTTATACTTCAGCTGAAGTAGTTGAGGGAACTTCATCTGATATTACCATCTCTGGTAAAACTTCTAGTGGATGTAGTATTAGTGTAGCACCAAACCCTAACTCATCACCTAGAACTTTTAAGATTAAGTTTACTTATGATACGGCAACTCCTGTATATTTAACCATTACACAGAATTCGGCTGAGGTAACTTATCCTAGTAGCGGTATAGTATTTGAACATAGTACTCAACAGAATAGTGGTTATAAAACTAGTACTTTATCCATTGGTACTGTTGAAGGTAAAGGAGGTAATATTTCTTTTTATATAAAAAGTTATAGGTCTAGATATGTTAACGGTTCTTTAAGTTCTACCGAAGCTATTAAACCTACTCTTATTTTGCCATCCGGAGTAACCGAAACTATTACTAATGTGAGTGGTTATTACTTTAAAGTAACTATTACCATACCTGAGCATTCAAAGCCTGCAAGCAGAACTCTTACAATCAGAGCTAATCAACCTAATGGCTTAGATAGAGAGTTAGTACAAACTGTACAACAGAGTGCTTCAACTTATGAGTTTGGTATTAGAGAAAACTCGGGGGATTCTTTGAGTACTTCTCTTACTTATTCTGGTTGGCCAAGTTCAGATTCATCATACAATAGACTTGTAAGAGTATATTCTAGGAAGAATGGTAATCAATTCCTTAATTGGGCTTTATCTTCTAATGTGGATTGGATTACTATATCTGGTTCAGGTGCTGGGGCTACATATAAGGTAGCCACTAATAACAGTAGTTCATCTAGAACAGGAATTATTACCTTTACTCAGGGAGAATCTGGTAAAACTTGTACTCTGACAATAATTCAAGAAGCAGGAGATGTCTATGAGTTTTATATTACTGACTCAGATGGTAATGGGCATTACACTGATTTCACCTTCTCAGCTCCTTCAAATGGATTGGTAAATAAACATGTATTGAATCTTATCTCTACTCACAATGGTAGCCCCTTATCTGCAGACGATATAGAGGGAGTCCATTTGGAGATAACAGAGAAATTAATCGGCTTGGTACTGACACAAGATACTCAATCCCCCTTCAGGCTTATAGCAAATATAACTGAAAATGGATATACCGAAAGAACTGGAGCAGATACTTATAGACAGAAGGCATCTGGAAAAACAGTAATTTTCAGAGTTCTTCAAGAAGCTAAAAATAATAATTTCAGATTGGAATTAAGTTTAAATATTTCAAATGGTAATGATCAAGATATGTGGGGATTATTTGATACGGCTAATATACCTCATACTTCTGCCTCTATGTATGATATGAGCTTAATACGTGAAGGTATTATAGTAGACTCAGTAGAAGGTAAAATAACTGTGAATTCTCTTCAAAGTACTACTAAGGATAGAGGGATTGGAGATAATGTTTATGTATGGGCCTATAATTCTGTAAGAGGTTTATGGTTATCAATTGGTAATTTTAGGATTGAAGAGGGGAATAATACCCATCATTGGGATGTTTCTTGGCCCACCTAGACAATTTAATCCTAAACACAACACTAGTACATTTATTGATAGATAAATTTAATTATTAACTTTAAAACTAAATCATTATGGAAGTTAAATCTGGTGAAGGTACTGTAGTGGTTGCGGATCGTAATCGTTACAGTGATGAATGTTGTAATAATCGAGGATGGGGCTCCGGTTGGGGTGCTGTCGGTGGAGCTTTAGTAGGTGGTGGTTTTGGTGCTGCTGCAGTTTCTGTGTGGGACAAAATCAATGACACAAAAGCTGATATCCAAAAAGTGGAATCTACTGTTCAGGAAGCAAAAGCTGGTATTTACAAAGACATCTCGGATGCTGCTCGTGGAGTTACTTCTGAAGTTGCAGGAGTTTCTAGACAAGTAGAGGGTGTAGGTAAAGAAGTACTTAACAATCGCTTTGCTACTGAACGTGGCCTTTGTGATCTTGGTTATAAGACTAATTCTGATATCCGGGATTCTCGTGATCAAATGGGAGCAGGGTTCAATCGGGTTATGGATCGTCTTTGCCAGATGGAACATCAACAGTCAACTTGCTGCTGTGAAATTAAAGGCCTAGTTAGAGAATCTGAAAACCGATTAGCTCTTCAGGCAGAACGTAATCATTGCGAGGTAATGAAAGGCCAGCAAGAGATTAAGTGCTTGATTGAGAACACTGCAAAAGACCAAGAAATTGCTAGACTGAATCGAGTAGTTGATGCTCAGAGAGATCAAAACATTATTAACTCGGTAGTACAGGCTTTAGGTAATAAAACTGCATAATTTCTATTAAAGTTGATTAGGGAAAAGGGAGGTACCTGTAGTGGGTATTTCCCTTTTTTCGTTTTAATCTAGTAAGAAACATGGAAGAAGATAATAAACTACAAACCTTTACTCTCCAAATGCAACTACCAGCTCCTAATTTAGAAGTAGCAAAGAGAGTAGCCGATGAAGCACAAAGACTGATAGATATCTATGGATACTATAATTTCTTGAACCTAGTAGAATTTATGAAACAGAATCCCAGTATGGTTCAAATGGGATTAAGTCTAATCAATAAAAATAATGCAGTATGGAAGAAATGAAATTTAAATCATTACAAAGAGGAGATTTAGTCTTTACTCTAGAAAGAGACAGAAGATCAATGTACCCAATCTTTGACCGAGCTAAAGTAGTAAAGGTAGGAGAAAGTAAACCCAGAGCTAATGAAAATGGTGATGGCTTTTCTAATCTTATAGAAATTGTTCTTCAAGATTCCATTGGTACAGTAACCGTATATTTACCTTCGGATGGGAATGAGGGTATTTATAACAATGTGTACTACACTCTAATTGGAAGTAATATTGTAAACGAAGTATCATTGCAAAGGTCACAGGCTCTTGGTATTATTAATAATGTAGGTAAATACGAGAACATAATAAAGGAATGCGATAATATCCTTGCTATGTTTGAAAACAAGGAGCCCACTAATGGTAGTCAATTCAATGAAGAATTCGCTTCATTCAGGAAAGATGTAGTATCAGTATTACAATCACAACAGCAAGCCATAAACCTTATGATGGATTCACTTGGCTTGAATAAACCGAAGGAAAATCCAGATGGCAAGTAAGTCAGTAAACATAACTATAAGTACTCCCTTGGGAGACTTACAAATATATACTGACCCAAAAGAACAGGCTAGAGCTGAGAGGTTAATTGCAGAAACTCCTTCTATCATGAGGAATGCTTATGATAGAGCTACTGAGAAATTCGGCAATCAACTTCTCAGACTTGTGAAAAAATGCCTAAGAACAGGTACTCCCCCAAGAGGAACCCATTGGGATCCTCACTCTGCTAATACTATTAAACGATATGGAGAGCATACCCTTTTGAATTATACGGGTCAGTATTTGAGATCAGTACAAATAGTAAAACAGAAGAATCGAACTTACGTAGGTATACCTACTAACCTTAAGAAAACCAGAAAGGGTGATAGGACTAGTAAAAGAACATTGAACCAAGTAGCTATCATGTTAGAGTATGGTTCTAGAGGTGGTAATTTACCTCCAAGACCTCTATGGGCACCAGCTTTCGAACAAGTTGGTGGTAAGAAGGTTCTGAAGGAAACTATAGTAAGAGAACTTCGTAAAGAAATAAGGAAATATAGAAAAAGAAATAAGGAAATATAGAAGATAATGGGATTCACTATAAGCAAGAATCAAGGTTCAGGTAGGACTGTTATAACGGTAACACCAGAAGAAAAGAATGCTACGGACAAAGATATAGTTCAGATCTTAACAGTAGAAGCTGTAGATGGGTCAACTAAAGAAGTAAAGCTTATCCACAAGAAAGGGGAAGGCAATTATGAATACACTTTCAGAGTTTCACCCACTGAATTATACTTTGAGCCTACAGGAGAAAGTAAAGAGGTTACTATTGTATCTACTAAACAAATGGTAATCAATGGAAAGAAAGTTGGTGATCCAGTTAATGTAAATTATACTAGGGAAAACTCGGGAGATGTATCTGGCTCTGGTACTACTCTTATCATGAGCTTAAACGATAATACTCATAATGATAAACTTGGCCAAGTAATTTTCATACAGGATGAATCAGGTAAAACTGTAGTTGTAACTTGTAGACAGGGTAAAAAAGAGAACACTGCTGGAGGGGATATTGGTCTTATCCAATTATGGTCTGGTTCTGGAGTTCCTGAAGGTTATGTACTTTGTGATGGAAGTCAAGTAAGTATAGCAGAATACCCAGAATTATATAAAGCTATTGGAGATAAGTATAATACTGCTTCTACTAAAGCTGGTTATATAAGTGTTCCAGACTTAAGAGGTAGATTTGTAGTAGGGTATGATCCAAGAAATTATGAATACGAACGTATTGGTAATACTGGTGGGCAGGCCTTAGTAACTCTT
>OLWN01000527.1_pt1 | contig 18135 bp, 12 predicted proteins | sample 1644151 | NCBI WGS metagenome assembly OLWN01 (sample SAMEA103958121, study PRJEB25191) | human gut metagenome
AAGCAGTCTGTCACCGTCCGGGAGGCAGCGCAGATGTACGGGATCGAGGTCAATCGGAGCGGTATGGCCTGCTGCCCATTCCACGATGACAAAAATCCCAGCATGAAGCTGAACGAGGATTACTTCTACTGCTTCGGCTGCGGAGCCACCGGCGATGTGATCGACTTCACCGCACGGCTCTACAATCTGTCTCCCAAGGAGGCCGCTGAGAAGCTGGCCCAGGATTTTGGCCTGGCTTATGACAGTCAGGCCCCTCCCCGGAGGCGCTATGTCCGGCAGAAAACCGAGGCACAGAAGTTCAAAGAGGATCGGGACCATACCTTTCGTGTTCTGGCCGACTACTATCATCTGCTCAGAAAGTGGGAAACGGACTATTCCCCAAAAACACCGGAGGAAAATCCACACCCCCGATTCATGGAGGCAATTCAGAAAAAGGACTATGTGGGCTATCTGTTGGATTTTTTCCTGGAGGACGGCCCGGAGGAACAAAAGCTGTGGCTTGCCGAACACCAATCAACAATCGCCAATTTGGAAAGGAGAGTGAAATTCATGTCTGATAAGCCCACCAACCGAGAGCGGTTGCAGGAGATCACGGCGGGCATTGAACAGGGTATCAAGGAGCTGTTTGAGAGCGAGAAGTATATGCGCTACCTGTCCGTCATGTCCAAGTTCCACCGTTACTCCGTCAACAACACCATGCTCATCTATATGCAGCGCCCGGACGCCACCCTGGTGGCCGGGTTCAACAAGTGGAAAAACCAATTTGAGCGCCATGTGAAAAAGGGCGAGCATGGTATCACCATCATCGCCCCCACGCCCTACAAAAAGAAAATCGAGGAAATGAAGCGTGACCCGGATACCCATGCACCCATCCTGGACGCGGATGGCAAGGCCGTCATGGAGGAAAAGGAAATCGAAATCCCCATGTTCCGCCCGGTCAAGGTGTTCGATGTGAGCCAGACAGACGGCAAGCCTCTGCCGGAGCTGGCCTCCAGCCTGTCCGGGACGGTGCCGCATTATGAGGCGTTCATGGAAGCTCTGCGCCGCTCCGCACCGGTCCCCATCGAGTTTGAGCCGATGGCCGAGAACATGGACGGCTATTTTTCCTCCGAACAGCAACGGATCGCCATCCGGGAAGGCATGAGCGAGGTACAGACCGTTTCCGCTGCCGTCCATGAGACCGCACACAGCAAGCTCCACGACCCGAAAAAATATGAAATCGAGCAGTCCTGGAAAGTTGTCATGGATAGCGGTGGAGGCACAGTAAGAGATTTTCAATCTGGATTTGCAACTGAGGCCGAGGCAGAACAGTTTGCTACCGAAATGGGCTGGCGCTTTGTGGACGAGAATCGGTTTGAGTGGCGGCTGGAGGTGCAGGAAGATCTGACGGCGGTGAAACAGGCCGCCAAGAACCGTAACACCGAGGAAGTGGAAGCCGAGAGCATTTCCTATGCGGTCTGCCAGTATTTCGGCATCCAGACCGGTGAAAACAGCTTTGGCTACATCGCTTCCTGGTCCAAGGACAAGGAGCTGAAGGAGCTGAGGGCAAGTCTGGAGACCATCAACAAGACTTCCTGTGAGCTGATTAACGACATCGAGCGCCACTACAAGGAAATCTGCAAGGAGCGCGGCATTGACCTGACTGCCGCCCCGGAGCCGGAGCAGACACCCCCGCAGGCTGTGGAAGAAGTATCTCAGCCCAGCGCCGAGTACCAGGAGGCCCTGCTGGTGTTGGATGATGCCACATATCTTCATGTTCAGCCCTGCGATACCGGCTGGGACTACACGCTCTACGATGTGGCAACCATGAAGCAGATGAACGGCGGCCAGCTGGATGGACCGGACATGGGCCGTTCCGCAGCGGTCAGCCACATCTGCAAGGACCTGGGGCTGGGTGACAAATCCATCAAGTATGCGCCGCTGTCCATGATCGAGACTTTGTATGAACAGGCCAGCCAGCAGACCGCAGAAGCCGCAGCCGCCCTGCTGCCGGATGCTCAGGAACAGGCGCTGGACGAATATCCCATGCCGGACCCGGTTCTGACCCAGGACGATCTGGAGAAATGCGGCTGCCTGGACAGCGATCTTTTGCCCCTCTCCAAAGAGAAAGCCTATGAGCTGATGGAGCGTGACCTGACCGTTTACATTATCCAGGAGGGCGAAAATCCGGTGATGGCCTTTGACACCGCTGACCTGGATGCCCATGACGGTATCTTTGCCCTGCCCCGCGAGGAATGGGAGGAAAGCCCGGAGTTTGATAAGCTGGTCAAGGACCGCATGGCCCACCAGGAGGAACGGGAGCAGGCGTTTCTCTCCCACAAGGGGGACTGCTTCGCCATTTATCAGGTGAAGCACACCGACGAGCTGCGGGACATCCGCTATGAGGGCCTGGAATGGCTCCAGTCTATCGGGCAGACGGTGCAGCGGGACAACTATGAGTTGGTCTACACCGCTCCGCTGCTGCCCTCCGATCTGAAAGGCGATACCGCCGAACAGCTCTTTTACCGCTTCAACAATGAACATCCCGCCGATTACCGCCATCCGTCCATGAGCGTAAGCGACATCGTTGCCATTAAGCGGGATGGCAAGGTATCCTGTCATTACTGCGACAGCTTCGGCTTTGAGCAGGTTCCCGGATTTCTGCCGGACAATCCGCTGAAAAATGCGGAAATGGCCGTGGAGGATGACTACGGTATGATCGACGGCATCATCAATAACGGCCCAAAGGAGCCAACAGTGGCCCAGCTGGAACAGCAGGCCCGCAGCGGCCAGCCAATCTCCCTCATGGATTTGGCTGCCGCCACCCACCGGGAGGAACGGGAAAAGAAAAAGTCCGTCATGGAGCAGCTGAAAAGCCAGCCCAAGGCGGAACACAAAAAGACAGCGCCCAAAAAGAGCGCGGAAAGGGAGCTTTGATATGAACAACTTCACCTTTGAGGAAACGAACCTGCTTTGTATCTACAACACCGGCAGCCGCGCCGGGTTGATCGACGCTCTGACGGAGATGCGCGGCGAGCTTTCACCGGAGGAAGCCGAACTGAGGGAGCTGACGGACAGCGCTCTGGGCAAGCTCCAGGCCATGAGCGATGCCGAGTTTGCCGAGCTGGAGCTGTACCCGGATTTTGACGAGTGATGACTATGATTTGCAGTTTACTTGTGGTAAAATAAAAAATAGGATAATCCAAAAATCGTCAGGGGGAAAAACCAATGCCAAAGATGTTGCCGAAAAGATATGTGACTGAAGAAGCTGTTAAGCGGGCGTTAAAGATTGATTCTTTTCGGAACATCTCTAAAGATAAAGTTATGCAGTTTGCATCGATGATTCCCTATATGGACAAAGATGTGGCAATAGCAATAATCAATCAATTTCCACGATTTGCCGACTTTGGACAGACTATGGTGTCGAGTTATATGCAAATCTGCGATAATATTCTGCTAAGCAACAAAGAGAGTCATGATGCTGTAATCAAGGGGTATCAAACAATCCTCGATACGTTGTCAAAACGGCTCGACGCAGAGGATATTGATGCAACAGAGAGAAAGGCACTAACAGAAGATATGATTGTCGTTGCTGACAAAATCGCTCTTGCAGATATTCAAAACAAGAAATTTTTGGATAAAATGAGTACAAAGTTTTTGTGGCTTGTGGCAGGCATTACCGCAGCGGTAGCTGCCGGGATTGGTATTCACTCTGCGATAGGCGGCGGCGAACAACTTCCACAGATCGAGGACGATGATGATAAAAGTGATGATGTAGAATAAACTTTTTACGTTCCATAGTAGACAATATCAGTATGTGCAAGCAGGAAATCATCTATTTGGTTTCCTGCTTTTCTTTTACCCCAAAAACGAAAGGAGGATAAACAACCATGCCATCCAAAGCTGAATTTTACCGGCAGATGGCCGAACAGGTATCGACCCAGTTAGTGGGAAGTTGGAAGGAGTGGACAGCATTTCTTTCCACGGCTGCCCGCCTTTATAAATACCCGTTCCATGAGCAGATGATGATTTACGCCCAGCGCCCGGACGCCACCGCCTGCGCCGAGTATGATTTATGGAATGAAAAAATGGGCCGGTATGTGCGCCGTGGCTCCAAGGGCATTGCCCTGGTGGACGATTCCGGCGACAAGCCCCGCCTGCGCTATGTGTTCGATATTTCCGACACCGGTACCCGCGAACACTCTCGTACCCCCTGGCTGTGGCAGCTGGAGGAACAGCACATTGGGCCTGTGTCGGCTATGCTGGAACGCAACTACGACGTTGCCGGTGACAATCTTGCCCAGCAGCTCATTGATGTGGCTGGAAAACTGGCGAGTGAGTATTGGGACGAGCATCAGCAGGACTTCCGCTACATCGTTGACGGTTCGTTCCTGGAGGAGTACGATGATCTCAACATCGAAGTCCAATTTAAGTCCGCCGCCACCGTCAGCATCGCCTACGCCCTGATGTCCCGTTGTGGGCTGGATACGGAACAATATTTCCAGCATGAGGACTTCATGCCGATCTTCGACTTCAACACCCCCGCTGTAATCGGGGCGCTGGGCACGGCGGTCAGCCAGGCAAACCAGCAGGTGCTGCGGCAGATCGGCGTCACCATCCAGAACTATGAGCGCGAGCAACTCGCGGAAAGGAGTGTTACGCATGGAGAACAACCTGACTTACACCATGAACGGAGATTATCAGATTCCCGACCTGAAGCTGACCGAACAGCCGGAGAAGCCCTTGGGCAAGTACGGCAGGATGCGGAAAGCGTACCTGAAGGACCACCGACCCCTGATCTACAATCAGTTGCTGCTGACCGAGAAGCTGTACCCGCACCTGCGGGAGATCGACGAGACGGCGAACAGCCGTCTGGAGCAGATGATGCCCCAGCTGGCGGCGGCAGCGGGCGCCACGGAACAGTTGAAAGCCAGCGACCCGATGAAGTGGGTGGGCCTGATGAACACCTGCAAGGCCCAGGCCGAGGAGATTCTGATGGCGGAGCTTATTCACAGCTGAGTTTCTTCCTCTCTGAAGCAGAACAAATCAGAATCATAGATGAAGCAGAGAATGTGCAAACATCCTCTGCTTTTTCTTTTGCCCAGGCTGACATCGACCATGTGCTGCGGCTGGGCGGCAACACCTATCGCCAGAGAGAGCGTATTATCGCGGCCTTTGAAGAACAGAAGTCCACTGTTGAGATTGCAGACACCCTGAAAACCCTGTACCATGGCGGCAACGGGATTGGCAGCATCACTGCATGGTATGCCGAGGATGGAATCCATCTTTCCCACGGCAAAACTGCCCGTTACGACAAGTCCGCCCAGGTCATTTCCTGGGAGAGTGCCGCTGAGCGTATCGGCCAGCTTTTGCAGGACGGCCAGTTTGCCACCAATGTGGAGCTGGCTGAGGCTGCGGGCTATGAACGCTCCCTCCTCGCGGAAAAGTTCTGGAATCTGTACCACGATTTCAGCGAGGAAGCCAGAGAAGCTGGGTATCTGCCCATCCTTTCCAACAATCCGGGGCGTGGTTTCCCGGAGGAATCTGCATGGCTCACCGAACAGCTGAAAAGCCCGGAGTTTCGCCAGAACCTTGCGGAAGAATATGCTGCCTTCTGGACGGCCTACCAGCAGGATCGGGATTTGCTGCGCTTCCACTACCATAAACCCAAAGAAATTTGGGAAAACCTGCGAGATCTGTCTTTGCCTCGCACCACCTTTACCTCTCAGTTGACGGAAGTACCTTCGGTCAAGCAGTTTATTTCCGAGGATGAGATCGACGCCGCCATGACCAGAGGCAGCGGATTTGAAAGCGGTAAAGGCCGGATTTTCACCTTTTTCCAGGAACCCCATACAGATAAGGAAAAGGTGGATTTTCTCAAGCACGAGTATGGCATTGGCGGTCATTCCCATGCCCTGTCCGGTGCAATGAAAAGCGATGAAAGCCACGACGGAAAAGGTCTGCACTACAAAAAAGATGGCTGCCCGGATGTGCATTTCACCTGGGAGAAAGTTGCCAAGCGGATTACTGGCCTGATCCAGAAGGGACGCTATCTCACCGAACAGGAACAGGCAGAGTACGACAAAATCCAGGCAGAAAAAGCCCTGGCGGAAGAAGATGCCCTGCAAGCCCAGCAGCCGGACCCGGCTGTCTGGGAATACAACGGCGTCAAGGAGCGCCACCCGGATGATATGGTCCTGTATCAGATGGGCGATTTCTTTGAGCTGTACGGTGAAGATGCCAAAACTGCTGCTGCGGAACTGGACCTCAATCTCACGACCCGCGCGATTCCCGGCGGTGGCCGTGTGGAAATGTGCGGCTTTCCGGCAAACCGGCTGGAGCAGGTTGTGGAACAGCTGCGGGATAAGCATGATGTGACCATTTCCGCTGTCCCGGAAGGCGGCAGGGAGCGTCAGGAGTATTCCATGCCCTCTATCGACCATGAGGCAGAACAGCACATCAATGCTCAAGAAGCGGAGTTTGGAGCAGACGGGGCCAGAGTATTCCGGGATACCGAAGCAGCCGCAGCCCCTACAATTCGAGAGCTGCATGAGAAATACAAGCCCATCGTGATGGAAGCTGTTACCCAGGACACGAGATACCGTAACGCCTGCGGTCATAGTGATTATGAAAACGCTATGATCGAGTGTAATGCTGCTGTGCGCCGCGCCATTCTTGATTCCCACGATATAGAGCTGATCCGCTTGTTCTCTGATGTGCCGGAATTTCGACAGCGGCTGCATCGGGAAGTGGCAGACGAAACCTATCCCAAGCTCCACGAGCTGCTGCGCCCTCTCTCGGACAATGACATTGACAAGGCTATCCAGGACTGGAACGGCAAAATCGAAAGTAAACACGCCGTTGTCCGTTACATGGAGAAGCATGGGCGGGAAAAAGATACCGCCGCATGGCTGGCCCATGAGTTTGACGGCGGCGATGGCAAAACCCAATTTTCGGTTCGCCCGGAAAGCCCTGAAGGAACAATGCTGCCCTGGCCCAAGGTACAGCGCCGGATCGCTCAGCTTATCAAGGAGGACCGGTTCTACACCGAAGCGGAACAGGACAGATTTGACAACATCGACCCCATCGCTATTCGGGAGGCTTTGGCTGAGCGCGGCATTGTGAATGGTGAGCTGGTGGATGAGGAAAAGCTGGATAATGACCCATTCATCCAGCGTGTTATGGCGGATGTGGAGCAGATTGCCGCTGAAGAACAGGAGCAGTCGAACCAACCGCTCTCCGATGCCGAGTATGCCCGAAAGAACCTCATTCCGGGCGAAACCACCTTTGCGTTGGATGGACGCACTTTCCAGGTCAGCAAGCTGGAACCAGATATTGGCCGGGTAGAGCTGCAAGATGTGACCTTTGAAAACGCGGTGGGATTCCCCATCTTCCGGGTTGAGCCAATTTCAGTGATCCGTCAGCATTTGGAGCAGGAACCAGAACCGCCTACAACTGCCACCGAGCCGGAGAAGACTCTGGATGAGGTGCTGGACGAACACCCCGTTTCCATTCAGGTAAACGGCGAGTGGCAGACTTTCCCCAATGTCAAAGCTGCTGAGGAAGCCTCTTTTGAGGAATACAAGGCCAATCTGCGCCGCACCGCCGAGAATTTCCATATCACTGACGATCACCTGGGCGAAGGCGGCCCCAAGGCCAAGTTCCAGGCCAATGTCGAGGCAATCAAGCTGCTGAAATACCTGGAGGAAACCACCGGGCAGGCAACGCCGGAGCAGCAGCAAGTCCTCTCCCGGTATGTGGGCTGGGGCGGGTTGGCGGATGCTTTTGACCCTGACAAGGAAAGCTGGAGCAAGGAATATGCCCAGCTGAAGGAGCTGCTGACCCCAGAGGAATATGCCGCTGCCAGAGGTTCTACCCTCAACGCGCACTACACCAGCCCTACGGTCATCAAAGCGATTTACGAGGCTGTGGGCCGTATGGGATTTGAGACCGGCAACATCCTGGAAATCAAGGTGGCGTGTTGAATACAAGCAATATGCGGATAGATAATTGGTAGCAGAATTGGTAGCAGTTTCGGAAATTGGTAGCAGATGCACGCTGCGCCTTTTTTGTTTTTGGGGGACAAAGAAAAGCTCCCGTTTTTGCACGGGAGCTGAAGTGTCAGGCCTGAATTTCCATGCCGTTCTTGAACCGAACTATCACCTTGTCCTTGCCGTAGACCGTCATCCGTTCGACAAGAATGTGGTAGGTCATCGGATCGAAAGTTGTGGGTAGCGCCTCCTGCTTCATGAGCGTTCTCAGAAAATCATCAATGGCAGCCAGCCGGGTCTGCTTGTCGGAGATAGTTTCCTTCAGCTCAGCGCAGCGCGCTTTGAGGTTTTCGTAGCGGTCGCAAAGTGCGTCATGCCTTGCCCGGTAGGCAGACTGGTCAAGCGCTACCATGGCGTTCTCGCGGATGCTTCGGGCAACCTGCTCGGCAGCGATGCTCATCTCTGCTTCGACCTGTGCCAACTCGGCTTCCAGCGCATCCGTGCTGAACACCGTGCTGCGAATGGCGTCAAAGCTGTCCTTGATCTCGTTGCGCTTCCCGACCAGCTTGTTCAGCGCGGAGAGGAACAGCTGCTTCAGCGTTTCCTCATCGAAATGGGGTGTGCCGCAGGGCTGATCGCCATCGTATTTCCTGTTGCATCGCCAGACTACCCGGCGATACTTGTCATTGGAATGCCACACCTTGGAGCCGTACATGCCGCCGCATTCACCGCAGTAAATGGTGCTGGAGAAAACCCGGACGCCGCTGTGACGGTTGGGGCCGGGCTTCCGCATCGAAATCTCCCGCTGCACCATATCGAATACATCCTCCGGGATGATGGCTTCATGGTCGCCGGTCACATAATACTGCGGCACCTGCCCCTGATTCTTCACCTGCTTTTTCGTGAGGAAGTCCTCGGTAAAGCACTTCTGCAGGAGCGCGTCACCCTTGTACTTCTCATTCTGGAGAATGCTCTGTACCGTCTTGGGGTTCCACCTGTCCTTGCCGCCGGGAGACCGGATGCCGTCAGCCGTCAGGCCTGCCGCAATGGTGTGGGGCGTGGCCCCCTGCAGAAACTCGGTGTAGATGCGCTTAACGATCTCTGCCTGCTCCGGATTCACCACCAGCTCACCGTTCTCCCCGCGATCGTAGCCCAAGAAGCGGCTGAAGGGAACCGAAACCTTGCCGTCTGCCATGCGCTTACGCTGACCCCAGGTGCAGTTTTCACTGATGGAGCGGCTTTCCTCCTGTGCCAGTGATGACATGATGGTAATGAGCAGCTCGCCCTTGCTGTCGAAGGTCCAGATGTTTTCCTTCTCAAAGTAGCATTCCGTACCATGCTCCTTCAGCTGACGGATCGTGGTCAGAGAGTCCACCGTGTTGCGGGCAAAGCGGCTGACCGATTTCGTTACGATGAGGTCGATCTTGCCTGCCAGTGCATCAGCCACCATCTGCTTGAAGCCTTCGCGGTGCTTGGTGCTGGTACCGGTAATCCCTTCGTCGGCGTATACATTCACGAACTCCCAGCCGTCATGGTTCCGGATGAAGTTGGTGTAGTAGTCCAGCTGAGCCTCATAGCTGGATTGCTGTTCCTCATGGTCCGTACTGACGCGGGCGTAAGCCGCTACCTTCCGCCTGCGCTGTTCCGTAATGGGGACCGCCGTAAACCTTGTCAGGGTTGGCTGGATGGTGGTTACTCTTTTCGCCAATTTGCACCGCGCTCCTTCCTAAGCTGCTTCATATGTTCGCTCATCGCCTGCCTGCGTTCCGGGGTGTAGCGGCCCTTGATGGATTCATTAAAGTGCCTGCGCTGCTCTTCCGACCACTTTGTGCCGCTGCGCCGGAGGTCGATGCTGTGCTGAACAGCACGGCCATCGGCAAGGTGGAATTCCAGAACGCCGTCAGCCAGTACGCTGATGTACTCGACCTGCGCGGTGAAGGCACCTTCATCAAAACCATCGGTACCAAGCACCTCTGCGCAGACCACACGGAGCCGATCCTCCCGCATACCTTTCTCGCAGCATTTCTCCGGGCAGCGCCAGTAGCGAATGGACCCGTCTTTCAGCTTCTGGTAGGATGTTTGGTAGTTGCTGCCGCAGGCGCATTTGATCCTTGACGTGAAGCAGGACTTGCCTCTGGGATTTGTGCCATGCTCACGCCTGTAGGCTGAAACCGCCGCCCGATACTCAGACGTCCAGCAATCCTGATGTCCCGTGTTCCTGCAGTCGCGGGTGAAGGTCGTACCATCCTTCATGAAGAAGGTCAGCCGGTCCTTTTCGGGGACTTCCAGGTGATCGACCCGCTCCGTGAACACAGCCTCATCGAATTCATCCAGCCCCAGAGCCTCGGCGCAGCACTTCCTGATGGCGACCTCACTCATGGCTCCCTTGACCGGGCAGCCGTCGCCGACTTTCTTTTTCCGCTTGCTCCCGCAGACCCAATATGAAATCAAGCTACCCCTGCGAGGTCTCAGGTGCCCATAGTTGATCCCACAGTGCGGGCACCTGATCTTTCCACTGAAGCAGGTCAGGTTCAGCGACTTGTTTGCCCGTGGCCCGAGAGCCTTTCTGCGGGCCATCTCCTGCTGGACATAATCGAAGGTCTCCCTGTCAATGATGGCCTCGTGTGTCCCCTCGACATAATACTGGGTCAGCTCACCGCGGTTCTTCTTGCGCTTCTTGGTGATCGGGTCGGTGATATATTCCTTCTGAAGCAGCAGGTTGCCGGTATAGGTCACATTCGTAAGGACCACCTTGATGTTGGAATCCACCCAGCGGCAGCCCTTGGCTGTGGTGATGCCCTCTGCCGCAAACTCGCGTTCAGTCTCCAGCCGTGACTTACCCTGAAGGAAATTCTGAAAGATGCGGCGAACGATTGCGGCTTCATCAGGCTGAATCACCAGATGATCTCCTTCCCAGCGGTACCCGTACACATGAAAGCGCCCATTGGGCATGCCTTGCTCAAACCGCTTGCGCAGCCCCCATTTGACGTTTTCGCTCAGAGAGCGTACTTCCTCCTGTGCGAAGGATGCCATGATGGTAATGAGCAGCTCGCCTTCATCCGCCAGAGAATTGATGCGTTCCTTTTCAAAGCGGACCTCGATGCCCAGCTCCTTCAGCCTGCGGACAACGTTGAGCGTGTCCACTGTGTTTCGGGCAAAGCGTGACAGGCTTTTGGTGAGAATGATGTCGATCTTCCCGGCTTCGCAATCTGCCAGCATCCGGATGAACTCCGGGCGGCTGTCCATCTTCGTGCCGGTGATGCCTTCATCAGCATAGACGCCCGCGTATTCCCAGCCCGGCGTGTTCTGGATCAGCTCACTGTAGTAGCTGACCTGCACAGACAGCGAATGCATCAGCCGTTCCGTATCCATCGAAACACGCGCATAGGCCGCGACGCGCTTTCGCTGAAGAAGGTCCGGCTTCTTCGCGTCGATCCGCGTAATGGATTTGGCCATTGTATCAAGCCTCCTTTCGACCGTATTACTCACTCTGAATGCCCGAAAAGTCAAGCAATATCAAGGGTTTTCGAGAGATAAAGCACTGATTGGCGGGTCGTATTTCTCGATCAGAACAGCCCTTGCCTGAACGAATTCCTCGGCGGTCAGCAAGCCCTTGTCGCGTAGCTGCTCAAGCACGGACAGGCAGAGCCGGTAGCCCTGTTCCCGCTGAAACATGCTCATGTCCATCACTGATTCCCCCTTCCCGTGCGAAAGGCAGCATAGCATCCACGGCTGCAGAAGCTGCGCTGCGTGACACCATAAACCTCAAACGGCCTTCCGCACTCCCTGCAGGTGAAGGTATGCGTGGTCTTCTGCGTCAGCTGGTCCCGGTGCGCTGCCCACCATTTCATCCTGCAGGCATCTGAACAGAAGCGCTTGTGCTTGCGTCCGGGAACCTGCTGGACAGGGGCTCCGCATTGTTCGCAGCGCCCTTGAGAAGTGCGCCTGCCGACACTGGATCGGGCACCGCCCAGTTCATGCCGGATACAGTAGCTCTTGACCTTGCTGGGCGATATGCCGAGCAGCGCGGCAATGGCCCCATAGCTTTTGCCTTCACCCCGCAGCTGGGTGATCCGTTCTTTTTCCTGTGCTGTCATACGGCACCTCCTTCCGGGACATCGTCCGGCGATCCCGCAATACGGAGAAAAGGACAGGCTTTTGAGGGGGTGCCAAAAGAAAAAGGCGGTCAGCCGAAGCCAACCGCCAGTGTGAAAGGGTTATTCTGCTTTGCTGTACTTACCGGACACCCAGCCCACGCAGCCGTTGACCACGACCGCGTGCCAGCCGTTTTCAGCTGTCGCCACCCATTCAAAGGTGTCGCCGTTCTTCGCAGCTGTGATGCGGCTGTACTGCGTACCGTTGCCGGTGCGGATGTTGACCGTGCCGCTGACGCAGGAGATCGTGACCTTCCTGCTGGTGGTGTCGGGCGTTTCCTCGCCATCCTCCGGCTCGGAGGGCTTCAGCGCCTCATCCCGGTCGGCGGTCGCAGCCATCAGTGCGGCATGGGTCTCCGTGCCGTAGATGCCGTCTGCCTTGATGCCCGCCTTGCTCTGGAAGGCCTTCAGGGCAGAGAGCGTTTCTGTGCCAAAGCTGCCGTCCGCGCCGTACTTCGGCAGGGAGAAGCCCAGCTGCAGGAGAAGCTCCTGCATGGTCTTGACGTCCGTGCCCTTCGCGCCCTTCTCCAGCGAACGGGAGCCGAGCGTGTACTCGGTCGCGGGCGTATCGGGCGTGTGCACAGGTGCGGTCTGGATGGCATCGCCATAGTCAATGAACGGCAGCGCGTACCAGTGCGTCCACGGACGCTTGCTGACCTGCGTTTTGACACAGCCGTAGGCAAAGCCCTGCCATTCGACCGCCCAGCCGTTGCCGATGTAGTAGCCGACATGCCCGTCCTTGGTCAGCGCCAGCCCAGGCACCTCGGGGAGCGTGGCCATCGTGCCCCAGGCACAGCCTTTGTTCTTGGCGTAGCTGAACATGGCGTTCGCGCCCTTGTCCGGGCAGCCGTGTGCGCCGTAGGTGCTGGGGACGGACTTGTCCGTGCCGATGGCGTCCAGCATGGCCTGACCGCCGCCGGTCCAGGCATAGCCTTTCGCACCGCCGATGCAGTCGCAGACCACCTCCCTGTTAGCGATGTCCTGCTTGTAGCGGCTGGTGCGGCCTGAGCCGTAGTGGGACGGGTACTGCTTTGCCTTGCGGGACAAGAGGCTGCTCGTGGCCTTGTAGCCGCAGGTGCCGTACCAATAAGGATGGCCTACCATCTGCAGACAGTAGGCCACAAAATGCTCGGCGGTAAAGGGCGTGTTCACGCGATCACTCATGGTTCTCATCCTCCTTCGCATCTTCCTTCACTTCCTCGCGCCCGTGCAGCTGGGACAGGATGTCCTTCAGCTTCTCGGGAATGGGCAGGCCCAGGTGCGCGGTGTTCTCCAGCAGGCTGACACCCTCGTTGGACAGGTAGAAGCACACCACAGCAGAGCGCAGCGCGCTGCCGGTGCCCACCACATGCAGGTCAACAATGTGCGCCACGCCGACCAGCAGGATAATCAGCACCTTCTTGCAGATGCCCTTGAAGCCCACGGCGCTGGACAGCTTCTTGTCCGCGACAGCGCACATCAGGCCGGTGATGTAGTCGATCACCATAAAGATGATGAGCGTGGTCATCAGGCCGTCCACACCTCCCACAAAGTAGCCCAGCCATCCGCCGATGCCGGTGATGGCCATCTGGATCTTCGCCCAGACCAGATCAATGGAAAAGTCTCTCATGGTAAAGTCCTCCTTTTGTTTTGCTGCATATAAAAACGACCGCCATTTCTGACAGTCGCTTATGCCTGTTTCTCCCACCCGGCGGGATAGTCCGCCGGACTCCATACGCAGTGGGCCAGCACGCAGATGTACCGCTCGCCCTGGAATGTCACCTTGTCGCCCACCTGATAGGCCGTACCCGCATGCGTGGGCTGGACGAACTCCGGCCACGCTTCGTCCTCCTTTGCGGGCGGTTTGACCATCTGCTGCAGTTCCCGGACGGCTGCCCACAGAGCGTTGATCTCCCCGGCAAAGTCATACTCGGGCTCCGCGCCCTTCCGGGCCTGCATGGTCAGGTCGAGCCGTTCCTCGTCGGTCAGCCTGCCCTCAATGTGGTACTGATCGATGTTGGCCAGCAGGGTTTTCAGGTCATAGTTCTTCAGCGCAATGACCCGCTCAAACATTTCCTTCATAGAAGAAGAACCTCCTATATCTCAGATTCAACCGTCATGTACCGATGGCCAGCCAGTCCACGTTGCGGCTGGTATTGAAGCTGCCGCCGACCACGATGCTGGCCTGCGTGGTCGTTTTGCTGTGTACCTTGATCGCGCCGTTGTCACCGCTCCAGTTGCTGCTGGTGGTGGAATAGGTCACCAGCACCTTGGGCACCGATGTGAAGCCAGCTGAGGAATAGTTGATCGTCACGGAGCTGCTGCCGCTGATGGACGTGGAGCCATACGCCACCTTGAAGGGCAGTCTCGCGGCAGGCACCGTGCCGGTGGTCAGATTGGACGCGTTGTTCGCGCCGATGTTTGCCCGGGCGTTCGCCGCGCTGCTTGCGCCTGTGCCGCCGTTGGCGATGGGCACCGGCGTGGCCATGCCCGCATGAAAGATGCGGTAGGTGTAGTAGGAACCGTCCACCACATCCCGCAGCACCAGCGCGTTGTCCCTGCCTGCTTCATAGGCGGCGTTGCGCACCTCCAGCATGCGGCGGTTGTTGCCGCTGCTGTCCTGCCAGGATGAAAAGGAGGACGCGCCCACATAGCTGCCCTCGAACACCGTGCGGTTGGTGGTGCTGTTGTAGGTGGGCAGCAGGTATAGCGAAGGGTACAGATACCCGGAAATAGACAGGTTGCCCGTCATGGTATCGCCGCTCTTTTTCACCGCGCCCAGGTTGGAACAGGCAGCTGACGCAGAGGCTGCGCCGGTACCGCCCTGATCCACACTCAAGGGCTGTGAGAGCACCAGGGGCCAGCCGAATTCCACCTTGCCGGAGCTTTCCGCCACCTTGCCGAACGCGACGCCGTTGCCGTCCTTGTAGAAGTCCATCAGCACCTGCTTGGTGCCCACGCTCACGGACTGCTCCACATAGTAGAAATAGTCCGACAGACGCACCTTCAGGTCATAGCTCTTGAGCGCGTCGAAGGTCGCGCTGAGCAGGAGGTTGGCGGCGCTGACCGCATAGTTGGAAGCGGATACCGTCGTGGCCTGTACCCATGACGTCGATGTGGTAAGTTTGTAATATACCGCGCAGGAAACCGTGTTCTTGCTCCCTACGGAGGAAACGGAACCAGCCAGGGACACGCGCACTTTTGTGCCGTCCATCTGCGCAGCGCTGCCGTTGCTGTTGCAGCGTTCAGCCTTGAACTGGGTCAGCGAGGGCGGCGAATAATCCAGCACCGAGATGCTCTTGTTCGTGGTGGCGGTACGTCCGCGGGAATCCGTCACCGTGACGGACATCGTCAGCGTACCCGCCGTGTTCAGCGTGTTCGACGTGAACGATGAAGCGGTGTAGGTCACGTTGTCCAGCGTGGTGCGGTAAGCGGAGATGGTGCTTCCCTGCGCACCGGAGGCCGAGATGCCCACAGTCAGCTTGGAGCGTGTACGCACATACCCGCCGAACTGGGAAGCAATGCCGCTGGCGGCTTCGGCGGTGGACACACTGGTGATGCTCGGTACGACGGAGGACGGGACATTCAGCGTCAGCGTGACCGAGGAGGAGCCTGTCTCCGTCCCGCCCACGAAGGTCTTGCAGGTGACCGTGCACAGGCCCGAGGTAGCGTTGGGAATCTGCGCGGCCAGCGCCAGCCCCGGCGTCCACGACACCGACGCGCCCACATTGGTCGCAATCGTGCCCGAGGCATTGCCAAAGGCGTAGGTCAGCGTGTGCGTGGCGCTGGTGGTCAGGCGGTTCGTGCTGATCGTCACCGCTGAGCTCAGATTGACCGAGGAAGATGAAACGGTCGGCACGCTGACGCCCTCGGTGTAGGTCACGGTGAGGGTGACGCTCGACCACTGGAGATAGTTGTTGGAATAGCCATGACTGCTCTCCACAGGGCTGGGGTTGTAGATGCAGATGGTGTTGTTGCCAGCCGCAAAGTAAGCGGCAAGATTCGTCAGGAGCGTGCCCGAGAGCGCAACGGTCGTGGTATTGTTGTAGAAGGAACCGGTGAAGGTGCCCAGCGCATCACCGCAGTAGCCGGAGCCTGTCGCACCGGCGCTGGTATTCTGGTAGTTCGACTTGCGGACATAGACCGTCTTGGTATGCCCTGCGCCATAACCTGCCTGCTGGGACACGGCGGTGATGGAGATGCCCGTAATCACCTTATTGGTCAGCGACATGCCCGAGAAGCAGATAATGCCCACATAGTTGTAGGTATTGCTGTAATACTCCTGACAGGCGTAGCCGGTCTTTGCGTTGCTGGAGGACGAGGCTTTCCTCGTGATCAGCGACGCCGAATAGGTTGCTGTTGCCATAAGCCCTCCTTAGCCGGTGTAGATCAGGGAGAGGTTGCCGTTGGTCTGCGGCTCAAAGGCGAACTTGCCCACCTGCAGGCGGGTCAGAATCTCCGCCTGCGTCACGTACAGCTTGTTGTTGGACAGGTACGCCACCTCGGTGTTGTTCATGTAGAAGGCCAGCCGGTCATTGACCACGCGGAAGGTGAACGGGTTGCCGCTCTTGCCGATGATCAGCCCGTTTTCACCGAAGGTCATGTAGGTCTGGATGAGCCGCATCTGTTCCTCGGTGGCCTCCTTGGCGTCCTGCACCTCGCTGGCCAGCGTGCCGTACTGGCTCACTGTCCAAGTGAAGTTGGCCTCCGTCTGCTCGGACAGGGTGGTCATCTGCTGGCGGATCGCCGCCATGTCCGTCGCCGGGGCGTAGGTGGCCTGAACCTCCTGCCGGGTAGAGGTAGATGCCGTAGGCGGACACCATGATGCCCAGCGCGATATAGACCAGACCGTCCACCTCATCGGGCACCGCCGTCGTGAATAGTGTACTGGTGGGCGTGAACATCTCGCCATTCATCCGACCCACAATGTAGCAGGTTTTCTGGGTGGTGCCCGTGAATCCGGGCAGGTTGTTGCGCAGTGTGCAGTTGGGATACGACAGGTAATTGTTCGAGCCGTAGGTTCCTGCCGAAAAGGACGAGGCTGCCCAGAGGATGGGCTTGGAGATCAGGAAGGGCTTGGACTCCGCCAGATGGAAATACCCGCTTTCATCACTGACGATGATCCGGGACGTGGTGATCGCGGATTTAGCCAGCACCGCGTTGCTCATGCGAATGCGGTCATAGGTGTTGCTGTCGTAGTTGGCATCCGCCCACCAGCCCTTTGCAATGCTCGTGGAGCCAATCTTGACATTTTCACGGTAGGTCAGGTGCAGCACGCTTCCTGCAGGGTATTGGGTGGATATTCTCGTTGTACCGCCGTAGTAGAGCGGGATCGCGCCGGTCGTGCTGCCATCCTTCAGTGTCAGGTCCAGCGTTGCGCTCGAACCGCTGGTCTGCGGCAGCCAGTAGGTGATCTGCATTCCGTCCGTCATGGAGTCAAAAGAGACGGTTCCTGTCCAGGAAGCGGTGGCGGATGTCTGGGTGCCGACAACAATCTCGTTCCAGGCCTTCAGCTTGTTGATTTCCTCCAACGCTTCAGCACCCGCCCCTGAATCACCTACATCCTCCCATGACGTTCCGTTCCAGCGGCGCAGCATGGGAGGAGAAGCTGAGGTGTCCAGCCACAGCATCCCTGTGACGGGATTGGCGGGAGCAGTGCCCTGTTGAATGGGATCGGACAGATCAACGATGGTATACTGTGCGCCTGCAATCATGCTGCTCCCTCCTTTCCTTATTCGACCTCACAGACGAACACGGTCTTGCTGTCCACGTCATCGCCGTCCACATAGATGACCTTGCCGGTGGCGAAGGCCGCGCCGCTGTCCATGGGATTGCCGTTCTTGTCCCGGCGATACCAGGTATAAGTTTTGGCATGCTTGTAGCTGGTGTTGGCGGTGACGTCCTCCCAGGCCGAGCCGCTGTAGCGCATCAGCTTGGTGGTCGGCGCGGACGTGGTGATCTGGTAGTAGAAATCTCCGGTCGCGGGGCTGGACGGCGCGGCGGTGGCGTAGGTGGTGCTCTTGAGCGCATCA
>OLWN01000532.1_pt1 | contig 17989 bp, 24 predicted proteins | sample 1644151 | NCBI WGS metagenome assembly OLWN01 (sample SAMEA103958121, study PRJEB25191) | human gut metagenome
CGTGTTTCTTCCATCTTACCACGCAAGGAAAGGTTCAGGACTATTTGACGCTTACAGATGAAATCGCAGCTTGCAGAGGTTCAAACGGGATTTGAACCTCTGTTTTTCCATATTCAAGCGGAATTTCAGTGACAGCGCCCTTTTTCAGAGGGCTGCGGCGGCTGGTTTTCAGAAAAATCGGGGAAAAATCTTTCACAAAATTATGGACGCTGGATTGTTGGTTTTCACGAACCAATGACCAGCGCCCTTTTTGCGTTCAAAAAGCGCTAAGAATGGAGGTGTATTGTATGAGCGAAGAAAACACATCGCAGAAGGAACGATTCCTGCAAGAGGTAGAACAGAAGCTCCTGCACAGGGAGTTGGACGCAAGGCTGCTGGAAGACGGTCTGGTCCACGTCAGATGGAACAAGCAGCCGCTCTGCTCGGTTGACAGAGACGGTATCGTCCGTTTCCGACCAGCGGATATCACAGGGGCGGAAGTGGATCGGCAGCTTCGGACGGTAATACAGGCGGCTGGACAGGTCAAGGAGTATATGCGGATCTTTGAACGCGCGCCTGCGCTGAAAGCTGTTGGCCTTGAAGATACCTACAAGGTACTTGCGGATTTTGGTGACGCGGTGCTGGCTGGGCAGCTCGGCAAAAAGGGCGCTCGGTTCGTGACGTGGGAATGGGACTTTGACCGGCAGGGCGTCCACGCTGGGCATTATTTCATGGAAAACTACGAAGCGGCAAAGCAGGACTTCGCTGTCCGCGCCGGTCTGGTGGGGAGCCAGCGCCTTTTTTCAGACGAGCAGCTTGCTGTGATCCGGAACGCGTGTGCGTTTGCGCTGGAGGATGACGCGACGCTCTCGTATGCCGAAGAAAAGAAGCTCCGCAGTGTACAGGAGCAGATTGAAGTGCTTCTGCCGCAGGAGGAACAGGAGCAGCACCACACAATGGAACAGACAATGTAATATTTGCAGGAAGCCGGGATTTCTTTTCAGAAGTCCCGGCTTTTCTGCGTTTAGGGAGGAATTTATGAAACACAGTCAAGAAGAATATTGGCGGCCACGTTTCCACGCGCCGCCGCTGCGGTCTCGTCCGGACCCACCGCCGACTATCCAGTGCAGCTGGTATCCGCACGAGGGTCAGTGCCCGTATATGCGCCTGGCTCTGATTTGCTGGCGCAGCAATGGCGAGTGTACCTTCACGGATATGCAAAAAATTGAAAACCGAGGTGAAAAACGTGTTTGAAGCAACGCTGAAAAACAGGATCAGCGCACATTTTGCGCCGGTCACGATCACGTTCCCAATTCCGGAAGATCAATATGAACAGGCAATTCTGGCGCTGGAAAAAAATCAGATCGGCGATGCCAGAGTGCAGGACTGCCTAGTGGTTGACGTTTGCGCACCAAACTGCCCTGCTCTGCTCAGAATGACAAACACGATGGCAAATGTGGATGAGCTGGATTGGCTCGGAAAGCAGTTGGAGAGCTTCGACCGATATGAACTGCTGCAATTTAATGCAGCGGTGGAGCGATTCGGATTATCCGCAGTGGACGAGCTGATCGATCTTTCTTTCTGCGCCAGAGAGGTGACGGTCGTTTCAGATTTTAATGATTTGGAGCTGGTCGGAAAACGGCACTATCTGACCGTCCACGGTGCCTGTGATTCGGAAGAACTGGAAAATCTGGATGGAAAGGAGACGGCTTTGGCGCTGATCTCCGGCCAGCCCGGCTATGTAACGAGATACGGTGTTGTGTATGACAACGGCATCAAGCTGGAGCAGGCGTATGACCGCAAGCATCTGCCTCCGATCTGGATGCCAGAAAGCTGTATCCTAGAGCTGAAGCTCCGAGCCACAGGTGAAGATGATCCAAAGAAACAGGAGTGGGTACAGCTCCCGGCAAGCCGGATGAAGCTGGAACGCGCGATGCTTCGCGTCGGGATCGCCTCCTGCGGCGAAATGCAGATGCTGGTCACAGATAGCCGATTCCCGGACGAGGTCGACTGCGCATTGGATTTTGAACGCGAATCGCTCTTTGAACTGAACCGGCTATGCCATGCGTGTTCAAATTTCAAGGAACAGGATCTCGAGAAGCTCGGCGCGGTCTGCCAGATGGCGAAACCGGCGTGCGCAGCAAATATCCGCCAGCTGGCAGAAAACCTCGATCAATTTGATTTCGCACCAAATGTCCACACGCCGGAGGAACTTGGAAAATACATGATACAACAGTCCGGTCATTACGAATATGACGAGAATCTTGAAGATTTCTATAACTACGGCGACTACGGTGTCAAGCGAATACTTCAAGATGACGGTGTATTTGTGGATCGTGGCTACGTTTCCTACCACGGCACATTGACGCTGGACGAGCTGATGCGGGATGACCCGGCAGAGAAGTATCAGCAGGAACAGGAAACAAAAATGGAGGGCATGACATGGTGACGCTGTTTTTAAGGCAGGGTGAAAACGGGAAGCAGGTACTTCTCTCCTTTCCTGCAACGACACCGGCAGAAAAAGCGGACGTGGCTGCAACGATGGAAAGCTTGAAATCTATGTCCAAAACGGTCACCATTCAGGGCGCGGCAAGCGAGGTCATGAATTTAGGGCTGTATCTGAGCGGCGTAGATCTTGCCGCAGAGGGCGAGCTGGAACGCATCAATCAGCTTGCCGACCGGCTAGAGCATATGTCGGAGGTGGACTGTGACAAATTCGCGGGAATGCTGGATGCCAACAGCATCTCCGGCACAAGGGATATTTTACGGCTGACCGAGCATTTAGACGATTACGTCATCCTGCCAGGATGCGGCAGTGCACAGTCCATTGGAAAGTATCTGGTTGGCTGCGGCGCGTTCCCTGTCCCGGAAAAGCTGATTGGGTACATCAATTATGAAGCCGTTGGAATTGAATTTTGCGACGCACACGGCGGCGCGGCATGCAGCCGCGGGTACGTTGTGCGCAAGGAGGGCTTGCCGCAGGAGCTTCTGGATGAGCTGCACGACCAAAAGCAGACACAAGAAATGACATTATAGAATGGAGGATTGAAATGAGAAAAGCAATTGTAATTACACTTGGCGTGATCATTGGCTTGACCGGCGTTCTTGCCATCTGTGCACATCTGGCGGACGCCGCGAGGCTGGCACTGTATGTGCCGGAGAACGACGATGACGAAGATATCTACTGATCCGCCCGCATTCCGTGTCCGGCCAGCGCAGCCGGAGGAAGCGGGCGTTTTCTTTGCCCAGACACCGGAACAGGACGCGCTGATGGGGGGCATTGGTCACGTCCGCATGGATTTCGGAGGAAGCGGAAAGGAATTTTGGCACACATGGCATCCGCGCGGCGCAGAGAGCCTTAACACGCCGGAGTTCAAAGCGGAACTCCAGCAGGTCGTGGACAAGCTGCGGGAAACGGTTCTGAAAGACCTTTCCTCTATGCGACGCTTCTGCTATGAAAACGGCGGCAAAATACCGGGCGGCTGGTCACAGAATTATGGTTATGTCGTAGAAACGGAGCATTACGAATACTGCCTGCGCTGCAATCCCGTGCCGGGAGATTATCAGGCATATCTAAGCTGCTACGATTTGAACGAGCAGAAGATCAACCACGCCTATCAGCCATTGGTCGGTCGGGTACATTTTATCAATGGCGATGCACAGCAGTTTACAGATGCCAAAAAATATCTGGACTGCATCCGCGAGGAACTGCCGCATGAGGCAACAGCCGGTTTCCGGTTCCGCACAATCACGCAGGACCCAGCCGTTCGGAAGGCGGTAGATGATATCGTGTTTGATCTTTATGGCGAAGAAAACCTGTGCAGCGAAGAAGATTATAATTTAGCCCCATCCGAGGAAATGCAGATGGGCGGAATGTAAAAGGAGGTTCATATGGAATTCAAGGTTATCAAACGAAACGGCAATGCCGTTGTTCCGGACGGGATGTTCAAACTCTGTGGGATGGAGAATGCAAAGCTCATCTCTATGGTGCAGCTGAATGGCGGCATTTTGCTTATGCCAGAAAGCGTGAGTACATTTGAACTTATCACGCTCATTGACGCGCTGACCGGTCAGGCGTGCGAGTTTTTGGAGGCAGTCGCCGCAGAGTGCGGCCCTGCAGAGGCAGAACACCGGGACATAACGCTGGACGAGGTGCTCCGAGAGTTTAAGGTTGCCGTGCCGGACTGGGCGCGAGAAAAGGCTGGGATCACGGCAGACACCAAACTGGATTGCGAGGCCAGCGAGGATGCTGGCGTGATTGCCGTCTATCCGGCATCGTACAGGCATGATCTGACGGATGTGCCGCGCTCGATCCTGCAATGCCTGCTGGCCTCTGGCCACAGCCTGTACGCGCTGAACGATATTCTGACTGCAGAAAGCGAGAACAGTGATGCAGAGTAAGATCCTAGTTTATCCCTACAATGCCAAAACCGCACGCGAGCGCGGCGAGATCGAAAAATGGCGTGAAAGCTTCCGCGAGAATTGTGCCTGCGCGGGCGGGATCGATATCCTCATTCGGGAAAATTTCGACGGGATGCATCTGAAGGACGGCACGGTGGAAAAAATCGTCGAGCTTTATGGTTACAAGCGCGTGGAACACGTTCTTGTGAACACAGTGCAGGAGCGGCGCGGCGATGGACGATTCCGTCCGGACAATCGAGCTTGGGCGGAAAGCCATTACATTCCGGAGGATGAAATGCATAATTGCTGCTTCGCAGCCCGAAGTCATTCTGCCATTCTGGACGGCTTCATTTCACACTACAGAAAGCTCGTCATGAATCTCGGAATGTTCAATCAGAAGCAGTGCGAACCGAATTCGAGCGAACTGGATTACACCGGCAAGGTGCTTGTCCTCTCACCCAACACGCTGAAAGAAGAATACTGGTCGCCTGAGAATCAGCTCTGGCGCAGAGTGGCTTTGGGTGCAGCCCGACTGCACGCGGCCGCTCCATTCTTTGCGTCTGCCTTGGCGACGGCGAACAGACGCGCTGGAACCGGAATGATTTTGTTGGAGTTCTGAAAGACGAGTTCCTGCCCGATTGGGCGAAAGCGAGCCTCAAGCAGTATCAACGGTCAGAACAGGCAGAAAAACAGGAAATGCAGTTGGGAGGGATATAATATGTCATCCACGAAACCCTATATGGTGAAACTTCTGCGTGAGCAGTTTCCACCGGGCACACGAGTCCGGCTAGATTCCATGATGAATGATCCGCAGCCAATCCCGAAAGGCATGACCGGAACGGTGCAGGGCATTGACGATGCTGGTCAGCTTTTAATGAAATGGGATAATGGGCGCGGGCTTTCTCTCGTCCCCGGCGAGGATGATTTTTCTGTGGTAAAGCCGCAGGAATTAAGGCTTTACATGCCGTTGGAGCTCGGTTATTATGAAAAAAATGACTGGGGCGACTACGAAAGTGAGGAGCTCACGCTTCCCGACAGCGATGCAGTTGGCTATGTGGATACCGTCAACGGTGCATTGGAGCGTGAATCAAAGTTTCTGGACACGCCGCGCGGATTTATGAAATACTACAGCAGCCGGAGCGACGGTGTTGACGCAAAGGTGCAGTCGCTCCATTTCAAAGCAGAAGCAAGAAACGGAAAGCTCTGGGGCGTGGCTGAGTGTATGGTCTCCGGTGAATTGACCGGCGAGGAATTGGCGAAGCTCAAAGACTATATAGCCGGACAAGCCAGTGATGGGTTCGGAGAGGGCGTGGAGCAGCACGAAATTACGGTCGGCAAACAGGAGTTTTACGCGCACCTCTGGAATTTCGAGGATTGGAGCATCCAGACCGAGCAGGAGCGATTCAGTCAGAAGTATGCAGAAGGTCTGCCAGAACTCTGCTTTTCCACGCTGCCCAGCACCGGCGCACTGATTTGTATCAAACGCGGCGAGAGCGGTTACTATCCAAGTGACTGGAACACGCCGGATCGCGCACAGAACCGTCAGATCGCAGACGAGCAGAATCAGCGCCTCGGTGTGACACCGGCGCAGGAGGAAGCTATGGTTTGCGGGAGTATGCACGGCTGGAATGTTCCCGGCGCTGATCCAGCCTTCGTGGAAGAAATGCAGAAGAAGCAGGAGCAGACAGGAGGAATGACCCTTGCGCAAAGTATGTGAGGTCTATCTGGTAAGCAACAGTGCATCAGACGAACGCGGCGTGGAGCTGACGTTTCCTGTCGGCCAGTACGAGATGATGGACGCCTTCGAGCAGATTCACACCAAGTCGCCGGGTGATGTCTACTGGCAGGTGGATGAGTTTTACTGCTTTGACTATCTTGCACCCCATCTGGACGAGAGTATGTCGATCTTCGAGTTCAATTCCTTGACAGCGCAGTTATCCAAATTGGATGAACGGCAAGAAACAGCGCTGCAAGGACTCTTGCAGATGCAGGTCAACAAGCATATGCAGGAGAACGGCGGCCCCATCACGGTGCAGGAGTTGATGATGTTGGCCCACAATGTGGATCATTGCCATGTGCTTGCAGATGTTCATACAGACACAGAATTAGGAAAATTCTGCGCGGACAATGATTTCCTGCCGGAGTTGACTGCTCTGCCGGACAGCGTCTATGCCCTTTTGGATTACGCAAAAATCGGCAAGCAGATGCGCGAAGATGAATCAGGCGTGTTCACTCCGCACGGCTACGTTGTCCGCACGGAGGAATTGCAGCCGCTTCCGGAGCATGAGTCGCAGCGGGAAATTACCTATATGATCCGCCTGACACTCATGAACCACGAGAACGAGCAGCGGACAGCAATTCTGGATCTGCCTGCAACGGAAGCACGACTGCTGGAAGTGCAGAAGGAACTCGACGCACCGGAATGGTTCGACGCACAGTTCACCGGCTGCGATGCCATCGTGCCGCAGCTGAATACCCTGCTGACCGATGTGGAAGACCTTCCAAGGATCAACGAACTGGCGCAGTCCCTTCAGGAATTGAAGGCAGGCGGACAGCTTACAAAATTCAAAGCTGTGGTCAGTGCGACAAAGTGCGAATCCTTGGATGATGTCTTCGACCGGCTTGAAAAGCTGTCGCAGTATTGCTTCGAGATAAAAATCCGCAACAAGGACGCGCTGGTGCGGGATGAGTTGGAATTTGTTCTCGGCGGCAAGGATGCAGACCTGATTTACAAGCATCTGAACTGCGAAGCCTATGCCGAAGATGTCCTCAAACAGTACGGTGCGGAAATAACACCCTACGGCATGGTCAACCGCGCGGACTTCGGCCCGCTGAACGAACCGATCCCGGAGCAGAAACAGGAGCAGACGCAGGAGCCGCAGATGGGAATGTAAAAAGCGCCTGCCGCTCAAAACTGGCAGACGCTTTTGTTATTTCCGTATTTCCATCAGCCGTTCCACCGGAACGCCGAGAACCTCCGACACATCCAGAAGCAGACCGACAGTCGGCTTGCAGACGGCGGTTTCGACGCGCTGCAAATGATTGCGCGAATAGCCTGCCATCTCGGAAAGCTGATCCTGTGTCAGTCCCTGCTCCTTGCGGTACCGCATGATATTCAACCCGATCTGGATGTAATCCTTGTAGTGCTTATCCATGACGCACCTCCCTGCTGCCTCTATTTTACGAGAGATGCCTATAGTATTCGTCGATATACTTTGCGCAAATACGCAGACTATATTGTATTTTGGAGAAAATCATGGTAAAATACCACACAGAACGAGTATATACCGAAACTGTGTGGTGAAAAATCATGATGAGCAACGAATTTGAACAGGCGCTGGACGCTTTTCTGGAGGGAGCCGATGCGGACGAAGCGCATCAGGCGCTCTATGACATCATCCGCGCTGCGTTCCTTGCCGGATGGCGCTCGGCTGGCGGCGATCCGCCGCAGGAGCAGAAGCTCTTTGAACTGATCCAGGGCGGCAAGCCGCTCGAACCACCGAAATGAATAATGAACTTGCAGAAGGGCCGTTTTTCCGGTAAGGAAAGCCGCCCTTCTTTTTTGCGCCCTTTTCCGGGAAATCGGCCCGGAAAGGACAAACATGAATGATGAAGAACTGCGCGACTATCTGAAACGCTTCTGCTTTGGGCGTGAGCATCTCATTTGCAGCCGCGACCTTGTGCGGCAGAAGAACCTCCGCGAGAGCGATCTGCGCAAGAAGGTCAACCGTCTGCGCCGCAAGGCAATCCCCATCGCCAGCAGCCGCGAGGGATATTTTTACGCCAGCAATGCAGCAGAGTTATATTCCACCATCCGGCAGCTCAAGGAGATGCGCGCCGGTCTGGACGCGGCGATCTCTGGCTTGGAACGGGCAATGGAAACCTTCACTGAACCTTCGGACGGGGGTGGCAAGAATCGCTAGACCGTTTATTCCGTGGATCGGCAGCAAAGAAAAGCTGATCCCTTACATCTGGCAGGTCTTTCCGCCAAACCCGAAGCTCTATCTCGAACCCTTTGGTGGCGGCGGTGCATTGCTTTTGGGAATACAGCCGAAAGTCAGCCGCATGGACATTTACAATGATTTCAACTGTGATCTTGTAAACCTCTTTTTGTGTGCGCGGGAATGCACGGTTCAGCTTGTGCGGGAATTAAAATTTATCCCGTTCCATTCGAGAGCCGAGTTTGATCTTCTGAAAGAATTTATGAAACATAAGGATCTCCTGCAGCAGCGCATTGCAGACGAACGAAACGCTGTGATGGAGTGCTTTGACGGCGAGGAACGGGAAGAACTTCTGGAAATTCTGCGGGAGCGAAGCTGCCTGTTCGATGTCCAGCGGGCGGCCGCGTATTATAAGGTCTGCCGCGGCAGCTTCAGCGGCACGACCAGCTCGTTCGGGGTCAAGCCGAACAATCTGACGAATTTCCTTTACCTTTTTGACGATGCGTCCAAACGCCTACAGGATGTGGTCATAGAAAATAAGGACTGCCTGGACATCATCCGAGAGCGCGACGGACCGGACAGCCTGATCTACTGTGATCCGCCCTATTTTGATGCCGAGAGTTTATACGCCGTCGACTTTCCGAAAGAGAAGCACGAAGAACTGCACTGGATTCTCTCGCAATGCAAGGGATACATCGTCGTGTCGTACAATGACTGCCCGTTCATCCGCAGTCTGTACGGCGATTTTTTTATCCTCGCGTTCCGGCGCAATAATCCCCTCTCACAGAGAGCCGGCGCAACATACGACGAACTGATCATGACAAATTACGATCCGCGCCCGTACATCCAGCCGCAGTTCAGTATGTTCCCGGCAGAGATCGAGAACGGCGACCTTGTGCTGGTGCATGAACCCGGCTGCGGGTCACTGCGGGAAATTGATCCCAGAAGAAGGAGGTGGGAATGTGGACGAGCACAATGAAATGTATGAGATCGGGCTGACCGCCCCGATGGAGATGGCGGAGGAATATCGGCTGGATGAGATGCTTCCAATGATGGGATTGAAAATTGGCAAGCGATGCATCATCCTGATCAGCAGGTCTGTAAGCGCAGCGGAGATCCTGGATACGCTGGAAACGCTGCGCTGCGCAGAAGAAAAGCTGATGGCGGTTTTGGAAGATGCCTGTGGGTGCTGTGATTCCGTCTGCGAGGCACAAGCCCTTCCAACGGACAGCGCCGAAAAAGAAGTGCTGCAGAAGATCCCGGACGTGCTGTTGTATGGCCTTCGCGGGCGCGGTCTGTGCCTGCGGCAACTCGCACGACATCTGGTCAAGGGCGATACCGTCTATGAAGCATGACAAGGAGGAATTTGAAACATAGACTTTTCTAACATGGAAGTTACAATCGACCACATTGCTGACGCGGGCGCGAAGCTCAAAGCCTACGCGACCGTCACCTTTGACGGAATGTTCAAGGTACACGGTGTCCGGCTGGCAGAATCCAAGCAGGGGCTGAACATTTTCATGCCGCAGAAAGCATTCAACAAGAATGGCAAGACACTGTACATGGACGTTTTCCACCCCATCACGTCCGGCGCGCGCACGGCGCTCAAGGAAGCAGTTATCGACGCTTACAGAAAAGCGACGAAATAAAAAAGCAGGAGGTTCCCAATGAAATATCGCGTTCATTCTCTGCGTCCACCCTGAAGGTGGGCGCTTTTTTCATGGGCAGACGGTTCTGCCCGCCAGAAAGGGGGCTTGACCTCATGACCCAATATCCATCATACCGGGCGCGTGACCAGCCGCAGAGCAGCTCCACGTCCCAATACAGAAAGGAAAACAGTTATGCACAAAATTGAAAAACGGGACGCAAAGTCCAGGACCCTCGTCATCCTCGCCGTTGTCGGCCTTGCGGCTGCAATTACAGTCGGCATTTTCACCGCCGTCCGCATGATCCGCAAGCCTGCTGCATCCAAGAACGGTCCCAAGACGGGCATCGTTTACGATGAATCTGCGATTGAAGGTGGCTGGGACAATCTCAGCCCGGAAGAAATTGCGGAGAAGCTGAATGAGAAAGTGGCCGAAGGCATGATCAACATCAGCATGAACACCGCGCCGTACTTTGAAAACGGCACGGCGGAGGGCAATGTCATGATCGTGAATGAAGCTATCAACAATTACCCGCAGGAAGTCCAGATCGTCTGCAACGATACCGGCGAACAAATCTACCAGAGCAAGGCTATTCCGGTCGGCTCGAAGATTGAACGTGCGAAGCTGGACGTTGTTCTCCCCGCTGGTACATACGAATGTACCGCGTATTTTCATAACCTTGATCCGGTCAGTGGCGAAATCATCGGCACAGCCGGGGCCATCATCACAATCACCATCAAGAACTAATTTTCAAAACAAAAAGGAGTATTTACTATGAAAAACTTTAAGAAGATCGTTTCCCTCGTTCTCGCTGTCTGCCTGATGGCAAGCCTTGCAATCGGCGCTTCCGCCGCCAACACCGTTGACGCATCTGGTGGCACCGGCACGTCCAGTGTCACGCTCTCGTCCACCGCAGACGGTTCCATCGGCGGCGATCCCGCAGCTACGAAGATGTCCGTCACCGTGCCCACCGTGCTGCCCATCGCCGTTGGTACGGACGGCACTGTCAGCACTGCCACCGATGCCAAGATCGTCAACAACTCTTTCGGTGCTGTCAAGGTTGCAAACGTCTCCATCGAAGCTGCACAGGGCTGGAATCTGACGGCATTCGGCGACAAGGCTACGCTTGCCAAAGAAAAGGTTGATTCCAACAAGTTCGGTTTCCAGATCGCGCTCGGCAACGGTGAAAAAAAGCTGACCGACAACAAGAATGCCAGCAAGCAGACCCTTCTGGACGCTGCTGTTGAAGGCTGCTACATGAGCGGCGTGGGTGATACCAGCGCCAACACGGTCGCAATTACCTATGATGCTATCGTGACCCCGGTTTCCGAGGCCGTCACGAACACCGCTATCGCCAGCGTTTTGTTCATTATCGCATGGGACACCGTCGAGTATCGCTAAGCACGATCCATTCATTTAAAGGGGAAGGCTCAGCCTTCCCCTTGCGTTATTAAGGAGGACTTCAAAATGAAACGAAAAAGAATCCTCGCAATGATCCTCGCCGTCGCATCGTGCCTGTCGCTGGCCGTCGGTGTGTCGGCGGCAAACACAGTTGCCCGTAAAGCTACAGATTTCAGGGACTACGACCGTACCGCATGGTATGCCGAAGCCGTGAGCGCTGCTGTGGATAATGGCCTTTTGTATGGCAAATCTGCTACTGTCATTGATCCGAACGGAGACATGACCCGTGCAGAAATGGCCGCAATTATCAATCGGTCTTTCGGTTGCTACAAGATAACGGATATTTCGCAGTACAAGGACGTATCCAAGAGCAAATGGTATTACAAGGATGTTGCACTCGCCGTTCAGATGGGAACGTACAACGGACGATCTGCTTCTGCAATGGCCCCGGACGCACCGATCAGCAGACAGGAGGCTATGACCGTTGTGGCCCGTGCACTGGAGCTGGACTACGATACCTACGCAAAAACCGATCTGTCCGCATTCTCCGACCGCGGCAAGATCTCCGATTGGGCACTGCCCTATGTGCGGGCTATGGTCGGCGCTGACTATATCCATGGTCGCGGCAAAATCCTTGCCCCGCTGGACAATATCACGCGCGCGGAATTTGCGCAGATCTTTGCAAATATCATTAGCAGCTATATCACCGTAAAAGGAACCTACGATAAGGACATCAAAGGCAGTGTCCTTATCCGCACCGACGAAGTGACACTCCAGAACATGACCGTAGCCGGCGACCTCATTATTGGCTGCGGCGCGGCAGATGGAAAAATTGTGCTGGACAATGTTAAAGTTACCGGGCGGCTGCTCGTTTGGGGCGGCGGTACGAAAGCCGTGTACTGCAATAACGGAACGCAGATGCCGGAAGTCGTGGTTGCGCGTGTGGACGATGCAGTAAAGGTAATCTATGACCGAGATAGCACATTGGCAGTAATCGACACCATCAAGACCAGAATCACCGAGCGTGCGAAGCAGAACAAAGAAACCGAGATCATCTTTTATGACGCTTCTGACCTTAGAGAAGCCCAAAAGCAGCTCAATGCCATCGTCGCGGACAATCAGCTTTCTGTTATTGCTCCGGCTCATCTGTATGCTATTGTCGGGGAACAGTCGGTAAAAGCGGAGTTCACGAACAACAGCAAGAATGACACCTACAAAATCGAGATTCGCCGTAACAAGGGCAACACCTTGATTGCCGATGCTTTTGAGATTGCCGCAGGAAAATCTGTCTCGACATTGACGTTGCTGGAAGTGCCGGAGTTTGGGAACGTGGAGTGTACAGTTATTGTGACTGCGTTCCGCGACGGCAAGCAGATCGGCTCCATGCAGACCGAGTTGTCGCTACACACAGCGTATCTCTGGCCCAAGGAGGTGCAGTAATGTGATGAAAACCTATCAGAAAGCGGCAGCGCTGCTTCTGGCGCTGGCACTCATTTTTGCGTTTCCTGTCACAGCATCGGCGGCTGAAACGACGGAAGCGCGCGTACCCGTTACGCTCACCGTGGTCAATACGGTTTCCCCGATTTCGTGTACGGTTCCGGCTTGCCTGCCTGTATCGCTGGTTGACGGCTATGTCGTGACGGCCAACAATGCGGCCATTACCAACACAGCCAAAACCGGCAGTATCCGTGTGACTAAGGTGGATGTGCAGGCGGGTACGTTTGAAATCGGAAATTACGATGATTTCAGCGCCAGTAAAAATAGCATTGCATTGTCCATCAACGGCTGTGCGACCAAGAGCGCGGGCGCTTTGACCCTCGTGGACGGCGCGTTCCCGGCGATTGCCGCCGAGAAAAATCTCGCCATCCGATATAAAGCCAAGGTTTCCGCGAGTGAAGCCGTCACGAACATCAACGCCGCGACCGTGATCTTCACGATCGCCGCCGTGAACGAAAAGGAGGCTGCATAATGAAGAATTTCAAGAAATTCACCGCATTTGTGCTGGCTCTTTGTATGCTGTTTTCGCTGTCCGTCGCGGCATTTGCCGCCGAAGTGGATGAACACACGATCTATGACAGCGCGCCCGACGAAGAAACCGCGGTTTCCACCGAAGCCGCCACCTCCGGCACGATCCAGAACAGCAGCATTCGCTGGTCGCTGGATGAAAAGGGCTGGCTAACCATCTCCGGCAGCGGCGAAGCGCCGGTGTTCCAAAGCGCAGACGATCAGCCGTGGGCGGCCGTCCGCGACCAGATCACCGAGGTCTGGTTTGAGGACGTGGAAACGCTGTCCATCCCGGATCTGGCGTACTGGTTCGAGGGCTGCGTCAACCTGACCACAGCCGAGCTTCCGCTCGCGCCGACCATTGGCAAGCACGCCTTTTATAACTGCCCGAAGCTCTCTACGCTGACCATGTACTACGGTGAAACGGTTCTGAACAGCATTGGCGAGGATGCGTTCTGGCGCGAGACGGACAACGGCGATACGCTCTATATCGCCTACATCATCGGCTATCCGGAAGCAACGGTGCCGTTCTATACCTATGATTGGGCGGCGTCCAATCGCAGCAGCCGGTATTTTTATGATCTGTACGGCGTGTATCAGAACGCAGACGCCGCCACCACTGCACCCAGCGGCATCAAGAAAGCGCCGGGTATCTCTGTTCAGTCCACCGGCTCCATCATTGGCAACTGCCCTTCATGCGGAAAGTATTCGTTCCAGGGCACATACGTTGAAGTCGCGCATTCTTCGCGTGGTCATGCAAACTATAACGAGTGTTATGCCTGCCATTACGTCCAGTACCTTGGCACTTACACCTATAAGAGCCACGGTGCGGGTGCCTACGGTTCCGGCACTTGCCCGGACTGCGGCAGCCATACATGGGTATTGCAGAGCCAGCAGGCAGCGACCTGCACCAGCAATGGTTACAGAAGCTATTCGTGTGCCTGCGGCCAGACCAAGAGCGAAACCATCTATGCAAGCGGACACAACTATAGCTATGGCTCGTGGGAGCAGTATTCAGCCTCGCAGCACCGGCGCGAAGCCTATTGCCGGAACTGCGGCGATTCGGATTACGAATATGCCAGCCACAGCATGAGCTATGGTTCCTGGAGTAATTATTCGGACAGCCAGCATAGCCGAACGGCCTCCTGCCGTACCTGCGGATACAGCACCACGGACTACGGTTCGCATTCCTATTCCACCGGTGCATGGAGCAAGTACAGCGATGCCCAGCACCGCAGAAGCAAGACTTGTTCCGGCTGCGGCGCGTCGACCTATGACTATGCCGACCACAGCTATTCTTATGGTTCGTGGACAAGAGCGGACGATACGCAGCACAAGCGCACGAAAACGTGCTCTGCTTGTGGAGATTCCAGCGAGGAATATGCAGACCACATCGACGCGAACGGCGACGGAAAGTGCGACGACTGCGGCGCTACGGTCAGTCTGTCGATCAAATGGGACGCTGGCACAAACGGCGGCACCATTGACGGCAAGGCCAGCATCACCACGACAGGCAAGCCGAATGCGACGGCAACCGCCCTGACGAGCACGCCGGTCAAGACCGGTCATGCGTTCAAGGGCTGGTACACGTCTGCTTCTGGCGGCAGCTTGTACAACACTGTGACCATCACAGCGGCAAAGACGTTCTACGCACAATTTACCGCCAACAGCTATACGCTGACGTGGGATCTTGGCAATGGCACGACAGAGGAAACGAAGCAGACCTATGGGGAAAAGCTGACGTTGCCGACTGAGCCGACGCGCAAGAATGCCGAGTTCCTCGGCTGGTTCACGGAAGCGGTCGGCGGCACGCAGGTTGACACCAACACTATCTATAAGACGGATGGCGACAGCACCTACTATGCGCATTGGGAAATTGCCGAAGTATTCTCCGTAACTGTGCCAGTCACACTGCCGCTCGTCGTTGACGAGGGTGGAGAAGTTCACGTTGGCGCGGCAGAAATCATCAACGGTTCTACTGGCGAGGTCATTGTATCCAACGTTTCGATTTCTACCAAAAACGGCTGGCAGCTTGTTCCGTTTGATACCGACATGGCACACGCCAAAGTTGATGCGAAACAGCTTGGTTTCAAGATCAACGACGTGCAGACCAGCAAAACCGGTGATACAGAAACGTTCTCGCTGACCTCGCCGTGGACGATTGTGGAAAATGCCCGACTGCCCATTGATTATGATGCAGTGGTCAGCGCCGTATCGCAGCCGGTAACGGCACAGGATGTTTTAAGCATCGTGTTCGTTTTGGAATGGGGAGGTGAATAATTTATGATGAAAATTTTGAAGCGCGGAAAACTGCTCGTTTTCTGCGCACTGCTCTGCCTGCTGTTTGCGACGGTCGCTTCGGCGGCCGGCAGCGGTGATGTGGCATCCGCTGTCGAAAGCACCTGGACCACGGCGTCCGAACAGATCAAAACTGTTGTGGATAATGTGGTTTTTCCCGTGATTGACATGGTTTTAGCCATTGCTTTCTTCGTAAAATTAGGTACCGCATACTTTGACTACCGAAAGAGTGGGCAGTTTGAATGGATGGCTCCTGCCATCCTCTTCGCCTGCCTCGTGTTCACGCTGACCGCGCCGACCTACATCTGGGGCATCGTCGGGCTGTGATCAATTCAGAAAGGAAAGGCAGGTGACGCGGCTTGTTTATCTGGGACTTTGTAGCCGACACGATTTTGGAGCAGATCATGGACTGGGTCTACAAGCAGATCATCGGCTTCCTTGCGAATTTCTTTGCAGAGATGGGCAATATGGGAGCCGAAATGTTTGAGATGAGCTGGGTGCAGAGCATCGTCCTGTTTTTCTCGTATCTGGCTTGGATCTTATATGCAGTCGGCTTCGTGGTTGCGTGCGCGGAATGCGGGCTGGAATACTCGTCCGGCAGAGCAGATGTGAAAGGGACCGCCATGAATCTCATCAAGGGATTCATGGCGGTCAGCTTGTTTTCCGTGGTACCTGTGAAGCTCTATGAGCTTTGCGTGTCCTTGCAGGCAAACTTCGGCTATGCCATCAGCGGCGCGGGCGCGAGTTTCGGCACGGTTGCCGGAAATATCGTTAATGAGCTGACCATTGAAAATTTTGCGGATTTTGCCACTACGCACGTTGGCGGCTTCGGCTCGGTCACAAGCCCAATCATGGTGCTGTTCTGCATTATCCTTATGGCATATGCGGTCATTAAAGTGTTTTTTGCCAACCTCAAGCGCGGCGGCATTCTGCTCATTCAGATTGCAGTCGGCAGTCTGTATATGTTCAGCGTCCCGCGCGGATATCTGGACGGCTTTTATCAGTGGTGCAAACAGGTCGTGGGGCTTTGCCTCACGGCCTTTTTGCAGGCTACGATCCTGATCGCGGGACTGTCACTGTTCAATGAACACGCCCTGCTTGGTCTTGGCTTAATGCTCTCCGCCGGAGAGATCCCGCGCATTGCGGGTGCATTTGGACTGGACACATCCACACGCGCGAATCTGTCCAGCGCGGTTTACACGGCGCAGACGGCGATCAACATTACAAAAACGGTAGCAAAGGCGGCTGCGGCATGAGTGAACTCACAATGGGCAGCCTGTTTGACGGCATCGGCGGCTTTCCGTTGGCAGTGATACGGAACGGAATCACGCCCTTGTGGGCGTCGGAGATCGAACCGTTTCCCATCGAAGTCACAAAAACGCACTTTCCCGACATGGTGCATGTCGGGGATATCACGAAACTCAATGGCGCGGAGCTGCCGCCCGTGGATATTATCTGTGGGGGCAGCCCGTGTCAGGATCTGAGTATCGCGAGCTGCACCCGTGCCGGTTTGCAGGGTGCGAGATCGGGACTGTTCATGGAGCAAATCCGGCTGACAAAGGAGATGAGAGATGCAGACCTACTTCGAGGGCGATCAGGTCAGTCTGTTCGACCAAGATACTTCTGCTGGGAGAACGTACCAGGCTGCTTCAGCTCAGGCACGCCGCACGGGGAGGATTTCCGGATTGTCCTGGAGGAAATTGTTGGACTACATCGCCCCGGATTATCAGTTCCTCGACCTCTCTTCGGACGCTGGAAACCTGTTGGGGCAATACGAGTGGACGACACGTTCAGCCTTGCATGGCGGGTGTTGGCTGCGGAATACTGGGCCCTCGCCCAGAGACGCCATAGAATCTTTCTTGTCGCAGATCTTGCAGGCACATCCGCCGAAAAAATATTATTTGACTACTGCGGCTTGTCTGGGGATCTTGCGTCGGGCGAAGGAACGTGGCAAGCCGTTGCCGAAAGCGTTAGACACTGCTTTACGGATACAAGCTGGCTTGATTGGCTTGCCGGAAGGCAGAGAGAAAACGGTGCCGTTTGATGATTCTGCCGTCCTTGCACAGCCGGGAATGAAGCAGCAGACATTTGCCGCGTCTTTTTCCGCTGGCGCCAGCGCGACGGCTGGAACCATCGGCTACGCAGAGGAAGTCGCCCCAACACTCAAGGGCAGTCCAAGCGGCAACTGTATGCCGTCTGTTATGTGCCTGCACGAACAGGGTGGACAACGGATGGATGTGTGTGAAAATATGACCGGCACACTTCGCGCCAGCGAAAAGGGGCATCAGCCCTTAGTGTATGAAAACCATGGTGTTGATG
>OLWN01000541.1_pt1 | contig 17703 bp, 16 predicted proteins | sample 1644151 | NCBI WGS metagenome assembly OLWN01 (sample SAMEA103958121, study PRJEB25191) | human gut metagenome
TTTTTGAATAGTAAAAAAGGGCTGTAACCTAATTTATAGGTTATTTAACAGCCCCATTTTTTTATTGATTGTTTTTTTGTTCTTGATCTTGATATTGAAGACGATATAAATTATAGTAATAACCTTTTTTCTTTAATAATTCTTGATGAGTACCTTGTTCAATTATTTGACCTTTTTGAAGACAAATAATATTATCAGCATGTTGAATTGTTGATAAACGGTGAGCAACTATTAGCATTGTTCCAATATTCATCATTTTGAGTAGGGATTGTTGAATTAATTGTTCAGTTTCCGTATCAATGTTGGCAGTTGCTTCATCCAAAATTAGTATTTCCGGTTTATGTACAACCGTACGAGCAAAAGACAATAGTTGACGCTCACCACTTGAGAAGTTACTACCTCCTTCTAGGACTTGTTCATCAAGACCATTTGGAAGTCTATTGATTAAATAATCAGCATTAACATATTTACAAGCATCTAGTATTTCTTCATTACTAATTTCATCATCATATAGATTAATGTTAGAACGAATACTACCAGAGAATAGAAAAACATCTTGCAACATTTGCCCAATTTTACTACGTAAAATTTTTATTTTAATTGTTCTTATATCTTTTCCATCAATGAGAATTTGACCTTTTTGAATGTCATAGTTACGAACAATTAATTGAAGGATGGTTGTTTTTCCAGCACCTGTTGCTCCTACAAAGGCTACAACTTGTTTTGGCTTAATATGGAAAGAAACATCTTTTAAGATCCATTCTTCATCTTTATAGGCAAACCAAACATTTTTAAATTCGATATCACCATCAAAATGATCAATATCAACTGATTCTGGAGTATCCATAAAATCAGGCTTTGTTTCAAGTAAGTTGTAAAGTCTTTCACATGATGTGAAGGCTTTTTGTAAGGCATTTAGTTGGTCAGCTAAATTTTGAATTGGATTGAAGAATTTACTAACAAGTGAGTAGAACACTTGAATAACCCCAATAACAGAAAGAGCCATGAGTGATTCTAACACTCCAGCACTAACGATACCATCTTTAATACAGAAGTAAGTACCAAAACCAAATACACAAGCAAGAGCTGTGAAGTAAACTAACGTAATAAACGGACGATAGGTTGCGAAAATCATGATGTCTTTTTTACGACTTTTAACAATATCATTATTTAAACGTTCAAACTCTATGTTTTTTTGCTCTTCTTGATTAAAGATTTGCGTAATTTTCATACCTGATATATTTTCATTTAAAAAGGCATTCATTACTGAAAAACTATGTCTAACTTTACGATAGTTACTACGTGACATTTTTCTAAAGATAAGTGAGCTTACCGCAATAATTGGTAGAAAGGACATTAGGATACTTGCGATACGCCAGTCAATCATATACATTACACAAATTACGCCAATAAGCATTAGTAAATTTTTAATCATATTTACTATAGTATTTGTAAATAAATCACTTAAGGCATTAGTGTCTGATGCGACTCTTGTTACAAGTGAACCAACAGGGATCTCATTTAGTTGAGCAATTGACATATTTTCAATATGTTCAAACACAATCATTCTTAAATCATAAATAATACTTTGTCCTATTTTTTGAAGTGACATTGTGACAACATATATGAATAAAGTATTCACAACATTAACGGTAATAGAAACAATACAAACTGTAAATACGCCTTTCATATCTCCAATTGTGATGTTACCACTGTCTTTAAATTTATCGACAATTGTGCCAAGTGAACTTGTTACATATCCTGGTAGTACGCTTGCCGCAAGATCAAAAGCAATCATTAGGATCATTAAAAATAATACAAAAGCAATTTTACCTGCATATGGTTTAATATAGGGCCATGTTCTTTTAATTATCTCTATATCACCCATATGACGGTCATTTTTTTCATATACATGTGCTGCCATTTTACTCTCCCTCCATTTCTTTTTCTAAAGTTTGAAGTTCGACCATTCTAGCATAAATCTTTGATTTTGCTAAACATTCTTCATGGGTACCAAAGGCATCAACTTCGCCTTCATTCATAACTAAAATTTTATCTAGTGACATTACTGTTGATACACGTGAAGCAATAAGAATTGTAGTTTTGCCTTTTCTTTCTTTTTTGATATTATCAATAATTGTTTCTTCAGTCTTAACATCAACTGCACTAACTGAGTCATCTAAAACAAGGATCTTAGGATTCTTAACGATCGCTCTTGAAATTGATATACGTTGCTTTTGACCACCAGAAAGGGAAACTCCTTTTTCACCTATTAGGGTTTCATATTGATCTTTAAAGCCTTCAATATTACTTTTTACATCAGCAAATTCAGCAGCTTTGATAACATTTTCTAATGGCATATCATGGTTTGAAAATGCTATATTATTTCGTACTGAATCAGAAAATAAGAAATTATCTTGAGGACAATATCCAATATTTTCTCTTACCATTTTAATTGGTAAGTGCATAATATCATAACCATCAATAAATAAAGTATTTTCTTCAACATTGTATAATCTAAAAAGCATATTAACAAGTGTTGATTTACCACATCCAATTTTCCCAACAACACCAATGGTAGTGCCTGATTCAATTTTTAGGTTTATATTTTTTAAGACAAGTCGGTTTGGATCATCTGGAAATGCAAAGTTAAAGTTTTTGAATTCAATTGTTCCTTTTAAATCAGTTGGACAAACAACTTGATCATCAACAATTTCAACTTTTTCATCTAATAAATTAGAAATACGTTGATATGATGTACGAGCTCTCGCGATAAGATTAATTGTACCAGCAAGGGCAAATACTGGCCATATCAATGTGTCAGCAAATCCAACAAATGTAACTAGTGAACCAACTGATATTCCACTTTTACCACTAGTTTTTACATTTAAATAAACTAGGTAACTGCCACCAAATAAAATAATACCAAATACAATGTAGATTAGTAAATCAAAGGCTACTTCAAGCACTGCATTTGTACGTGCAAAACTTATATTAGTATCTTTATTATTTTTAGCTTCTTTTGAGAATCTCTTTAGTTCTTTTCTTTCTTTAACAAAAGCTTTAATTACTCTAATACCTGTAAAGTTTTCTTGAGCAAAATCACTCATATTTTCAAAAGCTTTTTGACGTTTTTCATATTTTTTCTCCATCATTTTATCAACAAAGAAAGCACATAGACCAAGGGCAACAAGTGGGATTAGTAAAATTAGCGTTAGGGTTGGTTGTAATACTAACATTTTAATTAATGATAAAATTAGTAGGAATACCCCATCAATAAACTGAACAATACCAAAACCAAATGATTCTTCTAGGGTTTCTAGATCATTACTAAAGTAAGAAAGAATCGCCCCAGTTTTATTTTGTTTATAATATCTTTGTGAAAGAAGTTCTGTTTTTCTAAACATTTTCGTTCTTAAATCGGCTTGAATTCGTACGGCTTCACCAAAAATGCAAATACGCCAAATGAATCTACCAACAAACATTCCAGCACCAACTAGCCCGATTAATAATGTTTCTTTTAAAAGTACTCGCCAGTTACCATTAGAAATGGAACCATCAAAGACTTCATCAACAATTCTTCCGGTAATTTCTGGGATAAATAGTTGAATATAGTCAACAGCAAGTAGGGTTATAATACCAAAAAAGAAATACCAAAAATATTTTTTGTAGAACTTATTTACATGTTTTCCAAATATCATATTTTTCTCCCCCCTTAAATAAAATAATCCTAATAAATAAATTAATTTATTTATTATTTAGTTATTGTTTATACATTCTACCACACTTTTCATAATTTTACAAAGTTAATACAACAAAAGAAAAAAACAAGTGCTTTTTTACCACTATTTGGCATAAAAGCACTTATTCTATTTTCTAATTTCTTTTTGAGTTTTTCCTATTACCTATTGGAATTAGTACCATCTACTACTTCTACTTCAGGAACTTTCTTAAAGTATTTCTTAGTTTCCTTTGCGATAACTGGACTTAAAGCAAGTAACGCAATAAGGTTTGGAAGAGCCATTAAACCATTAAAAATTGATGAAATTGTCCATATTAAATCAAGCGTTAAGAATGGAGCAATTCCTACAAATATGATATAAATAATTCGATATATTAGAATAGCTGTCTTGTTATTATTAAACAAATAAGCAATACACTTTTCACCATAAACATTCCACCCAATAATAGTGGTAAAAGCAAATGTCGCAATTGATAATAGTACAATAATTGAACTGGCAAGTGTACTAATTCCAAGGCCACTACTGAAGGCTCCAATTGTAATATTAATACCAGTACTATCTTTATAAGTTCCTGTTATAACAATACCTAAACCAATAGTTAAGCATAGTATCATTGTGTCGATAAAAGTACCAGACATTGAGATCAAACCGGAATGAATTGGATCATTGGTTTGTGCACTAGATAGCGCAATTGGTGAACTGCCAAGACCTGCTTCATTTGAGAAAATTCCTTTTGATACACCTTCACGCATTGCGGACATTATACCTAGACCTGCCGCTGCCCCAAGGCCTGCTTTTATAGAGAATGCACTCTTAAATATTGTCACAAATGCACCTGGTACACTTTTTATATTAAACACTACTACGGCAAGACAAACAAGAAAATAACCAACTGCCATAAAAGGTACTAGTACAACTGATACTTTGGAAATTCTTGTAATGCCACCAATAACTGCAACTGCTGAGATGATGGTTACTACAATCGCAACTATTAAAACGATGATTGGCATTTTTACTCCAAAGATAGTAACCATTGCGATTTTTTCCGGAGCAACAGATGCATCAATAACACTTCTTACCGAATCAGTAATGCTATTCATTTGTGTCATTGTTCCAATACCTAAAGCCCCTGCTAAACATCCAAATATCGCAAACATAACGGCAAGCCATTTCCATTTGTGTCCCATACCTTCTTCAATATAAGTGAAAGGACCACCTATAACTGTACCATCTTTTTCAATCTTTCGATATTTAATTGCGAGAAAACCTTCGGCATATTTAGTAGCCATTCCAAATATCGCCGCAAGAATCATCCAAAATAAAGCTCCGGGACCACCCCAGTATATTGCGGTAGCAACACCAATAATTTTACCAGTTCCAAGGGTTGCGGCCATGGAGATACATAATGCTCCAAAAGATGATACTTCACCTTTTCCACCATCATCATTATGAATCATATATTTAAGGGATTCACCTAGATGTCTAAATTGAACAAATCGAAGTTTGATGGTAAGGACAATTCCTACTAGTAAAATTAATACAATTAGGGGAACGCCCCATACGATGTTTTCTTCTACCCATTTAAGGGTACTACTTACCGTTAATATCATATAGCACTCTCTCTTTTTTTAAATACGCTTAATTTTACGCTTTTTTTCATAAATTGTCAAATAATACAATTATTTATCTTATTATATGCAAAAAGAAAAAGAATGTTAAAAAGCTACCTAGTTGCCTAGATAGCCAAATTCATTTCTTATTCTTTTGTTTGTTCAGGAAGAGGTAATAAAGAATCAACGATAGCTGTGACTTGTGCTACAAAGTCTTCTTTAGTTTCAAATCCCATTGCACTTAACATATTTAATTTTTCAAGTACATCACCAGCATTTACTACTAATTCATGAGCAACTGCTACTGATTCTTGACTTGCAAATCCCGCAAGAAGTAGTGTTAATTGATCAGTATCACCTTTTGCGATTGTGTATGCAAGTTCGTTAATATTAAGTGTGCTTACATATTTAACAAGCATACCAACTAATTCATAAACATTACCAAGTAATGCATCTACATCGCCTACTTTAAGTTGAGAAACAATTGCAAGAATTGATGCAATTTGTTGACCAACTTCTGTACTAGCTAGTGCTTCATTTAATTGAACTTTACCAACTACTGCTAATAATGCATTAACTAATGCTGTTAAGTTTGTAGTAGTGGTATCAAGTTTACCATCAAATAATGCTACTAGTGGAAGTAAATTTTGAAGATTTTCAAATAACATTTCTTTAATAGTTAGTTTATATTCATAGTAAAGAATTGTGTTATTTTCATCACGTATAACATCTGCAATATATATTTCTACATATGTGCATGAAACTTTTGTATCTGTAACCACTTCATCAAGATATAATTCATACGCAACATGGTATTCAAAACCATCTCCACTTGTAATTTCATACTTTTTCATAACTTCTTGGAAGTAGTAATCATTGAAAGTTTGGTTTGGAGCAATTTGTGAATATGATATCGAAGCACTATTATTAACTTTAATCTTTGTTAATTCAGCTGCGATCTTAGCAAATTCAGGGTTTTTAGCAACATCAATTACAGCTGTACCTAAACTGTTAACTAAATTGATTGCACTCACAAGTACACTCTTAACTTCTTCTTCTGTTAATCCGATAAGAGTTTCAATTGTAACTTCGCTACCTTCTAATTTTATAAGTTCACTTATTGCCTTGTTTGCAAAAGCAACAACAACGTCAGCAAATTCTACAGGAATTTCGAAAGTTTCTGGTAAGTATTGAGGAACTAAAGCTGCAACGGCATAAACTACCATTTGAATTGGATCTTCATATCTTAATACTTCTTCAATAAATTCTTCACTAATACCTTCAATTGCTTTTAATACTGCAAGGTAAGTTTCTTGTCCTTTAGCGTATACTTCAGTAATATCAACATTTGGAAGTTGTGGTAAGATTTCAATCATTACTTCAAATACCATTTTAGCAGTTCCACTAGCATTTACAAGTTGAGCTTCAAATACTGCTTGTAATTCATTAGATACGCTAGTAGCTAAATCGAAGAAATATTGTACGTCTTCAACATCAACTAAGTGTGCACCTAATACACCTACAGCTGCATTTTTAAGTCTATAAATTGTATTAGCTGTGATGTTTCCACTTTGTACTTCTTGCATTAAAACTGTAACTAAAGGCATAACTTTTAATTCAACATCTTTAGATAAATCTTTAACAACTGCAAGAATATTGCATAAATGTTCAACAGTTTCAAGATCTTTACTTTCTAATACTTCAAGAACTTTATCTATTAGAGCTACTCCTGTTTCAGCATTTTCATTTCCTGAAATTCCGCTACGTGCACTATATAACGCACCGATAAGTTTAATTTCGCCATAATATAAAGCCATCTTAATATCTTCAGTATTATATGTTGATAAAATTGTAACTAAAGCTGTTGCGATAGCTGTTGGATCAGAACCAGCATTAGAAATACTAGTAACAATAGTTTGAATAGTTTCTTCATTATAGCCTAATGCAACTACATTTTTAGCTGCTTTCTTAAGGTATGCAGCGGCTTTATCATATGCAACGGCATCTTCAGGAGTTAAATCTTCACTCTTTTCGCCAAGTGTAGATTCAACTAAATCCTTATATAACACTTCTTGTTTTTTAGTATTAGCACCTACATAAGAAATTGCAACACTCTTATCTGAATCAGTATATTTATCACCTTTCGCAACAACTGTAATTGTACAGTCATTATTTAAATTTTCAAGTTGATATTGACATTCATAAACAGTAGTATTATATTTTTTATTTTCTTCATTAATTTCAACAAAATATGCGTCAGCATTTTTAACTTCATCCCACGTAACAAGCCCTTCTTCACTTACTGCTACATTAGTAGGAACTTCAAGTTTCTCTTTCTTTTTGTTAATGTCACAAGATGTTACTAAAACAAGAGACATCACAAAAATTAAAAAAGCAAAAAATCTTTTTTTCATTGTTTTCATTCCTTTCTTTTAGATTTTTTCTTTGACTATTGGATAACCAAATGCTAATTAAATTAGATATCATAAATAGTTATGTAACAATCAGTACTAACATTATACCACAAAGCCTTATAAAAAGCAACTGCTTATGATTATTTTGTTTAATATTTTTATGCACTAATATTATGCATTACAAAAATTTAATAATTAAATATTTTGCGCGCAAAAATCCGCGCATTTTTATGCATTTTACATTTTTTAATCATCATAGTTAAAAATACAGACACTCTTATCGTGTCTGTATTTTATTTTTTATTTATGCAGCTTCGTCTTCTTCCTTGTCAAGCTTTTCAATTAAGATCTTCTTAATTCTAGTTCCATTTATTTCTAGTACTTTAATATGAATATCATCTATATCTAATTCTATTTGATCTTTAGGTGAAGGTATTCTATCAATTTTTGAAACTATTAAACCAGCAATGGTGTCATACTCATTGTTTTCTTCATCAAGTTTTAAGTCTAATTCTTGGTTTAATTCATGAATAGGGATGTTACCAATAATAATATATTTGTTTTCATCTATTTTTGATATAGGGTTTTCTTCTTCATCATACTCATCTAGAATGTTACCTACGATTTCTTCAATTAAATCTTCCATCGTTACAATTCCAGAGAATCCACCAAATTCATCCATTAAGAAAGCCATTTGCTCTTTGTTTTCTTTCATCTTTTTGAATAAATCACTAGCATCAATATATTCATGAACAAAGTAGGCTTCACGCATAATGCTATTTAAATCGATTTTGTCAAGGCTAGAGTCATAACAAGAGTTTAGTAAATCTTTCGTATTGATTACACCAATGATATTATCACGGTCATCGCGGTATACAGGAATTCTTGTATATTTTTCAGCTAGAATTTTTTTTAAGTTGGTATGAATATCATCACTTATATCTATCATAAAAACATCAACACGAGGTGTCATTAAGTCGGTCGCTGTTAAATGATAAAACTTTAATGTTGATTCAATCATTTTGGATTTTTCTTCATCAACAGTTCCATCTTCAATTCCTTCATTAACGACATCAATAATATCATTATCTGAGATCTTATCTTCTTGCATTCCTTTTTCAACACCTGTAATTTTTACTACGAGATTTGTACTAGCAGATAGTACTTTAACAAAAGGACTAAATATTGCTTTTATTACTAGTAATATTTTCGCAAATCGCATTGCGGTGGCTTCAGGATTTCTTAAAGCCACTCGTTTTGGGAATAGTTCACCAAAGATAAGAGTGAAGTAGGAAAGAATAATTGTAATTAATACGGTTGCAATTTGACCACTATATGGGATATGAATTTTGTCAAGTACTTTCGCAAAGTCACTTGATAAAGTAAGGGCTGCGGTAGCACTTGAGAAGAATCCCGCTAGGGTAATTCCTACTTGAATTGTTGATAAAAATTTAGTTTCATCACTACATAGTTTTTCTACTGCTTTTGCTTTTTTGTTGCCATCACTTGCAAGACGTCTAATCTTGTTTTTGTTAGCTGATACTACTGCCATTTCAGCAGAAGCAAAAAATGCATTAATCAGTGTTAAAACGATAATTAAAATTAACTGCGGCACAAAACTTTCTGGGTCCGCGTCAGAATCATCATTGTTTTCCATTTATTTTATTTCTCCTTTTTATTAAAATATAGGCGCTGGAATAACGATACCTACTCGCCACAATTTACGGTACTCAGTTTTCTATGTCGTTTCCTTTCCTCTCTCCAAGTTTAAAGTCATATGAGCGGACTAATTATTTAAAACATTTTTGTAATAGTATTGTACCATAAATTATGCTATCTTGTCAAATATTATTTATCATCATTTTGTAAGTTTATCTAAGATAGTCCATTTTGATTTTTATGTTTCTAATATAACCGGCTTTTTCTGTTTTCTATACCACAAATTACTTTTTTCGTCTTATCAAACACCATACTATACAAAAAGGAGCCATATCATTGGCTCCTTTTTGGCGACAACCGACACATATATTTATTTGTCTGTTTTACCATCTTTCACTTCAAGCGCAGGCTTATCACTCGCATTGAGCGGAGAAATTACCGATTGTTCCAACTGACTTTCGATATCCGTTCTTGCATTTTTTGCTACTTTTCCGCCTCTTTTGGCAATCGTCTTGCTTTCTTCAAATGTATCTGGCCGTTCCCGTTTCGATATCGCCGTCGTCGTAACTTCCGCAAGCATATTCAGAACAAGTTCGATATTGGTCATATTGTCTCTGAGATTTTCTTTTTTCAGTCCTTTGAGTTCTTTATACTCTTTAACAGATAAGCCACTCCACGCCTTTGTCATTTCGTTTGTTAAAATCGCGTAATCCTTTTCCTGCTCTATTCCACGCGCTTTCCACTCATCGGTCAGCTCTTTACGCATTTCTATCGTCTGCAAGCGTTGATTGATCCAACCCTCCGTATAACCTTTGGCTCGGTAAAAATCCGCACCGCGAAGTATCGCCTTTTCGGGATCAGCTATTTCATTGAGCCGTTCGCTTCCAACCTGTGCCAGCCACATTTTGAACGGCTCTGCTTTCGGCGACGGAATCGACTGCACAAGCCGCAAAACGCCTTTCGTATCAAGACAATCGGTCAATCTATTTTTACCGTCTTTTGCCAACATTTTCAAAGCGTTACAACTTGTAACGGTTTCATTTCCTTCATCTTTCAGCCTTTTCTTTAAGACTCGCCAATATGTTTGAGGATTGGAGCTATCCGTCAAAACTTCGATTATGTCCACAATAGCAAAATACCATTCTTCTTGGTCAGCATTCCACGCCGTGCGGACTTGTTTATTCTCAAAAATCTTGATTTTGTTTTCCATACGATTTTTCCTTCCATCTTATACTGCTTTCATTATACCATTTTTCTTTCGTTTTTTCAATCGTTTTTATCGTTATAACAATCAATAAAACAAAAATATTTACGAACTTGCTGTTAGTTCTTACCCTATGTTTACTCATCTTCAGATTGCTTGCATGATTGACTTTTGCTAACTGTTATTTTCGGCAGTCCGCCGACTACTACACGGTCTAAGAACGTGAGATAGATATCGTGTATAAGGTTGACATAGCATCCGTTTTACGGTATAGGCTTAAAAATTAACGAAAGAGTGCATGATTCAATGCGATTCATACACTTTTCTCCTTAATATTGATAGAGTCCATAAAATTAGGTGTCAACTTTTACATAAAGTCATAAAGCAAATCATTAAAATACTTATTGTTAGAATTAATTTTCTTTTTTTTATTTTGCCTTCTTTCTTAGTAAGTTTACAAGTAAATACGCGGTGATTAAAAGAATGGTTGAGCCTATTAAAATTATATACATTGTTGGTATGTTTACTACATGACCAAATAGTTTTGGTGTGCAGTCCATACCTACTTTAATTTCATTAACTACTTCATTTGTTAGATTTTTTCCCATTTCATTTATAACGCCATTTAAGGTATGGTTTTTAACAAGTGAGGTTCCATATGTACCAGGTAGAACTGATACTATATTTTGAATGGCAGAACCAAACTGGGCAATAGGCATATATGCGCCGCATATAAAGCCATAACCAGCTGAAACAATGGTTCCAACAGCAGTTATTTGACCTTGCGTTTTTAAAAAGTTATTAACAAAACATGCAAGGGCAGTCCCAAACATTGAAAGTAGGGTTACATCTAATATTAATAGTAATACATCAGTTGTTGACATAAACCATCCATTAATGGCAGTGTAAATGAAACAAGCAACTAAGGCTATTGCATTCACCATTAGGGTTGTTACAAGAGTTCCAAAGTAATATGATACAGCTAGCGTATGTCGCTTTAAAGGGGTAATTGTTAAATCTTTTAAGACACCTGTTACTTTATCATTTGCCATTAGAGTATTAGAACAAAAAGCAACGGTTACACAGCATACCGCAAGAAGTGAGGAGGTAAGTTGTCCACTTACAGCTCCATTTATTACTTTGTTCATATTAGGAAAAGTAAATCCTTCTGGGAAACATTTTTCAAATGAATCACGGTAAACATTTGCAAGAAAAGTCGCATAAAGGACTAAAAGGATTATTGGGGTAATAAGTGAGGTAAATAGCATACCTTTATCTTTAAAAAACATTTTTATGTTTCTTTTTGTTAATGCGAGAAATGTTCCCATCTTAATTACCTCCTACAAGTTTTTTACCAGTTACCGAAAGAAAAACATCATCCATTTTGCCTTTAGTAATTTCAAAGTCTGTAAATAATGAAGGGTTATTAATTACTAGTTCTCTTGCTTCTACTGTATCTTTTACCGATACTCTAAATGCATCTCTTAATGCTTCATATGGTTTACCAAGTTTTTTGATTTCTTCTTCACTTACATTATAAATAGTAACAAAGTCACCAGTATATTTATTTTTTAGTTCTAATGGAGTTCCTTCAGCTACAATTTCACCACTATCAAGGATTACAACATAATCTGCATCAACGGCTTCTTCCATATAGTGAGTAGTTAAAAATACTGTCATTTTTTCTTGTCTACGTAAATTATCAATAGTTTCCCATAGAAGTTTTCTAGTTTGTGGATCTAGTCCGGTTGTTGGTTCATCTAAGATTAAAATTTTAGGTTCATGAATTAAAGCACGGGCTACATCAATTCTACGGCGCTGTCCCCCAGATAGTTTAGATACGGTTCTATTTAATATGTCTTTGAAATTTAGCATTTCAGCAAGTTTGTAGATTCTTTCTTTGGCTTTTTTACCTGTAATATTATAAAGGCTTGCTCTTGTCATTAAGTTTTCCATAACATTTAATGCCCCATCTAAAACTGAATTTTGAAAAACAACACCAAGATCCTTGCATATCTCACTCATATTTGTATCAATGTTTTTACCATTAATAATAACTGTGCCATCATCTTTTGCGAGTACTCCACACATAATGGAAATTGTAGTACTTTTGCCAGCTCCATTTACCCCTAAAAAGGCAAATAGTTCTCCTTTTTTTACTTTAAATGATAAATCTTTTACAGCTACTACTTCCTTAAATTCTTTATGTAAATGGCTTATCTCAATTATATTTTCCATTTTAGTTTTCCTTTCTATAATTTTTAGGATATTTATATTTTGAAGTGTCTTGCCCTTCATGGTTAAGTAACCACACCTTATTATCAATTCCACCACCATAACCAGTAATGTTACTGTTTTGTCCCATTACCCGGTGACACGGAATAATTATGCAGATGGGATTCCAACCTACGGCTCCACCAACAGCTTGGCTTGACATTTTTTTAATATTTCTATTTTTAGCGATTATTTTAGATATATCGTTATATGTTACTATTTTACCATAAGGGATATTTTTCATGACATTTATAACTTCTTCACGGAAAGGTGTTAAGTCATTAATCTTGTATTTTGGCGTAAATTCTGGGTCTTTACCACTAAAGTATATATCTAACCATTTGGTAGTATCATCAAAGATTTGTAAATCTTGTTCGACGATTTTTTCCTTATGTTTTAGTTCATCATTACTCTTTTCAAAACATAATCCTGTTAAATTTGTTCCATCACTTTTCATAATAATGATACCACATGGACTTTGATATTTTCTAAAATACACTATATCACCTTCCTTTATTATTTTCTACGTTTAACAAATTCATCTGTTTAACGTATCACTAATCGTATCGTCATTATACTACAATTAACTAAAATTATCAATAAATTACGAAAATATTTGATTATTTAATATGTTGAAAACTTATAATGATTTACATAATTACTTCATCTTTATTATATCAAATAATACTCTAATCTATATTTAGTTATAAATTAATGTATTTATATTATTATGCACACTTTAAATATTCTATTTACATACTAAAATGATAAGCTACTTACCAAGTATGACTTATCATTTTAATTTATAGACTATTAATTAAAAATACTAATATCTTTTTATCTGCTTCTGCAAAATCAATATTCATTAATTCTTCTTTTTTAACCCATTTATAATCTATATGTTCTTTTAATACTAGGTGATCTAACAATGAGCACTTATACACATGCATTGTAATAGAAAAAGTATTATACTCATGATTTACAGTTGTAATGTATTTTTCAACTACAACTTCCCCATCTAGTTCTTCTTTTATCTCTCTTTTTAATGCTTCTTCTTTAGTTTCACCTGGTTCTATTTTGCCACCAGGAAATTCCCATTTATAGGCACACTCTCCTTTTGGTCCTCTTTTTGAACAAAATATTAAACCATCTTTTTCAATTACCGCAGCAACAACTTCATAATGCTTTTTATTCATTGTTAGTCTCCTCACTTGGCACTTCAAAGTCTAAGAAATATTCTTCTTCTACTTCATGATCCAAAATAATATCAAACGTTAATGTGTCAAATTCATTATTTTTTGTTTCACGCATATTGGTAAATTTACCTGTGCCAAAATATGTAAAAGGTAATGTTACACCATCTCTACTTTTCACTTTTTTGAATTTACAACATAAACAACGTATAAAATATATTTTCTGCTATTATTACACTACAAACAAATGCATAATCACTTAATACATTAGTTTCAACTATATTTATATCTAGCCATATATGTAACAGGGTCTAATATAAAGTTATCTGATATGCATCCTGGTGCTCTATAAAACTTTGGTGTCAATGATTTCACATCATAAACCCTATAGATGAAATAATTCTTTTTATATTCTTTTGACTTTTCAAGTTCATTTTTTGTGACAAAAAATTCAGTATCTGCCCTTGACGAGGTAGTCTTAACTTCTATTTTTATCTCATGTACTGTTCCATTTTCATCTAAGTCAAATGATTCTATATCATATCCGTATACATCTGCTTCTCTAGATATCCACTTGATTTTATCAGCATATTCATTTAATCCTAGATCACATAATCTTTGTTTTTCATGGCTTATTACTAATTCTTCACCAAGAAGACCAATTTCAGCATCTTTTTTGGCCTTGTCTATATAATCTATTTTAGTAGTCAAAGGTTTTGTTATTCTTTCGTACTTCTTTGATGGAATGTTGTTTGGGACCACTTCTGTAAGAATCCTGTACAAACCAACCGGTAAATCATTATATTGGTCTATTGCTTTTTTCATATCATGTATTGCTGTATCTACATCAACAGCTGCTGAACTTTCACATGCTAATACATCTTTAATTATTTTTTCATATGAACTAGTACTCATATGTTGTAGTATTTCATCATACACTTCATATAAATTAAATAAATCTCTTTCTAACATTCTTGCATTCAATTTGTCTTTTGGATAATATACAGATGTAATATTAGTTTTTTGGTAACCATAACCCAATGACTTTGTATTATCTCCACACGTTATGTCAATATCTTTTTTGGAAAACGTTGAATCAATGATCTGAGATTTAAAATAATTTGCTACTAGTACAGCATTATTGTATTTGTTTTGTCCATACTCTTGACTAAAAAACGTAATTCCTTGATTCAGTGATAAATAAAAGCCAGTCATATCTCTTTTAAATAGATACACTATATATAATCCATGTTGTGTCGACTCGGTAATACTTTTATTCATTATAGCAATCCATGGATACTGTGCTTTATTTCCATTTCCCATTGATCCTTTAACTATAATATCGCTTCTACTTAAAATACTTTCTATTTTGGTTGGAAGTGTTTTAACTAATACTTCATATAATTTTGTGGATGAATCTACTTTATTACTCCCATCAATATAATTTTCCAATATATATTTAAATAATTTATCCATACTGAATTCTCCTTTTCTTTACTGTGTTGATTTTTCATTTGTAGTGGCTCTATATGAAGTTATACAACAAAATCATTGTATAACTTCAAGCTTACATTAATATGATGTAGTCAATTAGTTATTGTTGAAATGCTTTTATCAAAAGAAATTAATGATCAATTGCAAAACTAATCCATTAGTTGTATATTACTATAATTTATGGATTTTTTCAACTAATTGCATTTTTTTATTTGCTTTTTTCTGATTAACATATGATATATTCAAAGAAATTAACATATGATATTTACAAACTATGTTAGCTAATGTTATAATAACACCAAAGGATGGTGTTAAATATGAGAAAGGTAAATTTAAAAATGGATTTAGAACAAATAGTTAGATACGTAAAAGATTTTGTAGATCATAAACTTAAAAATTTTAAACATTTAGCAGGTAAACTAGGTTGTAGTTTGAAAACTGCTTATAATTACGTTCATGGATATGAAGCGGAAGGTAAAGCTTTTTTTGTACATGGTAATAGTAATAGAAAACCTGTTACCACTATATCTAGTGAAATGAAAGAACAAATTATTGATATTTATAATCTTATTTCTCCTAAAGATGATGTCAATTTCAATCATTTTTTAGACATATTAAAACGCGATTATAACTGAAATAGTCAAGAAAAAGTAGACACAAAAAAAGTATTATGTAAATCCCTGTTCAGTTCTATACTGAACGGGGGTTTTATATTTTAACGAATAAGCTAATCTTTGTTTGTTAAAATATTTAATATAGGCATTTATAGCTGTATTAATATCTTCTGAAAAATATATTCTAAAATCTTTATATAATTCATTTTTAATCCATCCATTTAAAGATTCAATAACAGGATTATCTGTAGGTGTTCCTGCTCGACTCATTGATCTTTTTATGGTATAATTCTCGTATATCTTATTGAAAGCTTTTGAGGAATATATAGTACCTTGATCTGTGTGGAAGATAGTCTCAAGGTCTTTATATCCTCTTTTTATTTTTTCTTCTAAAAATTGTTTACATGCATTAAAATGATTGTTTATACCATTACCACATTTTGACAATTGTATATCAGAACTTATTATTTCATTATTATAAACATCAATATAATAAGTCCAATCATAACTTTTACCTCTACAATGAATCATAGTTGTATCAGAAACAACTACTTCAAAAGGCCTAGTTGAGTTAAAATTGCCTTTTACTATATTTTGATAAGTTATACTTTCTTCACCTCTTGGGATGTATGTTTTACGTGCTTTTGAACGTATATTTAAACTTTTACATACTTTATGACATAAATTATTACTAAATATCCATCCAGTTTTATTTCTAATATTTTGTGCTATAGATCTATATCCATAAGTTGAATGATGCTTATGGATATTCTTTATTTCTTCTGCTAGTGCTATTCTGTTTTTTTGATAGTTATTAATTATTCCTTTACGGTTTAGCCATTTATAGTATCCGCTTCTTGAAACATTCATTACTATACAAAGTGATTTAATATTAAACTCCCGAGAAAGAGTCTCTACTATTTCGTATTCTTTTCTGATAATTTCTCTAGGGCTAAAAGAACATCCTCCTCGGTGTATCCTTTTTTTAATCGTTCATTCTCGATTCGAAGTAACATATTTTCATATTCAAGTTGTTCAATAGGTGTTAATTTTTTTCTATGTGAATATTTAGCTAATGGATTGCCAGGTTTACGTTTATTTTCTAAACCTTCTATACCCTTTTCATTATAACGCTTTAACCAATTACAAATCATTCCATTACTGATGCCAAACTCACGTCCTAAATCATGTATGCTTTTTTCACCATCAATAATGAATTTAATAATTTCGTATTTTTGATCTTTTGACCATTCTCTGTTTTTGCCGCCTTTCGTTCTTCCCATAATATCATCTCCTTTACCCTATTATATCATAACAAAAAATGTAGACACTTTTTTTGCGTCTACATTTATTTTACCATTTCAATTATAACATAGTTGTTTCTTATACTTTTTTATATAAATTATTATCTGGTGATTCTAAACTATCACCCAAATGTAATAGGGCTACTAGAACTAAACGAAACAAAACTATTCAAGATAAAATTAACAATAATATT
>OLWN01000542.1_pt1 | contig 17688 bp, 14 predicted proteins | sample 1644151 | NCBI WGS metagenome assembly OLWN01 (sample SAMEA103958121, study PRJEB25191) | human gut metagenome
GCTATTTTGGCTGCTTCCGCCATGTGCATGGTCAAATCCTCCAGTTCAGGTAATGCCCGGTAAAAATCAGTCTGGGGCTTTAAAATAAACTTTCCCCACAAGCCCACAATAGTAAAACGGTCCGGCTCGTTCTTTCCGCCGGGATTCACATCGAGCGACAATTTGGCCTGCACACCTGTCAGCGTAGTCTGTGCCCTCACTACCTGCTTGGCCAGTTCGCCTATTTCACTCCGTACGTAAGGCAACTGAGGCGCCTGACGGGTACCGAAAAGTTTTCGGGCACAAGCCGGATGATAATCCACCTGACCTTCCTTCAGTTCCTTATAACAATACAAACACCTTTCCATCATGTTTCCGGTTTATCAAGTTCATCCTCTACTACACTCACTGCCCCGATGCAATCCTTGCAACAGGCCAGTAACAGCGACATACGGTCGCGCCGGTTTATCTTCCAGCTATTTTCGGCAATGTTCAGCAACCATCCTTCGGGTATCAGGCCGTCAAAGAACGGGAACAAGACGGTGTCGTGATAGGGTTTGTCCGTCAGTGGCAGTGTCAGACTGACGGCTTCCGCCTTGCCGGAACGCAAGAATCCGGCATCATAGGCAAAGGTGAAACCATTCTCATCTTCCGTCAACAACCCTGCATAGATATCATTCAAGTATATTTTTCCCCTTCTCATGCGCTATGCTCCTTTCCTAAGGGCACAGCCCCTACTTCATGTCCGAAGAGGGCAAGCACCTGGTTTACCTTGTCTATCCGCAAAGTCTGCTTTCCTTGCTCCAACTCGCGCACAAAGCGAAGCCCCACTCCCGCCTTAGCCGCCAAATCTACTTGCGTAAGTCCGAACCGCTTACGCATTTCTTTTACAAACAATGACAATGAATCACTCATAATTACACCCTTTAGGGTACAAATATAGCAAAAGCTTCGACAATTACACCCTAATGGGTATAATTTATTAGTTTCTTTCGTATAATATACCCGAAAGGGTGCAAAGCGGTAGTTAGTGAAAGGAGAAGAAGTATATGCGAAGGAATAAGTTTAAGATATCATTGGAGAGTTATCAATGGGTAGCCATACCACTCACGAAACTTCATACCATAGCTTTGAAACAAGTCCTTTTCTTGAAGAAATGTCAACTTCAAAGCCTTGTCAGTCAGTCCTTTTGAACCGGAGAAAGCTCCGAGTGTCAAGAGTTTATACTTTCTAAAATATCTTTCAGCCTCTTCGTTTTCCCCTCTCTCTCTTCTAATTTTCCCCAGCAGACACCAAGGAATAGAAAGATTAGGCATCTCTGCAACTGCCTGAGACAACCAATATTCAGCCTCATCCGTTCTTCCCAAGAAGTAGGTAATAAAACCGTATCTCGCGAAATCGGAAGGCATATCCGTATCCTGTGGATGATGCAACAATAATTCTCCGACAAGAGAATGATAAAAACAGGAATCTGTTTTTTCTAACATCCGGACATCTTCCATTCCCAGTATGCGTGGCGACAGTAAAACTGCCTCTTTCAAATGTTCTTTCGCTTCTACCTGCTGCCCTTGGCTGTATAGCAGTCTGTATAATTTATATCTGTAAAGCACATTCCGAGGATAGCATCCAGCAAGTTCCTGCAAAGCTGCAAGAACCTGTTTATCTTTTCCTCCCAGCAAGTCCAATTCTGCCAGCAAATAACCGATATGTACATCTTCCGGCTGTCTCCTTTGTGCTTCGGACAAGAGTTCTCCAGCCTGCTGCAGATATTCTTCCCGTGAAGTGTCCTTGAAACGGTTCATATACATAATTCCCTCATTAATAAGACCGGGAACCGTCTTACCTGCCCCTTCCAACAAGCGGCCAGCCTCCTCATATTCTCCTTTTTGCAGACAGAAAACGGCTTTCTCATTCTGTTCCGTATTGACTAGATGGCGGATTATAAAGCACTCAATAGCGGCAGAGCACAGACAACAAACCACCATGGCGGCATAGTTTATTCTGTTTTTCCCTGAAGCATCTTCCCACCGTAGCGACAGTTCATCCCTCTGTTGAATATAAACTAACAGTACACAAGCCAGCAAAACACTTATAGGGGCAGACAACAAAGTGCTCAGTGTCATTTCTTTCAGGGCAAGAGCCCACAAAGCACATCCGGCTATGACACATACCTTGTTTCTTCGGGCTTTCCATAATTGTACGACTATACAAGCCAACAGCCAAACGGACAACCCTAACCCAATAACTCCTTTCTCTATCAGCATCTGCACCACCCAGTTAGGAGCAAAAGTTGTATAAGCCTGTGTTGTATCCTGATTCAACTCCTTGTCCATAGCCAGTGTATAATTCCCCGTTCCTGCTCCAAACCAAAGATGCAGCGGAAAGACATTCAAAGCCGAACATGTGGCATTCATACGTCCCTGCGTACTTTGACGCTGAGAAGCCGTCTTGTTCATGCTCAGTGTAGTCATCACTTCTTTGGAACAAAACAAGCTGACCGTACCGACACTCAACAGTACGACAACCAACAACTTCAATTTCTCTTTTATCGGCTGAAGAACACCCAATAGTAAAAGAATAAGAATGCCAGAAGCCATAAAAGCCCCCCGTGAAAAGGAAAGCCATGTAGCGACCCATGACAAGGTCAACAGGACGTAAGTCAGCCACCTGACGCCAGTATTACCCGACCGATGAAGCACCAATGACAATCCGGCAAAACCAAGCAACACAGTAGTCCATTCATTCGTATTATGCCCCAAAGGCAGAAAAAGAAAGCGGAAAGAATAAGTGTCCTCAAATCCAGCATCCAAAACAGAACGACGGAAAATGAAGAAAGACAGCAGGGACAGCAGGAGTGCCACCCCCATGACTATACAAATACTCTGCTTTAGAAGACGCACACTCTTAGGGTATTCCATTACTTGCCTCAACAATAGGTACGCAAAATAGAGAGTAGTGGAATTTCGAACAACACGGACAGAAGCAAAAGTATTAATCGAAGTAAAACAAAGTATTATATCATATACCCACAGCAGAAATACAATCCTGTCTATTCCTGTTCTGTTCAGAAAAGCAAAAGGCTTCGCCCAAATAATGCACGCTAAAAGCAATATGAGCTTCAATCCGTAAGGATCATTCACAAAAAACAACATCATACCTATCACTGCAACAATCACAAGAACAATGATATTGCTGCGCACAATCAACTTATTTTCGTTTGGCATACTTTAACAATGGACGGATCAAGTTAACAGCCATAATCCCTATCAATGCCAGAAACAGCATCTGCATCCCGATGTTGCGCAACAGAACAAACGGCGGAGTTACATTATTGGAAAGATACAATATGAGCTGTTCCATTTCATCCGGAAACGACAGGACAAAGCGGTAGAGAAAACGTGGTATGATATAAAAAAAGTAGTACCCCATAAACAGATTAACCAATATGGAATAGACCAGCAGGCAATATTTCTCCACACCGTTTATCTGCAACAGATAGGGAGTAGTCTTCACCGGCTGCTTGCGTATCCGCCTGAGCAGATACCCCACCAACTCTTTAGAGCGTTTTCTCAGGTTGGGCACACCCAACAAATCGGAAGCTATCCAGTAGCCATCAAATTTGAAAAAAGGATTAAGTGTCATCAGGAATCCGAAATTCATAGTCAGTATCAGATACCTCAGAATATCATTGTACGTCAAGAAGAATGCCACCAACAACCCCAACAGACAATAACTTTGGAAGTATACGCCTGCCAGATTAACCACACAGCGCTGGCTACGTTTTAATTGCCATACTTCGGTAACATCCGTATAAAGTACAGGAATGTTCAGATACAGTCCGAAACCAATCCCTCCATGCTTGATGCCATAATATTTGCAGGCAGAAGCATGGCCTAACTCATGAAAAAGAGAAGAGCCCAACATAAACACCAATAATCCCAGTATACTATAAACATTTACGTGACTGCTGAATTGCAACAAATTTTCTGTAGTAATCATGAAAAAGATATCCACCAAAAATCCTATTAACATAACAGTTATCATGTATTGCTTTTTGAATAATAAACGAAAAGCATCAGAAAATTTATCGATAAGAGAGATTGGGAATAGCTCTCTTTCATAAAGGAATGTCTTGTTTTTCTTTTCTCCTCTATTCTTTATTAATATGGGATGTATATATTGTTCTATAACATTCTCGATTTGTTCCGTTGTATATCTCCCCTTCTTTTGTCTCACAAAGGAAGATATACATTCTTTTTCCTCGCTGTACTTCTGTAGCATTAACACTAGCTCTGCAACAGAATAGCTAGTTTCATAATACAGTCCATTACATTGTAATAAATATCGGTTATCAACTGTTGATGTAGCCAACTTCTGAACGCTTATCTGTTGGTATTTATTTTCCATTGAGTGAATCATTTACTTTTAAAATACCTGAATGTTTTCCGTTTTCCATCTCCACTTCTTTAAACTGATGCTTTTTCCCCATATTAAATCTATAATTGATATTAATGTAAAAAATATGATTTAAAACACCCGGTTGGTAATTACAAGTAACTTTGCTATATCTATCATTATAGTATTCACTTTTTATAGCACAACTGAAAGGATTTTGTGTACCGGCTTCAAAATGCCAGCAGTTCAAAGTATAACCGACATTGATCTTTAATGAAACAGGTACAGTAAACACACTCCCCCTTGCCACGTAAGAAACGGGAGTAGTAAGCTCCGCAGATGCCATCATATTTTTATGAGTAAAAAGGAATTTAGTCTGAACTATAAAGTTTTCTTTTCTTATCTTTCTCCAATCATACTCTGTATCACAACCGTATTCTGCTGTAACCATCCATTTCAATTTATCCGGAATCAACTTAAATTGGGCTTCCACATCAGAGATTATTTGAATATGATTTCCTCCATTCAAATAATTATGAACAAACAATTCTCGTTCAGGATCATAATCCACTTGTTCGTATATTCTCTTTCCATCTTGGCGGTATTTAAAGAAATAAGATAACGCCCCCCATTGAAAGCCTTTGGTATAAGTCAAAGAAGCGTCCCAAGAATAACTGGTCTTCAAATTCGGATTGCCTTTGAGTATTTGATAACGGTCTATTATTTGTTCCGTATTATTTTGATAACGCATTTCGGGATCAAAAATTCCTGAACCGAACTGGATATTAACTGTATTTTGCTTGGGTAAATACAAATTTAAAAAAGTAGAAGGTGCAAAATAATGTTTGAATAACGAATTCTCTCCGTTATCAATAGCCACCAACTTATCCGCCCATTGCAAAGTAATAGAAGCTACTTTCTTAATACGGACATTATACCCGGCCATGATATTAGTTTGCTCGTCCTTTAGCTTGCTTTTTGTTGCTTGGTCTTGGTAATAGTATGTATTGTCTGTTTGTTTACGGCTATAGTTTATATCAAGAAATACGCTGTGTTGTTTAATGGTCTTTACATAAAGCAATCTAGGATTAAGATAATAGAAGTGTTCACGTGTATCCGACAAAAAAGAATTAGCTGATGACACATTAAGGCTCTGATAAAATCTATTGTATGCATTTTTATTATAACTGCCAAAAAGTTTAACCCGAAGGATTTGCATGTGTTTCATCCTCCTGTTATAACTTATTTGAAAAGCAGACAGAGCATCTTCCGAGCGTGTCTTTTCTGTTACAGATTCATCTACAGAATGGTTGCTATACAGTTCTGTCTTTTTATGATTATTTTTACTATTCCCTTTTTCCAGTTTAGCACTAATAGCCAGTTGGTTATTAGCGTCTTGAAACAGATAAGACAACGTAGTATTGAATGTATTTCCATGAATTGGCGAAGGAAGTGTTCGGGTAGTTCTCACGACCACTTCATCAGGAAAGCCAAACCGTATGTCAGTTTCTTCTCCTCTGTCAGGAGTATAATGGTCATAATTTCCATTCACATAAAATGAGAACTCTGATTTTTTATGATACACTTTGGCACTGACACCGCCATTACCTTTCACGTAGTTTAAACGTTGGTTAAGATTACCCACTATTGTAGCTCCATAGTTGTGCACTGTTAAAATATAATCTATTACCGATGTAGCAGCAGGATGTTCAGGATGATGGCTTTCATAGAAATCAACCCGGAGAATATCTTTAGGATCCAATGTTTTAATTTCATCCATACTCGCTTCTCGTCCGTTGATACACAATAAGGTATTTCCTTGCCGCGTACTGACAGTCTTATTGAAAGGGTCTACATTCAGATTTGGAATCATCAGGACAGATAAGGCCGAATAGCCGTCATAAGCATGATGTTTTTGACTTTTTGATGGAAAAACCATTAATTTATTATCTTTCCTCACTGCTTGGTTTGCAGTAACAGCTACCTCATCCAATAGCTGAGAAGCCGATTTCAATATAATATCACCTACGTTTACATCATCAGCCAGCTGTAGGTTCATTTCATAACTTTGATATCCTATATAAGTTATCAACAACTTGCACTGTTGATTACTTACAGCTTGTTTGATAATAAATTTTCCGTCTGTTCCACTTATAGTTCCTCCCAAAAAACTTTTATTCTCACCATAACATTGAATCGCTGCTGAGGATATCAATTCATTATGTTCATCAAGAATCCGTCCTTGAATTCTAATAGTTTGCGCATGTATGCAATTGGTAATCATACATATTAAAAAGACGCTGATAAATCGTAACATATTTTTTTGAGGTTAGTTATTTATAATACAGATTAGACGAAAGTTAGATTATAAAGGTTACAATTAATTTCTTCCCACTATTTCATATTCCGGCTGCTTTATTTGATACACGGAATCTATAAAAGTATAGTATTCATCAATCACATTGCCAGTCAGATAGTATTTATCTGCCATATTCTCTATCAAGAACAGAGCCGCTTTCAACTTCAACGAGTCACCACTATCCTGATAATGCCGAATCACTTGGAAAAGCTCTTTCCTGTTACCTCCGGCTTTCGACAGTGGTTCCTCCACTCCCATGTTTGCCATTTGCATCTTGCAACCGCTTAAAGACAGAACGATGAATAATATGTATAATACCCTATTCATTGCCTACTCTTTAATCGACACGAAAATATCCTATCACATAATTCGTTCCCTGCATCACTGTAATATAATAACCACCTGACGGAAGCATATCAACCGGTATTACATATTCCATATCGACCGTTACATTAGCCAACTCCAAACAGACTTGTCGTCTATCCTCAGTTGTTATGGCAATGGACAAGTTTTCCAATACCTCATCAGACAGGATGAGAAGTATATTTCCTTCTTTCAGTAAGGTAGGAGATGAAGACAAAGAACGCACACCAAGTGTATCTTCCCAATTCTTATTTACTGGTATCTTTTCAGCATAAGTCCCCGTAGTAAACAGCATAAACTCACTATTAATCTTTTCACTTTCATCATTGCATTATCACTTAAATTTGATGATGCAAAGCTAGATAAAAAGATTAAAAGAGGTTCAAAAAATGATTTGACAGAGATTTGACAATTTACTAAACACCTATAAATCAGCAATTAGTTTATCCAGATCTTCTCCTGTACCTTCTCGACCCGAAATCTTTTTATAAAGCCGTTTACGGGCTTGGGAAATGGCAGAAGGAGTACATATCAAGATACGAGTCATGCTCATGCAGTTTAAAGACAACTTGATGAGGTAGCAGATATAGAGTTCCCTTTGCGACAGTTTGGAACAAAGTTCATACAGGCGGTCAGTGAATTGAGGATAGGCAATATCAATAGCCGTGCGAAGCGCATCCCAATCCTCTTCCTGCACTTTCAGTTCCTCCTGCTCTGCTTGATGAAAGAAAGCATAGACATCAGACCGACGGAAAGCATCTTCCAGTAACTCCCGGTTGGAAAGCAAAGCGGCACTTTGATGCCCGGAAGTTTCCAACACCTTCCGCTGAGAGAGCAACAGCTCCTGCCGGAGCGTGTCATTCTGTTTAGCCGCTTCCACCAATTGCCTTTCCACTTCCTGCAACTTCCGCTCGTTCTCGCGCATATAGGCCAAGCTATGCTTATATTGTTCTTCCTGTATCAACCGCAAACGCTTTTCCTGCTCAATGGCTTTCTGCTTCCTGATGCGGATACGCTGAATGACAATAACACCCAAGGCTATGGAAAACAGCAGAACAAATAGAAGCAGATAGATTTTCTTTAAATAGCTTTCATTCTTCAAATCCAGCTGATGGTTCTTCTGTTCTTCGTGCTGAAAGCTATAAGACAGATGCAGTTTCTCTACCGCATCAGTTCGAGTTATAGCATTTATAGAATCTTGTAATATTCTATATTGCTTGTCATAAGCTAATGACAGCACCTCATTTCCCTGCGTCTTTTCCAAGTTAGTCAGGTAATAATTTGCATAGCACTGTTTATGAAGATTTCCATATTTCAGCACCTCTCCCCAATAATAGCGAGCGGAATCCACTTGTCCTTCATCTTTATATATACTTCCCAGGCACAACAATACATTACCCGCTTTCCTTTCCGCAGGCAATACTTTCAATAAAGTCTGTTTTGCCAACCCAATTTGGCCCTCATCGTAGTAAAAGCATCCCATTTCCCCAGCTATGCCGTCAGCCAATTTATCTTTTTCGTATTTCCGTGCTATCCGGTAAGACTCCTTATAATAATAAAAAGCACTGTCCTTCTCATTTTTCCCATCATACGTCCGAGCCAAAGTAGCCAACGTATTGGCATACCGCACCGAGTCCCCCAACCCTCCATAGCAACACAACGCCTTCCGAATCATGTTTCGCGATTCATCATAAAGTTCTTGATAAGCAAACAAGATTCCCATCTGCCCGTAAGTCATTCCCTGCAAAAGAGTTTGCTCCGTGTCCTCGCCAACCTCTATGCCCTGATGATACGCCTTCAGCGCCCTTGAAATATCGTTCATGTCCCGATAGGTTCCTCCCAAATAATAGGATTCAAACAAGCGTTCCTTATCATCCTTTTTCTGATAATAATCAACGATGGAAAGAATAACGGAATCGGTGGTATGCGGCTTATAAAGTTTGTCCTCTGCTTTTATAGTAAGCAGACGATAATACATTTGTGTCTCCTGAGGAGCATTGGAGATGCTGTCCGCCAATGTCTCCAGCAAAGCCAAAGCGCTGTCGGGACGGGCATCCATGCAACTCATGGCCTGTTTCATGGCTATAGGATAATCTTTCCCCGATGTACAGGAAAACAGATATAGGCATCCTGCCAGCAAGTATATAAGCATTGCGTTTTTCATATCTACAATCTTTTAGCTCGTACTGAGTTTTTTTTACAAATATAGCAAAACCAGCGATAATTACACCCTAATGGGTATAATTTATTAGCTTCTTTTGCATAATATACCCGAAAGGGTGCAAAGTATTAGCCCAAACCAGCGCATTACGGAAAACCAGGAGTATTCAGCAAATTCGTGATACAAAGAAAAAGGACAGGAAAATTCCTTCAAAAGCTTCAGCCTCTCCGCAAACCCTTTGCCGGTGGGCATTCCGGCTGAAGGATTACACCGGAAAATGCTTCAGCCCGAAGAAAAATCCTTCAGCCGCATCCTTTGAGAGTATGCATACTCCGCACAGACTGGTTCCCCAATGCTTCAAAAGTCCTATATCCAGGCACTTGTCACCGTATTGCACCCCTAAATGAGCAAACTGACACAACCGGAAACATATTCTTTTTCATCAGGATAAGTTTGTATTTTCTGTCCATCACTTAGGTGAACACGCCATTCCACTTTGGTGAAGATCCATTGTCACCTGTATAAAACGGCTGCTTCACTAAGGTGAAGCAATAAAGCTGTTACGGCAGTCAAAGCAAACTCTTCCTAATAGTAACATCATTTCCAACAGGCATAAAAGCACCAGAGAAAATGAACTTCCACAAACACATCCCGAACAGCCAAAAACTGAAGCTTCCATAATCGGGCTGAAGGAATTTCCAAAGGCAATCCTTCAGCCGCTTCGCCCTATTGACGGGCTTTTGCGGAGAGGCTGAAGCTTCTGAAACAAAAAACAGGGCAATGTCCCCGGAGGCACTGATAATCACCTCAATGGTAGCAGAAACCGACAAGTGTACACATGAAGCGGCAGTTTCCGAATAAAATAAGCCCTCTCCCGCATATATAGCCGGAAATATCGTATATTTGCTCTGTACTAAAGAAATAGAACCACTATGAAGAAAGAAGAATTAATGCGGAAAGCCATTGAGCTTTCTATAGAGAATGTGGCAAACGGCGGCGGACCCTTTGGAGCCGTAATTGCCAAAGATGGTGAAATCATTGCGACCGGAGCCAATCGTGTCACCTCACAATGCGACCCTACCGCCCATGCGGAAGTCAGCGCCATCCGTGCGGCGGCAAGCAAACTGGGAACATTCAACTTGAGCGGATGTGAAATTTATACTTCGTGTGAACCGTGTCCCATGTGTCTGGGAGCCATTTACTGGGCACGGCTGGATAAAATGTATTATGCAAACAACAAGACGGATGCCAAGAATATAGGGTTTGACGACTCTTTTATCTATGATGAGTTAAGCCTGAAACCTTCGGCACGCAAGCTGCCCTCCGAAATTCTTTTGGCGGAAGAGGCAATAAAGGCATTCCAACAATGGACAGAGAAAAGTGACAAAGTGGAGTATTAATAGAAAGGCGCGGACGAAATCCCTATCATCCGCGCCCGAAATCTTTATAAGATCTTAAAGACTATTCTTTTACCGGCGTATTTTCCAACGTAGCTACCACGAAATCATAGAACTTGCCTACAGAAGGAATAAAGCAGCGTTCATCCGGTGAGTGAGGAGAACGCAAGGTAGGACCGAAAGAAATCATATCCAATCCCGGAACCACCGCACCGATGATACCGCATTCCAAACCGGCATGAATCACTTTCACAGCAGGTTCCGTACCGAATTGTGCCTTATAAGACTCCTTCATGGCTTTCAGAATAGGAGAATCCACATTGGGTTCCCAGCCTGAATAACCACCTGAACGGGTTACTTCCATACCTGCCATAGAGAAACAGCTTTCCAATGCAGTATTCAGATAATCCTTCATTGAATCGCGTGAACTGCGGGCCAGGATTTTTATCTCCGCCTTGCCACCACCGATAGAAACGATAGCCAGATTGGAAGAGGTTTCCACGGTATCGGGGATAGTAGGAATCATACGCATCACTCCATTCTGACAAGCATAAATGGCATCCACCAGATTATCTTTAATTTCATCGGGAACCATCATCTTCGGCAATTCCACACGTTCTGCCTTGAAGCTGATCGGTGTTTCGTGTACATGATATTCTTCATTCCACAATGCTTCGCACTCCTGCACAAATTCCAGTACGTCCGCTTCTTCTTCAGCCGGAACCGTAATGACCACTTCACATTCACGAGGAATGGCATTACGCATATTGCCACCTTGCCAGGACACCAGGCAAGCCTCATCGTAAGTTATCACCTGGTTCATGAAACGAGCCATCAGCTTGTTGGCATTGGCACGTCCTTCATTTATTTCCAATCCTGAATGACCACCGCGCAGCCCTTTCAGGGTAACTTTCAAAGCAATGTCAGCCGGATCTGTTTCCACTTCTTTATATTCCAACACTGCTGTCAGGTCTTCACCGCCTGCACAACCGATATACAATTCTCCTTCTTCTTCCGAATCCAGATTCAACAGAATATCACCGTCTACCGTTCCCGGCTTCAAACCGAACGCACCGAACATACCGGTTTCTTCGTCGGCAGTAATCAGTGCTTCCAACGGACCATGTTTCAGCGTCTTGTCTTCCATGATAGCCATGATAGCGGCAACACCCATGCCATCATCGGCTCCCAAAGTCGTGCCTTTAGCTTTCACCCAATCTCCGTCAATGTAAGTCTCGATAGGATCATTTTCAAAATCATGCACTGTATCGTTATTCTTCTGAGGAACCATGTCCATGTGAGCCTGAAGAATCACCTTCTTACGGTTTTCCATCCCCGGAGTGGCAGGCTTGCGGTAAATGATATTACCGGCTTCGTCCTGGAATGACTCTACGCCTACACTTTTTCCAAAGTTCAGCAAGAACTCTTGCACTTTCTTCAAGTAACCCGAAGGGCGGGGAACCTGAGTCAATGAATAGAAATGCTTCCACACATTCTGCGGAGCGAGAGAGAGAATTGTACTCATAACTTCTTAGTTTTATTTGTGAACGGCAAAGCCGCTAATCCATATATACCCAACAAAATTAATAAAAAAGTTTGTATTCCATGCACTAATAAGGCAAAAATTCCCGCATCTTCTTTTCCCACTCCATAGAGCATCATCATCGTTATGACAGCAAAATGCCACGGACCCGCCCCATTAGGAGTCGGAACTACTACCGCAATGCTACCTACAGCAAACATGACCAGTCCCGCCATCACTCCCAAATTATCGGAAAAATCGAAACAAAAGAAAGAAACATAGAATTGCAGGAAATAGCAAGTCCAGATACCGACGGTATAAAGAATGAACAGAGGCATCCGCTTTACATGACGCAAAGACAGTACACCGACCCATACATTATGGAGAATGCCTTTCACCTTAGCAAAGACCGTCACATTCCTGATCAGAAAAAAAGCCAGCACCAATACGGCCAGCACACAGACGATAGTGATATAGAAATGCCCCGAAGTAAATACCTGTGCCAAAACCGTGGTATCCGTGCCGGTTTCTTTAAAAAAAATATCGAATACCCTTGCCTGCATTATAAGAGTTACCCCTGTAATCAACGACACACACAGCGTATCAATCAGCCGTTCCGTAACCACCGTACCCAGCGATTTGGAAAAAGATGTACCATCATATTTAGCCAACACCCCGCAACGGGAAATCTCACCTACACGGGGAACAACCAAGTTGGCGGCATAAGACACAAAGATGGCATACACACAATCGGATGTTTTGGGATGCTCGCCCAACGGAGCCAGCGTAAGCTTCCACCGCCAGCCACGAAAAATATGACTAAACACACCAAACACTAATGACACTAACATCCACCCATAGTTCATTCCTCCATCCAAGACCTCCCACACCCGGGAAAAATTGAATCCGTGATACATCCATATCAGTATCGCAGCCCCCAAAAATAACGGAAATGCAATCTGCAAACCTTTATTTATAATCTTTTTTAATCGAGTTCGTTCCAAAATCTGTGTATATTAATTTAGAATGTTTACCTTTGCACGATGCAAAGATACTATCTTAGCGAAATAAACCTATTTATTAACGATAGAAAAATAACGGAATGGGATTAGTAAAGCCAAAAAAATTTCTAGGACAACACTTCTTGAAAGATCTCAGTATTGCAAAAGATATAGCCGATACGGTAGACGTGTGCCCTGACTTGCCAATTCTGGAAGTAGGACCGGGGATGGGGGTACTAACCCAGTTTATTATGCAGAAAAACCGTCCGGTAAAAGTGGTGGAACTGGACTATGAATCTGTAGCCTATCTCCGTGAGAACTTCCCTGCCCTGGAAGATAATATCATTGAAGACGACTTCTTGAAACTGAACCTCGAAAAATTATTTGACGGAAAACCTTTTGTCCTGACCGGCAACTATCCTTATAATATATCCAGCCAGATATTCTTTAAAATGCTGGATTACAAAGACCTGATACCCTGTTGTACCGGAATGATCCAAAAAGAAGTGGCCGAACGCATTGCCGCCGGTCCCGGAAGCAAGACATACGGCATTCTCAGTATCCTGATACAAGCCTGGTACAAAGTAGAATACCTGTTCACCGTACACGAACATGTATTCAATCCGCCTCCCAAGGTGAAAAGTGCGGTCATCCGTATGACACGCAATGAAACGACGGAACTGGGATGCAATGAAAAATTGTTCAAGCTCATTGTAAAAACAACATTCAACCAACGGCGTAAAACTTTGAGAAATTCTATTTCTTCCATTTTAGACAAAGAGAATCCATTGAGCGCAGACCTGATTTTCAACAAACGCCCGGAACAGTTGTCTGTACAAGAGTTTATCGAACTGACCAACCAGGTGGAAGCGGCGCTGAAAAACAAGACGGATATTGTCTATAGCAATGATATCGCCCGGAAAGGAACAAACAAGAAAGAATAACACCTATTTATTATATTAACGGAAGAATAGGATGAATAAAGAGGAATTAGAAAAAGTAGAGCAGCTGATCGAGCAAAAAGACTCAGAGCAACTGAAGGACTTGCTTGCCGGACTGCATCCTGCCGACATAGCAGAGCTGTGCAATGAACTGGATGCGGAAGAAGCACGGTTCATATACCTGTTACTGGACAATGAGACTGCCGCCGATGTCCTTATCGAAATGGACGAAGACGCCCGTAAGGAATTCCTGGAAATCCTTCCCTCTGAAACAATCGCCAAACGGTTCGTTGACTACATGGATTCGGATGATGCCGTGGACATTATCCGTGAAATGGACGAGGACAAACAAGAAGAAGTCCTCTCACACATTGAAGACATAGAACAAGCCGGAGACATTGTCGATTTGTTGAAATATGACGAAGACACTGCCGGTGGATTGATGGGTACCGAAATGGTAATCGTAAACGAAAACTGGAGTATGCCCGAATGTCTGAAGGAAATGCGCATCCAGGCGGAAGATATGGACGAAATCTATTATGTATATGTAGTAGACGATGACCAGCGGCTGCGCGGTGTGTTCCCGTTGAAGAAAATGATCACCAGCCCTTCCGTATCCAAAGTGAAGCACGTGATGAGGAAAGAACCGATATCCGTCCATGTAGATACCCCTATAGACGAAGTGGTACAAACCATTGAAAAATATGACCTGGTCGCCGTTCCGGTAGTGGACAGTATCGGACGCCTGGTAGGACGGATTACGGTAGACGATGTGATGGACGAAGTACGTGAACAGGCTGAGCGCGACTACCAGCTGGCATCAGGTTTGTCACAAGACGTGGAAACAGACGATAATGTATTCCGCCAGACTACAGCCCGTCTGCCCTGGCTGCTCATCGGCATGATAGGCGGAATAGGCAACTCCATGATTCTGGGCAACTTTGACAGTACTTTTGCCGCACATCCCGAAATGGCCCTCTACATCCCCCTTATCGGCGGAACAGGGGGGAATGTGGGAACACAGTCCTCGGCACTTATCGTACAAGGACTGGCAAACAGCTCGCTGGATGCCCAAAACACCTGGAAACAAATAGTAAAGGAATCTGTAGTGGCCGTAATCAATGCTACTATTATTTCTATGCTGGTATATATCTATAATTTCATCCGTTTCGGGGCAAGTGCCACCGTGACTTATTCGGTTTCATTCAGCCTGTTTGCAGTAGTCATGTTCGCTTCCATCTTTGGGACCCTGGTTCCTATGACACTGGAAAAACTAAAAATAGATCCGGCCATCGCTACAGGTCCGTTCATATCCATCACCAATGACATTATAGGTATGATGCTTTATATGGGCATCACCGTATTACTATCCTGACACATTTCACTACAGATTACATAGATTGAAATTCAGAGAAAAACAGATTCACACAGAAACCGGCAAAGAATCACAATAAAAGAGAATCTGTATGAATCTATGTAATCTGCAGTGCATTTATCCCCCTTGATTCTCCTATTTTCTCCACTTTTAAGGATTTTCCTAAAAAAATCGGGAAAAACAGTATGAAGTTCTAATTTATTTCTTTTAATTTGTAAATTGTTGTTATAACAAAAACGCTTACTTTAAAAATCTATACGATGGACTCGAATGAAACTATCCGCCCTTTAACCGAAGTTCCAGTGGAACAGACATCTGAAACTTTGGTATCATCTTCCGCTACTGCAGAAGAAAATAACGCTACGTATGTACCTAAACAAACGAAAGAAGAGGTCATCGAACGTTTAAAAGAAATCAACGAAGACGCCTGCAATGCAGACAAACAAGAGTTGGATTTATTGAAACAGAACTTCTACAAGCTGCACAAGGCTGAGCAAGAAGCCGCCCGTAAGGCATTTATTGATGGCGGAGGTGCTCCTGAGGCATTTATTCCCCAACCGGACGATGCTGAAAGCCGTTTCAAAGATATCATGAGCTCTATCAAAGAGAAAAGAAGCGCCATACAAGCAGAACAAGATAAAGAAAAAGAAGATAACCTGGTGAAAAAGCTCGCCATTATCGACCGCTTGAAAGAACTTGCCGAATCTCCCGAAGATGCCAACAAAGCATACAATGAATTCAAGAAACTGCAACAGGAATGGAACGATATAAAACAGGTGCCGGCTGCCAAGGTAAATGAACTATGGAAAAATTATCAGCACTATGCAGAAAAGTTCTATGACTTGATAAAGCTGAACAATGAATTCCGTGAGTATGATTTTAAAAAGAATCTTGAAATAAAAACTCATCTCTGTGAAGCCGCAGAGAAATTGGCTGATGAAGAAGATGTGATTTCCGCTTTCCACCAATTACAAAAGTTACATCAGGAATTCCGGAATACGGGTCCTGTTGCAAAAGAATTGCGCGAAGATATATGGACCCGGTTCAAAACTGCCTCTACAGCCGTAAACCGTCGTCACCAGCAACATTTCGAAGCCTTAAAAGAAAAAGAGCAACGTAATTTGGATGAAAAGACCGTAATCTGTGAAATTGTGGAAGCGATGGAATACGATACGTTCACTACTTTCCAAGACTGGGAAAACAAAACTCAGGAAATCATTGCTTTGCAAGCTAAATGGAAAACAATTGGTTACGCACCTCAAAAAATGAACGTGAAGATATTCGAACGTTTCCGTGCCGCTTGTGATGAGTTTTTCAAACGCAAAGCCGAGTTCTTCAAATCCATCAAGGAAAGTATGGCAGGCAATCTGGAAAAGAAGAAAGCATTATGTGAAAAAGCAGAAGCACTAAAAGAAAGCACAGACTGGAAAGCAACTGCTGATATTCTAAGCAAATTACAAAAGGAATGGAAAACAATTGGTCCTGTACCTAAAAAGTATTCGGATGCCGTATGGAAACGATTCATTGCCGCATGTGATTATTTCTTCGAGCAAAAGAACAAGGCGACTTCTTCACAACGCTCGGTTGAACAGGAAAACATGGTTCAGAAAAAGGCGATCATTGAAAAGTTAAATACAATTGACGCACAGGAAACACCGGAAGAAGATGCCGGAAACACCATTCGAGAATTAATGAAAGAATGGAATAGCATCGGTCATGTACCGTTTAAAGAGAAAGATAAATTATACAAGCAATATCATGGTGTCATTGATAAGTTGTTTGACAAGTTGAATCTTTCCGCATCACAGAAAAAATTAAGCAATTTTAAATCAACCATCAGCAAGGAAGGCAACCTTTATCGTGAACGCGAAAAACTGGTTCGTGCTTACGAAAACATGAAGAATGAAATTCAAACATACGAGAACAATTTGGGCTTCTTGACCAGTTCTTCCAAAAAAGGTAGCAGTTTGGTTACGGAAATGAATCGTAAAGTGGAAAAACTCAAAGCAGACCTAGAATTGATCTTGAAAAAAATTGAGGTGATCGACCAATCAATGAAAAACGAATAAAAACAGTTATATGAAAAAAGAGTCTAACGCAAATGCGTTAGACTCTTTTTTCATATAACACTACTAATTCTGGCTCAGCGGAAATTTCTGGTTGGTAAGTTTTAAAATTAGCTATCTTTGCTTACC
>OLWN01000557.1_pt1 | contig 17227 bp, 12 predicted proteins | sample 1644151 | NCBI WGS metagenome assembly OLWN01 (sample SAMEA103958121, study PRJEB25191) | human gut metagenome
CCCTGCGCTATTGACCGGAAGGTGTTTTACCCAGGCAATCCGTCTCGGTCTCTTGTACGGCGCGAGTTTCCCGACAAGTGCTTCTTTGAGATTTTTTTCGGGAAGGGGCTCGCTCTGAGCCACGAGAAGCGCCGTGACAACGGCGCCCCACGTTTTGTCCGGAAGTCCTAGGACGAGCGCTTCTCGGATTCCGGTAATGCGCGTTAATATGTTTTCCACTTCGGCCGGGTAGACGTTTTCTCCGCCCGTGACGATTAGATCCGTTCGTCGGGCGTAAATTGTAAGGCTCCCGTCTTTATCAAGTGAAGCGATATCGCCCGTATCAAACCACGCATCCTCGCGTAAAAGTGGGTGTCCCCAGTAGCCGGCCATGCGCATCGGCCCTCGCACGTGGAGTGTTCCGTTTTGAACGGAAAGTTCCGCTAAGGTGTTGGCACGAGCTTTGGCACCGAGAGTCAGACGCTCTGTGTAGGCACTCGTTGCAACATTGCTTGCCGTTTCCGTCATGCCGTATGTCGTCACAATCGGAATCCCTCGCCCTCGGGCGTCATCTAAAAGCGTTCGTGAGGCAAACGATCCCCCGAGCAAAATCGCGCGTAATGAGCTTTCAGGTTTAAAGTCCGGAAACTCCTCCAAGAGCTTGGCAAGCATCGTCGGAACAATCGAGGCCAGCGTGACGGCGTTTTCTTTCAGGGCACAAATAAATTCACGCGCACAAAAGTGCGGGAAAAGGACGACTCGACTTCGGGCAGCAAGAGAGCGCGTAAGAATTGAAAGCCCTCCGATGCGCGAGACCGATAGGCTCATGAGCCAGGCATCGTGTTTTGTTAAGGCAATATTTTGAGCGCTTGACCAAGCACTGGCCGCAAGGGCACTGCGCGTGAGCATCGCAGGCTTGGGAGTTCCGGTTGTTCCCGATGTCATGAGAACGGCAGCTACACCGTCCGGAATCGGGGCATCAATGGCATGAATTTGTTTTAAAAGCGCTTCTTTTTCATGCTCGGTTAAGGTCGGGTGCAACAGAAGAAAGGGAATCCGTTCTTCTAAAAGCGCATAGAGCGTGACAAAGACATCAAGCCGATTGTCTCCGACAAGAACGTAAGGACGCCCTTTGGCAGGGCGGCAAAGGGCGGCGCGGCGCTTATGCACGAGGGCATTGAGCTTTCCGTAGGTGTAGTTCTTTCCGAAGTCCGTAAGAGCAACGCCGTCCGAACATTCTCGGGCGGCGTCTTCAATAGAAAAGGCCGTATTGACGTACCGCTCAAAAGGATAGGGCATGGCTCTACGGCAGGCGCGTAAATTTGGAGTAATCCGGACGGCATTTTTGCCTTCGCGCCCTTCTTCTGTCATGTAGTAAAGAAGCGTTGCATTGCCGGCAAGCTCCTGCAGACCTGCCTGTCCGTCGCAGTCGGCATTGAGCGACGCTTTCAGACACCGAATGGCAAGCGGAGAGTTCGCAAGAATTTCGCGGCACCACTGCACGGTTTCCGCTTCTAAGTCTTTTAAGGGAACGACTTTATTCACGAGCCCCATGTCAAGGGCTTCCTGGGCACTGTAAAAGCGGCACAGGAACCAAATCTCGCGGGCTTTCTTCTGGCCGACGATGCGAGCCATGTAACTTGCGCCCCAACCGCCGTCAAAACTGCCGACGCGGGGCCCGGTTTGTCCGAATTTGGCGTTGTCAGCCGCAATCGTCAGATCACAGAGCATGTGCAAAACGTGACCGCCTCCGACGCACCAGCCGGCGACCATGGCAATCACAGGCTTCGGGCAGTTGCGAATCTCTCGCTGAAAATCCAAAACGTTAAGGCGCGGTGTGCCGTCACTTCCCACATAACCGCCCGTGCCGCGCACACGCTGATCACCGCCTGAGCAAAACACCAAATCGCCTGCGCCCGTAAGGATGACAACGCCGATATCGGCATCGTTTCTTGCATCGTCCAGAGCCTGACACATTTCTTTGACTGTAAGTGGCCTAAAGGCATTGCGAACCTCAGGGCGATTAATAGTGATTTTGGCGATGCCCTCGGCCTTCTCGTAAAGGATGTCCGTGTAGGTGCCGGCAGTCTTCCACGCGGGAATGCGCGGCAGGTTCGATGTGTCAAGCATAGGTTGCATGAGTGGGTTCTCCCGAAAAAGGTAGGCGGATTGTAATGCGCGCCTGGCTCTAGGTACTTTGCTCTAGAAAAAATAAGGTGTTCCCATTAGAGATTATGCTTTTCGCAACAGTCCTTCGAAAAGGTGATATTTCTTTGTTGTCGCGCCCAAATGCGTAAGACTATCTTGTCTCTGTCCCGCGGGGAGTTCCCGCCGAAAAGGACGGGAAAGACCTCGCAACGGGTCTTGAATTTTTCGAATTTGCAACTAGGAGAACACAATGAAAAAGCAAATTCTCGCTTGCGCTGTGGCTGCCGCTTTTGCGACAGGTGCGGTTGCAGCCGAAGTGACAATCTACGGAGATGTCAACACAGGCTTTGTTTATAACTACACGAAGGAAGGCAACAAAGAGTCCACAAATTCTTTCAAAATGGAAAGTGGTATCAGTGGGGCGACTCGCTGGGGCGTCAAGGGCGGTGAAGATCTCGGTAACGGCTATTCCGTGAGTTTTGATCTGCAGGGCGGATTTGCCTCCGATACGGGTGCTATGGGTGATGGTGACCGTTTGTTCAACCGTGAAACTCGTCTGACAGTTGCCGGTCCTTTCGGTGAATTAAGTTTCGGTCGTATGGGCACGATGACATCGTCTGCCGGTACCTACGACATCTTCCAGGGTACGGCCGACTTGTTTGACGGCGGCTGGACATACTCTATCGCTCAGAATAACTTCTTTTACGATGTGACCCGTGCGGACAACATGGTGACCTACGCCACGCCGACAATGGCCGGTGTGAAGGGCTATGTCCAGTATTCCTTTAAGGTTGCAAATTATGCTAATGGCGAGGAAGTGGACGGCACAGAAGGCAAAAACTCTTCCAAGCGTTATGCCGGTGTCGGTGTGACTTATGAGAACGGTCCGCTCTCGCTGGTTGCCGTTTACGACTCTGTCTTGAACCCGACAGCCGACCCTGTTGCCAAGAAAGACGGTCATGCCTTTAGCTTCGGCGGTAACTATGACTTCGGCGCTGCCAAACTTTACGCCGCTTACCAGTACGGCAAGAACCAGAACTTTGCCGGTGGCGTTGATGCCTACAAAGATCGCGAAACTCAGGTGAAGGGCCACAACTTCGGTCTCGGTGTGGCCGTTCCGGTTTGCGCCGGTACGTTCAATTTTGCCGGTTACTACACAACGGCCAAATCTGAGAATAACTCCGATTACACGGTCAAGACCTACAACGTGGCTGCGACTTACACGTATCCGTTTAGCAAGCGCACCTCCGTTTACGCCGGTGTCGGCTATCTGCAGATTAAGGACAAGCTCTCCGGAACAAGCGAGAAGACCAAGTCCTTTGACGCGGCCATCGGTTTGGCGCACTCCTTCTAATCGGTCTAAGAAAGTCCTTCGGACTTTCGCGTAACGTAATCAAAACGGGTGGCGAGCAATCGTCATCCGTTTTTTAGTCGGGTCCTGATTTGGTCGGAACGGTTTAGTCCGTAAAGCGTCCCGCTGCAATTGTGTTCGAGAGAGTTGTGAAGCGCGGTTATCGTCGAAGACTGTCGCTGTCGAGTAAAAAATCAAACAAGTCCATGAAGAGCACTCCCCGATCGTTGTAGTGCGGAGCAGGGCAGTCTTTCGTGATCATGATTCTCTTGAAGCCGTCGCGAAGCAAAAGCAAGGGACGCTCCTCTTGATGTTTTTTTTCGGGAGTCAGCAAGCTGTATGCGACCTGAATGTAGTAACGCTCCGATCCTTGATTGCACACAAAATCAATCTCAAGCCGGTTACGGGAGTACTCGCCTTTCTTGTTGCGCTCGGCTTGCTCGATAAGCCCGACATCGACGTTGTAACCGCGCATTATCAGTTCGTTGAAAACAATATTTTCTAGGGAATGCGTCTCCTCGATTTGTCGAAAGTTAAGCAGGGCATTTCGTAGACCCGAGTCGGAAAAGTAGTACTTTAACGGGGTGTTGATGTACTTTTTTCCCTTGATATCAAAGCGCCTTGCTCCGGTTAGGACAAAGGCATCCTCAAGGTAGTCGATATATTTTTTTATCGTGACAGGACTCAGGGTCTTTTTCTTAACGCTTTTGAACGTGGCAGACAGTTTGGCCGGATTCGTCAGAGCCCCGATTCCCGAGGCTAATATGCGAATCAGGTCTTCAAATTCTTCTCGATGGCGAATAGAGTGCCGGTTGACGATGTCGGAAAGATAAGTCTCTCGGAACAAAAATTTCAGGTAATTGCTTTTGTCTTCCGGTTCCGTGAAACTGAGAATCAACGGTAACCCGCCGTACAAAAGATACTCGTTCCAGCCGCTTTGCCGTTCTCCGTCATACACGGACATGAATTCTGCGAAAGAGAGCGGGTGCATGTGGATCGGATCGCCTCGTCCGCGGAACTCGGTAATAACATCCTTGGAAAGAAACCGAGCGTTGCTTCCCGTTACGTAGACATCTATGTTCGGTCGCCGAATCAAGCTATTGAGGACATCGGCAAAACTGTCGAGTAGTTGCACTTCGTCAAGAAGCACATAGTACGAGTCTGAATCGGTTAATCGGGAATTGAGGGCCTCTAGGAGGGCAGTCGGATTGCGTAACGGTGCGTTTTCGTATGCATCGAAGGCGATGTCGATGATGTGTGTTTCGGGGACGCCGCACTCAAGGAGGTGGCGCTTAAAAAGTCGAAAAAGCAGGAACGATTTCCCACAACGACGCATCCCGGTAATCACCTTAATCAGACCGTTGTGCTTTCTGCGAATGAGTCGATTCAAATACAAATCGCGACGGATTTCCATGGTAACCCCTAGAGCGTGACAGTCTTGCAAAAAAATTTAGTAGACTCATGTTTTTTTTGATTGATGTGAATTATACAGAAGAGGCATGTAGAAAAAATCCTTTCCTATCATCAAGTTACGCCAATTATATTTTTCTGCAGCTTTTGGCAAAAAAAATTAGTAGGCTAAGGGACGCAAGGTTTCAGAGTGCATTCTCTGCCGGAAAGGACACGTCATCGAGAGATTCTTGTTTTCTTGGCAAAGAAAAAGCCAAAAACTTCCGGCCGACTCGAGGTATAACGGCATAGGGTCTTCAGGAGCTATGTTATCCCGACAAGCATGAGCAAACTGCAGTAGCGCGCTCCGACATTGAAAACAACGGTTGTCCGGTGCATTAGAGGTCCCTATTTGCGCTCGGTCCTTCGGATATTCCTCCTTTCGTTAGAGCCGGAAAGCCGTTTCTTTCAATTTTGACCATGGTAGACTTGAATGCAATAACGTTTTGAATCTGTTGAATTTCCCATGAAAAAAGACTTGGCTATCGGGTATGACTCCTTTTCGGACTTAATCGGCAACCGGTGCTACTACGTCGACAAAACGCCGTTTTTAAAAACCGTGTTGCAAGACAAAAGCAAGGTGATGTTGATTACGCGTCCGAGGCGTTTCGGAAAAACTCTTTTTATGGATACGCTGAAGAACTTCCTGCAGATTGATGTCAATTGCCCCGGGGAGGTCACTGAACAAAGAGAGCTTTTCGAGGGTCTCGAAATCCTTAAAGATGCGGAGTTCTGCAAGACTTACATGTGTCAGTGCCCGACGATTTTTCTGTCGCTTAAGTCGGCCGAAGGACCAACGTTTCAAAGAGCCTATCAGGCTTTTGCGCGCAATCTGACTCAGGTCGCCACGGCTTTTTCTTTCCTGGAAAACAGCCCGAATCTTTCCCATGAAGATAAGGAATTTTTCAAGCTGTACAAAAACCTGAACTACATGCGAGATTTGGCGCACCAGGATGATGTGCAGTCCTTTTTGCAGAGGATGATTGCTTTCCTATCGCGGCATTTCGGGAGGCAAGTTGTTGTCCTAATCGATGAGTATGACGTCCCGCTTGCCAAGGCGGCAGCGGGCGGTTACTACGATAAGATGCTTCCCCTGATTCGCGGCTTTTTGGGCGAAGCCTTAAAGGCAGCACCGCAGACCGGGAGCGAGGCTAGGCCATACCTTAAAAAGGCTATCCTGACAGGATGTTTACGCGTGAGTAAAGAGAGCATCTTTACGGGACTTAATAACCTGACGATTAACACGGTTTGGTCGGAAGACTTAAGTTTGGCCGAGGCAATCGGGTTTACGCCGACAGATGTTTCTCAGATGCTTGAATACTACGGTCTTTCATCGCGTTCGGAGGATGTCAAACTTTGGTACGACGGGTACAAATTGGTTGGCAAGGACATTTATTGTCCGTGGGACGTCATTAATTTTGCCGATCAAGCGTTAAAGAGCGGAAAGGAACAATCGTTTGAGCCGAGGAACTACTGGGCCAATACAAGTAGCAATGAGGCCATACGAGAGTTCTTAGGTTTTCTCGATAAGCCCGATGCCGAGAAGATGCAGACGCTGGTTGACGGCGGTTCAATTAATATCACGGTCAACGATCAACTGAGTTACGGTGACATAAAAGAGCATCGCTCGCAGGATTTTTGGACGTTACTTCTGGCGACCGGGTATTTGACACTTGTAAATCCCTATCCGAAAGGCGCCTCGAACACGACCTATGAGGTGAGAATTCCTAATCGGGAGATTCTCGAGACGTTTAAGACAAGTGTTCAGGCGTATTTTTCAGAGAAAACCGAACCGGTTTCTTCCCTGGCGCAAATTGTTGTCAAGGCTTTGAGCGAGGGAAATTCCAAGGAGGCGATGCAGAAAATAAACAGCCTTCTTCGTCGATACATTTCAGTGCGAGATACGGCAACAAAGGCTCCGTCGGAAAACTTCTATCACGGATTTTTAAACGGTCTTTTTGCGGCATCGGGATCGTGTGTTGATAACTATAAATCCAATGTAGAGGCCGGAGGCGGATATGCCGACATCGTCTTTACGACGGATTTGGGTAGCGACACAATCGGAATTGTCATTGAAGTTAAGTACACGCCGAAGATCGAGACCCTGCGCGCAACAGCCTTAATCGCCTGCAATCAGATTGCTCAAAAGCAGTATGTTGAGTACTTTGAAAACTTCGGATGTACACACATTTATGCGTACGGAATCGCTTTCTGCTCAAAAACGTGTTTTGTGAGCGGCGACTCGCAGACAGTGACTGCCCCCTGAACCGTTTGTCGTGTATTGCTTTCGGTCGACGGGCTTTTGCTCTTGTCCGTGCCGCTGATAACTTGCAAAAAAATGTAATAGAGTGGCGCTTTCCGCGCTAAACTCAAGATGCACCCGAAGAAAATTGTCGAAAACTCATTTTCTATCAGTGGATTACGCCTATTAATTTTTTCTGCAACTCTTGGCAAAAAAATTTAGTAGGCTAAGGGGCGCAAGGTTTCAGAGTGCATTTCCCAGCGGGAAAGACGCGTCACCAAGAGGTTCTTGCCTTCTTGACAAAGAAAAAAGGAGCGTTGCAAGAAATCCGGTATTCGGTCCCTTGCAACGCTCCCTTTTGAGGTAGACGTTCGGAATTACTTCTTCGTCTTCTTGGCAGCCGCAGCCTCGTTCAATTCCTTGTTCTTGGCAGCAAACTTGGCGCGGAACTTCTCCACGCGACCCGCTTCGACGATACGCGTCTGAGCACCCGTGTAGAAGGGGTGGCTGGCCGACGAGGTATCAAGCTTAAAGAGCGGATAGGTCTTGCCGTCAATCTCGATGGTCTCTTTGGTCTGAACGGCACTCGAGATGATGAAGGTCTTGTTGATGGAAACGTCAAGGAACGCGACTTCGCGGTATTCCGGATGAATATTGGGTTTCATTTTTTCAGTTTTCCTAGTAGTTGATTTGTCGGTCGCCCTGGCGTCCTTGCGCACCCGCCGTCCTGAAAGACGGTCTTATGGCGGGCATGCGCCCACGTGCCCAACCGGGAAGGTTGCCATTATGGACAAGACAGACGGCAAAAGCAAGAAAAATCAGAGGATTTTCAATCTGAAATGCTTCCCGAAGCTAGGGCTCGCGAAGGGTGTGCGACGCGATAGGAAATCCTTTTCCCCGATTAAGACGCTTTAGGAACTCTGATGCGCCTTGTGCGCATGCCAGGCAAGCGCCAGATTGCTGTGGCGTTTTAACGATTCGGTTCCCTGTCGAATACAGTTCCAACTGTCCTCATAGCCGCCGAGAACGGCAAAGTCCGAAGACTCCATAAAGCGTTTGAAGCCGGCGGGATTGTCTTTAAAACGCAGGGCAAATTCCAAAGCAAATTTAACTTTTTCGCGCTCCCCGCAATTCAGTTTGTTGTGTAGCACATGCTCCATATTGCACGACATAAAGAAAATGCGGTACGGGATGCTCCCGAGAACGGTTCGCGTCTTGACAAGTTCTTTTAGGCAGCTGCTTTTGCGTTTATTTCTCTCGAGAATCGAGCGACGGCAGGGTGTAGTGATGGCCGATGTGCTGTAGCGGATTTTGCCGAACGTCGAGTTTTGATAGACGGCCTCGTCGGGAATAAAGGCACCGTCCGTGTCGGTTAATTGAATGACTTCCCGTATGTCGCTTCGCGTCAGGAAGTGATTGCGGTCTAAAAATGCATGAACGACTTTGCCGACCTTACGACGGACGGAAGCGGGTGTGACGCCCGCGCGCGAGGTAATATCGCCGTGCGTGATTTCAACGATTAAATCATCTCGGGAAAAAATCGAGGATAGGCATAGTTCCAAGGCATCCGAATCGGTTCTTCCTTCGACAATCACCAGGAGAATTTTCTTTTCGTATGACCTAGTCATGACGGCCTCCCGCTTCGCGTAAGGCCAGGGCAATGCGGGCACTGCTTGTCGGGTTATAAAGCGGCGTTGTTCCCGAAGAGCCGAGAATGAGCATGCGGTAATAAAGATCCCGAAGGTTCATTGCGGCCTGCGAGGCCTTGATATGCACATAGGCGTCTTTCGGGTCGGCTGTCGTAAAGGCAACGCAGGCGCGGTCCATGGTCTCGAGAGCGCGCAGATTGTGGGAGGTAAAAATCAGTTGTCCCATGCCGCGCTGCGAGATGATGCGTAGCAGTTCCCCGAGTAGGTACTCGAAAACGCCGGAATCCAGTTCATCGATAGCCACTGTAACCGATGCCTCGTTGTAGACACAAATCAAGAGGTTTAAAACGGAGATTATTTTTTTGATGCCCTCGGATTCGTAACGAAGCGGTATGGGCTCACGGCTTTTAAGCGAGGAAAGTTCCAAAACAGCAACAGCTTCACCCTTCGGACCGAGTGCGGTTGAGACGCGCTTGGCAACAATCGCCAACCCCGGAATCATTTCCTTAAGGACAAGGTTCATTTGCGTGATGAGCTTTTCTAGGACAGGGAGTTTTTCGACAACCACCTTCACGGGACCGGTAAGCGGCAAAAGAAGGAGTCCGCCGGTTAGGGTTGCCGGTGTGTTTTCACCGATCCCGTCGGTGTGTAGTGTCAATCCGGTTCCGGTTGCATCCGAGACGAAAAATTCGGTTTTCCCGTACGTAACAAGTCGATTAAGCACGTCGAGAACTTCGTGAAGGACCCCGTTTTTTTTCGGATTGCTTCCGAGGTAGTCCGTGAAAGCTTTTTTCAGAGCCGGGGAAAAGAGAAACGATGTGCCCTTTTCTCGCGTCAGTTCTTAGCGCCATACGGCGACTTTTATCGGGTCCGACAAATTCTTTAAAACGCGATTGCGGTCCGAAGGGACAATCGGCAACCGTCGTATCGATGAGGAGGGTTTTGCGGGCTTTTCCGTCTTTGCCTTTTAAAGCCATCGAAAGCTTTTCTCCGGCAAGAACGCTTGCCGTGGCGTTGACGAGCCCCGAAGGCGGGCTTTGTAGGAAAACTTCGTAAGAAAGAGGGATTTTCTCATCCTCGTTTGCAAGACAAAGGTCATAGGTGATGTGGGCTTTCCCGGCATCAATCCGAATGCATTCGGCAAGAGACTTTTCCAGGGCGCGTCCGACAAGAAGGGTTTTCAGTCCGGCTAGGGCGCGGATAAGAGCCGATTTTCCCGATCCGTTTTGACCGTAAAGTCCCAAGACGCTTCCGCCGTTTTCCAGTTCCGGGAATGTCAGTTTCCCATGGATGACGTTCTTAAAGTTCTCGAGCGTCAAGGCCGTTAAGCGAACACACGATGCCATAACAACACCTCCGAAACAAGACGGGCTTATTGTCCCATTTTAGCGAACTCATCCAAGTTGAAAGCGTGTTTGGGTGCTCTTCGGAAGTCTCCTCTTGACCGCTTGTACCGTATAGCCTTCGGTCTCATGTGGTCTATAAACGGGAGAGGGAGCAGAATGCATGGGGGTATATGAAACTATACGGCAATATACAGTCGCATACATCCTTGCCTGACGGAGTGTCGCAACCCAAGCATCTGCCTACTTTAAGAAAGAGAGACAGACCGGGTTTATCTAGTTGGATGCTTTAACGGGAATCGGGCGGTTGCTGTCGAACATACGACATACGCTCACAACGGTTTCGATTCCTTTGATTTCCTGCAAGATGCGCTCTAAGTGGGTCGTATCTCGAACCTGAATCATCAGACGGACGGTGTGGGTTTTTCCCGATTCCTGATCGGTAATTCCGACGCCCGTAATCGAAGAGCGCAGTTTGGCAAGTTCTGTAGCTGTTCTCGCGAGTGTGGCTCGCTCATCGGTTGTCACAATCAGAACCGGAAAAAAGGGCCTCTGTTTGGGATTCCTCTTTCCACTGGGCCGGCATCCAACGCGAAGAATCAAGTTTGCGACCGCGTGAGACGTGATCGCAATCGGCTCTGTGGACACTTAATCCCAAACCGGTTCGCATAAAGCCCCAAATCGCGTCGCCCGGAATCGGGTGGCAGCAGCCGGCAAGCTGGACGGCCACGCCTTCAGTGCCGTGAATCGTTACGGGCACGCGACTTGTCGCCGGAGCTTTTTCCTGCGCCAGACTTGTGATACGCGAAATCAAAACGGCAGCAAAGAGCTTGCCGAGCCCTACGTCTTGTAGGAGAGCCTGTCGATTCGGTTCGTTGGTTTCTTTCAAAATCTTGTACCAAATCGGTTCCGGAACCGTATTGATGTCGAGTTTGGCCTCTAAAGCCGCCTTTTTTAACGCTTCCTGCCCGAGATTCACGGATTCTTCGGGGTTGCGCTCGCGCAAGAATTCACGAATCTTGGCCCGGGCTTTGCCCGTACGCACGAAGCGCAGCCATTCGGGAGCCGGATGTGAGGTCGGATCGGTGAGGATTTCGACCATGTCGCCGTTTCTCAGTTTCTTAGAAAGCGGAGCCTCTTCGCCGTTGACGCGACAAGCCACAGCTCCGTTTCCGATACCGGTGTGAATTTGGTAAGCAAAATCAATCGGGGTGGCGCCTTGCGGCAGTGACAGAATTCGGCTCTTGGGTGTAAAAACGTAGATGCGGTCCGGGAATAGGTCAATCTTGATGTTTTCGATAAATTCCGAGGGGTCCGATGTCGTCCGCTGAATTTCCATTAGGCTTTGGAGCCAGTTGGAAACAAGGTTTTGAATTTCACTGGTGTCCATGCCGTCGCCGTATAGCCAATGCGCCAGAATGCCTTTTTCGGCAATGCGGTGCATCTTTTCAGTACGGATTTGGTATTCGATCGGAGTGCCCGAAGGGCCGATGACCGTCGTATGCAGGCTCTGGTAGCCGTTAGCCTTCGGAATGGCGATAAAGTCTTTAAAGCGGCGATTGACGGGTTTGTAGAGTTTATGCAGTGCTCCGAGTGTTAGGTAACACTCTTCGACCGTGCGCACGATGATGCGAAAGCCGTAGACATCCAACACGTCGGAAAACGAGGCGTGCGAATCGCGCATGCGGTTGTAAATCCCGTAAATCGTTTTGTCGCGACCCTGAATGCGTGCTCGAATGTTGGATTTGGGAAGAGCCTCGCGCGTTTCTTTCAAAATCCGTTCCAAAACGGCACGGCGTTTGTCGCGTGTGCGCAGGACGTTGGCGCGAAGAATTTCGTAGCGTCTCGGGTATTGATTGATAAACGCCAGTTCCTGCAATTCCCGAAATAGACCGTTAAGTCCCAGTCGGTGGGCAATCGGCACATAAATTTCCAAGGTTTCTGTAGCAATGCGCCGGCGCTTTTCCGGGCGCATCACACCGAGCGTGCGCATGTTATGCAATCGGTCGGCAAGTTTTACGAGGATAACGCGCACGTCGCGACTCATCGCCAAAAGCATCTTGCGAAAACTTTCGGCCTGAGCAATTTCGTTGGAAGAAAAGCTCATCTTCGTGAGCTTGCTGACTCCGTCCACAAGGTCGGCAATCTGTACGCCGAAGCGCTGGACCATCTCGAACTTGCTCATGCCGGTGTCTTCTAAAACATCGTGCAAAAGACCGGCGCAAATCGTGTCGGCATCCATGTGCCATTGGGCCAGGATGGAGGCAACTGCCAAGGGGTGGGTGATGTACGGTTCTCCGGATTTACGAAACTGCCCTAAGTGCGCTTCGTCGGCGCACCTAAAGGCATCTTTCACTTTTTCGATATCCGGTTTGGCTAGATAAATCGAGCAGCGATCTAATAGTTCTGCGCTCGTGACAATCTTGGCCGGTTTGGCCACAGAGAAAAAGAGCGGCAAATCAACTGAATCGTCGAGCGCGTTTTCAGCACGGTCTAAGTACGCAACGTCATAGTCCTCGTCGCGTTCGGAGGATTGATTCGGCGAAGAAATTTTCCTCGTTGCTGTATCCATGCTTGTCCCCGACCGGGCCTTGTGGCCCGAGGGCTTTCAACAATGGTTGCGAGCGCTCTCGCAACGCCGAAGAACGCCAGTTTTCAGGAGACGCGCTCGAGCATTTCCTTACCGATAAAGCCCTGCTCGATTTCGCGCAGCGCAATGACGGTGTACTTGTCTTTGGTATCGACCTTCGGAGCATGCCCTTGAGCGAGCATGCGAGCCCGGTAAGTCGCGCAAAGAACCAGTTCGAAGCGGTTTGTCACCTTTTTCAGGCAATCTTCAACAGTAATACGTGCCATGTGAGTTCAATCGGTTTGAATTCGGAAAGGAGAAATTTTATAGCAAAAGCCAAAAAAAAAATCACAAAATCCAGACGAAGGATCTTCATACTTCCGCCCCTAAAGAGCGGTAGTTCCCGTATTCGTTTTAAATCGACGGGCGTGACGCCAAGTCCAAGTAGAGTCTAAAGGGCAGTGAGCGACTCGGGGAGCCTCGTTATCTCAGATGCAGTTCACAATCCGAACGAGGAAAAAAGATCCTTCTTGGCGTTTTTTTGAGCTTCAAACGTCAGGCGCGAGGCTTTGACAATCGTATGGAGCTCCTCGCAGGCCTTTTCAAAGTCGTCGTTGATGACAATGTAATCAAAGTGCGGGGCTTGGCTGATTTCTAAAGCCGCTCCTGCCAGACGCCTGGCAATCACATCAGGGGCATCGGTCGCTCGTCCCCTAAGGCGCTTTTCCAAAACAGCCATCGAGGGCGGAAGAATGAATACGGCCGTTGTCTTCGGGAAAAGCGTTTTAATTTGGCGCGCCCCCTGCCAATCGATTTCCAAAATGATGTCAGACCCGAGAGTCAGTTCCTTTTCAATCCAGATGCGGCACGTTCCGTAGTAGTTACCGTGCACGTAGGCCGTCTCCAGAAAATCGCCCGCTGCCTTTTTACGGTTAAATTCCTCAAGCGTCACGAAGTTGTAATCGATACCGTTTGTCTCGCCTGTTCGCGGTGCGCGGGTGGTGTAAGAAACGGACATTTTCAAACGCCCGTCTCGGGCAATTAAGGCTTTATTGAGGGAACTTTTTCCGGCGCCCGAGGGAGCCGAAACAATAAAAAGGTGTCCGCGGGGACCTTCGATTTCAGGAGCAGGCATAATTTTCAACAGAACGCAAGAATTCGTTATCAGGGAAACCGATGTCAGGTTTTCCGAACCGGACGGCAAGGCGCATCCTAAAAAGTGGCGTGTGCTTTGCGCTAATATCTGAGTCCTCTTGAAGCGGGCAGTTTAGCAGAGCCGTACCCTGTCGTAGGCCGAAAGAGGCTCAAAAAACACGGATTTTTCTGTGTGCCGGTGCAAGATATTTCTTGTCCGGGGCTCATAGTATGGAGGCGCACGATGAAGTACCACTTCCCGGTCGTCATTATTGACGAACACTACAACGCGCAAAACGCCAGCGGACTCGGAATTCGCGGTCTGGCGCAGGCGCTCGAAGCGCTCGGCATGGAGGTGACGGCCGCAACGGCCTATTCGGACATGGCCAATATCGCGGCACACGCGAGCCGCGCATCGGCGTTTATCGTGGGCCTGGTGGACGCGGACTTTCCGAAGGCCGGTAAAGAAAACGATACGGTGCGTGAGTTGCGCGATTTCGTGCGTAAGGTTCGCATCTGTAGCCCCGATGTACCGATTTTCCTTTACGGAGAAACCAAAAGCGCGGCTGCTGTCCCCAATGATGTCACGCGCGAATTGCACGGCTTTATCCACATGTTCGAGGATACGCCCGAATTCGTGGCGCGCTACATTGCTCGGGAAGCCAAGGAATATTTAGAGAGCCTTCCGCCGCCTTTTTTCAAAGCCTTAACGCAGTATGCCGCCGGTTCCTCGTATTCGTGGCACTGCCCGGGTCACTCGGGGGGCGTGGCGTTTTTAAAAAGCCCGGTCGGGCAAATGTTTCACCAGTTTTTCGGCGAAAACATGCTACGCGCGGATGTCTGCAACGCCGTCGAAGAACTCGGGCAGCTTTTGGAACACACGGGTCCTGTGGCCAAATCCGAGAAAAATGCGGCACGCATCTTCGGGTGCGACCACCTCTTTTTTGTTACGAACGGCACGTCGACTTCCAATAAGATTGTTTGGAACTATGCCGTGGCGCCAGGCGACGTGGTCGTTGTCGATCGCAATTGCCATAAGTCGATTTTGCACGCCATTACGCTCACGGGAGCCATTCCCGTCTTTTTAACGCCCACGCGCAATCAGTACGGCATCATCGGACCGATTCCGAAAAAAGAGTTTTCCATTAAAGAGATTGAGAAGAAAATTCGTGCGAACCCCCTCATCAAAGATAAGAGCGTTCGTCCGAGAATCCTGACGTTGACGCAATCGACGTACGACGGCATTGTCTACAACGACGAAGAAATTAAAAAGAGCCTGGACGGCAAGGTCGATATTCTTCATTTTGACGAGGCGTGGTTACCGCATGCTGCATTTCATCCTTTTTATCGGAACATGCACGCCATTGATCCGGCTAAACCCCGCACGAAAGAAAGCCTCGTGTTTGCGACGCACTCGACGCATAAGCTTCTGGCCGGGATTTCTCAGGCAAGCCAAATCTGTGCGGAAAACTCCGAGACAAGAAAACTGGACCTCGCGAGCTTTAACGAGGCCTTTCTCATGCACACGTCCACCTCGCCCCAGTACGCGATTATTGCCAGCTGCGATGTGGCCGCTTCGATGATGGAAGGACGTGCCGGGCAGGCCTTGGTCGATGAATCGCTCCAAGAGGCGTTGGATTTTCGGCGTGCCATGCGCGAGGTAGCCCGCGACTACAAAGACTGGTGGTTTGATGTTTGGGGCCCGAAAAAACTTCCGCGCACGGGAATCGGCACACAAAAGGATTGGATGCTCGATGCGGGCGACACGTGGCACGGGTTCGGGGATGTGGCTCCGGGCTTTAACATGCTCGATCCGATTAAGGCGACGGTCATCACGCCGGGCTTGGACCTTAACGGGCACTTTGCCAAGACCGGTATTCCGGCCGCCGTGGTCACCAAGTACCTTTCCGAGCACGGCATCATTGTGGAAAAAACAGGGCTCTATTCGTTTTTCATCATGTTCACCATCGGCATTACCAAGAGCCGCTGGAACACGATGGTCACCGAATTGCAGCAATTTAAAGATGCGTATGACGTCAATGCACCCTTGTGGCGCGTGATGCCGAAATTCATTGCTGCCTTCCCGATGTATGAAAATAGGGGTCTTAAAGATTTGTGCCAAGCCGTGCACGAGGCCTATCGCGCCGCCGATGTGGCACGCCTTACGACCGAGATGTATATCTCGGAGATGCTCCCGGCGATGACGCCCACGGATGCCTATGCGTGTCTTGTGCACAAAAAGACCGAGCGCGTGAAAATCGACGACCTGCAAGGGCGCATTTCGGCCGTTCTTTTAACGCCGTACCCGCCGGGAATTCCGCTTTTGGTTCCGGGCGAGCGCGTCAATCACCGCATCGTTCAGTATCTCAAATTTGCTCGCGACTTTACAGCACAGTTCCCCGGGTTTGAAACCGATGTACACGGACTTGTTAAAGAAAAGAATGCGGACGACATCACGGAATATTTCCTCGATTGCGTCCTGGAGAAGTGAAAATGGCATTAAATATGGTGTATTTCCCGATTCGGTCGGTCACTGTCTTGACAATCGAGGCAGCTCCCAAGTTTTTAGCGCGCTTAATCACGAGCGATGCGAAAAAACTGATGCAGGGATCTGTCGTGCGCACAGCGCTTTTAAATGCCACCGGGGGTCTTTTAGGGACCGTCCTTCTGACACGCGTAGGGCAGGAGACGTACAAGCTGTATTTAACGGACGACAGTGCCGATGCCCTTGAGGCATGGATTCGTCAGGTCTCTCAGGCTTTTGATGCGGAAGTGGTCTCGGAAAAAGTTCCGATGATGCCGTATTTGGGCGACTTTGCCGGTCAGGCTCCTTCACGCGGATATTTTGAAAAGAAGACGCACGTCACGCTCATCAATCGCGGATGGATTTCGTATGCCGTGGGCCCTGAGGACGCTTTAAAGTCCCTAATTAAGCAACTAACGGATGCCGGAGTTGAAGAGGGTCCCGCGGAGACCATCGAGGCGCTACGCGTCATGGCTCGGGAACCGGCCTCAGGTCTTGAGTACGATGAGACGACAAGCCCCTTGGAGGCAGGTCTTGAAGATGCGCTGGACTTTTCCGATCCGGACCGTATCTTTATCGGTAGGGCTCTGACACAGGCGCGCTTTGAAGCCAAAGACTATGAGAGGCTTCATCTTGTGGCCTTTAATGTCCCGTTTGATCCGGCGACTTTAACGGAAATGCCGCTGGTTGTGGTCGGAGAACTCGGTTATCAGCCGACGTCGCTTGTGCGTATTCCGGAGATGAACCTGACGGCTTCTCTCGTGCGACTTCCGCCGAGTATCGAAATCGGGACGACTCTCGATGCACTCGTGAAAACGGATCCGCCCTGCAACGCCAAG
>OLWN01000570.1_pt1 | contig 16965 bp, 8 predicted proteins | sample 1644151 | NCBI WGS metagenome assembly OLWN01 (sample SAMEA103958121, study PRJEB25191) | human gut metagenome
ACACCACGGATACGGATTTCGGGACTGTCATGACCGGCCTGGGCACCATTGTTGGTCAACATAACACCCGGCAAACGACCCTGAAGCATATTGGCAGTATTCGCTACCGGCATAGAAGCTACATCCTTGAAATTTACAGCAGCAACAGAACCCGTCAGATTTTCCTTCTTCTGCACGCCATAACCGACTACTACCACTTCGTCAATCATTTCCGTATCTTCCTTCAGATTTACATTCAGCACCGTATTGTCTTTCGAAATACGATATTCCTGATCGGAATATCCTATAAAAGAAATGACAATAGTAGAATTAGAAGCCACCGAGAGATTAAAATTACCATCCAAGTCAGTTACCGTTCCATTGGTTGTTCCTTTTTCAACCACACTAGCACCGATGACCGGTTCGCCTGTGGCATCTTTTACAATACCGGAAACTTTAAACTTGTCTGCTTGCAGACTGGAAGCGCTCACATTCATCGCAGGGATGAAGAAGCAGAGACACAGCAATAGACTCAGTACCCGGAATGTACTGGTTTCTGTCAGAGTTTTCATGTTCATAATACTTTTTTTAAAGGTCTAACAAATAAAGATAATTCGTTTTATTTGCCAGCAAAAGTAAGAGGAACAGAAAAGAAACAGGGAGAATTATTACCGGAAAAAGGCTGTTTATTCCCTATAGAGCCTATTTCCGGTAATAATCAGCCATCATACTTCATCATATACTCTGTAGGAGAAAGTCCGAATTTCTTCTTAAAGCAGGAACTGAAATATTTAGGGTCGTTGAAACCTACGGCATACGCCAAATCGGCTATACGGATTTTCTTTTTCTCGTCTATCAGCCGACAAGCCGCTTGCAAACGGACATTGCTGATAAATGCAGAGGGAGTAAGTCCGGTCAACAGTTTCAATTTATCTGCTAGTGTAGTCCGGGCCATACCCATCTCCGCCATAAACTGTGCATGTTCAAAATCACAATCACTCAAATGGGCATTCACACAATCCACCGCTTTCCGAATGAAAGCTTCGTCCATCGAGGTGTAATTTAATTCTTTAGCTTCAAAGACCAACTGCTTACGAAAATCCACCCCCATACGTTTGCGCCGTTTCAACAAGTTATCTATCTTGGCAAACAAGACAGAGAGGCGGAGCGGTTTACAGATATAACCATCGGCCCCAGACTCATACCCTTCCACACGGTCTTCATCACTAGTCTTGGCCGTTAACAAAATCAATGGAATATGGCAGGTCTCAAATTGAGTCTTCACCCGGCGGCACAATTCCATACCGTCCATTTCGGGCATCATAACATCGGAAACAATTAAATCCACTTCCTGTTTGGCAAGGATCTCCAAAGCTTCCGTTCCATTAGCGGCCTTCAGAACATGGTATTTGCCATGCAACAGACGAACCATCAAAGCCAATAACTCCTCATTATCCTCCACTAACAAAATAGTCGATGCTGCCGGTTTCTCTTCCAACATATCAATCTCCGAGACATTCTCCATTTCATCTGCCGATAAAACAGCATAGTCCACATTTTCAGTATTCTCGTCTACCTCATCTTCAGCAAAAGCCTCGCGTCCTATAGGAATTTCAACCACAAAAGTATTCCCTTCCTCCTTATCGCTAAATACCTGTATCGTTCCATGATGCAACAATACCAAATCTTTAGTCAGCGACAAACCGATACCCGTCCCTATGGTATGGAATTTACGATACTCCCCTTCATAGAATCTCTCGAACATATGATCCAACTTCTCTTTTGGAATCAACTCGCCGGGATTGTTCACACTCAATTTAAAAGTTCCCCTTTCCTCATCATGAGCCTGCGACACCACAATAGTTCCTCCTTCAGGAGTATATTTAGCGGCATTGGAAAGCAGATTGTACACCACTTTATCCAATTTATCCACATCAAAATATCCCGAATATTCTTCAGACAAATCAAATTGTATGGACAATTTCTGCTTTTTAACCAAAGGAGCGAAAGCCGACACTGATTTTTTCAAGAACATACTGACATTTCCATGCGAAACTTTTAGCCGCAACTTGCCATTCTCCACTTTCCTGAACTCTAAGATTTGCTGAATCAACCGGATTAACCGCACAGTATTATCAGCTATCACAGAACAAACCGACGAACTTGCCGGTACTTCTTGTTTCAGTTCATCCACCGAAGCCGATATAATAGAAAGCGGAGTCAGCAACTCATGAGTGATATTGGTAAAGAACTGTAATTTAGCATGATTGATTTCCTCCATTTTCTGCCGTTCTATCTTCCCCATCTCTATGGCCTGTTTCATCCGGATACGGTTTCTGACAATCCGATAAGTATACCATGCCAATGAAACGAACAACAAGACATAAAGGCAATAAGCCCACCACGATAACCAAGGCGGCGGAAGAATAGTTATACGCAGACATTTCATATCCGGAGACCAGATTCCATTCTGATTGGCTCCCTTTACACAAAAAGTATAAGTACCTGCCGGAAGATTGTTATAATAGGCAAACCGACGTCCAGCCTCAACGGACAACCATTCCTTGTCATATCCCTCCAACCGATATAAATAACGGTTCAACTCAGGATTGATATAGTTCAATATTGAAAAATCAAGACTGAAATTATTCTCCCGGTATCCTAATACAATTTTATCAATAAAATCAATAGCTCTGTTTGCAGCAATCCCCTCTCTGACGGAAAGAGGATAGGTACGTACCGATACATTATGTACCTTTATATCTGTAATTACTACCGGAGAATAGGCAGTATCCTGAACTATTTTATCAGGATAAAAACTGTTCAATCCACGGAATCCTCCGAAGAAAAGTTTCCCATCCGCACCCTTGAAGCAAGAATTCCGGTTAAACATATGGTCTTGCAAACCATCATCTACCGTATAGGTATGTATTTTCGGTGCAGCACCGTCCAAAGGTATATCAATGTGATACATTTCCGCATTGGTAGTAAGCCATAAAGTATGCTCATCATCCTCCAGCATACTGAAAACAACATCTCCATTCCGGAAATAATCATTCAAGACTGAAACAAAACGATCATTCTTCCGGTCATACAAATCGAGTCCATTACCATTCGACCCCACCCATACTCTATTGTATCCATCCACACAAACACTCATCGCCCCGACAGTGGATAATGTACCATCCGAAGGCGTATAAAACTTAACCTTATATGTTTCTCCGGATGTATCTATCCGCCATACCCCTTCATTACTAGTCGCTATCCAGATAAAGCCATCTTGATCTTCCGCCATTTTGAAAATAGAAATTTGGGGCAATGCCTGATTTGTCAAAGTCACCAGTTCATTCAAAGAATGAAGTCTTGATTCCGTATCCAAGATAAACACTCCCGAACGTGTCCCCAACCACAGATTCCCTTTCGAATCCTCCAACAAAGAATAAATACAAATATCACTCAGCTCCGGATTGGTAACGGTATTTATCACGTGTGCTTTCCCGGCTTTGACATTATAGAACCACACTCCGTCATCCCAAGTGGCAAAACACAATTCATTTGTCCTTTTACGATAAATAATATCATTGACCGTCGATGTATATCCCATATTCTTCAATACAGGATGAGAGCGGTAAGGAACAATGGTATGCTGTTTCATATCATAAAATACCAGACCGAATCCCATGATTCCCATCCACAGATTCCCATTATCCTCCTGATAGACACTGCGGACAGAGCTGGTAGGGCAATGCTCACGCAAAGCCTCCAAAGAATCATAATTAAACCGGAACTTATTTGTATTTACAGTACAAACACCTCCTCCCAACATACCCAGCCACATCAGCCCGTCTTTACTGCACAACAGAGAGTTCACCTCATTAAAAGGTAAATCTCCTTGAAGGTTGCCCGGAACAATATTGGTAAAATTCCCGTCTCCCGATTCATCTTCCAAAATACTGACCCCACTGCGTGAACCGATCCAGAGCTTCCCGGAATTTTTATCCTGAGCAATGGCGTAGATAATATTATCCAACAGAGAATGAGAATTTCCCTTGATGTTCCGGAATGTTTTAAATGAGAAATGTTCCGGATCATACGGATTAATGAGTTTCACCAGTCCATACCGCCAGGTACCGATCCAAATATTCCCGGCTTCATCCTGAAATATGACATGCGCCGAATTACCAGGGTTAATCCCGTCGTAAGTATAATACAATTCCTCTTGAGGACTATAACGCAGCAGCCCCTGTTCCCAAGTACCAATCCATATTTGACCTTTCCGGTCTTCGACAACAGACTTTATATCCATGTTTTTTTCACAATCGAAAGTACGGCTGCCGGCTTTTCTGCGAAACAATCCCTTGTTGCTTCCCACCCATAAATCTCCGTTACTTGCATAAAGGATACTTTCTACATTGCTTACCTGTAACAAAGGACTGATTATTTTCTCTATCTCATCCGTTTCTTTATGCAACACGTATAATCCATTGTGCGTACCTATCCACAAATTATTCTCCTTGTCTTCGGCCACCATATTCACAAAACTATCAATGGAACGTCCATGATTCACTCCATCGGGTTTATATACAACAATAGAATAACCATCGTAACGCAAGAGACCATTGTAGGTCGAAATCCATATATACCCCTGGCTATCCTGAAATAACTTCCTGACTTCATTGGTAGGGAAGTTCACCGAAGTGGAAATGGATTTAAAATGATAAGTATTCACCTTATTATCAGCCCAAAGCAAAACAGGAAAAACAAAAAGATATATTACTCCAAGAATATATTCGCAGTTACGGTGTGCCAAGTGCATAGATTCAACTTTAAGATTTGATGCAATATTCGCAAAAAAAAGCATTTTAAGCAAATATTCCATAAGATTTGTTCTAAATTTCCCCCATTTGCATACATAAGAAACTAAAATTATACCTCCAGAAACACTTAGAACAAAAAGGTTAGAGGCTGTTAAGATAAAAAATTGTATATTTGCCGATAAGTGTGACCTAATTTTAAAACAGAGAAACATGCATTACAACGACCAAGGCGCTGATTTTAAATACCTAATTGTCAATGAGCGTGACAAGCGTTTCGGCTTGTCGGTGACTACCGTCGGATTCCAGGCTATCAGGGCCGGAAGCGTTTATCCACCACGCAACCACCCGGACGCCTATTATTTCACAGCCCAGAAAGGACGTGTGCTGCATGAATATCAGTTGGTATATATCACTAAAGGACGAGGAACTTTCGCCAGCGACACAACCCCGTCTGTTGACATATCCAAAGGGCAGATACTTTTCCTGTTTCCCGGACAGTGGCATACCTATGCGCCGCTGCAAAAGACAGGATGGAACGAATATTACATCGGTTTTGAAGGCCCGATTATAGACAATCTGGTAAAAAACAGCTTTATCTCAAAAGAAAGCCAGATTCTGGATATCGGTATCAATGAAGAACTGGCCAGTCTTTTTGCCCGTGCACTGGAAGTAGCGGAAGCAGACAAGACCGCAGCGCAACAATATTTGTCCGGCATCGTTTTACACATTATGGGAGCCGTACTTGCTATCTCGCAGAACAAACGCTATGAGGTGGACAATGCGGCACAAAAAATAGAAAGTGCCAAAATCATCATGCACGAAAATGTGTACAAGGATATAGACCCGGAAGAACTGGCCATGAAATTGGGAATCAGTTATTCCTGGTTCCGCAAAGTATTCAAAGAATACACCGGTTATGCGCCCGCCAAGTATTTCCAAGAGCTGAAACTGCGCAAAGCGAAGCAGCTGTTGATTGAAAGTTCCATGTCAGTGAAAGAGATATGCTATGAATTGAATTATACCTCTACTGAACACTTTTTCTCGGTATTTAAAAAGCGTACCAATTTCACCCCTACCGAATATCGTAACTTCGGACGGGGCGGAAAAGAAAAAGAGAATGAAAACGAATAAAGGAAAAATGAGAAAAATAACCATCAATCTGGCTGCTGTGGCAGCCTTTTGCATTGTAGTTGCATCACCGGCCTTAGTAAGCAGCAGTTGCGCTACTCCAAAAACGGAGCAGGAAGATACCACTATCATACGGGAAGATTCAGGTATTACGGCATTGAAATACAGTAGTCCCGAAGTTCCCGCCAGTATTGAGTTCTGTGGCAAAACCATTGATTTGAGCCGCTTTGACCGCCACGAGCGTATGGACCGTGAACTATTGGCATTCACCTATATGCACAGTACTTCCTTGCAAATGCTGAAAAAAGCCAACCGTTATTTCCCCATTGTAGAACCCATACTGAAAGAGAACGGAATCCCCGATGATTTTAAATACCTGATGGTCATAGAGAGTAATATGAATCCCACCGCCCGTTCCTCTGCCGGAGCCGCCGGACTATGGCAATTCATGCAAGGTACGGGACGGGATTACGGATTGGAGGTAAACAACAATGTGGACGAGCGTTACCATATTGAGAAAGCGACCCGTGCCGCCTGCCGCTACCTGAAAGACGCGTATGCAAAATATAAGGACTGGGTGGCTGTCGCCGCCTCTTACAATGCCGGTCAGGCACGCATTGCCAGCCAACTGGCCAAACAGGATGTGGACGACTCGTTGGATTTGCAACTGGTAGAAGAAACTGCCCGGTATGTGTACCGCATTCTTGCCGCCAAACAATTATTCAATGCCCCCACTACTTTCGGTTTCCGCCTGCGTGCATCGGATTTGTATCCGCCTATTCCTTATACGGAAATCACTGTGACGAAAGGAATTGCAGACTTGGCACGTTTCGCACGCAGCAAAGGAATCAATCTGGCCATATTAAAGAATATGAATCCCTGGTTACGGGAAACATCCTTGTCCAACCACAGTGGGCGGACTTACGTGATAAAAATCCCTACCAAAGAAGGAATGACTTATGATCCGAAAAAGACGGTGGCGCATGATAAGCGATGGGTGATAGAATAACTTTCTATCATACAGCATTCCATAATCAATTTACCAGTTTTCCTCCACAGTATTTACAATAAGCAGCCCCGTCCTCATGTCCGTCCTTACCACAATGCGGACATTTCAGGGCCACCCTGCGTCTATGTTCCTGGATCATAGACGCAGAAACAATTCCTGTGGGGACTGCAATGATGGTATAGCCCAGTAACATTACAATGGCCGAAAGGAAGCGCCCTAGCGGAGTTTCCGGAGTGATATCCCCATAACCTACCGTTGTCATCGTCACTATCGCCCAATAAATACTATTCGGAATATTATTGAAAGAAGTGCCCGGCCGCTGTCCCTCAATCATATACATCAATGTACCGATCGAAGTCACCAATATCAGTACAAACAAGAAAAAAACAATAATCTTCCGACTGCTGAACACCAAAGAACGCAACAAGAAATTACCTTCATTCAGATAATTGAAAAGTTTAAAGATACGGAACACACGAATCAACCGGAAAGTGCGGATCACCAGCAGATAACGTGCCGTGCCGAAAAGCCAGCCTATATATAGAGGTAAGGTAGCCAGCAAATCCACTATACCGAAAAAACTCAGAGCATACTTCCGCGGTTGGGGAGAACAATAAAGCCTCAACACATACTCTAACGTAAAAAAGAAAGTAAAAACATACTCCGACACCCGCAGATAAGGCCCGATAACGGTATCCCAACTCTTGATACTCTCGGCAATAACCACCAGAATACTCAAGACAATGAACCCTATCAACGCCACATCGAATAACTTTCCCATCGGTGTGTCGCTTTCAAAAATAATCACATATATTTTATGCTTTAATTTCTCATCATGCAGTAAATTCTGCCATTTATTCCAAATACGCCTCAGAAATGCCATAATTTTTTAGGATAGAACACAAATCATTCACAATTATAACAAATATTGCCCGATTTATGTCCCATCGGTAACTATTATTTTCACTATATTTGCACAAAACCAATAAAATAATAGCATGAAGAAACAACTTATGACAGGTCTGTTCACAGTCCTCGCCCTTACAGCAGGTGCGCAGACCTTCCAAGAATGGCGCAATCCGGAAATAAATGCGGTAAACCGTGCGCCGATGCACACGAACTACTTTGCTTTTGAAAATGCAGATGCAGCTAAGAAAGCGAACAAAAAACAATCAACCAACTACATGACTTTGAACGGAACCTGGAAGTTCAACTGGGTAAAGGATGCAGACTCCCGTCCGACTGATTTCTGGAAAACCGGCTTCAACGACAAAGGCTGGGATGACCTGCAAGTTCCCGCCGTATGGGAACTGAACGGATACGGTGATCCTATTTATGTGAACGTAGGCTATGCCTGGCGTAACCAGTTCCAGAACAACCCTCCCGAAGTGCCGACAGAAAACAACCACGTTGGTTCTTACCGACGTGAAATTGTAGTTCCTGCCTCATGGAATGGAAAAGATATTATCGCTCATTTCGGTTCGGTTACCTCTAACATGTATTTGTGGGTAAACGGACGTTATGTAGGCTACAGCGAGGACAGCAAACTGGAAGCCGAATTTGACCTGACTCCATATTTAAAACCGGGTCAGAAAAATCTGATCGCTTTCCAAGTATTCCGCTGGTGCGACGGTAGTTACCTGGAAGACCAGGATTTCTTCCGCTACAGTGGTGTGGGACGTGACTGCTATCTATATGCCCGCAACAAAAAACGCATTCAAGATATCCGTGTAACTCCCGATTTGGACGCAGCTTATCAAAACGGTAGCCTGGCTATCAATCTGGATTTGAAAGGCAGTGGTAAAGTCGATTTGGAACTGGTAGATGCACAAGGCAAGCAAGTGGCAACCGCTACCGCCAACAAATCCGGTCTGATAACGATGAACGTAGAAAACCCCAAAAAGTGGAGTGCCGAAACACCTTATTTATATACCTTGCGTGCCAGCATGCAGGGCAGCAATGAAGTGATTCCTGTCAAAGTAGGTTTCCGCAAGATTGAATTGAAAGGTGACCAGATCTTAGTTAACGGTAAAGCAGTCCTGTTCAAGGGGGCCGACCGCCACGAAATGGATCCGGACGGAGGCTATGTAGTATCTCCCGAACGTATGCTACAGGATATCCAGATAATGAAGCAATTCAACCTGAACGCTGTACGTACCTGCCACTACCCGGATGACAACTTATGGTACGATTTATGTGACCAATATGGTATTTACGTCGTGGCCGAAGCCAATATAGAATCTCACGGTATGGGCTACGGCGACAAGACACTGGCCAAGAACCCCTCTTATAAGAAAGCCCATCTGGAACGTAACCAGCGCAATGTACAACGCGGATTCAACCATCCGAGCATCATCTTCTGGTCATTGGGTAATGAAGCCGGTGACGGCCCCAACTTCGAACAATGCTATAAATGGATCAAAGCAGAAGACCCCAGCCGTGCCTGCCAATATGAACAAGCACGCCAGAAAGAACATACCGATATCTTCTGTCCGATGTACTATGATTATAACGGCATGGAAAAATATGGTCAACGTACCGATGCTACCAAACCATTGATTCAGTGTGAATATGCCCATGCAATGGGTAACTCGCAGGGTGGTTTCAAAGAATATTGGGATTTGATCCGTAAATATCCGAATCTGCAAGGTGGATTTATCTGGGATTTCGTTGACCAGTCCTGCCGCTGGAAAGGAAAAGACGGCGTGATGATCTATGCTTACGGAGGAGATTTCAACCGTTTTGACGCTTCTGACAATAACTTCTGTGACAATGGTTTGATCAGCCCCGACCGTGTTCCTAATCCGCACATGTATGAAGTAGGTCACTTTTACCAGAATATCTGGACTACTCCCGCCGATTTAAGCAAAGGGGAAGTAAATGTGTTCAATGAGAACTTCTTCCGTGACCTGTCCGCCTACTATATGGAATGGCAAGTACTGAAAGATGGAAAAGTAATCCGCACCGGACGCGTGGATGATTTAAAAGTCGCTCCTCAGGAAACAGCCAAGATTACGTTGAATATCGGCAAGACCTGCACCTGCAAGGAATGGTTGCTGAACGTTTCCTACAAACTGAAAAACCGCGAAGGTTTGCTGCCCGCAGGTTTCACCGTCGCCAAGAATCAGTTGACACTGAATGATTACAAAGCACCGTCTATGGATTTGAAGAACGTGGAAACGACCAATGTAGCCACCGTTGTTCCGCAAATCATCGACAACCAATATCATTATCTGATCGTAAAAGGCAATAACTTCGTAGCCGAGTTCAACAAACAGAACGGTTACTTAAGCAAATATGCAGTGGACGGAACGGAAATGCTGAAAGAAGGCGCAGCCCTGACCCCTAACTTCTGGCGTGCCCCGACAGACAATGATATGGGAGCCGGCCTGCAAAACAGATATGCCGCATGGAAAAACCCGGGATTGAAACTGGTTTCCTTGAATTCCAAAACAGAAAATGACCAGATAGTAGTGAATGCGGAATATGACATGAAGAATGTTTCCGCCAAATTATATCTGACTTATGTCATCAACAACGAAGGAGCCATCAAAGTGACCCAAAAGATGACAGCCGACAAGAATGCCAAAGTATCTCCGATGTTCCGCTTCGGTATGCAAATGCAGATGCCTAAATGTTTTGAAACCGTAGAATATTATGGTCGTGGTCCGGTAGAAAACTACAGTGACCGCAACCACAGCACAGACTTGGGTATTTATCGCCAGAGTGTGGATGAACAATTCTACTCCTATATCCGTCCGCAGGAAACAGGAACCAAGACCGATATCCGTTGGTGGAAGCAACTGAATGCCGGCGGTAACGGACTGAAGGTAGTAGGTGATGCTCCATTCTCTGCATCCGCTTTGCATTATACCATCTGTTCACTGGATGATGGCGAACAAAAAGACCAGCGTCACTCGCCCGAAGTACAGAAAGCAGACCTGACCAACCTGATCATCGACAAGGCTCAGATGGGATTAGGTTGTGTAAACAGCTGGGGAGCTCTGCCGTTGCCTCAATATATGTTGCCCTACGGTGATTATGAATTTACTTTCATCCTGACTCCGGTAAAACATCAGATTGAAATAGAATAAGACAAGAATTTAAACGATAGAAACAGGGTGGCTGGATTTGGTTCTCAGCCACCCTATTCTATTCTCTCTGTTCTTCATAGCTACCGCCATCTACAATTTCCTATGCAACAAGTGTAACACAAGTAGCTGGCCTAATCATCTCCTTTCAAGATACATTTTCCACCTTTTTTCCCTTCAAATCCTTCATACACAACCAATACACTGAATATCAAACTATTACAATGAATCATTCTTATTCCAATCCTTCATAAATTCTTCATAAAGTTATATCCGTTCCCTTCGCATGAACCAACCACGGGAATCCATTCCGACAACCCATCGAATCTTTTTCCTTATTTTACCGTACCCGATTACAAACCTCGGTTGTATTACTCATAAAGAACAATTAAACACTAGTAAAATGAGACCAGACGGCTATTTGAAAACAGCGTGGATCATGACCGTATTATTCAGCATCATCCTTCCGCTTCATTCACAAACACCCCGGCAATTCTCTATAGAATTAAAGGACAAACCACTTCCCGCCGCCCTTAAACTAATCGAAAAGGAAGGCGGAAAGAATATTATCTTCTCCTATAACGAAACAGAAAGCTACCGGGTTACAGCCTCCATCCGGCAAAAAACCGAACTTGAAGCCATCGGCACTGTCCTGAACGGCATTCCTTTCATTTGTAAAGAACGGGAAGAATACTTCGCCATACAGAAAAAGGGAAGAGACATACGCATTACCGAAATACGAGGACAAGTAACCAATGAAAAGAATGAACCGCTGCCCTACTCCAATGTACTCTTATTGACTCCCGGCGACTCCACCTTTGTAAACGGATGTGTCACCCGTGAAGACGGAAGTTTCCTGATGATAGCGGAAGAAGGGATACCTTACTTGATACGGGTTTCTTATATAGGCTATAAGACGGAAGTGCAACCTTGCCACCCTACTCTTACGTTTCACCTGCTTCCCGACACCCAACTGATGCAGGAAGTAACCATCAGCGCCCGACGCCCCATGATAGAAGTGGGTCCCAACGGACTAAAAGCCAACGTGGCAGGAACTTCCCTGGCCCGAATGGGGTCTGCCGCAGAAATGTTGCCCCATCTTCCTTTCGTCACCGGCCATAACGGCGAATACAATGTAATGGGATGCGGTTCTCCTGTAATCTATATAAATAATAAGAAAGTACGTGACATGACAGAACTGGACCGTATCCGGGCCAACGAAATCTTATCCGCAGAAGTCATCACCACTCCCGGAGCCGAATATGCCTCGGACGTAGCAGCCGTCATCCGCCTCCGCACCATCCGCCGGCGCGGACAAGGGTTGAGCGGCCACTTCAATACGACTTATTCACAAGGACATTCCGCCAACGCCAACGAATATATGGCATTAAATTATCGCACCGGCGGTCTGGATCTCTTTGTAAAGGGATATATGGCACAGCAAAACTCGTATGGAAAAACCACAAATATGAACCGCATCAAGGGTTCCGCCATTTGGCAAACCAACAAAAATGATGTGCAGACCCATAAGAGCCAACGTTTTTCCGGTGAGCTGGGATTCAATTATGAACCGGATGAACACCATTCTTTCGGTCTGCGCTATATGCCCGAAACCGGAATAGGGAATGCAGACAGAAATTCATCCGGTAAAACCGTCACCAGACGTAACGATGAAGAAACCGACCGGATAAACTTTACTACAGCAGAACAAATACATACAGGTTGGGATCACGCGGCAAACGCCTACTACGCAGGAGAACTGGGCAAATGGAATATTGACTTCAACGCCGATTACCTGTTCAAACGCTCGCATTCCGACCAGAACGCCATGAATAATGACGATGCAACCGTGCAAGCAGACAGTCGTATGCGCAGCTCCCTCTATGCCGCCAAGCTGGTAGTCAGTGCCCCTTTATGGAACGGACGTTTTTCATTCGGTACGGAAGAAACTTTTACCAACCGCCATGATATCTTTACCCAAAACGGTTTCTCTGCCGATGCCGACGACCACATCAAACAATCCGTATATGCCGCATTTGCTGACTATTCAAGATCCATCCGCCATTGGAAACTGAATATGGGAATACGTTATGAACATCAACAAACAGATTATTATGAAAAAGGGATAAGGATAGATGCACAAAGCCCTACCTATAATGATATTATTCCTGTATTGGCCGCCAGTTGGTCACACAATGGCAAAAGTTTCAGCCTCTCTTACCGGTTACGTAAAAATAACCCCGATTATAGCCTATTGACCAATTCCATCCGCTATCGCAGCAAATATGAGTATTCTCAAGGAAACCCTTTGCTGAAAACCCAAAAGACGCATCGCTTTTCGGCCGGCGCCTCTTGGAATTGGCTCTATTTCTCAGCCTATTTCAGCCGTATTCTCAATATGTATACCAATATAATTATGCCATACAAGGAAGATACACATCCGGGCGTCCTCTTATTTGCCACACAGACCATTCCTACAACCCATAATTACGGCATTAGTTTCAATGCCTCTCCCAAACTGGGGTGTTGGGAACCACAACTCAATGTGAATATGGCTTTTTTGGACATGAATGCGAATAAAATAGGAATCACCGAACACCGGAACCAACCCCGTTTCTATATCAGTCTGGACAACAACTTCAACCTTCCCAAAGGCTGGTTCTTCAATATGGAAGGATATCTCTCCACCGCTTCCCGGCAAGGATTTTTTGTAACGCGCACGGAAGGACAAATCAATGCACGCCTTTCCAAATCCTTTTTAAAAGAGACACTCACCATAACATTCACCGCCAATGATATTCTTAGAACAGGGTATTTCCATTTTGATTTATACGGCATAGATGCCTATATGGAAAATCGGATTTACCGGGATTTCCAACGCTTCGGCCTCCAAGTATCCTATAAATTCAATGCCACCAAGAGCAAATATAAAGGAACCGGAGCCGGACAAAGCGAAAAGAATCGTCTGTAACCCCAGCGGAGAAAAGGAAATTTCCGTACCTTTGTTCACGGAAGACAAGGAAACATGCAGATTTTATTCAGGAGAAGAAACCATAAAGAAGAGCACTTCGAACGACTGTTCGCAGAAATGTACCCACGCCTCGTCCGCTTTGCTACCACCCTGATGAGCAATACGGAAGAAGCCAAGGACATAGTAAGCGAAACCATGGAACAAGCCTGGAAGGAGTTCGACCAACTAAAGGAAAACACCCGTAGCTCCTGGCTCTATGCCACCGTGCGTAACGGATGCCTCAACCGCTTGAAGCATTTGAATGTGGAACAGCAACACATAGACCGCCTCATCGAAGCCACCCGTGCGGAAATGAATCAGGGTTACCGCGCACACGAGGCACTGTTGCAGCAAGCGGAAAACATAGCCCGCAGTTTGCCCGAACCGACTTGCACCATCTTGCGAAGCTGCTATTGGGAGAAAAAAACATATCAACAGGTAGCCGACGAATTGGGAATCAGCCCCGACACCGTGAAAAAACATATATCAAAAGCATTGCGGACTCTGCGCGAAGCGATACTGAAAAAGGAGGATAAACAATGAAAAAGGAGTTTTCAACAAATGACCACATCCATCCGGACAACGGAAAGAATCCCCATAACCAAGACTCCCCCCAAAACGGAACTTGGAATGACCATCAATTGGAACAACTCTTTGGTGAAGCATTGGGGGATATTCCCACCGCAGACGAAACCCGGAAAGCCTGGCAGACATTCATCCGTCGTCACCGTATCAGACACCAATCTATCCGCCGGATAATGATACTAGGTATAGCCGCCGCTGTCATCGCCTTGGCACTTGTATTCCAGCCTTTACTGCAACCTGAGCAGCAGGAAGTGGAAGTCTTCACTTCACTGGAAGTTCCTGAGGAAATTACTTTTCGGAAAGAAGGGAAAAGGATAATTGTAAACACCCCACCCGCTACCATTACCTCCGTTCAATTAAGCGACGGAAGCAAGGTATTGCTCAGCGCAAACAGCCGTCTGGAGTATCTAAAGGAGTTTACAGATACCATTCGCAGTGTCAAACTAAGCGGAGAGGCCCGTTTTGAAGTAGCCAAAGACGCTTCCCGCCCCTTTATAGTATGCACCGAGCAACTACAAACACGAGTACTGGGAACGGTGTTCGATGTGAAAGCATATCCCCGTTACTCGCCGGATGTCATCCTCTATCAAGGACGAGTGAATGTAAGTCATACCAAGCGCAATCAAAGTAAGGAAATGCACCCGGGGGAACAAATATCCTTGGATAAACAAGGAAAACTCCAATTGAAAAGAGTTGATACGGAGAAGAGAAAAGGATGGGCGGAGAATGAATTTTCTTTTGACAATACCGACTTGAGGCAAGTCATGCAAGATATAGGTTCATGGTATAACATCAGCATCGTATTCCGTTCACGTCCGTTACTGGACGAACGCATCTATTTCCATATCAACCGCCAACTCCCGATGAATACCGTACTGGATGCGCTGAATGATTTGAAAATCGCACAGTTCACCATGAAAGAAGGAAAAATAATAGTGGAAACACCACAAGACAAGAAACGATAACATCAATGGGAGTTCAATAAACAAGCCTGTATTTTCACCTGGAGATTAACATATCAGCGTTCTTTTCATCTTCAGGTGAGAACCATTCAGTTTATCCCCCCTGTGCTAAAGAACTGACAGCACTATCTCTCTTTCCAGTTCCCTCGTGTGAAATCGGGAATCTCCACCGGTACACTGCCCTGCCGCACGGAACGCTCGCTCAGTTCCGTAATGCAGGACCATTCGGCGGCGTCATACACATCCTGATCCAACGGCAAACCGTTCCTCAAACAATGAATAAGCCGGTAGTCCATGATATAATTCATCTCATTCGGCATATTCTTCCGCCGCGCCTCCTCGCCGATAACTGCCGTAAAAGGATGTTTATACTGCTCCATCATCCGCTCAAACTGCTCACCGGACAAAGGTTCCTTGCCATATTCATCGAGCAGAAGACAGGGAACAGGATATTTCTGCATGAATCCCTTCGTGCCGCACACCGTCTGATGGCGGCTGTACGGGCGAGGAGTGGTCACATCATATTGCAACAAGATAGTTCTTCCTTTTGCGGTATGAATCAGCGTGGTATTCACATCCCCCATCTCATAACTCTGCGCCGCTTCTTCGGAGGATGCGCCAAACACCTGTCCGGCATAAGCAGACAGACCGGCCTGACGCGAGGACATGGAAACCAGATATTCCATACGGTCTCCCCGATGAATATTCATCCATTGGCAGACAGGACCCAAGCCGTGAGTAGGATAAGGATTCCCCGTATGCTGCTGGCTGTAAAGCTTTATCCAGTGATTGTGATACCCACCCGCTTTTTCGTCTGCAAAATAATGCTTGCGCAAGTCATGGATGTATGATCCCTCGGCATGAGTAATTTCTCCCAACACCCCCTGCTGCACCATGTTCAATGTAGTCAGGGCAAATGCATCGTAACAACAGTTCTCCAGCATCATGCAGTGACGGCGGGTTTCTTCGGCTGTATCCACCAAACGCCAGCAATCGGCCACACTCATGGCGGCAGGAACCTCCAAAGCGACATGGCGTCCCTGCTGCAAAGCATAAACCGCAATCTCGGTATGAGTCAGCCAGTCTGTACAAATATAAACAAGATCTATCTCTTTACATTCGCACATCCTGCGCCACATCCCCTCTTCCGAATAGTTCTCAGCCTTGGGGCGGCCGGACTCCTGCAAAATCCGCTCTGCACGCTCTATGTTTTCCTTCCGCAAATCACAAAGCGCTTTCACCTCAATGCCTTCCAGGTGCATATATCTCTCGAGTGCAAGAATGCCCCTGTTTCCTAATCCGACAAAACCGATCCGAACTACGGGGATGGCAGGGCAGGTTAAATTAAGTACGTTGGGTCGTTTCATGGACTGCTTTATTTTTC
>OLWN01000575.1_pt1 | contig 16924 bp, 8 predicted proteins | sample 1644151 | NCBI WGS metagenome assembly OLWN01 (sample SAMEA103958121, study PRJEB25191) | human gut metagenome
TCGCTTCGCTCATTTCGCATAACCTTCGCTGCATACCTGCCTACACACATCAAATTCCTAACGGAATTTCGTCGCAAACCATCTTTGGGACAACTTGTATATCAATTCTTTAAATTATGCAACACTAATGCTGCTTCCAAACAATTAATACCCAGTTTATCCTCAATATTAGCAATGCTTTTAAAAGAGAGGTTCTCGGTCCCAGAGAGTAACTTACTCACATACTGAGGACTAACTCCTAACCTCTTTGCGACATCTGCTCGCTTCAAGCCATTCTCTTGCATATAGTCGATAATGGCGAGAGCCACTTTGCGTGACCAACGAAGCCAACTGGCATTTTCTTTTCGCCACGCAGCATTCTCCACAAAGCGAGATGGTGTTTCGCTTTGATGTGATTTCAAAAAATCTAACGCCTTACTTTCCATAGTCACCTCTTATTAAGTCTCTTACATAAGCAAAATTAATCATTAAACTCTAAAAAATGCAACTTATAGGTTTAGTTTTTTAGCAAAAAAATTAAAAAATAGTTTTTTCTTAAACCACGTCATCATGCTTTCCCTGCGCACGTCATCTACACGACTATAAACATTCAAATAATCAGCACATTTATATCTGTATTTTTGCAGTAGGTAGGGTGGTTTTTGTTAAAATCGGGGGGAAATGGTGGGGATTTTTCAAGAAAAAGATTAATTTTGCGTATTGTGCATTATTAGCAAAATGCAACTTCCAAAGCAATACAAGCAGATGATGCGTGGATTTTTCCCGATGCTTAAACACTGGAAACAATAAAATCACAATAAAAATGACACTCATATCAGATAGAATACTTTTAAGGCTTTGGGCCGACAGCGATGCCGAAGCACTTTTCAAATACGCATCCGACCCCGATGTGGGACCACGAGGCGGGTGGCCTCCACACAAATCGGTGGAAGAAAGTCTCGGCATCATTCGCACCGTGTTTCACAACGACACCACTTGGGCTATCGTGCTGCGTGAAACTGGCGAGGCGATTGGCGCAATGGGTTATGGATCGTCGTGCGATTGCAATCTGCCTGCACTGCCCAACGAACCCACGGTGGGTTATTGGGTGGCTAAGCCGTTTTGGAACAAGGGATTTTGCACCGAGGCTCTACAGTTGATGCTCAACACCCATCTATCCTCACCGATGCGTTTCCACAAGTTCGGAGCTTCGCACGCCGTGGGTTCAGGATCATACCAACGGGCATTATACTCGTAATCACTGTTTACCCTGTCCGAAACAGCCTGCTTGATACCGGCTCCCCCGTCGTGTGAAACGTAAAACATGTGATACTTATCTCCTATACGGGTAATATCCGCATCAATAGCAGAGATCTTCTCGTCGGGGTATTGAAACAGAAGCTGGGGTAAAGTCTCCAACCTGTCAAAGTCGTCATTGACATATACATAGTAAAGCTTGTTCGCCTCATTCTTGAAGCGCATGGTGAAGTACATCATCAGCTTTCCTTTTTTATCATCATAGGTCACTTCAGGAGCCCAAGCGCAACCTACCTCACTGTAAGCAGCAGATAATTTATCAAAGCGCAGATTGGTACGCTTCCAGTGAATCAGATCCCAAGATTTCATCAATACCAGCCCCCGGTTGTTACCCCATCCGTACTCTTTTCCGTCGCGTTCCCACTCTGTATCACGATATCCGTCACGCTGCGCATAAATATGCAAATCGGTCATCGACAGATAGAATGCTCCATCCGGACCACGGAAGATATGCGGATCGCGGATACCTTTCTGTTCGGCTATCGTATCTCCGGCTATGACGGGCTTTCCTTCGTTCAAAGCGGTAAAAGTGTAGCCGTCGGGACTGATTGCCATGTGAAGTCCATGGTCCTCGTCTTTGTGGAAGACCATCAGATAGGCGCTCATATCTTTCTCTTGCGGAACCGCATTCCGATAACAGAAGCGGCTGAAACCCGCACTTCCTTTTCCGGCAGAAAACAGACCGACACGCAAAGCATAAAAACCACCATAATTATTGTGATGCAAGGAGGAAACATCCATATCACCAGTTAGAAGAGTCCATTCTTTCCCATCCTTACTCACCTCTACGGACAGACGGTTACCGCAATTGTGCAGTCTGGCAAAGAAATGTTTCCCAATGCGGTTGGGAAGTTCCGTCTTGTGCTCCGCATCCCGGTAAATATAGAATGTCTTTCCATCGGAAACGACTCCGGCGTAAGCCTTTTCATTATAATACAGGATAAGCCCGGCCACATTTCCATTCCCTGTCCGGATTTCCACCTGTGTTTCGTAATTCTTGTCTTCAGCGGTGGTCAGCAACACCCGTCCGTCAGCAGGAGTCCGGCCTTTGGCTTTCATCCATAAGATATCCTCCTTGAAAGTCAGGGATTTGGAAGCATATTCTTTCCAAAAAGTCCACTGAAGTTCCAATTGAGGACCTTTGAAATCATCGGACAGTTCCAATCCATGTTTGATTTCCTGCTCCGGAGTGACAGGGGTAGCGGCAGATACGGTACGATACCAGCCGTCTTCCGTCCATTCTATCGGTTCAATCAAGGTAGAGCGTCCTAATGTATGATAGCCTTTGGCATATGCATGATAAACAATCCACCAGTTGCCGTTCACATCATCTATCAGTGTGCCGTGACCTTTAGACCACCAATTATCCGTTGCGCTATACGTATGCACAATGGGGTTGTAAGGTGAGTCCTCCCAAGGTCCGATCACACTTTTTGAACGGGCTGATACAACCATGTGGCTGGTTGCGGGTCCTGCGGTTCCTCCTTGAGCAGAAGTGAGATAATAGTAGCCATTATGTTCATTCAGTTTCGGGGACTCCAGACACATACATTCCGTATCCCAATGGTCAGGATATTTCCATCCGTCATATACTTTCTTCTTTTCCCCGACGGTGGCAAGTCCGTCCTCTGTCAATCGGATCATTTCCCCTTTATCCAAATAAAGATAGCGGTTACCCTCCTTATCCACCACATGACCGGGGTCAATCCCTCCCACCTTCAAGTCAACGGGGCGGCTCCACGGACCACGGATGTTTTTCGCCCACATCACCCAATTGGTTCCTGCGGCAGGATAATAGATGTAATAAGTATCCTTGTATTTCAACAAATCAGGCGCCATGGCAGAACCTTCATATTGAGGCATGACACGACATAACGGCTCCCAGTTCATTAAATCCTGCGAGTGCCAGATTAAGAATCCGGGAGCGTAATAGAAAGGAGAATGAGTCATGTAGTAATCCTTGCCGTCACGCATAATAGAAGGGTCAGGATAATCACCCGGAAGAATCACTTTAGGATAAGTCTGTGCATTTATCTGCAAAAATGACAAAAGCAATAAAAGAGATAATAAAAGTCGCATCATAGTATTTTATGGGGTTATTCATTACCTGTCATCGAGTCCCAACCCGATACAGCTGTTTTTTATTCTTCAAAAATACATATTCTGCTAATAAAAAAGGGGGTATAATTCGTGCAAAATGGGACAGAAATCAGCCAAAAGTCGCTTTTTATTCTTTCTAAAGAAATAAATCACGTCGGATTTACCAAACTAGAGGAAATAAAATAAGGGCACTCTCTTTAAGAGATATGCCCTTCATGCTCTTTCAATATTTTATATATATCTTACTTATATCCGACAGAATCAATAACCTGGATTCTGTTTCAAATTTCCATCTTTGTTCAATTGAATCTCGGTGAGAGGTATCGGAAGCAATGTATGGATATTGGCATCAAAACCTGTAATCACCTTATTGCTTGGTGCAGCAGGTTCCACATCCCCATTCAGTTTGATACGTTCGGCCAACGTATTGGTCCGAACTAAAGTCATACGACGGTTCTCCTCACTAATCAATTCACGGGCACGTTCATCCAAAATGAAGTCAATGTCAATCTGATCAGCCGTTACTTTACCGGCACCCGGAGCCACCGCACGATAGTCTTTAAAGGCACGGTCGCGCAACACATTGATGTCATCAGCCGCCCCCTGTGTATTCCCCTGACGGAAACGAGCCTCTGCACGAAGCAAGTAAGTTTCTCCCAAACGCATCACAGGCCAGTCCTTCACTACAGCATAACCAAAATCATCGGTTTCATCATAAGCCCCCCATTTAGTGGGATGAGGATAAAATACGTTCAATGAATCTCCCTCGTGAGGGATGACCTGGTCGCCCGTTTTTAATGTCACATTTCTTACACCTTTGTCTTTATCCACCAAGAACCCTTTAGCATCAATACCAACTTCTTTTGAAAAACCGGGCTTGTTATACCACATTACACGACGGATATTATAATTAGAATTACGGATATCACCTTTCTCATACAATCCGTATTTCACAAAATTGCTGATACGCAAACGGCCATTACCACGACCGCCTATGGAATCCGCATTCACCATACCATCCAGTTTATGGAAAGCAGGAACCCAGTTACGACGTTGTTGCGGATTATCAATTGTACCGCCATTCACATCACGGTTATACTCCATTTCGAAAGTCCAGATAGCCTCCATATTCCCCTGTGAACGACGCTGATTCCCCCAACGGAACATATCATGATAATAATCACCCGGCTCGGCCGCATATTTACCATATCTTGCTGAAATCAGTTCATATTTACCACCTGTTATAATAGGCGTCACCGCATCTTCCGCCTTCTTGAAATAGGAAGCATCACGCATACCCATCCGAAGATAGGCTTCTCCTGCCAACTGTCTTGCCATGTCCTGATTTATACGGCTTTCATTTTTGGCAGCTCCCACTACCGGAAGATTAGACATGGCATAAACCAAGTCAGAATCAATGACTCCATCCACCTCGGCAACCGCATTACGGGTATAATCTGTACGCGGAATACTAGTAGATTCTGTCACTAAAGGTACATCTCCCCATAATGTCACCAACATATTGTATGCATAAGCACGAAAAAACATGGCTTCGGCTGTTGCCGCCGCATCACCGCCTTCAGCTTGTGAAGCGATAATCTGATTCGCACTATTAATGAGCTCATATAATTTTTCCCAAAGGAAACTTACCCCTGCATTCTCTGCATTCAATTCCTGATATCTGTAAAAAGGAACCTCTACCCCCTGAGTGTCACCGGGAGCACCTACATCCGTACCTACCTGCCAGCATCCTACAAATCCCTGCTGACTGGACATTCCCCATATAGCAGCATATTGACGGTGCAGACCTACCAATTTCGCATTTACATCTGATACTTCCGGACCATAACTAGAGTACATTTTCTCATCCAGAAAACTATCGCTGCATGATGTAGTCCCAATAACAAATGCCGATGCAGCAAAAGTTGTTAATAATATATTTCTAAATTTCATAGTTCTTCGTTTTTTAGAATGTTAAATTAACTCCAAATACACAACTCTTAGTCATCGGGTAGTTACTGCTGTCATATACAGTTTCACCTCTTGTACTATCCCATGAACTATTACCACGAGCTACCTGACGAGCTTCAGGATCCCAACCTACCCAATCCGTGAAAGTAAACAGGTTACGTCCGCTCACATAAAGCTGCAAACCACCGATACCCATCTTCTGAATCATGCGCTGTGGGAAAGTATAACTTAATGTGATGTCTTTGATACGTGTATAACTGGCATCACAAGGGAAACCATATCCATGTTTGTTTGAGTTCTTACGCAATGAACGCCATTCGTTACTCTTGTTTTCCGGAGTCCAATAACCTATTTCAGTAGTGGTATTACGACGTCCCATTTCATCACCTGCCATACCGATCAATGAATTGTTCTTTTTCAATCCTTGTGTAGTCTGGATAAAGATACTCAATGTAAAATCCTTATAAGTGAACGTATTCGTCAGACCACCAATCCATTTCGGTGTTGTCTGCCCTTTGATGGTACGGTCATTGTCATCAATCTTGCCATCAGGTACTCCGTCAGGGCCACTGATATCCGCCAACTTCACATCACCAGCTTCTGCAATCGGGTCCCAATTCAAATGGTCGCCACGGGCTATCTCATCTTCCTGCCAGATTCCAACCATTGTATAATCATAAATCACGCCTATCGGATGTCCAAGGAACCAACGGTTACCCAAGTCGTTCTGTCCGTCTCCATAAAGGTCTTTTATCTCATTCTTATTCCATGAAAATACCAAATTGGAACTCCAGGTAAAATCGCCTGAAACAATATTACGGGAATTCAGTGTCAATTCCACACCTTTATTAGCTGTTTCACCCATATTGGAGTACACGGTATTGTAACCAGTTACTTTAGGTAAATTACGTTTCAGAAGCAAATCGTTGGTCTTTGAGAAATAGACATCAATATTACCTGTCAAACGGTTATTCCAAAGTCCGAAGTCCAGACCGACATTGAAACTCTTTGTGGTTTCCCAAGTCAGATCCGCATTCCCCATCAAATCATTGGGCCATAAACCTGCATTCGAAGCTCCGCCTAAAGCCAACATGCCCGAATCCATCTTCACACGTGACTGATATACTCCGATGGCCTCATTACCCGCTTTACCATAAGACGCACGCAGCTTTAATGTGTTCAACCAATTACTGGAAGATTCCATAAATGATTCACGGGCAATATTCCAACCTAAAGCGACAGAAGGGAATACACCGTATTTGTTATTATCACCGAAAACAGAAGAACCGTCCCGACGCACTGTAAATGTAAACAAGTAACGGCTGTCATAAGAATAATTAATTCGTCCCATTTGTGAAACAGTAGTATAAAGGTCGGTATATGAAGCTACGCTAGGTGTTTCCGCACTACCCATGTTATGCCACTGCTGGTCGTCATTAATAAATTTGCTGGCCATAGCTTGCGAACGTTGATATTTCTTACGTGAAGCGGCATACAAAGCTGTCAAATCCAAATGATGCTTTCCAAAATCACGATTATAAGCAAGGATATTCTCTATGGTATAACTTTGTGTTTCTTCATTCTTTATTTCAGCATAACCGGTCTTATTATTCACCGACTTACCTTCATAATTATTATAACGTTTGGGCATATATGCATAACCACCATTGAATTTATAGGTCAATCCTTTAAGAGGAGAAATCAACTTTCCGAAATCAATCTCGGCATAACCGTTTATATTGATATTCCACTGACGACGCTCGGGATTAGTAGTAGTCCACATCAACGGATTGGTAAACAAAGTTTCACTGTACATCGGATTAATGCAATAGCTGCCGTCTTCTTCATACATTTTTGCATAAGGAGACATAGCCTCAGCCATCAGAAAGTTAACACGCCCACCGTCACGGTTATGAGATACTATATATGAATTAGTCCCTACCTTCATATAATCAGTCACACTCATATCAATGTTGGTACGAATGGAGTAACGTTTGTAATTGAACCCTTTCAACACACCTTTCTGACTCATATAGTCGGCAGAAACGTAATACTTCACATTATCCGCCCCACCGCCGATACTTACGTTATGGTCTTGGATGATACCAGTTTGCGATACAGCATCAATCCAATCATTCTCTATACCATTGGCCTGATTTTCTGCTTCGTATGCATTCTTCACATAGTCATTGTACATGGTTTCTCCGGGATTCTGTGACACATAATCTCTATAACGTTGAGTGATTTGCGCACCATCACAGAAATCTAGTTTATGAGAAAAATCCTCCACTCCGAAATATCCGTTATAACGAATAGTCGGCTTGCCGGAAGTACCACGCTTAGTAGTAATCAAAATAACACCATTCGCACCGTTTGTACCATAAATGGCAGTGGCCGAAGCATCCTTCAAAATTTCCATAGATTCAATATCATTCGGATTGATATCATTCAATGTACCTCCCGACTTGCTGATAGGCACACCGTCCACAACAATATATGGCCCGGAATTAGCATTGATGGAATTCTGACCACGCACCAAAGCATCCGGTGCATCGCCCGGAATGGAAGATGTTTGTGTAATAGTAACACCTGCCGCCGCACCTTGAACAGCTTGTAATACATTCGTCACCGGAAGTTTTCCCAGACGCTCCTTCCCTACTGAAGTAACAGAACCGGTCACATCTGATTTCTTCTGCACACCATAACCGACTACCACCACTTCCTCCAACGTTTCTGTATCCTCTTGCAAAATAATGTTAAGTGATTTTCCCGGAATAACTTTCATCTCTTGATTCTTATATCCTATATAAGAAATAACCAATGTAGCTCCTGGAGCCACATTCAATGTAAAATTACCATCGAAATCAGTAATTGTACCATTGGTAGTACCTTTCTCTAAAATACTGGCACCAATAACCGGTTCCCCTACCGGATCTTTAATCGTACCTGATACGGATTGTTTCTGTTGCTGGACAGTTTGTACGGCAGTCACAATTTCTTCAGCCATCACACTGAACGGCTGGGTCGCAACGAAACCTGTACAAAGCAATAAGGCAGTCAAAGCCTTTCGATTTCTTAAGAACGAGTTTGATTTCATCGTTTTTCTTAATTAAATTAGATTATAGGTAATAATATTATCCGAATAGAGTTATGATTAGAAACTCCTTGGGCTAAATTTTGTCACATTCCCAATATTAATCGGGGGCAGATTTATTCCTCATAAGCATTATACTTAAAGTTCGTTTTATCTATTTTTCACGTTGCAAACTTAAAGCTTTAAAAGAATAAAAAAGGCTAAAAAATAATCAAGAGTAGTAGAAAAATTAAGCATGAACGATTTTTCTATAATGAATTCCGAATTTTATATTCCTCTATCTAAAAGGTCTAAAAAAAACGGACTACGGGTTAAAATCACTTCAAGCCGTAATCCTCCTATAATCTAATTCGCAAGTTAATCAGACTTGCTTTATCAGTATCAACAACGCCTGTTGAAAACTATCATTATTTTGTCAATTCTTCATCAGCCACTGCTTCTTCCCAATTAGTAAACATCGGAATCGCTTCATCATAGCCGTCATATCCATAATTTTGCCGCAACCGCGCACCTGTATTAGCAGTAATAGCCGAGTTGGGAATCGGCCAAAACAGATTACGCTTATCTACTTGATAATTCAATTCCTTGTTGGAAACAATAGGCCCATGATTGAAAATGTTGTAGCGCGTAGTACGCTTATACCAATAGCTTCCTCCATTCAAATCCGTACCACTCTGCTTATCCCAAGTAGACAGATTATAAGTTTCTCCCCATTCATCCGGCTGACCACTGCGAGCAAGACACCAAGAAATACGAGTCAATTCAGGCTGTCTCCATTCTTCCAAATACAATTCCCGAGCACGTTCATCAGCAATGTCACCGATAGTTACAGTAGTAAACATCTTTTTGGCATTAGCACGACGACGAACTACGTTCACATCCTCTGCAGCGCCAATCGGGTTACCTTGGTAGAACTTAGCCTCAGCGCGAAGTAAGTAAGTTTCTGCCAAACGGAACAAGTATAGATTACCATTAGACACACTATTGCCCTTGGTTGCTCCATTAAACTGATTAGCCCCCATATTTTCTTCAGCATTTTGATCAAGTATATATACTTTGTACAATGGAGTCGGGAACCAACTACGAATAGTATCAGAACAAAGCAAATCCCCTTTTCTCACCAACAAATCACCTGATTCCGGATCATAATAATCTTCTGGTGCATAAAGCATCATGTTTTTCCCATAATAAGCAGAATTTGGATTATTGTATTTAAGATCCGTCATTTCCATCCAATTACCTATTTCTCGATTATGACGCATATCCTGCCAATCTGTTTCACCATCATAATTCCAAATGGTCTGATTATAATGATAAGAAGTGCGGAAACAACCAATACCACGTCCCATAGCGCGTACCCAATCTAATTTCGCATCATATTCCCCAGCAGTACGTGCATAATTATAAGTTGGAGATCCTAAGTTATGAGGATCACGGATAATACCATTACTCCAATGCACACACATAGCTCGCATCTGCGGATAGGAAATGAAACCTTCAGCATAATAATTCAAAATAGGCATAATCATTTCCGTATTAGAAGCATCAGTTATATTTACTCCACGATGCAAATCCCAAATTACATTACGTTCTACCGGCCATGTTTCCGGATTACCAGAAGAAACATTCGTTCCAAACGGAGCATTCATTAAAGCCAAACCATGATTGTTAATCAAATCGGTAGCTAATTGTTCAGCTTTCTGATATTCACCTACAACTAAATAACACTTGATAAGCAATTGCTTACATGCTTCTTGGTTGACAGTACCTATATAACCGATCTCTTTCTGTGGAGACACATGTTTTACAGCGAATTCCAAATCATGCACCAACATTTGGAAGATTGCCTCTTTACTCGTGGATTTATAGTTTTGTTTAGGTACTTCAATCAGCTTCGTAATTAAAGGTATATCGCCAAACAATAATACACCGTGATAGTAGGCATAGGCGCGATGAAAGTAAGCACGTCCTAAATATTCATCGCGCAAAGTGGGATCCAACCCTTCTACTTTACCTACATTGGAGATAATAGTATTTGCAAAAGTCACACTATTCCATGTGCGGTCCCAGAAACGTGACATAGCATTCTCATCCCCACCACCTTTCATACCGGATGTCGGAGTTATCTTATTGGCAAAATCGTCTTGCATATCGCCCGCATCGGTTTTCCCATACAGACCAATATCTGTCATGAAATAAAGGGAAGCCATAGGCATCACGTTACCATTTCCGTCCATCAGCATTTCTTTCAAGCCATAATCACACATAGCCAAGGCTGATTGCAAACCAGATTCTGTTGTGTAAGTATTTTCGGGATTGTAAAACGATAAAGGGTCCTGTTTCAAAAAATCATCCGTACAGCTAACGTTCACCAAAGCAGTCGCAGCCAGTACCATACATGCTTTTGTAAATATCGTATTGCTTGTTTTCATAATATTTTTCAGAAATTAGAGTGTTACATTAATACCAAAGTTAAAAGTGCGTGTAGCCAATCCGCCAGTTTCGGGATCACCATATTCCCAATTATCAAAAGTACAGACGTTTTTACAGCTTGCAGTAAGACGGATGCGGTCTATCATAAATTTCCTAGTCCATTTCTGTGGCAAAGTATAACCCAAAGTTATGTCATCCAAACGAACGAAACTACGGTTGTAAACTTTATCTACACCATTAGCCAGCCCCGTATTGGGACCTGCAGCATTCAAACGACAATAATCATTAGTCGGATTATCAGGAGTCCAATATTTACGAGCTGCCACATTAAAGCCGTTAGTTACCTGTGACCCTCCGTTCTCCTGATTCAACCAATAACCAGCACGGCTCTTGTGTCCCATATAAGAGTATAATGAAACAGAAAGAGTCAAATCCTTCCACAAAGTGAAATCGTTACGTAAATTCCAGTAAACAGGAGGAGCTGTAGTCCCTTGATAAACCTTATCATTATCATTGTAGACAGGTATGCGAGTACCATCTTCCAAAATCCGGTCATCTTCAGTATAGTGATTCACCACTTTCGGATCACCCGGTTTCTGCCCTACCAAAGCAGCAGAAGCAATGTCTTCAGGAGTATTCTGCCAAATTCCATCGGTTTCATAATACCATATAGTACCGATTGCCTGACCGATGAACCAACCATTGGAGGTATCATCCTTCTCTACACCATTCTCGTCATAATCATAGTAGATATGGTTAATTTTATTCTTATTAATAGAAAATCCTACGGAAGTATTCCATGTAAAATTCCGATTTTGAATATTTGTAGAATTCAAAGCGATTTCAAAGCCTTGGTTCTGTACTTCACCCAAATTGGCCATGATGGAACCGAAACCAGAAAAACTCGGCAAACGCTGGCTCATTATCATGTCTGTTGTTTTCTTCAAATAATAATCCATGTTAGCAGTAAGTCTTCCATTCAAAAATGAAAAATCCAAACCGATATTCCACGCTTTAGTCTTTTCCCATTCTAAATTAGGTGCAGCCAAACGACTCATATAAAGTGGATTGACAACGTTCGAGTTACCATTTTGGTAATATACCATACTTCCACCTGCCAGTGACAAATTAGACAACGTAGAGTAAACATCTCCAAATTCACGGTTACCATTAGTTCCCCAAGACAAACGCAACTTACCCATATCCATCCAATCGTGAGCATCAGACATAAAGTTTTCTTCAGAGAATACCCAGCTAAGCCCAACAGATCCAAAGTTACCCCAAGGATTATTAGAACCGAAACCGGAATAACCGTCACGACGGAATGTTCCTGTAAACATATAACGATCCTTGAAGCTATAGAATAAACGCCCCAAATAGGAAGCAGCAGTATAATGAGTATCATTAGTACTAAAGCCACTCTGAGTCTTGTTAGCCCCTTGCGTATAATGGAAACCTAGAGCATCACTCGGCGTGATGTTACGTGCATTAACATTATCACTCCAATATCGGTGTTCTTCAGCCTCTTGTACTAAGGTTGCGGTGAAATGATGCTCGCCAAATATCTTGTCCCATGTAATGGTGTTGTTCAAATTCCAATCAAAATTTTTCGACCAACCACGATTCACACCTCGATCAGCAGCAGATGCATTAGGCAAATCAGCAGACATCCAATAACGGTCATAGAACCACTGATAACGAGGAGCAATATTGAATTGATAAGAAAAACCTGCTGGCAAAGTAATTTTTGCATTAAAAATAGTATTTAATACGGTATACCCCTTTTCCAAATCGTAATACTGACGATCAAAGTAGTAATTGTACCCACCATTGGTAGGCAAACCAGACATAGGATATTGCTCATAATTACCATTGTTGTCATACATGGAAGCATATGGAGAATTACGCAACATATTATTATCCCAATAATTACTTCCAAGAGATACTTGAATATCTCCATCCGAACGGTCCTGGAAATTAACGTTCGCTCCTACCTCCAACCAATCTGTAATCTTCGCATTGATTTTCATGTTAGAACGGAAAGCATTGTATTCATTACCCTGTACAGCTCCTTCATTATTAATGTAACCTAATGAAAAGTAATAATTCACACGTTCAGTAGCTCCCGAAATACTTGCATTATAATCTTGATTGAAACCAGTGCGGAAAGTAGCATCATTCCAATCAACCATACGACCATTCAAAAAATTTTCCATCATCATCGGAGAATTATTGAATTCTAAACGACGGGCAAACAGACCAAGCATGGATTCACCTTCACTAAGACCAATACCACTGACACCTATATTGGAGGCCCATGCTTTCTGTTCTCCTTCTGTCAAGGTACGGGGGTCATCATAATAACCAGCTGGATATAACAAATTACCACTACCATCTTTTGCTTGATAGTAGTCATACAAACCATCCTCACCCTGTCCATACGTATAATACATTTTACGCCAGTCCTGATGAAATTTCAAATAACCAGCCGCATCAAAATAATCGCGATAATCTGATTTTCTAGAAACCGAAAGATTAGCACCTACATTAATAACCGGCTTACCCTCCTTACCTTTCTTTGTCGTGATAATAATGACACCGGCAGCAGCCTTAGCACCATAAATAGCAGCAGAAGAAGCATCCTTCAACACATCAATTTGTGCAATATCATCAGGATTAATTTCAGAAAGTTCACCATAAAAAGCCATACCGTCCAATACAATCATTGGGCTTGCATTGGTACCTAAAGAATTCTGTCCACGTAGCAAAATAGAAGCATCACTACCTTTAGCCGATGCATCATAACCTATTTGCAATCCTGGTGTACCGCGCAAAACATCTTGAACAGAAGTCGGATTTTGATCAGCAATCTTGGAAGGGTTAATTTGTACTACCGAACCTGTCAAGTCTTTCTTACGCATTGTACCGTAACCTACCACTACCACTTCTTCCAACATTTCGCTGTCCTCAGTCAATGTTAAATTTATTGGTTGTCCTGCTACAGTTTTCATTTCTACCGTCTTATAACCAATATAAGAGATTATTAGTGTAGTGCCAGGAATTACATTCAACGTAAATCTACCATCAAAATCGGTAATTGTACCATTCGTAGTCCCCTTCTCTAGCACACTAGCACCAATTACAGGTTCCCCCGTAGCATCTTTAATAACTCCTGAAACGGATTGTTTTTGTTGCTGAGCAGTTTGAGCAAAAATCATAATCTCTTCAGCCATAACACTGATTGGCTGAGTTACAATGAAACCTGTACAAAGCAGCAAAGCCATCATAGCCTTTCGATTTCTTTTAAACGAATTTTCTTTCATCGTCTTTCTTTTATAATTAGATTTAATTAAGGTAATAAACTCTCATTCCTAACTCCGAATTGTATATAAAGGCATCCGGACCAAACCTGCAAAGAACCTAAGTCTATGTTTTCATAAGCATTAGAATTTTTAATCTGTTTTATTTTCCCGAGACAAATATAAAAATATCGTAAAAGACAAGTAGAGAAAAACTGAGCAAGAAGGATATAAAAATCGTTCATAACGAGTTTTTAGTTGTCGTATGCTGAATATGTCATGTACATTAACAGAAATATTTTAGAAAATACTATATATTTGTACTCATAAAAGTACCTTTATATGAAACACACATATTCATTTTCAATCTCATTATTATTAAGTTTTATTTATCTGTTCCATGCATCTGCACAACCTTATGTTATCAAACGCCTAGGAGTGGAAGACGGTATGTCCAGCAATTATGTAGTCAGTGTTACTCAAGATAAAAAGGGTTACTTATGGATAGCAACCGAATCTGGTCTTAACAGGTTTGATGGACGTCAATTCAACATCTATACCAAGAATAATTCAGGATTGAGTGGTAACGAACTGAATGTCGTACTTGCAGACCCCTATGAAAACAAAGTCTGGATAGGCACACAACGAGATGGACTTTGTTATTTTGATTATGAAACAGAAACCATATCACGCATTCCTGCCACGGGCAATTATATGCTCAGTAATGATATCACAGACTTATCTGTTGCTGCCGACAGCGGCTTATGGATCACACATTATCATTTCGGAGTTGATTACTATGATCGGAAAACCAAACTGTTTACCCCCTATTCTTCTAAGAATGTAAAAGGTCTGGAAGGTAATAACTGGGTATCAAAAGAAGACGGTAACGGCAATTTGTACATTGGCCATCATCTCAGAGGATTAAGCATTGTATCCCTTAAAGACCGTACTGCAAAAAATTATCAGCATGATCCCAATAATCCTTATAGCATTCCCGATAATGAAGTACGCGCTCTATGCATAGACAAGAATAAGAATGTATGGGTAGGCACCAACAACGGTCTGGCACTTTTCAATCCGCAAAGCGAAAAATTCATCACATTCAAACACATAGAAGGAAATGAAAACTCATTATTGTCAGATCAGATTCTTGATATCAAACAAATGAAAGACGGCACTCTATGGATATGTACCAACATGGGAGGAGTGAGTATTCTCAATCTCAGGGAAAATACATTTATATCTCCAGAAAAGATTACATTCTCCAATATTACGGTAACGAATGACAACCATGGATTATCCGGACCCAATGCACGAAGCATCATACAAGATTCATTCGGAAATATTTGGATTGGCAACTACCGCGGTGGAGTGGATTTTATCAGTTATGCACAGCCATTATTCAACACCATTGCCTATACTATTGAAAAACAAGGTAAGATCAATAATAAACAAGTATGGGGATTATGGGCAGATAATCACCAAATATGGCTGGGAGGAGAAGGTGAATTAGGAATTTATGAAAAAGGAAAGAAAACAAAAAACTTCTCTTTACACGAATGCCGGCTGCACCCACAAACACATATCAATGTGATTTACCAAGACAAACAAGAACGACTGTGGCTAGGCACTTATAAAAATGGCATATTGCTTTATACTCCCAAAGACGGACGTATCACCCGGATAGGAGATAAAGGCTCGGAGTTCCTCGATATCTGCTCCTTCAGTGAGGATATAAACGGTAAGATATGGATAGGTACCCAAACGGGAATTTATTCTTATTTTAATAACCAATTGTCGTACGAGAAAGAATTAAACGCCCAGTTACCCGATATTATGGTACACGGTATCATACGGGACAAAAACGGAAAATTATGGGTAGGAACATTCGGCAAAGGAGTAGTGGTGTTTGATGAAGATGATAAAAAGCTTTATAATTTCACAACAGACCATTCATTTCCATCCAATGCCGTGAATTATATGATGGAAGATTCTCGCAAACGCATTCTTGTTGCCACCCGGGAAGGTATTATTATTTTTAAAGATGTAAGTCAACCTAATGTCTTTGTGTCATTCGGTGCAAAGGAAGGTTTGGAAAACACACAGGTACGTGCCATACAGGAAGACCATGACGGCTATATATGGATAAGCACCAATGGTGGCATTTCTCGTCTAGATGAAAAAAACAAAAGATTCTACAATTATAATTATCATGACGGTATACCTATGGGTGATTTCATGGATGGTTCCACTTGCATCACTCCAGACGGTACTCTGTTTTTCGGCTCCCAAAACGGGGCATGTTATTTCAATCCGCGTGAACTATCATCACCACGCGAAGTTTCCCCTGTTACCATCACCCAATTCTTTATCTATAATAAACAGACAGAAAGCAGGGATACCCGGTTACCGGTTCCAATCAGTAACAGAATTGTTGAGCTACCTTATAATCAAAACACTTTCAACATATCTTTCAATGTGTTGGATTATACACAAAGTTCACAAGTAGAATTTTCATATATGCTGGAAGGACTTGAGAATGCATGGTACAGCACCCAAGGAGATAATCAGGTCACCTTCCGTAACATACCGCACGGCAACTATGTGTTTAAAGTGAAAACCCGATTTCGCAATCAGGAATGGAACGAGAATGCAGCACAACTGACAGTGGTAATTGCTCCTCCCCTTTGGCTTACCTGGTATGCCAAATTGGGTTATGTCATATTGT
>OLWN01000576.1_pt1 | contig 16903 bp, 17 predicted proteins | sample 1644151 | NCBI WGS metagenome assembly OLWN01 (sample SAMEA103958121, study PRJEB25191) | human gut metagenome
TCTGGAAGACTATGTGCTGCAGTGCTACCGCCTCAGCGGCGAGGGCGCGGACAAGCTGGCCGAGGGCGACACCATCACCGTAACGGGCACCATCAAGAATTACAAGGGCACCGTGGAGTTCGATAAGGGCTGCACCCTGGACGCGGTTGCCGCCAAGTAAATCTGATCTGATACGCATAACAAAGAGCCGCTGATCGAAAGATCAGCGGCCCTTATCATATCAGTAATTTTGAAGCAATCAACGCTCAGCGCAGCTTTTCACGCACATCCTCGTCGCCCAGAAAGAACAGCGCCAGCGTGCCCGGCCCTACGTGGGAGCCGGTGACGGGTTCATAGAATACCGTCATGATCTCCTTGGGCGGGTGCTTGGCGCGCAGCAGGGAGGCCAGCGTTTCCGCGTCCTCCGGGCAATCGGCGTGCGCGATGCCCACCACCTGCTGCTCGGGATGGCGAACCAGCGCATCATAGCGCTCTGCCAGCCCCTGGATGGATTGCCTTCGTCCGCGCGTGCGGGCGAAGGTGACGATCTTGCCTTCATTGTCCCCCTTGAGCAGGGGCTTGATGTTGAGCATCATGCCCACCAGCGCGGTCACATTGGACAGGCGGCCCGTTCTGCGCAGGTATTTAAGATCTTCCACTGTGAACACCTGCGCCATGCGGTGCCGCATGGCCATCAGCCGGTCGGCGGTTTCATCCAGCGTCATGCCGCGATCCCGGCAATCGGCGGCCTCCAGCACCAGCAGCCCCTCGCCCAGGGAGGCGCTGAGGGTATCCACCAGGCGAATGCGCGCATCGGGGAATACTTCCTTTAGCTGCTGTGCGGCGATCTCGGCCGAATGGTAGGAGCCGCTTATGCCCGACGACATACCCACGAACAGGATTTCCTGCCCCATGGCCAGCATGGGCGAAAAAAGATCGATATATTGCTGCGGCGATACCTGCGAGGTTTTCACCTGCGTGCCGCTGCGCATGGCGCTGTAAAAGGCGGGGCCGTCAAAGCCGGCGGTGTCGGTGCAGGTTTGCTCCTGGCCGCCCACAAAAAAGGTGAAAGGGATGGCGGCGATATTGCGCTGCTGTAGCAGGGAGCAATCCAGGTTGGCCGACGTGTCCGTTACGATTGCAAACATAATCAAAAAGCCTCCGTTATCTAATGAACAACATTAGATTAGCACATAATCGTGATTGTGTCAACAAGAGATGAATATAATTTCATTTTGCATACGCGCGCGGCATGTGATATACTATATGAGAATACAGGAAAACGGGGGGAGAAGCATGGCTTACGATCAGCAGCTGATTGCCGCGAAGCTGCGCAGGTGGGAGAAATACCTGCTGAAATTCCGTCTGCCCGAATGGCAGGAGATACCTGATATCGGCCTGTATATGGAGCAGGTGGTGGCGGTGCTCAAGCAGTATCTGGATTATCTGCCGCCCGAGCTGAAAGAGGAACAAATTATCACTTCAGCTACGATTAATAATTATGTTCGCACGCATATTATGCCTGAGCCGCGTAAAAAGCGCTATTATCGGGTGCATATCGCCTATCTGATCATCATCTGCACCCTTAAGCAAAGCCTGAGCATTGCGATGATTCAGCGCATGATGCCCACAGGCCTGGATGAAAGCCAGGTGCAAGCCTTCTATGCCTCCTATCGGGAACGGCACTGCCAGGCCTGCGAGTATTTTGTGCAGCAGGTGCGGCTGGCGGCGGCGATCATCCTGGAGCATGCGGAGCAAAGCCCCACGGCGGCTGCCGATACGCGCGAGCTGATCGTCTCCTCAGCCATTATCGCAGGGTTTTCCAAGCTATTTGCTGAAAAGCTGCTGCTGCTGGATGATAAAACGCTGGCAGACGGCGGCAGCACTGAAATTGATCAATAAACGTAGGCTGGTGTTGAGCTATAAACGCAGGCTGGACGGTTGACAGACCGCGGCATGTTGAATATAATATACTTTTCCTACGGGCTAACTGGATTACGTGCCAGTTAGCCCGAAAACTTTTTGCCAAGGAGGCCGCGATGAACAAACGCGCGCTGAAGAAAGCCCTCAAGCAATCCATCCCAATCCTATGCAGCTATGTGTTTATCAGTATGGCCTATGGCATGCTGATGGCGGAAAACGGCTATCCCTGGTATGTGGCGCTGCTGGCCAGCGTGATTGTGTATACCGGCGCTTTTCAGTTTGTGCTGGTATCGCTGCTGGCTGGGGGCGCAAGCCTGGGATTGGTGGCCGTGACAGCGCTGCTGATGAACAGCCGCCAGACCTTTTACAGCCTCAGCTTTGTCAGCGATTTTCGCGCCATGGGCCGCAGGATGCCCTATATGGTCTACACCATGACCGATGAAAGCTATGCGGTCAATTGCAGCCTGGAGCGCGATGATCCTGACCGGCAGGACGTTATGTTCTATGTGGCCATCCTGTGCCGCATTTACTGGCTGCTGGGCACGGTATTGGGCGCGGTGGTTGGGCAATCGCTGCCATTCGACCTGACAGGCATTGATTTTTGCATGACGGCGCTGTTTGTCATCCTGCTGATGGATCAGTGGGCGCATCCGGAGCGCCGCAAGCCTGCGCTGGTGGGCGGGGGCATTGCTATGATCTGCCTGCTGATTTTCGGCAGCGGCAGCTTTATGCTGCCTGCGCTGCTGATAACCTCCGCCGTGTTGGTGATCCTTAACCGCCGGGAGGTGAAGCAGGCATGACGATGCGCACGTTTTATGTGATCCTGGTCAGCGCTGTATGCACCCTGACGCTGCGCGCGCTGCCCTTTGTGCTGTTTCGCAAGGATAAAGCCATGCCTGCCTGGCTCAGCCGCCTGGGTGAGACGTTGCCTTCGGCTATCATGGCGGTGCTGGCGGTGTATTGTCTCAAGGATATTCCCGCGCAGCCCATCAAGACAGGTGTGCCGCAGCTGCTGGGCGTGGCTATCGTTGCGCTTACCTATCGCTGGAAGCGCAACACACTGCTGAGCATTGCGCTGGGAACGGTAGGGTATATGCTGTTGATGCATTTGCCACTTTGAGCAATACAAAGGAAAAACATTGACAAATGCGGATACTGCGCATATAATGATGGTAACTTTTAGGAAAGGAAGGCGCACGGAATGAAAACCATGCGGGCAATGCAGTCTTGTTGCTGTACCCGACGCTCGTTTCGTCCGGGTGCCGCTTTGCTGTGCTTGTAAAGCATAAAAAGGCTTGAATTCCGGGAGGAATGGGCAGAAAACGCTGCTCGTTCCTCTTTTTGTTTTATCCGAAAGGAGTGCTGGAATGGATTGGTCGTTTATGGAGCGCTTTGCGCCCCTGTATGTGCAGGCGGCAGGGCTGACGCTGCGCATTGGCAGCCTGGGTATCGCGCTGTCGCTGGGCATAGGGCTGCTGTGCTGCCTGGCGCGCTATTATCGCGTGCCAGGGCTTCGGCAGATCAGCCGGGCGTATATTGAGCTGGCGCGCAACACGCCCCTGCTGGTACAGCTTTTCTTTCTGTATTTCGGGCTGCCCAAGATTGGCATAAAGCTCTCCGGCGAAGCCTGCGCGGTCATAGGCCTTGCCTTCCTGGGCGGGGCGTACATGGCCGAATCCCTGCGCAGCGGCCTGGAGGCGGTGGATCGCTCCCAGCGCGAGGCAGGGGAATGCCTGGGGCTTACGCGCGCGCAGAACCTGTTCTATGTAATCCTGCCCCAGGCGCTGGCCACGGCCGTGCCCTCGCTGTGCGCCAATGTGATCTTTCTGCTTAAGGAAACCAGCGTGTTCAGCGCTGTGGCACTGGCGGATCTGATGTATGTGGCTAAGGATCTGATCGGCATGTACTATAAAACCGACGAGGCACTGACGATGCTGGTGTGCGCGTATCTGGTGATCCTGCTGCCCATTTCCATCCTGTTTACTCTGCTTGAAAGGAGGCTTCGTTATGCTGGCTTCGGCGCTGGGTGTGCTGTTTAAGGGCCGCAATCTGGCAAGGCTGCTGGGTGGGCTGTGGGTTACGCTGCGGCTGTCGGCGGTGTCCATTCTGCTGTCTGTGGCGCTTGGTCTGGCGCTGGGCATGGTGATGACGCTGCGCAGCCCCATCATCCGCGCGTTAACGCGGCTGTGGCTGGAAACCATCCGCATTGTGCCGCAGCTGGTGCTGCTGTTTATCGTGTACTTTGGCTTGGCGCGGGCCTTTAACCTGCAATTGTCCGGCGAGGCGGCCGCAGTGGTGGTATTTGTGTTCTGGGGCGCAGGGGAGATGGGCGATCTGGTGCGCGGCGCGCTGACATCCCGGCCCATCAGCGTGAAAGCGGCGCGGCGCTGGGGCTGACGCGCTGGCAGATCAACCGTTATGTGCTGATTCCCCAAACGCTGCGGCGGCTAATTCCGCAGGCCATCAACCTGGCTACGCGCATGATCAAGACAACATCGCTGGTGATGCTCATCGGCGTGGTGGAGGTGCTCAAGATCAGCCAGCAGATCATCGACGCCTCGCGCTACGACGCCCCGCAGGCGACGGTGTTCATCTATGGGGTGGTATTCCTGATGTATTTTATGGTGTGCTGGCCGATTTCGCTGCTGGCGGGCAGGCTGGAAAAGCGCTGGAAGGAGTGAACGATATGGCGGAGTATTTGCTGGAAGCGCAGCATCTGCGTAAGGCTTTTGAGGATAAAACGGTGCTGCAGGATGTGTCGCTGGGCGTGCGGCGCGGCGAGGTAGTGGTGGTGATCGGTCCCAGCGGGTGCGGCAAATCCACTCTGCTGCGCTGCCTGAACGGGCTTGAAAGCGTGGACGGGGGCGAAATTCTGCTGGATGGGCAGATCATCAGCGGGCAAAAAAAGAACCTGCATTTGATCCGCCAGCGTGTGGGCATGGTGTTTCAAAGCTATGATCTGTTCCCGCACATGGATGTGCTGGGCAATTTGTTGCTGGGCCCCACCCGTGCGCTCAAGCGGCCTTCCAAAGAGGTAGAGGCGGAGGCCATGGCGGCTCTGGCGCGCGTGGGTCTGGCCGACCGCGCGCACGCCCTGCCCAGGCAGCTTTCCGGTGGTCAGAAGCAGCGCGTGGCCCTGGTGCGTGCCATGCTGATGCATCCAGAAGTGCTGCTGCTGGATGAGATCACCGCCGCGCTGGATCCTGAGATGGTGCGCGAGGTGCTGGGTGTGGAGCTTAAGCTGGTTTCCGTGGATGCCCCCAACCGCGTGGAGTATCTGACCAGCGCCAAGGTGGATATCATCCTGGCCAACTTTACTGTGATCCCCGCCCGCGCTGAGGTGGTGGATTTTGCTTTGCCCTACATGAAGGTGGCCCTGGGCATGGTATCGCCTGATTCGGCGCTGATCACTACGGCGGCACAGCTGGCAGGCAAGACGCTGATCGTCAGCAAGGGAACCACGGCGGAAACCTACTTTGCCGAGAACCATCCCGAAGTGCGGCTGCTTAAGTTTGACACCTACACCGAAGCCTTTAATGCCCTGCTGGACGGACGTGGGGATGCGCTGTCCACTGACAACACAGAGGTGCTTGCCTGGGCGCTGGAAAACCCCGGCTTTACCGTGGGCATCGAATCGCTGGGCAGCCTGGATACCATCGCCCCGGCGGTGCAGAAGGGCAACGATACCGTTCGCGCCTACATCGATGAAGAAATCAAGGCTCTCGCGGCGGAGAATTTCTTCCATGCTGATTTTGACGCGACCCTCAAGGATGTGTACGGCGAAGCCGTCAATCCAGACAGCCTGGTGGTTGAGGACGGCGTGACCGAATAAGCCTGATAAACGATGGGCTCCGCAGTCGATTGATAAGAATCGGCTGCGGAGCTTTGCACATTTCAAAACATAATTATGTCAAATTAGCGGCAGTGCGGTAGAAACATCCATACAAACTGAAGCTTTATGAAAATAAACTTGCAATTTCTGTAGGATATCCCTTGACTCTATAACTGTTATAGAGTTTAACATGGAAGTGATCATTCGTATTCATTTCCGCCCGCATGGCGGAAAGGGGGAGCACTTCCATGCAAAAGAGCCTGACAACCGGCAGCGTGCTGAAAAACATCGTTTGCTTTTCACTGCCTTATCTGCTATCCTATTTTTTGCAAACGCTGTATGGGATGGCCGATCTGTTTATTATCGGGCAGTATGAGGGTGTGGCCAGCACCACGTCGGTGTCCATCGGCAGTCAGGTGATGCATGTGCTCACCGTCATCATGGTGGGGCTGACCATGGGCTCTACCGTATCCATCGGCCAGGCAGTCGGCGCGAAGCAGTACAAAAAAGCGGCTGCCTGCATCGGCAATACGGTGACGCTGTTTGCCGCGCTGTCGCTGGTGCTGACGGCGGTGCTGCTGCTGTGCGCGCGCCCGATTACCCGCCTGATGGCGACGCCTGAGGCTGCCGTGGAGGGCACGGTGCGCTATCTTACCATCTGCTTCCTTGGCATTCCCTTCATTACGGCGTATAATATCATCAGCGCCGTTTTCCGCGGCATGGGCGATTCCAAACGCCCTATGTATTTTGTCGCCGTGGCCTGTGCGGCCAACATTGCGCTGGATTACCTGTTCATGGGCGCGCTACGCATGGGCCCTGCGGGCGCGGCGCTGGGCACTACGCTGGCGCAGACCATCAGCGTGATTGCCGCCTTGCTGGCGCTGCGTCGGCATCCGGCGGATGTATGCGTTTACAGGCGTGATTTCCATCCGCAGCGCAGCGTGCTTGCGCGCATTCTGCGCATCGGGCTGCCAGTGGCCGCGCAGGATGGATTTATCCAGGTATCGTTTATTTTGATTACTATCCTGGCCAATCAGCGCGGGCTGACGGACGCGGCCGCCGTGGGCATTGTGGAGAAGATCATGAGCTTTCTGTTCCTGATTCCGTCTTCCATGCTGTCGGCTGTATCGGCGATCGGCGCACAGAATATCGGCGCGGGCAAGCCTGAGCGCGCCCGGCAGACGCTGGGCTATGCCATCCTCATTGCCGCCGGGGTGGGACTGGTGCTGGCGATCTGGATTCAGTTTACGGCGCAGTCTATCGTGGCGCTTTTTACGCAGGATGCGGCGGTGGCTGCGGCGGGCGGCGATTATCTGCGCGGCTATATCTGGGATAGCTTCTTTGCGGGCGTGCAGTTTAGTTTCAGCGGGTATTTCTGTGCCTGCGGCAAGTCCGGGCTGTCGTTTCTGCACAATTTTCTTTCTATCGTTCTGGCGCGCGTGCCCGGCGCATATCTGGCCTGCAAACGCTTTCCCAACACGCTGTATCCCATGGGCCTGGCCTCGGCGGCGGGGTCGCTGCTGTCCATCATCATCTGCGTAATCGCCTACGCCGCGCTGATGCGCCGCGAAAAGAAAAGCCTGCAAGGAGGGTAAAGGATGGGTTCGCCAAAGCTGTTTCAAATTGAGGAGATGGCGCGGCTTTTTCACCTGAGCGTAAGCAGCATCCGCCATTACGAGCAGCTGGGGCTGCTCAAGCCCGAGTATACTGATCCCGAGACGGGCTATCGCTATTATACCCCGCGGCAGTTTGAGGTGTTCAATACCATCCGCTATCTGCGCGCGCTGGATATGCCGCTGCAGGAGATTGCCGATTTTCTGCAAAACCGCGATGTGGACAACATTGAAAAAAAGCTTCGCCAGCAGATGGACGCGGTTGTGCGCAAGCGGCAGGAGCTGCAGCGGATTGAGCGCAAGATTGATAACCGCCTGCGGCAGATTCAGGATGCGCAGGCCTCCGAACTGGGGCGGATTACGCTGGAGCGCACGCCTGTCTGCCGGCTGTTCCGACTGCGGGAATCGCTGCGCATCCGCGAGTACCAGGATATGGAGCTGCCTACCAGCCGCCTGGCGCAGGCGCAAGGCGAGGCGGTGGTTTTTCTGGGCAAGGTGGGCGTAAGCGTATCACGTGAGCGCCTGCTGACAGGCCAGTATGAGGAGTACGACGGCATTTTCCTGGCCCTGGATGACGAGGACAGCTTTGAGAGCGAAATCCTCTCCCTGCCCGAAACGCTGTGCGCGTGCGTGCGCTTTCGCGGCAGTCATCCCCAGGCTCCGCAGCAGTATCGCCGCCTGATGCAGTTTATTGATGAAAAGGGGCTGATGGTCAGCGACTTCTCACGAGAAATCACCATCATCGATTATGGCATTACCCAGGATACGGAAAAATTTGTCACAGAAATCAAAATCCCGGTGGAAAAATGAAAAGCCTTTCTGATGTAATTTCAGAAAGGCCTTTTGTTATTCCTCACAATACTGCCGGGGGCCGATTTCATATAGGTTCTGTCCCAGGCTGTCGATAATCACCAGCGCGGGGAAATCGACCACCGTGAAGCGATGCACGGCCTCCGCGCCCAGATCGGGATAGGCGACGACCTCGCTATGCGTGATGTGGCGGGAGATCAGCGCCGCTGCACCGCCGACAGCGCCAAAGTAAACTGCGCCGTGGCGTACCATGCTTTCAATTACGGCGGGGCTGCGCTTGCCCTTGCCCATCATGCCCAGCAGCCCGGCGTCCAGCAGGGCAGGGGTATAGGCGTCCATACGGTAGCTGGTGGTGGGGCCCGCTGCGCCTACGGCATGGCCGGGTGAGGCTGGAGCGGGGCCGACATAGTAGATCAGCTGGCCGCGCACGTCGAAGGGCAGCGGCTGTCCATCCTGTAGACACTGTACCAGCCGCTTGTGCGCCGCGTCGCGGGCGGTGTAAAGATCGCCGCTGATGAGTACCTCGTCGCCCGCGCGCAAGGGAGCCAGCGCCTCGCGCGTTAAGGGAAGCTGCAAACGAATCTGCGCCATGAAAAGGCCTCCTTTTACAGTACGGTGTGCGCGTGCCGGGCGGCATGGCAGCACATATTGACGGCCGCTGGCATGCCCGCGATGTGCGTGGGTGCGGCGGCAATATTGACCTTGAGCGCTGTGCAGCGCCCGCCGATACCAGCGGGGCCAATGCCCAGCTGATTGATGCGGCGCAGAATTTCATCCTCCAGAGCGGCATAGTGCGGATCGGGATTGACCGTATCCAGCGCGCGCGCTGTCATGCGCTTGGCCAGCAGGGCGGCCTGCTCCATGGTGCCGCCGATGCCTACGCCCACGATGACCGGTGGGCAGGGGTTGGGGCCGGCCTGGCGCACAGCGTCCACCACAAAGTCGATCACGCCCGCTTCGCCGTCGGCCGGTACCAGCATTTTAACGCGCGACATGTTTTCACTGCCAAAGCCCTTGAGGGTGATGAGAATATCCAGCTTGTCACCCGGCACAATGCGCGTATGCACAACGGCTGGAGTGTTGTCGCGGGTGTTCACGCGGTCATACAGCGGATCACGCACCACGCTTTTGCGCAGATAGCCATCGGCATAGGCGCGGCGGACGGCGCTGTTGAGCGTGTCGGTCAGATCGCCGCCGCAGATGTGCGCATCCTGTCCGATATCCAGAAAGATCACGCACATGCCCGTATCCTGGCAGATGGCCACGCGCTCAGCGCTGGCAATCTGATAGTTTTCCAACAGCTGATGAAGCACCGCGCGCCCGGTAGGGGAGGGTTCTGCGTCGCGATAGCGCCGAACAGCCTCGTATACGTCGGGACCGATATTGTAGCTGGCTTCCAGGATCAAATCATATACGGCCTGCTCAATCGCGGCGGCCTGAATTTCACGCATAGCAAAGCCTCCTTTGGCAAAGCAGAATCACGCCAGCTTTTTTTCCAGCCAGGCGTCCCTCTTGATGCGGCTGCCCAGCAAAGCCTGGCGCACAAAGGCGTCGATTACAAAGGCGATCCACGGCCCCATCACGGCGATATAATTGCCGGGGAAGGCGTGATCGATCGGATAGCAGAAAACGTAGGTCAGGATGGGGCGCAGCACTGTAACGCTCAGCAGCGCGCAGACGGCGACATAGCGCACATCGCCCGCGCCGCGCAGGCAACCGGAGTAGATTACGCGCCCGTTCTGGGGCATCATGCCCAAAACCAGCACATAGAAGGACATCGTAGCACCCATGATGACCGCTTCATCGGTGGTAAACAGCAGCGCCAGCTGGCGGCGCAGGGCGAAGATGATAAGCATCAATCCAAGCGACAGCACAATGCTGATGCGGCGGCATACGCGGGTGTGCGCGCGGGCCAGATCCTTGCGCTTTGCGCCCAGGCTCTGACCAACCAGCGCCGTGCCAGCGCTGGCCACGCCATCGCCCAGGGTGAAGGAAAGAGAGGATACCTGCGACACGATCTGATACGCTGCGAACACCGCTGTGCCCGCGCCTGCGACCATCTTGGCCGTGATGAAAAAGCCGATGCGCAGACAGGCTGATTCCAGCACAGAGCCCGAGCCTACGCTGCCAAGGCTTTGCAGTGTGGTGCGGTCAAATTTGGGCAAACCCAAATGATAATAGCCACCCTTGTGGCAGGCAAAGCGGAAGGCCATCAGGCAGGAGACAAAGGTACCGCACACGGTGGCGATGGCCGCGCCGCGCACGCCCAGGCGCGGAAAGCCAAGCTTGCCGTTGATCAGCACATAGTTCAGGCACACGTTGACGAGGTTGGCGGTGATGTTTGTCACCATCGTGATGCGCGTTTTGCCAATGGCGCGCATGGCTGCACAGATGCACAGCGACCAGCAGTTGAACAAAAGCCCCAGGCTGATAATCTTAAAATACGATACGCTGATTTCCAGCGTGTCCTCGTTGGCGCCGGCCAGCTTCATCAGCCATTCCGCGCCGAAGTAGCCCGCCAGAGTCATCAGCAGTCCCAGCAGCGTGATGATTGCCATGGACTGGTTCAGACAGGCGTTCGCGCCCTTTTGATCGTTTGCGCCCTTGCGGCGGGCGCAGATAGCCGTGGTACCCACGCACAGGGCCTGCGCCACCACCAGCAGGATCATGCGCGGCTGGCTGGTAAGGCCCACGCCCGCGATGGCCGCGGTGCCCAGCGTGCCTACCATGGCTGTATCCACCGAGCCGATGATGCTCATCAGCGCGCCCTCGATGGTGGAGGGCCAGGCGATGGAAATGTTTTCTTTATAGAGTTTTTTAGCTTCTTCGTAGGGCATCGGCTTGCCATCCGCGCCCGGAATCTGGAAAAAACGCTGTAATATGCCCATGGTGATTCTGCGTGCCATCCTTTTAAGTATTTGAAAAACAGTAAGCGTAAAATTGAAGCGTGATAGCCGGGCGACGGATTCACAATCAAAAAGTGAACGCACGTCTGCCCGTTCAGCCGCAATGATTTCATTATAATACGAAAAATCCAAACAGGCAATGCGCATTTATGCGGTTTTTTGTTCTTTTGACGGAAGGTGCAGTTTCCTGCTAAGCACGCAGCATGAATGTGCAAAAGCCTACGGAAAATCATAATTTGTTTAATTTGTCAAAAAACGCTTGAAATTAGGACATAAATATGCTAAGATAGTACCAATTTGATGCATTGTATCCCTGTGCATCGACGCCATATTCACGTTCCTTACCGTCTGCCATGACGGAAGAATAAACTAAAGGAGAAACCGTATGAAAAAACTGCTTTCCCTGCTTCTGGCGCTGGCGATGTTCGCCGGACTGGCTCTGCCCGCAATGGCGGAGGAGCCCGTAACGATCGAATTCTGGTACAGCTTTGAAAACCAGATGGTAGAACAGATCATGACCGTGATCGACGCCTTTGAAGAAGCCAACCCCGGCATCGAGGTAAAGGCCACCTACGCCGGCTCCTACAATGAATCCAACCAGAAGCTGCTGGCCGCCCACGCCGCCAACGCCGTGCCCGCCGTGCAGCAGACCGTGCAGACCAGCATTGCGACCTTCGCTGAAAACGGCGTGCTGGCTCCTATTGACCAGTATATCGCCGCCAATAACGACGATATGAGCGTCTATGCCAAGGGCATGTACGAAGCCTATTCTTACAACGGCCAGCAGTACGGCGTGCCCGCCTTCTGTTCTGTGTGCCCCACCATGTATTACAACAAGACCTTCGCCACCAACGAGGGCATCGAAATCCCCAAGACCTGGGAAGAATTCGACGCTTTCCTGCGCAAGGCGACTGTGAAGGATGAAAATGGCAACACCACCCGTTATGGCTGCTCCTTCGCCGGCTGGGGCTCCGCCTATTTCGGCCCCATTTTCTGGGAGAACGGCGTTGAAGCCTTTGAAGACGAAGAAATGACCAAGACGGGTCTGGGCTCCGAAAAGGCCGTCAACGTGATCAAGATGCTTAAGGGCTGGGTGGACGAAGGCCTGGTCAAGTGGTGCTATGGCACGAACGCCTCCACGAACATGCGCCAGTCGCTGATCGACGGCACCTCCTTCGCCGTGTTCCACACCTGCGCTGTGTACAGCGTATATCAGCCTGCTCTGGCCAACAACGGCTATGAGGTTGGCGTTGCCTTCCCGCCCTCTGGCGAAAAGACCATTGCCGACCTGGGCGGCAGCGGCCTGACCATCATGGCCAAGGCGACCGAGGCGCAGAAGGAAGCCGCTTATAAGTTTATCCGCTGGCTGACTCAGCCCGAAGGCAACCTGGTTGTCATCAAGGCCACCGGCTATATGCCCGTAACGACCGAATGCCTGGAGAGCGAAGGCTGCAAGGAATGGGTTGTCGCCAATCCGGAGCTGAAGAACCTGTACGACCATATGGATGATGTATACGCTGCTCCCGCCAGCCCCGTATGGAGCGATATTGCTACCAAGTGGAGCGACGGCCTTGCGCAGATCTTCCTGGAAGGCGTCGATGTTGAAACCGGCGTTGAAAACATGATTGAAGCCATCAACGAGATCCTGGCTGATATGTAAGCCTTGCTTTCACCGGGAGGCGCGGGGAATCCTGCCCTGCGCCTCCCACGCTTTTATCCTTTTTGCAGTCCTTCCCTCCGCGAAGCGCGCTATCAAGCAGTACATCGATTTCAGGAGGCAAAACCGTGAGCACCGCTCCTAACACCACGAAAAAGAAAAAGATGAGCCCCTATAAACTGCGCGGCCGGCTGGCTGACTTTGGCTATGCCCTGCCGGCGCTGCTGTTTTTTATCGTTTTCACCTACTATCCGGTGGTAGAGCTGTTTCGAATCAGCCTGACCAACTGGAATCTGATGAAGGATAATTACGCCTATGTAGGCTTCAAAAACTATATTTGGCTGTTTTCTTCTACCGGTACGGGCTTAAAACGCCTTACCTCCTCGCTTTCGGTTACGTTCCTGTACACGTTGGGCGAGGTGTTTGGCTCCTGCGTGCTGGGCTTGTTGCTGGCACTGCTGTTTAACCGCATGAGCCGTTCGTTCAAGATCATGCGCACGCTGGTGATCCTGCCCAAGTATGTGACCATTTCGGCCTCTGCCCTGGTTTTCCTGTGGCTGTATAATGAGTCCTACGGCGTGTTCAACCAGCTGTATACGGCCCTTGGCGTTACGCCTGTTAACTGGCTGGGCAATAAGGATACGGCGCTTCTATCCGTTATCGTCTTTTCGCTGTGGCGTTCGGTGGGCTATGCCATGATGATCTACCTCTCCGCCATCAAGGGCTTAAGCCAGGATTACTTTGAGGCCGCGGCGCTGGACGGCGCGAATGGCCGGCAGATTTTCCGCTATATCACCGTGCCGCTGATTGCGCCGACCACCCTGTTCCTGGGCGTTACCTCCTTCCTGGCGGCCATGAAAGTGTACCAGACCATCGAGATGCTGACCGCCGGCGGCCCTTACGAGGCGACCAACGTGATCGTATACTGGATTTATTCGCTGGCCTTTAAGAGCTATCGCCTGGATCGCGCGGCCGCGGTGGGCGTGGTATTCTTCCTGATTTTGCTGATCTGCACGCTGGTTACGATGAAGTGGTCGGATCGCAAGGTAAACTACGATGCGTAAAGGAGGGGCGGAAAATGAGTGAAACGATTGTAAAAAACCCTGGCAAAAACTATCTTGCTGCCGCCCGTCGTCGCAGGCTGCGCGCCGCGCTCCAAACCTTCTGCGCGCTGCTGCTTACGCTGATTGTGGTGTTCCCGCTCTACTGGATGCTGATTTCCTCGCTGAAATCTACCGACGAGCTGCTGTTGTCCCACCCCACGTTTTTCCCAAAGGAACTGCACTTTGAAAACTACTCGGCTGTGTTCCAGAAGTTCCCCATGGGGCGCTTTATGTTCAACAGTCTGATCGTTACGACGGCCTGCACGATCATTCAGGTGATCACGGGCGTGATGGCGGCCTACGCCTTCTCCAAGGGCCAGTTTGCCGGGCGCGATTTGCTGTTCACCCTGATCCTTGGCGCGCTGATGGTGCCCATGCAGGTAACGTTCATTCCTACCTATATTATGGTTTCTCGTCTTGGATGGATGAATACCTATATTGGCTTGGTGCTGCCCGAGGCGGTTTCGGCGTACTTCATCTTCATGCTGCGGCAGAACTTTAAAGCTGTGGATGAAAGCTATCTGGACGCCGCGCGTGTGGATGGCATGGGTCGTGCGGGTATGATCCGCAACGTCCTGGTGCCCATGTGCAAGCCCACGGTGATCACGGTTACGGTTATTGCGTTCATCAATGGCTGGAATAGCTATTTCTGGCCCAAAATGGTAACTACCGACAACGCTTATCGCACCGTTTCCATCGCGCTGAAGGAAATCCTGAATGCTTATGCTGGCAATGAGATTATGAACTTTAACCAGATCATGGCGGCGGCGCTGGTGTGCGTAATCCCGGTTGTGGTACTGTTCTTCTTCTGCCAGAAATACATCCTGACGGGCTTCTCCAAGGCCGCCATGAAATAAGGAGCGGCGTTATGGCTTGCATCAGAATGTCCCTTCGTTCGCGCGTGCTGGATGTGGATACCGTGGTCAACGTGGTGATTCCCTACGATCATTTTGATCGCGAGGGACGCCCAAAGCCCTTCACGCGCACGCTGTATTTGCTGCATGGATTGCGCCAAAATGCCGACGCCTGGCAGCGCATGAGCAGCGCTGAGCGCTTTGCCAATTACTATGGCTATGCGCTGATTATGCCCGATGCGCAGCGTTCCTTCTATACGGATATGGCCCATGGGCCGCGGTTCTTTACCTATCTTACGGAAGAGCTGCCCGAAATCATGCAGGCGATGTTTAAAATTCCTGCCGATCCTGCGCATACCTATGTTGGCGGGCTATCGATGGGCGGTTATGGCGCGCTCAAGTGCGCCTTGCAGCGGCCCGATCTTTATGCGGGAGCAATGTGCTTTTCCTCCGGGTTCTTCACCCTGAATCGTCCCAATCTGTTGATAGAAAACGGCTATTATAGCCGCGAGGAGCTGCAGGGCGTGATTGGCGCGGATTTGCAGGCAGATTCGCTGGACGACCTGGCTGCGCGCGTTCGTACCTGGCCCAAGGATCAAAAAAAGCCGCTGTTCTATCTGGCATGCGGCACGGAAGATCCCTTGCATTCCCTGAGTACGGAAATGAACGCAATTTTGCAGGAGAACCACTTTGATGTTTGCTATCAGGAATGGCCTGGGATCCATGATTGGCGTTTCTGGGATGTGGCATTGGAAAAGGGTATGATCTATATGAAGGATCGGCTGCCGGAATAATCAAAAAGGCGCTCGAAGTTTTTCCGAGCGCCTTTTGCGTTGCCTTTGGTCAGCCCTTGACCATTTCACGGTCGCGGAACAGAAGCGAAATGCACCACAGTCCCGCCGCGCCAACCAGCGTGTAGATGATACGGCTGACGACGGCGGCCTGTCCGCCGAAGATGGAAGCGACCAAATCAAACTGGAAAATGCCGATCAGCCCCCAGTTGACGGCTCCGATGATGACCAGAAGCAGCGCAATCTTATCCATAACCAAATGAAAACACCTCCTTGCTTTCGCTATGTATTATGGCAAGGAGGCGGTTGTTATATGCACTTTTTATTGCAGCGCATGCATAAAGCTACCAATGCGCTCCATTGCCTGGGGGATTACTGTATCCGCCGCGGCGTAGGACAGGCGCACAAAGCCGGGCGCGCCGAAGGGCGAGCCGGGCACGACAGCCACAAAGCTGTGCGCAAGCAAAAGCTCGGAGAAGGTCAAATCGTCCGTGATCGTCTTGCCGTCCAGCGATTTCCCGATGGCCGAGCGGATATCCAGCAGCAGATAGAACGCGCCTTGCGGCTGAATACTGGCCGTCAGGCCGGCGTTCTTTACGCAGTCCAGCATCAGGCTACGGCGGCGCTCAAAGCTTTGCTTCATCTGCTGCACGCAATCCTGTGGCCCCTGCAGCGCGGCAAGCGCCGCATACTGGGCGATGCTGTTTACATTGCCAGTGGCGTGACTCTGCAAGGCGGCCATGGCTGCGATCACCATGCGCGGGCCGCTGCCATAGCCAATGCGCCAGCCCGTCATGGCGTAGGACTTGCTGAAACCGGAGATGACGATTGTGCGGGAATACGCATCCTCGCTGATGGAGGCGGGGGAGATGTGCTCCATCCCATCATAAACCAGCGCTTCGTAAATCTCATCGCTGACGACCCAGAAATCGTGCTGCTTGGCCAGCTCCATCGCGGCGACGATCAGCTCTCGCGGCCACACCGCGCCGGTGGGGTTGTTGGGGGAGTTGAGGATCATCGCCTTTGTGCGGCTGGTGATGGCAGCGGCCATCTGCTCCGGGGTGGGCAAAAAGAAATTTGCAGGATCAGTGTTGACAAAAACCGGAACGCCGCCCGCCATGCGGATCATTTCAGTGTAGCTGACCCAATAAGGAGAGGGCAGAACCACCTCGTCGCCGGGGTTCAGGATGGCCTGCAGTGCGTGATAAAGCACCTGCTTGGCGCCTGCGCCCACGATGATCTGCCGCGCGTCATAGCGCAGTCCCTTCTGAGCCAGGATATGATCGGCAATCGCCTGGCGCAGCTGCGGGATGCCGCTTACGTCGGTATAACGGGTTTTACCGGTGTTCAGCGCCTCGATTGCGGCCTTGCGGATGTGCTCGGGCGTATCAAAATCAGGCTCGCCTGCGCCCAGGGACAAAACGGGCACGCCTTC
>OLWN01000582.1_pt1 | contig 16764 bp, 10 predicted proteins | sample 1644151 | NCBI WGS metagenome assembly OLWN01 (sample SAMEA103958121, study PRJEB25191) | human gut metagenome
GTTTTCATGCCGCCCGCCGTAGAACCCGGAGAACCGCCGATGAGCATCAAAAGGATCATCACGCCCTGCGACGCACCGGACATCGCGGACAGCGTTACTGTGTTGAAGCCCGCGGTCCTCGGTGTGATCGACTGGAACAGAGCTGCCTGAATCCGCTCTCCAAGGGGAAGGGCATCAAAGTCTACGAAGAAGAACAACAACGCCGGAAGGACGATCAGTGCGAATGTCGTGACAAGGATCACCTTGCTCTGCATCCGGTAGCGGTGAAACCGCCACTTGTTTTCGCAGACATCGTCCCATGTCAGAAATCCGATGCCGCCGATCACGATCAGCAGCATAATCGTGATATTGATTCCCGGACTGCCGGCGTAACCGGTAAGGGACGGATAGAGATTGTTTTCTGTCCCAAGAATGTCAAATCCGGCGTTGCAAAAAGCAGATATGGAATGAAACACCGCCATCCAGACGCCGCGCCATCCATAGTCCCGGCAGAACGCCGGCAGCATGGCAAGCGCCCCCAGCAGTTCAATCAGAAACGTCCCTCGCAAGATAAAGCGTGTAAGACGGACAATCCCGCCTACCTTTGGTGCTGAGATTGCATCCTTCATGGTGCTGCGCTGCATCAGAGAGATTTTTCGCCCGGACAGCATCGCAAACGACGCTGCGACAGTCACAACGCCAAGTCCTCCGATCTGGATCAGCGTCAGAATGACCGCTTGCCCAAAGGCGGACCAGTAGCTGCCTGTATCCTGCACCACAAGCCCCGTCACACACACGGCAGATGTCGCGGTAAACAGCGTTTCATTGAATGGCGTTGCACACCCGGCTGTTGTGGAGATCGGCAGCATCAGCAGCAACGCTCCGAGCAGAATGACCCCGGCAAAGCCAAGTATGATGATTTGAAAAGACGAAAGACGACGTTTTCGACGAATGTTCTCTTCCGGCATAAAGGCATCTCCTTATTTCTGTTATTGTTATATTATACGGTCGGAGACTTTAAGGTTGGATAAGGGACATTTGCAGCGCATTAAGATTGAATAAAGATTGGGAGCTTGCTTGTGCAATGCTTTTCTCCTGCCATGCGAAGTGCTATGAACATTCGGCTACAAGCAAATAAACTCGTATAACAAGCAGTAACCTCTTGCATGTGTCAGGTGACCGTATGAATACAATGCCCTGCACCGATTCCTTTTCCTATCTGTGAATCTCCTTTTCCCGCCGCTTTTGATAATCCTCCAGGTATCGATCCAGATAAACCTTGTTGACGGTGGCCAGGATCGTGCTGCGAAGAAGATCCTTTGCATCGGACTGCGTCTTGCCGATTCCAGCTCTCGCCGGGGCTATACCGAACGCTGCACCGAGCATATTCTCAAATTCATCACAGAAATAGTCATAGGCGGTCTGAAGGGGATAGTTATCCTCCTGTATGCCGAACATCAATCGAAGCCCTTCAAGCCGGACAACGGGCTTGACTACGGCAATGAACAGGAGTCGTGCGAGGTGTTCCGCTGTGTATGCCTTCTTTATCGGGGATGGGATCAGACCCTGTTTCACATAATTGCTCACCATGGAGCTCGTCAACTCCGATTCCCCCAACGGCGCAAGGTGAGCGTTGACATAGCGCACCACCTGCTCCAGATAAAGCCCGACGTTCGGGATCTGCTCATAACGCGGCAAGCGGAAACCCTCAATATTCTCTATCATGCTGCTCTTTTCCTTTTCCATGCAAATATTATACACGTCTCTCGTTAAACTTTCAACTGTTTTATATAAGCTTTTAACAGGTTTTTCGAAAGCTGTTTACAGAATAATAAGAACCTGATAAAATACCTGTGTCGATTTGCAAAATCGGGTGAAATGCTTCCTATTATTAGGAGGACGTACAATGAATCGGTTTCGTATTGTCGCAGACTCAAGCTGCGACCTTCTCACGCCGCATCTGCGTGGTGGATAAAGAGACTGTCCATTGTTTAGGAGCAAGCTTCATTTTCTGCCAATGCACTTCCTCTCAGGAAGAAGACGTACTCAGCATTGATTTGAATCTCCTGTGCGACCTCGATTGAACCGTTCGAATCATTGGTTCTTCCGATGCCCTCTTTCGAAAAACGGAGCTGCTGCAAAATCAAGTGATGTTTGCAGCAGCTCCTTTGAGCTTGTCAGTATTTGATTGTTTCGATTCCGCACCGTGCTCGCACCGTTAAAGACATTGATTCTACTGACTTCTGCAATGTTTTCTTATCCGATGCTGCCGTTTGCGGAACGCTGTTTTTTAATTTGCATCACAGCTTATCCGAGCAGTTCAATGCCGAGTGCGTGACGCAGTATCCTGACAGCATCATTCACCGTTACCTCACCGTTGAAATCGACATCGGCAAGGCGGCACTGATTCTCAGTGAGTTCAATAATGCCCATCGCTTTACGAAGCACCATAAGAGCATCAATGCCATTGATGCAGCCGTCCATATCGACATCTCCGAGCAAATGGTAGACGGTAGAAACTGTCATATCGTTCATAACGGGTTCTCCGTCGTAATCCCATCCGCAGAAGACATAACCCTGATGTTCAGGTGCAGCGGGGAATTCGCCCGAATCGATAACATCTCCCCTGCCCACAGTCAGCGTGCCGATAACCGCATTGTTGTTGAGGCTGTCAACGAAAGTCACTGTGTAAGCAGTCATGGACCAGCGTGCGTTCAGTGTGATATTGCCGTCAACAAGATAAACAGTTTCACCAGTATACCTTGTGCCGTTCTCATCAAACCAACCTATGAAGTCAAATCCTTCACGGGTGGGAACAGGCAATGTACCAACGGGTTGACCGTAAGTTACTGTGATTTCCGCAGGACTGACTTCGCCGCCGCGTGCGTCGAAGGTGATGGTATAGTCGTTAATCGTCCACGTTGCTGTATATACAACGTTTTCGGTAACAAATTCCGCAACCTCGGGTGTCCACCCCGCAAATGAATAGCCTGCACGCATGGGAGTTCCGTTAAAGTTCGGAGTATGCGAACCCTCCTGAGCAAAGTACTGCTGATCTGCAAAGATAACTTCGCCATCTACACCATCGGTGTACCTTACAGAATAACTCGGAGTTGAGTTAACAGCAAGGCCGTTGATGTCGATACCGCTGCCGAGAATGTCCACAAAATGAGTCTCTCCGGTGTCCGTCATTGAGTAGATGTTGTTTGAAGCATCCGTTATGTAGAAGAGATCGGTTGTTGCATCATAAGCCATTTCGGTTGCACCCGCATAGACATTAACGCCAACGCCCGTCATAACGACTGTCCTGTCCGTAAGATACTTGTCGGAGTACCTAATAAGCTTTGGAACAGAGGTTGCCCAATCATTGCCCATTGCGTAAACAGCACCGTCCTTCACTGCAACACCGACCATTGTGCAGTAATCGGAATCCATAATGTAACCGGACATGTAATTTGTTCCGCCCGCCTGCAGAGTTGCAGTATTGTATTGGAACATATAGAATCCGCCGACTGCATAAAGAAGTTCGTTATCCGGATCGTATGCAATATCGTTGATGCCCGTCCATGCTTCGAGACCGCCTAAGCTCACGCTTTGGCGGGTCAGTATGTCGTATCGGTAGAGTTGATAAGAAGCTCCGCTTTCAACGACATAGAACAGGAAGTTATCGCCGTATGCAAGACCCTTAATCATCGAACCGCCGCTGAATTCAGCGATGGTTATCGCCGTCTGTGCGGGCAGAGCGGGATTGAATGCGATCAAAGCATCTCTGTTTGCCGAAACAGTGTATGCAACGGAGGAAGCCCCGGGCTGTTCAACTATTTCAACCGTGCATTGTGCAGATACACCTGTTTGGTTGCTTGTGACCGTTATTACAGTGCTGCCGACTGCAGCACCGGTTACAAGACCGTTTTCGTCAACGACTGCAATACTTTCATCAGCCGACGTCCAAGTTACGCTCGTATCTGCCGCGTTTGAAGGACGTACCCTCGCTTCAAGCTGTGCAGTTCCGCCTACATAAGTGCGAGCAGAAGTCTTGTTAAGCAATATGCCGTTAACGGTGCTCTGCGGCAACTCACTCTCATCCGGAATGAAGGCCATAAGTCCTAAGAATGCTTCACCGTACTTAATGGATGAACCTTCGCGTGTGTAGAGGCTGATTCCTCCGAGATTTACCGAATACGGTTCCTCGCCAAGCTGAATCATTACAACGCCGCTTGCATACTTAAGCCCCTGTGTGCTGTATGTTGCATTGAGATACAGTCTGTTCGTACCATAGTCATACGCCATCTGAGAATTGTACTGCATGTTGCCGTAGTAGTTGTTGCCCGTGAAGACACCGGCGCCTGCAATCGTCATGAACTCCTCATACTCGCCCGTCACCTTATCCACCGTATATATAACGGTCTGTGAAGAGTCGTTTGAAGGAGATCCTGCTGCATAGAGCTGTCCCTGCGCATCACATGCAAGAGCATATACAGGTCTGTTAAAATCGAGCTGTGCAATAACGTTTACACTGCCGGTATTCAGGTCGACCGTCACAAGCGACGCAGGGCACTGAACTGCCTGATCGGTGCTGTACTCGTAGGTATGGTGAAGCGTAAGGCCGTACAATGTACCTGCTGCATAATCCATTGCAAGTGCGGTAATCTGATCATTGTAAGTATCAATGTTCGCCGTACCTATTGTCGTGTAAGCCGAGAGATCTTTTTCATCAATCCTGAGGAAAGCTCCCTTATCATTGAAGGCATAGTAGTAACCGTCATAGTAAACGCCCGAACGCAGCGAGTAGACGCTTATCATGCTCTTGTCAACAAGCATGTGCCTAAGGTCATAATCATTGCCGTGAATCCAGAAATCATAGTAGCTTGTTCCTCCCTGGTCGAGGTTGAGGAAGGCCTTAATTTCGCCGGCTGCTTCAAGAACCGTAATCTCTATGGAGTCAGTGTACAATGTGTCATCGTTTTTGTTTTTTGTCGTAACCGTAACGGTTGCCGTACCAATGCCCATAAATGTCAGTTTGCCGAATCTATCGACGACGACAACTTCTTCGTCGGAAGATACCCACGTTTTAACCTGGTTGGTAGGCCTGAGAGGTTCCGTCACAACGTTGAGTTGGAGCGTCCCTCCGGCAAGACCTACAGCCGACTCACCGTTGGTTATCGTAATGCTTTCAACGGGGATGATCTGCGTTTCAGGTTCATTGTCGGGAATGGTGAAAATAACCGTTTGCTCTACACCGGCCTTTGTTGACACATCGCCCATGTCAATAATGGTTGCGGTCGTCCTGTCGGGTTCCCATTCGTCCGGACCGAGTGTGACAAGGTAGAGGGGTGAAAGTCCCTTGTTCATACACGGGTTCCAATAGATGTTGCCGGTGTTGTAGTCATAAGTCATGCCTGCATAGAACCAGCTGTCACCCGAAGCACTGCCGAGACGAGTTGTTGACAAAGTATCGGCATCAACAGAGTAAAGAGTTGAACTCATGTCTGCAATGACGATCATTCCTTCTGCCGTGACGCACATTGCCGTTGCAATGGCGGGTCCGCCAATATCGCCGGAGAAAGTTCCGAGCGGGTCAATCGACCCCGTTTCAAGATCCACAATGCACAAACCGCCGTTTGTAAGATCAACGCCGTACATACGACCGGTGTTGTAATCAAAGCCGATGTTTCCAACTTCAATACCGATGGTGTATCCGATTTCTTCCGGTTCGCCGATCACAGTTTCAGCGGGAACCGCACCCTTTGTAACAGGACTGCGATAAAGCACCGAAGCACCGCCGAAAGTTCCGTCCGGAGCGGTACGTGCCTGCACCATTACAGTGTAAACATATCCGTTGTAATATGCACCGCCCTGCCAGAGCGCATTGGCAGTGATATTTTCTCCTGATGTCGGATCGTAATATGTTACCATGGGTTTTCCGAGTGATGTTATTGCAGTGGGTGTTTTGTCAGCATATGTGAACCATGTGAATCGGTTGCCGATGTTTGAAAAATCTTCAACAACAAATCCGTAGAGGGCATCCTCCGCTTTCACGACTTTGATCTTGCACTCCGAACTGTAATCCACCCAAGTGGGTACCGTTGTGCCGGTTTCATTATCCCAATGATAGGGATCCCATACCTGACCCGTGGCGGTGATAACTGCGTCTCCTTCCGAAACTGCCGTTACAAAGCCATTGGCATCAACAACGGCAATGTTCTCATTTGATGTTGACCACATGACGCCGTTTGCTTGTGCATTCCACGGCTGCCACGCGACTTTAATCTGACGAGTCTGATTTTGAACCATTGTTGTGGAATACGGCTCAAGTGAGAACCCGGTCGCATTGATTCCCATTTGGAAGAGATCGGATTCAATGCTGTTTGGGATGAACAAACATGTTTGACCGCCGGGGCCATAGGTTCCGACTTCGGTGCATGCAGCAGTTTCGAGGTTGACGGTATACGTTACGTTAATATTTACATATACGGCACCCTGAGGAACCTGACTGTGTGCAAACCAGTACATTGTATCCGTGTTGTGGTCGTAGCCCATTGACTGAATAACGTTTGCTCCGCCAAAACCCGGATAATTTACAAAATCTGTTTCCCCAATGAGTACGGTTTCCGCACCGTTGCCGGCTGTATTGAGTTCCAATGCATACAGACAGCCGTTTGTACCGATACCGTAGATGCTGCCTTCGGTCGTTATTCCGAGACAGAGAATATCCGATGAACCGTTTTCGCCCGTGATCGGCCCAATCTCGTCAACAAAGACCTGGTTGTTCCACTTGGAAGTCCAAATCTTGTACAATGCATTGTAGCCATCGTCCTTTCCGTCGTTATTGTTATCTCCCTTGTATGCCCAACCGACGGCAAGAAGGAAGTCGGTTCCGGAAGCGGAATTCCACGGATCAAGCAGAGCTGTTCTTGTATCGGAGTAATCCATTGCCATATCGTAAAGAACCCATACGCCGTTTTCGCCGACTTTGCCGCTTTGAGCAACAAGAGTCTTTGTTTTCCAATAGGTTCCCGACGGAGTCACCAGCTCCAGTGACCCGGTCCCCGCATTCTGCGCGATAAGATAGCCGTTAACATATTCGGCTGAATAATACCTGTTCGCAGAATCGAATGTTTCGTTTCTCGCATCGGAGAGGTCAGTTTTATTCGCACTGAACCAACCGCCTTCAACCGCTGCCGCATCGTAAGTCTCACATCCGTAAATGCGGCTGCTGTCCAACGCAGCGGGACCTGTGTCGCCGCCGGTATGATCGCCGAGGTTAAGGAATGCATCGATAACAGTTTCGTTGCAGGCGTAATCAGCAACAACAACGGTAAATTCATTGCCGAAGCCGGTAATGTCAAACCTTCCGCTGAAAACTTCTCCCGGAGTGTTTTCAACCTCGAACTTGCCCATGATCGTGCCGTTGCTGCTTTCAAAAAGAACTGCCGCAATGTAGCGATTTTCAAGCAGCTCAAGGTTAAGATAGGTACGTCCGTTTTCTTCGTCGAAAGAAACTGCGGACTGCAGATCCGCGCCATTCAGTATTTGCGGTGCGGCGGAGTCGAGAGTCACATCAAATACGATGCTGTCGTCAACAAAATCGTCGCCGTCATCGAGGTAGGCTTCCATTTTGTATGTTACAACAGTTCCGTCGGGAAGCTCGTTGCCGTCCAAGTCTTTCCCGTCCCAAACGTCACCTTCTCCTGCAAGCAGGTAGCCGGGAATAATCTGTCCGTAAGCAGCGTTATAGTAGCTCTTTGTCTGGTATTCTCCGCTGATGTCAAAGTAAACATCGCCCGTATTCCTGTCGGTCACGGTGATCCGGAGAGTGCGCGCATTTCTTAACATACCGTAATCAATTTCAGCGAGGGGATTGCTGTAGGAAAATGCATTATATGCATCTCCTGCTCTGCCGGTTCTGATGTACGGGTTTGTGCCGAGCTGTGCGTTGTTGGTGAATATCCTGACGGGATAGAGACTGTATTCCGATTCTTTTTCGCTGTCGAAAATGTCCGCCGCGGACCAATCGCCGTAGAAACCGACAATGGGCATTACCAGCGAAACGGGTTGTTCAGCTTCCGAACCTGCAACAGGAACGGCATAGACAAAGCCTTCAACGAATATTCCGTTGGGGAATCTGTCCATGTATTCTTTGTCGGCATCAGTCAAACTGATTTCCGCATTAACTGTTACCCTGCCGTTTGCCGGAACGTTAACGGTATTTCCTCCTTCAAACGTTACACGGGTCGTAAGACCGTAAGGTGCAGCGGCAATAAACCTATCTCCGTAAATGCTTTCAGTCAGAAGAGAACTGTCAAGCGTATAGGTCAAAGCTTCGTCCGTGAGGTTGTTGATTTCGAAACTGAAATTGAAAATGCCGTCTTTACTGTCATTATCTCCTATTTCAGCCTTCGGTCTTCCCTCTGAAGCAGAAGTGCCGGTAAGGTATGCCTTTGTTGTGGTTGCCTTAACCAAATCGGCAAGGCCGCTGCCCTGTGCACGAGGTGAATACTCAAGTGTGTCGGTTGCAAACAGGGGATTTGCGGTGCTCATAAGCAGAGCCGCAGCAACTCGCCTTTGTTCAGCCCCGGAAAGTTCAGGATAGTTTTCATCCAAATACTGGATAAGAACAGCCATTGCACCTGCAATCTGCGGTGATGCCATCGACGTTCCGCTCATGTTTCCGTAAAAAGAACCCGATATTGCAGGATCGACCGTCGAATAAATACTTCCGCCGACGCCTGAAATTTCAGGCTTAAGCTTTAAATCCGGGGTTACTCCCCAAGAAGAGAAGCTGCTTATCGTTCTGTCGATATGGAAAAGCTGTGTGTCCGCATTGCAAACTCTGAACACAGCATTGCCTGATTCTGCTTGGGTAAGCAAAGCCTGACCTGCCGCTTTCGTTACGCTGACAGTAGGGATATTGCCCGCACCGTCATTTATCTGCATGTTTACAATGCCCATGGTGTTGTTGTAAACGACACATGCAATTGCACCGTTAGCCTGAGCTATGCTCTGCTTTTCAGGGAAAGAATTGCCTCCTCGTGAAACAACGGCGACCTTACCGTTTACGTCAATGCCTGCATAATCTGCCTCAGTGCCGTAACCGGGAACCATAACATATTCAAGTTCACGGTTTCTGAAATTTGCAATGAAGCTTGTTGCAGAGGTTGCTGCTGTATCCTGATAGCCGAAATCCGCCCCGCCGACAGTGATGTACAGCTGTTCGTAACCGTCGTTATCAACGGAAGCAACGGAGATGGCAGCACTGTACGTTGACGGAGTACCGACGAGACCGGTATCGGGGTTCGGAAGAAGAGACATGTTCATGCCCCACCTGTTGCCGTATGCATTGTTTGTATCGTTGCCGGCAGCGATAATAATCTGAATGTCGGATTCGAGGAATTTGTTCATCGTTTCCATCATGGTGGGAACATCGGTAAAGCCTGCTGCAGCACCGAGTGAAAGGTTTACGGTATCGACTTCAAGCCTTACGCAGTCTTCCATCGCGGCAAGTATTGTTGCCCAACCTGCACCGCCGCCGGACTGGAAAACCTGCATAACGACAAGCTGTGCGTCCGGAGCAACACCGACAGCCTTACTTCCTTCAATCTTATTTGCCGCAGCAATACCTGCAACATGCGTTCCGTGATCCGAACCTGCATATGTGTTCGATACGTCAAAATCAGCTGTGGCATAATTGAAGATGAACGGAAGCTTCGTGTTGTAATACGAGCGATTAAGCTTCGGGGTGCTTTTGCCCGCATTAAGCGTATACCAAATATCATCGACGCTCTGTCTTGTGATAGGGTCATCAAGCTTGTCATCGGGCAATGCGGCGAAATTCGGGTGTGTAACAAGGATTCCTGTGTCAAGAATCGCTATTCTCATGCCCTTTCCGCCGTAGCCGGAATTGTTGAGTATGTCCGAACCGATCATCGTTGAAGAGTTGTTTGTAAGCGGTGCAAGATCATAATCCGTTTCCGGCAAAGCAAAAGTCGGTGCAACATAAACGCTTTCAACACCGTTGAGTGCCTCAAGCTTTTTCCTGTTGCCGTATGCGGTCGTGACGGAAAAGCCTGTCATTGCAACCGTATAATCAAAACCAAACTCGTGCTTTGATTTGCCGAGAGCCTCGGCTGCCTGCTTTTTCGCAGAATCAATCGCCTTGATTTGTTTCGACTCCTGAGACTTGACTGCCTCTGTTCTTTCGGAAATTTCCCTTACAGAGTAGTTTCCGAGCAATGAGGCGGACTTCAAAACAACTATGAATGTCACCTCGTCGCCAGATCTCAACGATGCGGCGGCATCGTTTTCGGAGAAGGGGGTGCTTGAAAGCTCAAACCTGTCGGTGTTCAGCTTTCCATGATGTGTGTTCGCAGTCGAACCCTTGCCTTCACGTCCGGTCGCAAAGCCGCTTTTACCTTCGCGTGCCGTGAGGGAAAGAGGCCCGTCGGCTGTGCCTGCTATGCTGCTGCTTGTTTTCGCGATCAAATTCATCGGAAAACAGCTGACGAGCATAACGAGAGTCAGCAATAGTGCCAAAATTCTTTTCTTCATTAGTGTACCTCCTTGTGATTAATACCGATGTTCTTTCGGGCAATCCAACCGAAAGAATCCGTCATCAAGCATATATTAACATAGTATACCTTTTGTGTCAACAGTTTCGATGTGGGTATACTGATTATTCCCGGCGCCGATGATTGGTTGCACACGGCCTGCAAAAACATTTACAGCCGTTATAGGCAGCAGAGGGAGAAATACGCAGCTTTACGGCAGGAGCAGAGCGTGAGTTGTCAGAGCAACATTCTGTCAGCATGACATAATTCGCTGTCCGCACCTTCCGTCCCCAAGGTGAGACGGATGAAACGGCACGGCGAAATATCGGAAGACGATTCCGAACCGGCAGGACTTATGAACTCTGCACAACGGCATCCTGCCCGCAGTGCAGACGCATAAAGCCGACGCTCGAGGCGTCGCGAATACCGTTCAGAACAATGGACGTGTCTGAGCATGCGGATTCAACAACAAGGAAGATCCGATCACCACGGCTGCAGAGAACAAGCCGGTCGTGACGACGCTGCGGGATACAAAATGATGACTTTCCTCCGGAGAATTTTTTTCAGCGAAACAACTGTCCCTTGTGACAGTGACAAGAGTCGGAATATGCATTATAATGGTATCATAAGATGCTCGGTACATCTTTCAATCGTTAAGCGATCGGAAGTTGCTATTGCAAATTAGGAGTAAAAAATAAAAATAATACATGCAAACTTGCAAGACCGCTCGTCGTCACCGTAGTGGCTGCGGTCATCGCAGGCACTCTCGGCATCATGACATCGGCAGCGGGCTGTACGATTGCCCGGTATGTCGGCGTCAAGTACTCTCTTCCGAGTGTTACGGCAGAGAACGACTACGGTTCGCTGGGCAACCCCTATAGCTTCAGCGACCCCCCGATGGTGCTGTTCAACGGAGAAACCATCACGGAACACTCCGACATATACCCCGGCAGTACCGTGGAGAATATAAAAACCGGCAGCAGCCTGACGGTATGCCGGAAAACAGCGGACGGCGGCAGGATGTCCGCGAAATATGGCAGAACGAGCGAGAAAGCCATCTGCGCGCTTCTCAAGTCCCTTTGCCCGATTCTGCCGAGAAGGAGTCACAATGAGTGAAAAACCGAACCCCCCGAAGAAAGATATTTATTCTTATCTGGCGTTGCTGCTCTGCTTCACCTTGTTTGCGGCAGGCGTCTGCGGCATCGTCTCGAGCAGAACCGCAAGCCATGAGTACAAGAACTCCGACGACGTGCGGGAGGTCAGCGCAGTCGTTCAGGATTACGAGCCAATCGCGATAAAGGACTCCGACGGCAACACAACCGATTGGAAGTACGAAGCCAAGCTGTCATTTGATGTCGAAGGAAAGACCTACACCGGAAAGGATATTTTCTACAGAGATATAAGCTCCGGGGACAAGGTCACGGTCGAGGTCTATCGAACCGGAAAGGGCGAGTATAAGCTCACTCCGGAAGGCAATCCTGCGGATTTCCTTCTGTACTGTATGGCTGTTGTTGTCGGCGGTTTTCTGACTGTGGCGATGACACACAGCGTTGTGGCACCGGGCAAAAAAGAAGAAGCCGGGGAAAAAAGCGGTAATAACAAGAACAAGAGGTAGTTATGAGTCTGTCAGATGCATTCTGGATAGCGGCAGCCTTTGCCGTGATCTGTGCGTATTATATCGGCGAAAAGATCATTGATATCGATTTCTCGTGCTTTCTTGCGAAAAACAGGAAAAAGGCGAAGTATGAAAGACTTCTCGCAAAGCGTGAAACACCGCTTGCAAATATGGGACTGCGCCGCAATATCCGAAACGCATATGAAAATGTTTTGTGCCCCCTCGCCAAAGCGGATAAAAGCCTGCTGCCGATCAGAATGGATAAAACCTTCCGCAGAAGCATCGAGCTCCAGATCGACAGTCTCGCAAGGCACAGCCTTTACCGTGACATCCGCGTGGCTGACCTCAGTCCGGGACAGAAAATCGGGTTCCGTACATGGGAGGACGACGGCAGGGAATGGCGTGAAGCCGAGCTTGACTGCTGCGCACTTGAGCGCCTGATCTCCGCGAAGAACTCTGAGGTCGAGCACGAGATCTACCGAAAGCACGCCTGTCTGCGAGTCCTTCAGTCGCGGCATGTTCAGACGGTTGACTGCGGTAACGGCAAAAAAACCTTCTATGCCGGAAAAGCCAAGGTGATCTGCCCGTCATGCGGTGCCGAGGTCACGCTCAGCAGTCAGCAGGTAGTCTGTGAATACTGCGGCGCAAGGATTCAAACGGATTTTTACGACTGGCAGACCGAGGTTTTTGAGATCTACGAGCATATCGGGAACAATCTCAGAAAGTTTCTGCTGCTGCTCGGGTGCATGACGGTACTGTTTCTTTCAGAATTTCTCTGCCTCTACCTGATAAAGGATACCGAGATATCCCTGGCGGCAGGTGTGGGCACGGCGATTCTGGTGCTTGCGGCACTGACGGCTCTGGCGTTTGCCCGGAAGCTGAGGCACGATAAGCTGGCGAAGCGGATTGAGCTTTATTCGGAAAACTACCTCCGATCCTGCATAACCGAGGCTCTTTACAAGGACGCCGGCAGCGATGAGCTGCTTGACTACAGCGTAGGTACGATCATTCTGAAAAAAGTCGTCAACACGGAGGACACAACCACGATAACCGCCGATGTCTGCGTAAGCGAAACGTATCTCCCTGAAAACAAAAAACCGTACACGAAGAAAACCGGAAGAACACTCACTCTGCAAAGAGCAAGACACCCCGATAAAAGAAAGACGGACGGAAAGCTTTTCATCGAAAAGGACTGCCCGTCCTGCGGAGCCAATTTCATTCCTGACGAAAAACACTGCTGTTCGTTCTGCGGATACAGTCTCGATGCGGATAACGCCAAATGGGTCGTGCTGACGGCCGACAAAAAACAAGGAGGATCCTTATAATGGGATTATTTGACAAAAAATACTGTGACGTCTGCGGTGCCAAGATCGGTTTTCTCGGGAATCGCAAGCTCGAGGACGGCAGCCTCTGCAAGGACTGCGCAGGAAAGCTCTCCCCGTTTTTCAGCGATCGCAGGAATTCAACAGTCGCTGAGATAAAGGAGCAGCTCGCCTACCGCGAAGATAACAAGCAGCGGCTCGATGATTTCTTGCCGACTGTCACCTTTGACGGAAGCAAGAAAGTTTATATTGACCCGATAAGGGAGCGTTTCATCGTCACGAGGCTTTCAAACTGGCGCAGCGGCAACCCGGATCTTATCAGCTTCTCACAGGTAAGGAATGTTGAAACGGACATCAAGGAGAACAAGGAAGAGATCTTCTGTAAGGATTCCGAGGGCAACGAGAAGAGCTGCCATCCGCGCCGTTACAAGTGCGATTATGAATTCAACATTACAATCCATGTTGATTCCCCGTGGTTTGACGAGATTGAACTTGAACTGAGTGACGGAAACCGTCCTGAAAGCCGCTTCACCGACCTCTACCGCGAATACGAGCAGAAAATGCGCGAGCTTGCGGATATACTGATGCGCCGCAGCAATCGTTATCGTGTCTTTGACGGCGACGGAACGATGAACCGGATCCGCGCTGAATATGACCGTCCCGTCTCCGCACCCGCTCCCCAACCGGGCGGCGGGGAATGGGTTTGTCCCTCCTGCGGTTCAAAGACCATCGGGGCTAAATTCTGTGACAACTGCGGTGCTTTGAAGACCGTGCCTGTTGAGGCTGATGCGGCTCGGACTTCTGTCAATGAGACATGGGTCTGCCCTTCCTGCGGTTCTGAGGGTCAGTCGAAAAAATTCTGCGAGAACTGCGGATGCGCGAGGCCGGCTCCTAAAACGGTGCGCTGCGTGTCCTGCGGCTACACCCCGGAGAATCAGGCAAAGCCGCCGAAGTTCTGCCCCGAGTGCGGCAAACCGCTGTCCTGACGCCATGAAATGCCGAAGATTATTGAGGGCGGTGATAATAATGTCTGCTGTTTTTACGGTATCCGCGCTGTTCGGCTGTGGAGGGAGCAGGAAATACACGGTCGATGATATCATTGCTTTCCACACCTCCTGCTACGGCATGGAAAGCAATCCGGTGTATGCTTTCGCGCTGCGAAAGCAGGATGAAAACTGGCTCTTCTCCGCAAGCTGCAGGGTCAAGAGCCGGGAGGACTGTTACACATCCTTCAGTTCCTTCCCGATACCGACCGAAGAAGCGGAGGAATTCCTTGAGATCCTCCGCGAGGAAGACGAGCTCGGGCGATTGCGGAAATACCGCAATCCAATACGCATCTTTAATGCGGCCGACGCGCCGATGCGCAGCTCCGGAATGACCTTCACCGACGGGAGCAGCATCGATAAAGAGACCGAGCTTTGCGACAGGGCTGTTGACTGCCTGCGCGACCTTGCCGACAGATATTATGAAGCTGCCGAAAAAGCCGAGTCGCCGGAGGATGTCGATGGTATTACCGATCGGAGTGTGTATTTCACGGATTTCAGCCTTGCCGGCGGGAGAAGGATCAACTCATCCCTCCCCGTGCCGGATGAGCTCAACTGTTGCCTTTATGGGCTTGCGGGGGCACAATTCCTGACTGAGGTCAATATCAGCCGTGGCTGCATGGATCATTCCTCATCATACTCGTTCAGTCTCGAAAAAACGGAAGACAACTGGTTTCTGTCCTTCGACTGTGCGGTAGATTGCGTAGGATATCATACTAATGCGGAAAAGATTCCTGTCGATACCGAAGAAGCAGAGGAAATACTCCGAACAGTCAGGGAAAGACGTCTTGTAAGCGAGGTTCTGTCATATGAAGCACCATCGGAAAGCGACGTATATGTTCTTGACGAAACCACATACAACACGTCGTTTGCTTTTTCGGACGGCAGCTCAGTACACGCCCCGATAAGCGCGGGCAGAGAGTTGACCGACGCATTCTATTCTCTTGCGGGCAGAAAAATCAAAAAATAAGTCGGTTCTTTCGGGAAATGAAAAGGAGAACTGTAATGGCTGACAAGTGTACGATTTGCTGGGCGGAAATTAATATGTTCCAAACCCGGAAGCTTCAAGACGGAAACCGCATCTGCCCTTCACCTGCTTCTCCGGCTCGACGCCTGACAACAACTATACGCCGAGCCAGCCATATACGCTCGTCATCGGGTCGAACCACGTTTCAAACGAGGAGCCCGGCTGCATGAAGCTCTTCATCCCCTGCGGCGGAGCGTATTCCCCGCACCCGATAAAGCTGCGTCAGCGTGGTTCCGACGGCAAGTGGTTCCTGTGGGAGCCAGTACCTGCTGACCGGCGTCCGCACACCGAAATCCGAGACCCCCGGGCATAACCCGCCTTCGGGATCAACGATAAAACGACCAACAGAGAGGAGAAATTACAATGAACATTATCGGAAAATGGAAAGTCAAGGAGCTGCTCTTCCCCACCCGCAACGGCATGGCGTCCTACACGCCGGAAAATCTGCCGGTGGGAGATCACGCTGACGAAATCATCATGATGCTCATGAGCATAACCCAATTTACCGAGGACGGCCTCATGAAAACGCTGATGCGCGTACCCGAGGACAAAATCGAGCTCGCGAAGTCGCAGGGCGCCGTGATCGACGAGGACGGTTTCGCCGCAATCGAGCAGACCACCTGGAAAGAGAAGGACGGTAAGTTTTACTACGATACCAAAGTCAAAGGCGAGGTCCTCGGAGAGACGGTCGACCCGTTCGCCGAAATACCTGTGGATGAGAACGGCTGTCTGACCATCGCGTATGGTACGATGATCCTCGAGCGCGTCGGAGACCGATGCGCCCCGGAGGAGTGATCCTCATGTCCGTACTGATAACTCCCGAGGACTGCGGAAAACTTCGGGAAAGCCGTACGCAGCCTGTGCGTCCGTATGACGGTGACGACATGATCAATGTACCGATAGATCAAAGCGTACTGTACGGCGTATGGAAGAACGACGACATCAAAGCCGTGATCGAGGTTTCAGGTGATAAACCGCATATGATCGTCACCGAAAACGGAAAACTCATTTTTGAGGGAGACGTAAGACTGCAGAAGTTCGGAGATCTCCGCTTCACCGACGGGAAAGACGGCGATGGAAATGAATCCCACGCGCCATACGCAGCTCTTACGTTCAGTCGCAACGAGAATGTCTACAAGTACCGCCCTCTCTTTGAAGGCACGGTGATCACATTCACAAAGCAAGCGGAATAAAAACCAAGGAGGTGCTGCTGCAAAATCAAGTCATATTT
>OLWN01000583.1_pt1 | contig 16763 bp, 5 predicted proteins | sample 1644151 | NCBI WGS metagenome assembly OLWN01 (sample SAMEA103958121, study PRJEB25191) | human gut metagenome
GAAAATCCGAATGAGAAGGAGTATCCGGATAAAACTGTGTTTCCAAACAGACGGCTGTATCCGGTCGTTCATAATATCCCGCTGTATACAAAAGAACAGCAGGCAAATCTGTCATCACTGTCATATTTCGTCCTGTAACAGGTTCGTATAAAGAGGCAGCCTCTAACATCTCCACAGATATTTCATCTTTCAATATATAGCAATGATTATATCCTTTATTCCAAAGTAATTGCTCATGGTCAGCATACAGGTCTGTACCTATTGGTTTTAGGGAAGTAAAGTCAAATGGCGTATTTTTAACATTCATTCTTTTTCCCGTAGGAATAAATGCCGGGGTAGTATCCAATATCCGGTCGGCCGGAATATGCAACCGATGCTCCGTTATCTTTTTTCCCTTACCACACAAATTGAAATATGCATGATTTGTCATATTGATGTAAGTAGCACAGTCAGTTTCCGCATAATGCCGTACAGAAAGTTCATTGTCCTCATTGAAACGATAGTCTGTTATCACGCGGATATTTCCCGGAAAACCTCCTTCTCCGTCTGGCGAATACAGACTAAAACGGATGCCATCCGGTAATTCTTCCCATTGCCACACCTTGTTATGAAAGCCGGAAAAACCTCCATGATTGGTATTATTCCCATCATTAACTTCCAAATGGAAGGTTTTCCTATCTATTGTAAAAGAAGCATCAGCAATACGATTGGCAAATCTGCCAACAGTTGCTCCCATATAATAAGAATCTTTCAAATAATCGGACAAGGTATCATAACCGATCAAAATATTGGCTAATGCTCCCTGAACATCGGGTACTGAAGCTGTAATCCAACGTGCCCCCCAATTAGTGAATTCCATATAAGCTCCCGAGGAGTTCATTACGGTAAATCGTAATACAGGTTTTCCGTCAGAGGTATAAGTTTCTATTTTATGTATTATTTTCATATTATTCCAAATTTCAGAAAAAGAAAAAGCATCAGGTAGGAAGCAGATGTTTCCTCCTGATGCTTCTAATTTATATGGATAGAAACAATTTATTTGCTATATCCCGGATTCTGGTCTTCAGGGCCGAATGCATCATTTGTTTTAATTTCAGTATCAGGAATAGGATAGCGCTTATGGAAATCTTGAATTGTTCCTGATTCTTTTGCCCAACGGTTACGTTCTTTTATCAATTCTACAAATTTATTAGTACGAAGCAAATCAATACGTCTCCAACCTTCGAAACAAAGTTCACGCAAACGTTCATCCATTACTTTATCACGGAATTCATCTTTGCTCATTCCCGAATTCCATTTCTTATCTTCTGGCAAGTTTCCTCCCCATGCACGAGTACGAATTTGATTATTTACGATCTGTACAGCTTCCGAAGTCTGTCCTAATTCATTCAGACATTCAGCATGCAATAATAATATATCAGCATAACGAATCATTGAAAAGTTCTTACCAGAATTCCACATGTTATTAATGCCAAGCCCTGAAAGAATATCTGTACGATAGTCTTCATATTTCTTTATATGTGGTTCCAATTCATCTGTAGTTCCCGTCCATTGAGTCTTTGACAAATCAGGAGTTACATATTCAAATGTTCCATCTTCTGAATATTTATTAGTATAATACGTAAAATCATAACGCAATGCTTCTTCTTTACGCAAATCTCCATCTTCCCAAATGCCACCTTCTTCTACTGTCTTATAAGCAAAAGGAGTCGGAACTAGAAAATCGTAACCAGAGAAAGAGCATCCCTGACCAAACCAAGAGTCACATGCACGAGAACCACAATCAAACTCCCAATAATTACAATCAGGATATACATTATTAAATTGCAACTCAAACAATGACTCTTTTGTATTAGGATTATCATAACGATACAAGTCAGCATAATTATTCAGCAATTCATATCGCCCCATATTAATAATAGTCTTAAAACATTCATCAGCCTTGGCAAAATCCCGTAATCCTGTCTCTTCCGGAGCTGCCATATAAGCCTTTCCTAACATGGCCCATGCAGCCCCAACAGTAGCACGCTGCGGTTCACTATTATAAGACTCAGGCAAATTATTGGTAGCAGTAATAAAATCATTAATAATATATTCCCATACAGTCTTTAAAGGTTGACGTCCCAAGCCCAATTCATCAGTACGGTTCATATCTATCACAGGGATTTCACCCCAATACATACTTAATTCAAACATTAATAAACCACGAATAAAGCATGCCTCTCCCATCAACTGTTTAGCACGTTCCGGTTCTTCAGTGGTCATACCCAATGCATATATAGCTTTAGCAGCTGAAACGACAGCCGGCCAACGGTTGTTCCAAATAGAACTAACCTGAGTAGATGTAGGATTCAACTGTCCATTATATTTATCCATACCAGCTTGATCTCCTGAAGAAATCAACTGATAATTACCCTGCTGTGTTTCATCTGTCCCCAAATAAGGCATCAATCCATTACGCCCTTCTTTACAGCCCCTATAACTCTTATACAATCCAAGAACTAAAGGTTCTACATTATCTATTTTTTCAAATACTTGTTCTTCAGTCAAAGATCCCGTAGGTTCTACCTGCAAAAAATCCGAGCAAGAGGAGGTTTTCAGTGCAAAGGTCAAAGCCAAAGCATATATCGCACTATATCTATATATCTTTTTCATTGTTGTGTTTTCTTTTAAAATTAGACTATTTATTCTATCCTTCCATTAAAAAGCCAAATTAAGACCAAAAGTATACATACGTGTAGGAGGATACCAATCACCAGTTTCCGGATCATAACCATTATAATTAGTTAAGCAAAAAAGATTAGAACCAGTGGCATAAACACGCAGGTTAGCCAGTTTCAGAGCATTTATCACTTTAGTTGGGAAAGTATAGGCCAATGTCAGAGCAGACAAACGCAAGAAAGAAGCTTTCTGTACACTAAAATCCATAGAACTTGCACCATAATGATTATAATCAAAGCCAGCCAACACACGTGGAAATTCAGCATCTGTATTTTCAGGAGTCCAACGATCCAACAAATCCGTTGATGCGACTCCAGATCCAGTACTTCCAATCAAAGTTTCATACCAAGGACTCAATTTTTTAGCCCCATAAGAATAACTGAATACTGCATTTAAAGACAATCCCTTCCAAGAAAAATCTGTAGAAAAACCGCCATAAAACTTAGGATCAGTGGAACCAATTACAACACGGTCATTTTGATCTATCTGTCCATTATTATCATAATCCAACGGATACAAATCACCAGGATTCACATTATATCCATTCCAATTTATTTTATTCAAACGATCCATATCAATTTCTTGGGCAATTCCACCTGTTTTCCAAATATAAATTGTGTTACGAGACTCACCAAGGAATAAATTACCTTCTTTTTGAATATTACGATCACTATCTACATTATATACAACATCATTATCACCATATAATCGAGTTACCTTATTTTTATCCATAGACAATGTAGCTGCAAAATTCCATTCAAAATCTTTAGCTCTTACCAAATTGGCATTCAAAGCAAATTCCAAACCTTTGTTTTCAATCGCACCTATATTTTCAATAGTACTACTGAAACCAGTAGTCGTAGGTAACGAATGACTCATTAACAAATCCTTATTTTTTATCAAGAAAGCATCAACAGACAAACGTACTCTATTCTGTAAGAAAGCCATATCTACTCCTAAATTCCATTGTTTTTGTTTCTCCCAACTAATATCTGGAGTACCACGTCGCCCATTGGAAACAAAAGAATTCGTATAACCTGTATCGGAAGTACCCGTATAGCTGACATTATATAAAGATAAATAGGCAAAATCATCAATATTCTGATTACCAACGATACCAAAACCAGCACGTAACTTTAACTGATCAAAAATCGTCTGATTTTTCATGAACTTTTCTTCTGTAATATTCCAAGCTGCAGACACAGACGGAAAAATACCCCACTGATTTCCTTTAGCAAATTTAGAAGAACCGTCGTAACGCGCAGTCGCCGTTAATAAATATTTACCCGCATAGTTATAGTTAACACGAGCGATATAAGATAATAATGTTTGCTCGGACCAAGCTGTACTTAAGCCGCGCTGATCTTTTTTATAACCAGATCCCAAACTATGATATCCAAATAAATTAGTGCCAAACCCTGTTGCCGTAGCATTAATATAATTATACATAGTCCGTGTAGCACTGGTACCAACCATCGCATTCAACTTATGTTTACCGAAAGAGGCTTCATAAGACAATGAATTATCCCATTGCCATACAGTACGTGTATCTCTATCATCTTTGGCTTCCCCTTGTGTTCCATAACGTTCCGACTCATAAATATCATTCGGGGTATATTTATTCTGCTGCTTCTGAGCATAATCAATAGAGAAAGTAGAACGCAAGTTCAATCCTTCAATAGGATTGATATTAATATAATTAGAACTCAACAAACGATTATACACCAAATCATTATCGACTTTCAAAGAACGTAATGGATTAAAATTATTTTGGTCAAAAATACCTTGCCAATTTAAAGTTTCAATCTCATCAGAAATTTCCAACATCGGATTAGCACAACGTGCACGATTCATTACTCCATCATCAACCAACGTGTTCTCGGTACGTGTAAAAGTTGTATTAGTACCTACTTTCAGCCAGGATTTAATCTGTTGATCCGCATTAATACGTCCTGTGTATTTTTCTTGTTCAGACTTCTCAATTACACCTTTATTGTCTGTATAACCAAAACTAATATAATAAGAACCTTTATCATTGCCATTCGAAAGACTTACTACATGATTGTGTTGTACTCCAGTACGGCTCACAGCATCCAGCCAATCATAATTTTTATTATTGTTGTAGGCATCGAATTCATAATCAGCAAAAACAGTATTCGATCCCATTATCACATCATTGATATAAGCATTGACATCTCCATCAGGATTTGTTTGCATATAACCATTCGTATAGGCCTCCTTTCTAAGTTCAAATAATTGACGAGTATTCATAGTTTTTGGAGTATTAGCATAGGTCTGAAAGCCAATCCAGCCATCATAAGAAACTTTACCTTCGCCTTTTTTACCCTTCTTTGTTGTAATAACAACAACACCATTGGAACCACGTGAACCATACAGAGCTGTAGCTGATGCATCTTTCAAGACCTCAATAGAAGCCACATCATTCAAATTGACTGCATTAAATCCAGAGAATGAATTATCCATAACCATACCATCTACGACATAAATAGGGTCTGTAGATCCATTAATTGTATTAATACCACGAATTTTAATAGATGCATCATCCGTAGGACGCGTAGGTTGAGAAATGAACACACCTGCGACACGACCTTGAAGAGCTTGATTTACATTTGTTACTGGTTTTTCTTCCAATACTTTAGAACTAACACTGGCAACAGCTCCCGTCAAATCACTCTTCTTCATCGCAGTGCCTACAACAACCACTTCATCTAATGTTTCAGTATCCTCCGACATCACAACTTTGACTGGTTGGTTACCCATTATTTTAACATCTTGTGCAACATATCCTATATAAGAAATATGCAATGTTTCCCCTTTCTGAACTGATAATGTAAATTTACCATCAAAATTGGTAATAGTCCCATTGGCTGTACCTTTTACCACTACACTTGCACCAATGATAGGTTCGGATGTAACATCCACCACCTGTCCTGTAACCGTTATGTTCTGTGCTAGCATATTGCAGCAACAAAACATGATAAGGATTAAATTAATAAGCCTAATTCTTTTCATAATTTGTAAATTTAAGTACGATTTAAAGTTTATATTGGTTTATTCTTCCACTTTGAAAATTACAACATCACATGCAGGAACCGTTACTTCCAGATTGGTTTTAGCAGTACTTTCAATGCCACTCCATAATTCTTTCAGCCTATATTCCTTTGACGAATCCAACCCCAGACGCTCTAAAGCTGTAGTCATCTTCAACTCTTGATCCATATAGTTGAACACAGCATAATAAGCCTTACCATCCTTATCCATGCGTACAAACAGATTTTCTGACTTTTCACCATTCCCATCTACAGGATGGAAAGATTCCCCATTGGCTATAGCATTGATCTCAGCATTAGTCAGATATTTCATCGCCTTCTCCTTCACTTCTTTAGAACCGCCTTTGCTGAAATCATCTCCAGCAATGAAAATTCCTGTAATGACCCCCGAAGTAACACGCGCTCTGTTCTCACCATCTGTAGCATCACGCAATACAATATGGTCAGGATCATTAAACTGATAAACCTTATCCTGCCACCAACCGTATGAAAGTGCATTCAAGGTATATTCAGTATCCTTCATCTTATTCCACGCATCACAAGCAATTCTTCTAGACTGAGCATAATGAGCAGGAAAAACAGGAGAAATAGAAAGATTGATATACATATCGCCAAAATATTTGTCAAGCAATTGCATTCCATAGTTATATCCCTGAATACCTGTTTGTATTTCCGGATTATACCATTTGTCGGCTTCCATTGCTCCATGTGTCATAAAGTCCATTTTCACATATTCAAAGCCAGCCCGATGGAATAGCTCCGATGTGTGTTTCATCATAGCTTCAATAGCCGGATGAGTAGGATCAACAGCATAAGCTCCGTCTAATTCCTGCGGTTTCCCATTTGCATAGAGATATACATCTTTATATTTATATCCCGGCATTTCTTTTATTTCACGTTCAGGATTTTTAGCCCAATCAGTAAACGGAGTCCAATAAACGCCGGCTATCTGACCGTTTGCCTTACATCTATCCACAAAAGCTTTCAACTCCTCTTCTGAAAAACTGTTCCAACCAGAATCCAAACCTGTATAAACCAAATTATCCGAATTCACAAAATGACGGGACTGCAAATTCTCTTTGTAAAAATCAGAAACTTCCAATGCTTTCGGATAGGTCAGATTAAATTGCAATGCTCCCCAGCTGTTCCAGCCAAAAGGAACAGCTTTACCCCAAGCTTTGGGCGGAGCAATCACAGCATTAGCCTGAGCGTATTCTTCCATGCCTTCACGCCAGTCTTCAAAAAATCCTACTAAAATCTTAGGCGACTTGATTGTCGTACCTTTCAATGCACCGTGAGGTTTCGAGTCACGTGTTGTCTTATCGGCAATACCGCCATAACATACCAACGAACCTACATTATATATATTACCTTTACCTATTGTTATACCTGTTTTCCAAGAATCATGTTCTACAGAACCTACCACCACAGCTTCACGGTCATCATTATTAAATATGGCAGTGACTTCATAACTAGTCAGTTCTGTAAATGTGAGCGGATGAGATTGATATCTGATCCAACAGTCATTATCGAAAGGAATGAAAAGCGCACGATTATTTTCTCCCTGGTTCAATACTTCAGGCATTCGGTCCACATTGACCGGTGCCATATAATTCGAAGCTATTTCAGTCGTACTCTCCAAAGTGAAATCTGTCAGCACATAATCCTTTGCCGGATATACATAAAAAGATTGAACCAGTGCAGGCAGATTATTCCCGGTATAAGTCACCTCATAATGATACCCTTCTCCAAAATAATCATTGATTTTTTTTGTAGAAACATGATGCTTTGCATAATCACGAGTCGAAACAACACTGTCTGCCAACTTATAAGCTGCATATACATTATCATAAATAAGCTTAGAGCCTTTGCTGATATCAATACCATTAGCGTGAGCATCGTACTCCAAAGACCATTCACCGACATTTAGATTTGCATTTTCAGTACACCCGGACAAAATAAGACCGGAAGCACTCAATGCAGAAACACAGAGAAACAATGATTTTAAAGTTAACCAATTATTCTTCATAATATTATTAGTTTGTCAAAGAGATAAATCTACTTAAGGTTTGCTTTACTGTCCGGAATTCTTTTCCTTTCAAGCATGGTCAAAAGTAGGCATATCTTGACAACCTGTTAATATACAAACGCTGCAATAAATAGGATTTTTGCAGCAATGACTCATCTGCGTCCGAAGAATCCGCAAATGTGTCATTTTTTGCTGCATTTCTTTCAATCAGAGATTCTCCGTCAAATCTATTTTAGCTTTTTCCTTGGATGTTTGATACTGTTTCTCAAACTCTTTCGGAGTCATTCCGAATTGTTTCAGGAATAATTTACTGAAATAAGATGAAGAGTTTATTCCTACCATATAACAGATATCCCCAATACGGTATTTACCTTCCTGAATCAATTCGGCCGCTTTTTTCAAACGGATCAACCGAATGAAATCTATGGGTGAAAGATTAAACAGAATCTTTATTTTCCTCAATAAGCTGGAACGGCTCATACATAAGATATCAGCCATACGTTCCACATTGAAATTTTCATCTGAAATATTCTCTTGAATTACATTAATTACTTTATTCATAAATTCTTCATCCGCCTTGTTCATCTGCATATTATGCACAGGAAAAAAAGGACGTTTAGAGAATGCCTCACGTTCTTTTCTACGATTGCTGAGTAAAGACAAAATCTGACTCTTCAAATAATTGAAAGAAAAAGGTTTCTCCACATAAGCTTCCGCTCCTATCTTCAATCCGTTAATTTTACTCTCCAAATCATTCTTGGCGGTAAGGAAAATAACCGGAATATGACACAAATCAATATCCCCCTTTATTTCCTTACATAATTCATAGCCATTCATCACCGGCATCATTATATCACTGATTACCAAATCTATGTGATTACTACGTAAAACATCCAACGCTTCCTGTCCATTCACAGCAGTTTCCACCGTAAACAAAACTTCCAATCGTTCAAAGATAAAAGATCTCATACTTTCATTGTCCTCTACTAACAATAAAGTATAACCTTTCATCTGGTCTGTTTCTGTTGATGTTTCCTCATCCAATACTTCTATATTTTGCTCAACGACCTTCTCTATTTGCTGCCTTACTTCCTCCTTATTCAAAGGAATGGTCAAAACAAATGTATTCTCCGGTTGTTCTATATCCAAATAAAGCCTGCCTTTATGCAAAGTGGCTAGCGAACGAGCTAAAGGTAACCCTATGCCTACTCCCATCCGAACTGTATCCTTCTTCTTTTCTACCTGATAAAAGGGTTCAAAAATCTGCTGGCTGGACGCTTCAGGTATCTTTTCTCCATCACTGACAACACGAACTGTAAAATCTGCTCCATCTTGGAATAAATCTATCATAATGGTATGACGGGCATATTTCAAAGCATTATTCAACAAATTACTCAATACTTTTGTGATAGCCTCCTTATCTATGGCAGCCATAATTCTTTCTTGGGGAATATGCTGCAATAACTCTTTCTGCTTTTGCAGAATAGTAGGCTCAAAACGAGCAATCGTTTCATTCAGCAATGCCGTTACATCAACCGTTTCAAATTTCAATTCAAATTTACTCGCTCCTATTTTTTGAAAATCAAGCAGCTGGCCGGTCAGGTCTAATAATCTCTTGGTATTCTGCCCGATTACTTTCAAATTTTTGTTCAATTTCTGATCCTTGATATCCATTTCCTCAATGGCTTCCAATGGACCATTAATCAATGTCAAGGGCGTGCGCACCTCATGAGCTATTTCAGTAAAGAAACTGACTTTTGATTCATAGAGTTCTTTCTCCTTCTCAATTTCAAATAACTTCTGCTTTTCTTCCATCTGTTTCTCTTTGCGTCTTCTATACCAAAAGAACCAGCAAAGTACGACACAGATTCCCCATATAATATACAGAAAATAAGCCCAGACGGACTGCCACCAAGGAGGCAGAATAACAATAGATAAAGACCGGGTAGCATAAGGGCCTTCTTTGGCACTATTGGTAGCCCGCACTTGCAAGATATAATCTCCCGGAGGCAGTTTAGCGTAAGAAATATTCTGATTACTCGCTGCCCGTATCCAGTCTTTGTCCAACGGAACTAATTTATAATAATACTGATTGGACTCCGTAGTAGAATAACTTAATAAAGCAACATCAAAACTAATATTTGACTGATCATAAGGCAATACGATTTCATCCGTATGTTCTATACACTTTTTCAAAGGAGAATTAGGAGTGTGAACTGTTATTTCCTGATTATAAATGCTGAACTTTGAAATATAAACAGGTGGTAAGAAATTTATTTTCTCTGAAGAGTTAGGATCAAATGCAATCAATCCGTCTATACCACCAAAATAAAACTTACCGTCCTCACCCTTCAAAGCTGACTTATAATTAAACTGATTCCCTAATAGACCATCTTTAGTGGTATACACCCGTATATCTTTTGATTCCGGATTAAATCTAACCAGTCCACGATTTGTTCCAAACCATAAATTTGATTGTTCATCTTCCAAGATCTTATAAGCCACATCATCTGGTAAACCGTCTTTGATAGAAAAAGTAGTAAAATCATCCGTTTGAGAATTATAACAACAAATACCACCACGATCCGTAGAAATCCAAATACGGCCTTTACAATCCTGCATGACAGAACTCACAGAATTAGAGCTCAATGTATTTTCCTTACCTTCCTCATGAGTATACTTTTTAAAAAGATTCTTATGGGGATCATACTTCCATAACCCACTTCCCATGGAGGCGAACCACATCATTCCATCTTTATCTTGAAATACATCAAAAATCCAATCAAATCCCACTTCTTCCACTTTGTCAAAATGAAAACTTGTAGGAGCAGCTTTATAAAGTCCCCAGCCTGTACCAATCCACTTATATCCTTCATTATCTATAAAAAAAGTATAAACACTTCCTTCTCCTATATTTAACTCCTCAGGAGTATAATGACAAACTTTATTCTCGGGTAATTGAATCACATCCAATCCTTGCTTAAACAAGCCACAGAACAATTGGCTTCCTTTGACAAACATTCCCAAAGTAACCATATAGTTCCCTTTATCATAATCGTTCAATCTCAACCGCCTTACCTTTCCGGAAGCAATATTTAATATGTTCACCCCATCATCTTCAGTGCCAATCCATATGTTACTCTTATTATCAGAAGCTATCTCTCTTACCCGTTTCGTTGTTAATGAGTTCCCATCACTCCCAGGTACATATTTATCAAACAATAAATCATGATGAGGCAGATAATCCACCCCGCCAAACATGGTTCCCAGCCAAATTCCCCCTTCCCGATCTCGGTAAATAGTATAAATAATCTTATCTGACAAACTGAACGGACGCATCAGATCTTGCTTCAAATGAACTATTTTATTCTTCCTCTCATTTACAACAAACAAACCTTCGTGAGTTCCCACCCATAGTTCATTGTCAAAACAGGCTACATTACGTACAAATGTATGGTTAGCCTCAGGTATATCTATTTTTACAAGCTGATTCGTACTGGGATTATATTTCATCAATTCCCCTTCATGAATAGCCATTGCAATCCAATCACCATAATTACAAATAAAATTAATATTCTTTCCCTTTAACGAACGCCCGGTTTTATCAACACAATATTGTTCAAATTTATCCGTATTTCTATCATATCGAAAAAGTCCGACTCCCCATGTACCAACCCAAACATCACCATCAGGGCGTACCAAAATACAATCCGGAGCTTCTGTTTTAAAATGCTCTTTGTTGGTTACTTCATAAAAATAAAGTTTCTCATCCTTATAGCGAAAAACTCCCTGATCAGGAATCACAATCCAAATATTACCAATAGAATCCGCCACAATATTAGATACCCAATTATTCATATTCACCCCTTCCTCTGTTTCCATATTCATTGCCGTGAATATATCCAAGGCAGGATTATAACGATAGACTCCTCTATCCGTTCCTACCCATAACTGACGTTCCTTATCTTCAAACAAAGCAGAAATATTATGGTTTCCCGTACCGGCTACATAGTCATCACAGTTCATCTGTACAATAGAAGTTCCATCAAAACGGTTCAAACCATTTTTTGTACCAAACCACATAAACCCGTAACTATCCTGAATGATAGCCTTCACATTACTTTGTGATAGTCCATTCTCACCCGTTATATGAGAAAAATAAAAATTGGACAATCCCCTATCAACTGCCTGTAATGTAAATACAACATACAAACAACATAAAATGAGCAAAGTCTTTTTCATAGCTTGTTTAAAATTTGAGTCAAAGATAAAAGAAAAAAAGGATAAATAATGCCAATATAAAAGAAATAGAGGATTGCCCTCTATTACTTTTCACGAATGACCATTACAAATCCCCCACCAGAAGCCATAAACATTTCAATAATATTCTTATTATCCGTATCCATTATTTTATGTTCGTATAAATTAGCATTCTTGTTACTTCTTTTTTTATCCTGAAAAATTTCAATGGTATATTTCTTATCCTGAGGCAGGAAAGAGCAATCCACCTGAATTGTCCTCTCACCCCAAGCGTTCAATCCGCCTATATACCAAGTATTTCCTTTCTGCTTAGCCAACACAGCATATTCGCCCACACAAGCAGCTAAGGGAATCGTCTGATCCCATGAAGTCGGAACTTCCGCTAAATATTTTAAAATATCAGGATACTTACGATACTCATCCGGAGAATCACATAAACTGGCAAATGGTGCGGAAAGTACAACAAACAAGGCCAATTCATGTGAACGAGTCCCCAATGAACTAGGCAACCCCGGATCGATCGGCTTAAATTTCTCCAATGTGCTGTTACGCATCGAACCCGGAGTATAATCAATTCCACCTCCCAACATACGGGCAAAGATACATTGAAGCTGATAATCCGGATTAGAAGTGGTATCCCACTTAAAACATTCCGCACATCGCATGGCTTCATAAGAAAGGATATTAGGATATGCCCGATGAAGTCCGGTAGGCTTGCTGCATCCATGAAAATCCACCATAAGATGCCGCTCAGCACAAGCCTTTGCCAGATTTTCATATTGAGGGATTATTTGAGCATCATCACGATCAAAAAAATCTATTTTTACCCCAACAGCACCCCATTTGCTGATAGAATCCAAATAACAATGCGGATGCTGGAATAAAGTAGCAGCAACAGTCCAAAGCCATACACCTACTTTTTTTTCTTTTCCATAGCGTATCACCTCTTTTATATCAATATTCTTATTCAAATCTGCATGATTAAAAACATTGCTCCAACCGGCATCGACCAGTAGATAAGGTATTTTGTTTTCGGAAGCGAAATCAATATAATACTTGTACATCTGTGTCGAAAGGTTTTGATGACCAGAAGGGAAAGGAGCTTTTTCCAAAATAGCACAATGCCACCATTCCCAAGTTGCTTTACCAGGACGAATCCAATCCGTATCCTTTATTTGTTGGGGCTTGGCCAGTAAGTAAATCATTTCATTAGTCAGTAGTTCCTTATCATCCTTGGCAACAATAGCCATACGCCAAGGAAAAGCATGGTTACCAGCAGTACGTGCTAAATAATTCTCCCTTTCTTTTACCACCGTAATAAAATTTCCCCAACTGCCCATCTCTATTGTTTTAGGATAGGTCGCCCAATAACCTTTCATCTTGCCATCTTCCTTACGAAGATACATACCCGGATAGTTATTCAAATCTGATTCAGCCACCACAACACGCACATTCTGCATCTTGTTTGTAAATAAAGTTGGTGTAATACCATATTTATGTTCTTCTATTTTAGAAATGCCCTCGTAAAGCACATTGCTCAACTCCCAAGCTGTAAAATCAGTTGTTTCGGGTAAAATAACTGCCGGATCATCGCCCAGATTAAAAGAAGCTTCTTCATCAGCTACAATCAAAGAATCCTGCTCCGGAAGATTTCCACAAAAACGATATGCCATTCCTTCATTATACATCCGGAATATAACTGAATAACCATCCTTGAATTTCAAAGAAAGTTCATTATAATGGTCTGTTAATTCACGATAGTTACCAGCTACCGGATAAACCTTCTCGGAAGTACTCCTTGTAGAAGTTCCTACCACTTCACCATTCTTTCCCCATATATTACCATTTTGCATCGTCATACAAATAGCAGAGGGATGAATGACAGACCTACCTTCCAAACTTAAAGAATATTGTAAGACCCTTCCATTCTCTACAGTAAGTACCAATTGCCCGTTTGGGGATGATAATTCATAAACAGACAGCATTTGTGCCTGTGCAAAAATGCACAGACACAATGTTACCAACAAAAGGAAAAAATTCTTTTTTCTCATACAGCACACAAATTACGATGGATTTGTCCACCTTGATGGTTAATGTCCAATTCTCGCACCTTATCCAAAAAATCAATGGCTTTTCCCATTTCACGCAATCCTAAACAACCCAGTCCCATCACATAATTGCAATGAATGCGGTTACGTTTATCCAAGTCATCTTCCCAAATAGCCAAATCAGGCAGAGAAACAGCAAAATAATCAATCCGACAGTGGTCAAACAAATGCTTCTCACCATGCTTTATCAATTTGTTAAAGCAACCGCACGCCTTGTCTTCCCTGCCCAATGCACGCCATGCCAAACCTTGATAGAAAATCTTGTCGGGCTGTTGGTCATTGTAAAAGAAAGCCTGTTGTGGTTCTGACGAGCCAATGGTTGCTTTGGTGAAGCAATCTATAGCTTGTTGCTCATTTCCCAATCCACGAAGCGCCTCACCTTTATAATACCAGATATCATTCTCTTCAGCATTTGCCAATTTTCCCTCACCCAAATTAAATGGATAAACATTCGTTTCATCCAAAAGGACTAAAGCATCGGCATAACGTTTTTCACTTAAAGCAATCTTTGCTAATTCTACACGACACAATACATATTGTCCGGTGATTTTTCCTTCTCCTCCTTCCCATGGATGGAAATTACGTGCGGCAATCAATTCTTTTGCTTCAGTATAGCGCCCTAGTTGATTATACAAAGTGATACGCTCAATGGACAGATCATCACGCTGTTCCACTTCAGACAGATGTGCTTCCAAAAAAGCCAAACGTTCTGTATGAGGTCGGCCTAAACGTTTATAAAGTTGGTCCAACTCCATTAATATACGAGAATCGTGCTCATCCAATGCATAAGCTTTTTCCAGAGTTTCCAAAGCCCTTTGTTTATCATTACGCTTATTATAATAAGCTAAAGATAAATTACGCCATACGGTAGGGAATGTTGGCTCTATAGCAGCCGAATGTTCCCAACAAGCAATAGCATTATCATACTGACGGTTAGCATACCAAAAGTTTCCTAAACTATATGCCGCTTTTGCTCCATGAATATTCAAACGTACGGCATCTTGAAGAATCAATACTTCTTCTATACGATTCGGGAAACAATATGAATGATTTTCCTTTTCTGCTCGCTGATAATATTCCAATGCTTTACTCTCATCTCCCTTACAGGTATGGAAATACCCCATTGTATAATAAACGACAGGATATACTTCTGTAACTCCGGTTACGTAGCATTCCAACAAAGAAAGAGCTTCCTCGTACAGTCCGGCAGCAGCAAAATCCAATGCGTATTCTATATATCCGTGCGCCCAACCACGCATCAACTCTTTCATTTCCTCCAACACTTTCACATCCCGGGTCAACAAATAATGTTCAAAACGGCATCCCATATTAAAACGATCTATCTGCAATGATTCGGCTACGAGCGCCAAAGCTTCCTCTTTACGACCCAATTTGCGTAGAATGGAAGTTTTCAACTGACGCGCTTTGTGATTATGCCAATTACGAATCAATGAACGGTCTATCTTGTCCAAAGCACTTTCATACTTTCCTTTACGAGTGTCAAGTTGTGCTAGTGCATAATAAGCCGCATCCTGCCAAGCAGCATTCCATGCCGACTTAAAGAAAGCATCATAAGCCTCATCCCATTTCTGTTGCATCATACAACTCCAACCCCAATTATAATAAGGTTCACCGTCATAAGGATTCGGATTACGTTCAGTCAAGGTTTCCACCGCTTTCCGGAAATAGCTTTCTGCCATTGCAAATTGTCCTTTACGCATCAACAATAACCCTACCGCATTGTTACAACGTACATCTCCCGGTTCACGTCTTAATGCTTCCATATAATAATCCATCGGATTATAAGTAGCATGGCGATATTGTTCCAAGTGTAGTCCGGTCAAAAACAGTTGTTCAACAGAAGCAATATTCTGAGGATCTTTAGCAGCCTTAGCAGGATCAGGAACCGGCTTGATTTCCGGCTTATCCGCTTGATAAGAAAGCAAAATTTGTCCTTCCTTATCACGAACCTCTACACATACCTCCTCTTCTTTTAGTCCTTCTGCCGCAAAAGTCGTAATAAACGGTTCTGATGGCGAAATTTGTGTAGTATTATCCAATAAAACAGTGCCTTTAATAGCTTTTACTATAATACGTACTCCACTATTCGCTCCCGTAGTATAAAGCACCAAACGGGCTTTACCTTCCTTTATTTCCAAATTCAGCAAAGCATCTTTAGTTGCATTCTTTACATAACCCACTTCACTATAAGGCATAAAATACTGTACCCATGATTTTTCCTCATAGGGCTGTAACCAAGTAAAGTCCGGTTGGTTATCCGTATACATACCGGTCATCAGCTCAATATAAGGTCCGTCCTCATCAGTCAGATTACGATCCCAAGCCTTACCGAAATCACCATTTCCCCATGTCCATTGTTTCTTTCCCGGAGAAACATGATGATCGGCCACGTGCAGAAGTCCCCCACGAACATCTTCTTCATAGCCACCCACAAAATCATATTTAGACTTGATAGCCATATATGATGTAGGAACCGGAATATTCTTATATTTAGAGATATCCACACCAGCAGAATAATCTTGTTTATAATAAACTCCTGTAGCAATAGGGAAA
>OLWN01000601.1_pt1 | contig 16564 bp, 18 predicted proteins | sample 1644151 | NCBI WGS metagenome assembly OLWN01 (sample SAMEA103958121, study PRJEB25191) | human gut metagenome
GACTAAAACGCCAGCTCTCGCATAACGAGAACTGGCGTTCTTTGACAGGCTGAAACAAGCGCTCCGACAAAAGTCGGAGCGCTTGTTTTTCTATAATAGGATATCAGCTTTTTCCGTGTATCTCCCGGCCGCATTTGGGGCAGGTAATGACGATCTTCCCCTTCCCTACCGGCACGCGGCACACGGTCTTGCAGTTGGGGCAGGTGAAGTACTTGTGCTCCTTGTCCATCCGCTGCTGCCGTCCGCTGTTGAACCGGCGCTTGATGGGCCACCAGACCTTCTGCAAAAAGGCGGCGTTCTCCGCCCGGCGCTTCTCCAGATTCCGGGAGAACACCCGGAACAGCGCCCACAGCACCAGCACCGTGGTGATCATGCCGACCACGCCGGACACGGCAGTATTCTTCGTCAGCATGCTGATCACGTCCAGCAGGATGGCCACCCAGATGATGCACAGGCCCAGTTGATCGGCGCCGTTGCGGCCATACATAAACCGGCTCAACGCATTGCGCAGACGCTGAAAGAAACTCATAACTCCGCCTCGATTTCCTTGAGTATACTAATACAGCAAATTATTTTAACGGAAAAAGCCTAAAAGGTAAAGAGCGCATCAGAAAAATTAACAAATTGGACAAAAATTTGTGTCGTTCCGCCGGGACAGAGGGAACTCTTTGTTGCAATCCCCAGGGGTTATTGCTATAATAAATAAGTTAACACAATGGGGGTCGGCGGGATATGCCCCACCGACCCCCTATCTGAAAAGCGGCGCGCGTCCACAGGACGGAAAACGCTGCGCGGAAAAGAGGCGGCGTTCGTGCCGCTTACTGTATCATATGCCGCACCCAAAGCAGCGGTGCGGCGAAAGGAGCGCCACCATGATCAAGATCGCACCCTCTATCCTGTCGGCGGACTTCGCCAATCTGCAGCGGGACATTGAACGCATTTCCACCGCCGATTACGTCCACGTGGACGTGATGGACGGCCTGTTCGTGCCCAATATCTCCATCGGTATCCCGGTGGTCAAGTCCATCCGCCCCACCACCTCCCTGCCGCTGGACGTTCACCTGATGATCGACCGGCCCGTGCGGTACGTGGAGCAGTTCTGCGACGCGGGCGGCGATATCATCACCTGCCACGTGGAGGCGGACACCGAGGAAAACATCCACGAGGCACTGCGCCGCATCCACGCCAAGGGCAAAAAGGCCGGCGTGGTGGTCAAGCCCAAGACGCCCGCCAGCGCCGTGCTGCCCTTTATCAGCGAGTGCGACTTGATCCTGGTGATGACGGTGGAGCCGGGCTTCGGCGGCCAGAAGTTCATGGCCGACATGATGCCCAAAGTGCAGACCATCCGGGGCTATATCGACGCCATGAACCCAACCTGTGAGCTGGAGGTGGACGGCGGCGTGGACGCCAACACCTGCCATCAGTGCATCCACGCCGGCGCCAACGTGCTGGTGGCCGGCAGCGCCGTGTACAAGGCGGAGGATATCCCCGCCCGCATCAAAGAACTGAGAGGTTAACACCCATGGAATACTTTCCCGCGCCCCTTGAAAAGCTGGTGGAGCAGTTCGCCCGTCTGCCGGGCATCGGCGGAAAATCCGCCCAGCGTCTGGCCTTCCACGTGCTGAATCTGCCCATGGAGGAGGCGGAAAGCTTCGCCAACGCCATTATCGAGGCCAAGCGGGGCGTGACATTGTGCCCCGTGTGCCGTAATCTGACGGCGGGCGGTCTGTGCAGCGTGTGCGCCGACCCCAAGCGGGACGAGACGGTCATCTGCGTGGTGGCCGATCCCCGCGATGTGCTGGCTATCGAGCGCAGCCGGGAGTTCAACGGCCATTACCACGTGCTCCACGGCGTGCTGTCCCCCATGAACCACGTGGGGCCGGACGATCTTCAGATCAAGTCCCTGCTGGATCGGGTGGCAAAGGGCGGCGTCAGCGAGGTTATCATGGCCACCAACCCCGACACCGAGGGCGAGGCCACGGCGCTGTACATCGCCCGACTGCTGAAGCCCTTCGGCGTGCGGGTGACGCGCCTTGCCTACGGCATTCCCGTGGGCGGCCATCTGGAATTCGCCGACGACGCCACGCTGATGCGGGCACTGGAAGGGCGGCGTGAGCTATGAAGCGGCTGATCTGTCTGCTGCTCTGCGGCCTGACGCTCCTGTCCCTCACCGGCTGCGGCGCACCGAAAACCGAAACGCTGGACATTTTCGCCATGGACACCTATATGTCGCTGGTAGCCATCGGCGACGGCGCGTCCGATGTATTGCAGGCGTGCTCCAACGAGATCAACGCGCTGGAGCAGCGGCTGAGCCGCACCATCGAAACCAGCAGCGTAGCCCAATTGAACGCCAACGGCATCGCCCAGCTGGACGATGACACGGCGGCATTGCTGCAGGCGGCGCTGCAATACAGCGCCGAGACCGGCGGTACCTTCGACGTGACCATCGCCCCGCTGGTAGAGCTGTGGGGCATCACCGGCGACGCTCCCCGCGTCCCCGCCCAGTCGGAGATCGACGCGCTGCTGCCGCTGGTGGGCTCTGAGCATGTCCATCTGGAGGGCACTGCCGCCGCGCTGGATGAGGGCTGCGCCATCGATCTGGGCGGCATCGCCAAGGGCTACGCCTCGGATAAGACGGCGGAGCTGTTTGCCGGAAGCGGCATTTTCGGCGGCTTTGTGAGCTTGGGCGGCAATGTGTACGTTCACGGCGTGACGGCCGAGGGCCAGCCCTGGAACGTGGCCATCCAGGATCCGCGGAATACGGAAGCTTACGCCTGTACCCTGCGCCTGTCGGACGCCTTTGTGGTGACTTCCGGCGGCTATCAGCGCTTTTTCACCGGGCCGGACGGCACGGTGTACCAGCATATCATCGACCCCGCCACCGGCTATCCTGTCCAGAGCGACCTGCTGAGCGTGTCCATTGTGACCCGCCGCGATAACGGCGGCACCGGCACCATGGCCGACGCCTACTCCACCGCTCTGTACGTGATGGGCGAGACTGCCGCCGTGGACTTCTGGCGGCAGCACAGCGCCGCCTTCGACATGGTGCTGGTGACGGCAGACGGCCGCCTGCTGTACACGCCCGGCCTTGCGGACTGCTTCAACAAGACGGAGGGAAGCGGCTATGACGACCAATGCCTCACGGCCTGAACTGAAATTCAACCGCTATGACGCTGTTGTGGCAGCTATCGTGGCGCTGCTGGCGGTGGCGGTAGCGCTGTGGTTCTACCTGCCCAAGACCCAGAGCGGCGAGTTGACCGTGGTGATCTCCACCGGCGGCGAGGAGACGAAGCGTGTCAAGCTGAACAGCTTCACAGAGACCACCGTCACCCACAACGGCTATACGCTGCGCATTACCGCCGACGGCAGCGGCGTGCGGGTGGCGGACAGCGACTGTCCCACCCAGGACTGCGTACACACCGGAACCATCGCCCGCGCGGGGCAGTCCATCGTCTGCCTGCCCGCACAGGTGGTCGTCCATCTGGAGGGCGCGGCTTCCGCCGACGCCCCTGACGTGATCGTGGGGTGACGGCGATGAAATGGACGACGAAAAATCTCGCCCTGTGCGCCGTGCTGACGGCGCTGGCGCTGGGGCTGAGCACCCTGGAAAGCCTGTTTCCCGTATCGCTGGTGGTGCCGCTGCCGGGCGTGAAGCTGGGCCTTGCCAACATCGTGACGGTGTTCGCCCTGTATGAGCTGGGTGCGGCTCCGGCGCTGGTGATCCTGCTGGCCCGGTGCGGTCTGGGCAGTCTGTTTGCCGGCAACGCGTCGGCACTGCTGTTCTCCCTGCTGGGTGGGCTGACTGCCATGCTGGTGATGATCGGCCTGAAGCGCTGCCGCCGTCTCAGCATCTACGGCGTGTCCATCGGCGGCGCGGCGGCCCACAACGTAGGCCAGATGGCGGCGGCTGTCATTACGCTGGGCAACACCATGGTACTGGGCTATCTGCCGTTTCTGCTGGCGGTGTCGCTGGTAACGGGAACGCTGACAGGCTTCGTGTCGGCGCTTCTCTTCCGGGCCATGGCTCATGTAAAACTCTCGAAGTAGCGTAGGGCTCTGCCCCGCCCGTCAAAAACTCCCCATCAGGAGGCATCAGAATGGATCAAAAAGATAAGATCATTTTGCAGCAGCTGGACGTGATCCGCTCCATGACGGAAAACGGCATGAAGCGGATGAACAGCGATTTCTGGGGCGCACCTGCCGCACCTCAGGCCCCTGCCGCGCCCAAAGCGCCCACGCCGGAAGCGGGCGGCAAAAGAGCCGCCGTTTCCACCGGCCAGAAGGAGGCGGAGCCCAAGGAGGAGCTGCCGCCGCCGGAAAAAATGGAGGATCTGCTGAAGGAGCTGGACAGCTACATCGGCCTTGACGTGGTGAAGGACGAGGTGCGCAGCCTCATCAACATGGTGCAGGTCTACAAGCTGCGCCGGGAGCACGACCTCCCCACCACCGACATGTCCCTCCACATGGTATTCACCGGCAATCCCGGCACCGGCAAGACCATGATGGCCCGCATGATGGCCCGTATCTACCGCTCGCTGGGCATTCTCAGCAAGGGCCAGCTGGTGGAGGTGGACCGCAGCGGACTGGTGGCGGGCTACGTGGGCCAGACGGCCATCAAGACCCAGAAGGCCATCGAAAAGGCCATGGGCGGCGTGCTGTTCATTGACGAGGCCTACGCCCTCAACGGCAAGTCGGAGAACGACTTCGGTCAGGAGGCCATCGACACGGTGCTGAAGGCCATGGAGGATCACCGGGACGATCTGGTGGTGATCGTGGCGGGCTACACCGACCTGATGGAGAAGTTCATCCACTCCAACCCCGGTCTGGAGAGCCGCTTCAACCGCTTCCTGCTGTTCCCCGACTACACCACCGACGAGATGATGGCCATTTTCAAGATGCGCTGCGGCAAGGGCTACGTGCTGACCGCCGAAGCCGAGCCGCTGGTACGGGACTACATCGCTGAGGAGAGCGCCGCCGGAGACAGCTTCGGCAATGCCCGCGGCGTGCGGAATATTTTCGAGCATATTCTGGTGGCTCAGAACAACCGCCTTGCCAAAACGGAAAACGTCACCCGCGACGACCTGATGGCCCTGACGGCGGATGACGTGCTCCACGCACGGGGCAAGCTCGACGAAGCATGACGATCGTTTATCAGGACGAGCGGATTGTGGTGGCGGTAAAGCCCAACGGCGTGCTGTCCACCGACAAACTGGGCGGCATGCCCTCGCTTCTGCGGCAGACGCTGGGCACCGACTGCATCCGCACCGTCCACCGTCTGGACGCCCAGACCGGCGGGCTGATGGTCTTTGCCCGCAGCCGTAAGGCGGCGGCGCTGCTGTCGGAGCAGGTGCGGGAGCGGCAGTTCAGCAAGGGCTATCTGGCGGTGGTGCATGGCGTACCCCAACCGCCCGCTGGGCAACTGCGGGATCTTCTGGGGCGGGACAGCGTCCGCCGCGTCACCTTTGTGGCGGACACACCCTCGGCGGAAACGCGGGAAGCCCTGCTGGATTACGAGACGCTGGAGAGCAGCGGAAGTCTGTCGCTGGTGCAGGTGCATCTCCACACCGGACGCACCCACCAGATCCGGGTGCAGTTTGCCTCTCGCGGCATGCCCCTGTGGGGCGACCGGAAGTACGGTCTCCCGGAGGAGGATGCTTCCCCGCTGGCCCTGTGGGCCTGTCAGCTGAGCTTCACTCATCCCCAAACCGGCAAGGAGATGGCCTTTACCTCCTTGCCGCCGGAAATAGAGCCGTGGACGCAGTTCGCACGCATAAAGCACATATGACGAAACGGCGGGGTGTGGTCACCCCGCCGTACGCACTGTGCATCGAACTTTTTGTAGGGCGGGGCCAATGTGCCCCGCCGCACAATGAACGCGGTGGGTACAGTAAACATTTGTAGGGGGGCGGACGACCCTGTCCGCCCCTACGATCAAGATACATTTTTACAGGGCAGACAGAGTCGTCCGCCCCTACATAAAAGGATGGCCGCCGGCATTCGCCGATGACCATCCTTTTCTTACTTAAAATACACCCACACCGCCAGCGCAATCTGCGCCAGCAGGATCAGGGGGATGCCCCACACAAAGTACCAGTGCTTCGTCTTGTGGCGGAATACCAGCATACCCAGCAGCGCGCCCACGCTGCCGCCCAGCAGCGGCAGCAGGAACAGCGTCTTTTCCGGTACGCGCCACGCACCGCGTCTGGCCTTGGCCTTATCCACCCCGTACACCGTAAAGGTCACAAGGTTTACCGCCGCCAGATACCACAGCAGATACGTTATGACAGGCTGCACAGCTCACAGGCAGTCTTGGCCGCCAGACGGGCGTTGTTGTACACCAGCTGGATGTTGGCGTCCAGACTGCTGCCGCCGGTGATATCCTTGATCTTGGCCAGCAGGAACGGCGTGGTAGCCTTGCCGTGGATGCCCTGCTCCTTGGCTTCCTTCACCGCCTCGTCAATGGCGGTGTTGATGACGTTGGCGTCCATGGAGTACTCCTCGGGGATGGGGTTGGTCACCAGCATGCCGGTCTTGAGCCCCATCTCGCGCTGGGCGTGGAAGGCGGCGGCCAGCTGAGCGGGGGTATCCAGACGGTAATCCACGCCGAAGCCGGACTTGCGGGTATAGAAGGCGGGCAGCTCCTCGGTGCCGTAGCCGATGACGGGCACGCCCTTGGTCTCCAGATACTCCAGCGTCAGGCCCAGATCCAGAATGGACTTGGCGCCGGCGCACACCACCATCACAGGGGTCTGAGCCAGCTCCTCCAGATCGGCGGAGATATCCATGGTGGTCTCAGCGCCGCGGTGCACGCCGCCGATGCCGCCGGTGGCAAACACGGAGATACCCGCCATGTGGGCGATCATCATGGTGGTGGTCACGGTGGTGGCGCCGTCACGCCCCAGTGACACCAGCACCGGCAGGTCACGGCGGCTGGCCTTGGCCACGCCTGCGCCGGTCTTGCCCAGATAGTCGATCTCCTCGGGGGTCAGACCGGCCTTCATGCGGCCGCCGATAACGGCGATGGTGGCGGGCACCGCGCCGTTTTCCCGGATGATCTTCTCTACGTTCAGGGCCGTCTCCACGTTCTGGGGATAGGGCATACCGTGGCTGATGATGGTGCTCTCCAGCGCCACCACGGGCTTACCGTTGGCAAGAGCCTCCTGTACCTCAGGGGCAATATCCAGATAGCGATTCATATCACATGTCCTCCTTATTGAGTATATAGTTGATGTTCTCCCAGCTCATGCCGGGGTGAATGGTTTCCTCGGATGTGCAGGCCAGCGCGCCTGCACCGATGGCAAGACGTGCGCACTCCTCCAGCGTGCGGCCCTGTGTGATGCAGGCCGCCAGCGCCGCCGCCATGGCGTCGCCGCCGCCGGTGGCGTTGGCCACCGTTACCTTGGGACAGGGGATGCGAGCCGTCTCGCCTGCCGCGTTCTTGGCAAACAGACCGTCGCCGCCCATGGAGATGTACACCTGCTGCAAACCGGTGGACAGCAGCTTGTCCGCTGCCCGCTCCACATCTGCCGCGCTTTCGATCTTCACGCCGCTGAGAAGCTCCGCCTCCATGCGGTTGGGCTTCAGGGCCGTCAGCTTGCCCAGCACCGGCTCCAGCCGCCGCGCCTTGATGGTGGACACCGGGTCGGCCAGAATGGGCGCCGTGCAGTGCTGGCACAGCCATTGCAGCGATTCCTCCGGCAGATTCGTCTCCACCACCACCAGGCCGGCCCGGTTGATGAACTCCAGCCGCTGGCGCAAGAAGTCCGGTGTAATGTGGTCGTAAATGGCCATGTCGTTGACGGCCAGCGCCATATCGCCGTCGCTTCCGGCAATGAACAGGTACGTACCGGTGCGGCCGCCGGGGATCACGGCGCTGTGGCTCAGGTCAAGGCCGATGGCGGCGGCATTGTCCCGCACGCTCTGGGCGAAGCTGTCCTGCCCCAGTACCGTCACCATGGACACCTGCTGTCCCAGCAGGCACAGGTTGTGGGCGATGTTGCGGCCCACGCCGCCCAGCGAGGTGGTCACCTTGCCGGGGTTGGAATCCCGCGGCACCAGCGGATCGTGGGACACCGCGCCGATATCCATATTCACGCCGCCCACCACCACGATGTAGGGCGCGGTGCGCAGCAGATAGCCCCGCCCGGCGATGTAGCCCTTCTTCATCAGGTTGGAGATATGCACCGCCGCGCTGGAACGGGTGATGCCCGCCTTTTCCGCCAGCTCCTGCTGGGAGATCATGGGGTCCTGCCGGATCCACTCCAATATCTGTCGTTCCCGCTGGGTCACGGTCTCACCTCCATAAGCAAATTCTAATTTTTAATCATGTGCTTATCATACGCAACTTCTGCTCATTTGTCAAGCCCCCATAAAGGGCTTTTTTCGGTACAAAAAAGCCCTTTATGGGGGCAAATACAGCCTTGTAAAAGCCCCGGCAATGGTATATAATAATTAGCATTGCAAAATCTCACAGAAAAAGGTGAAAATGATATGGAACGTATGAAAATCGCAGCAGTCTTTGCCGACGGCGATGCGCTGGGCGGCAAGGAGATCACCGTCTGCGGCTGGGCACGCACCATCCGCGACATGAAGACCTTCGGCTTTATCGAGCTGAACGACGGCTCCTGCTTCAAGAACCTGCAGGTGGTCATGTCTGCCGAGGAGCTGGCCAATTACAAGGAGATCGCCGCCCAGAACGTGGGCGCGGCGCTGATCGTTCACGGCACGGTGGTGCTGACCCCCGACGCCAAGCAGCCGCTGGAGCTGAAGGCCCACACCATCGAGGTGGAGGGCAAGTCCACCCCCGACTATCCCCTGCAGAAGAAGCGCCACAGCGTGGAATTCCTGCGCACCATTCAGCATCTGCGTCCCCGCACCAACCTATTCTCCGCCACCTTCCGTGTCCGCTCCGTGGCGGCCATGGCGGTGCACGAGTTCTTCCAGAGCAACGGCTTTGTCTATGTCCAGACCCCCATCATCACCGGCTCTGACTGCGAGGGCGCCGGCGAGATGTTCCAGGTGACGACGCTGGATCTGAACAACGTACCCAAGACCGAGGACGGTCAGGTGGATTACAGCCAGGACTTCTTCGGCAAAAAGACCAGCCTGACCGTTTCCGGCCAGCTGAACGCCGAGAACTTCGCCATGGCCTTCGGCGATGTGTACACCTTCGGCCCCACCTTCCGGGCCGAGAACTCCAACACCCAGCGCCACGCCGCCGAGTTCTGGATGATCGAGCCGGAGATGGCCTTCTGCGATCTGGCAGGCGACATGGACGTGGCCGAGGCCATGATCAAATTCATCATCCGCCGGGTGCTGGAGCGCTGCCCTCAGGAGATCGACTTCTTCAACAGCTTCGTGGACAAGGGGCTGAAGGAACGTCTGGAGCATGTGGCCTCCTCCGATTTCGGCCGCATCAGCTACACCGACGCGGTGGAGATCCTAAAGCAGCACAACGACAAGTTCGACTATAAGGTAGATTGGGGCACCGATCTGCAGACCGAGCACGAGCGCTATCTCACCGAGCAGGTGTTCAAGCGCCCCGTGTTCGTCACCGACTATCCCAAGGAGATCAAGGCCTTCTACATGCGCCTGAACGACGACGGCAAGACCGTGGCTGCGGCAGACTGTCTGGTGCCCGGCATCGGCGAGATCATCGGCGGCAGCCAGCGCGAGGAGCGGTTGGACATTCTGGAGAGCCGCATCAAGGAGTTGGGCATGAACCCGGAGGATTACTGGTGGTACTGCGACCTGCGCCGCTACGGCTCCTGCCGTCACGCCGGCTTCGGTCTGGGCTTCGAGCGCATGGTGATGTACCTGACGGGTGTCAGCAACATCCGCGACGTGGAGCTGCATCCCCGCACGGTGGGCAACGCAGAATTCTAAAATTCTGGCGAAAAAGCTTCGCTTTTTCTGCCAAAGGGATTGCGGCCCGCTGCGCGCCTTCGGCACTTGCTGGGCCGAGAAGTATTTTTTTCCACGCACATGTCGTGGCAAAAAATAATTGAAATTTTTCGCGCCGTGCGCGGCGCGAACTCTGCGAGGCTTTTGAGGCTTTTCGGGGTATACTAACCCCATCTTTACAAAAGAAAGGAGCATCGTTATGGCTCTGTTTCATGCAAATGAGGACAATTTCAAGGAGCTGGTGCTGGACAGCACGGAGCCGGTGCTGGTGGACTTCTGGGCCACCTGGTGCGGCCCCTGCCAGATGCTGGCCCCGGCGCTGGAGGAGCTTTCCCAGCAGGTGAAAGTGGTCAAGGTGGACGTGGATGAAAATCCCCAGCTGGCCATGGCCTTTCAGGTATCCAGCATTCCCACCGTCGTCTCCTTCCAGGACGGCAAGGCGCTGAAAAAATCCGTGGGCGTCGTCCCCGGAGAAAAGCTGCTGGAATTGCTGAAATAAACGTGATAAAAGCACGCGATACGAGTGTATCGCGTGCTTTTATCGTTGACAGATGCTTTCCCATCGTGTACAATAAGCAAAAATCGACCGACGAAGGAGGGTCATTATGAACATTGCATTACTGGGCTTCGGCGTGGTGGGCAGCGGCGTATACGAGTGGTGCCGCGGCCGTGAGGATCTCCACGTCCGCCGCGTTCTCGTCCGCTCGGAAAAGCCCCAGATCGCGGATATCGCCACCCATGATTTCGAGGATATCCTCCACGACGACAGCATCGACATTGTGGCGGAGGTGATGGGCGGTCTGCACCCCGCCTACGAGTACGTCACCGCCGCATTGAAGGCGGGCAAGCACGTGGTCACCGCCAACAAGGCGCTGATCGCCGCCTACTATCAGGAGCTGACGGAGCTGGCAAAGGCACAGGGCAAGGCGCTGCTGTGCACGGCGGCGGTAGGCGGCGGCATTCCGTGGCTGGTGAATCTGGCCCGGTGCAAGAAGCTGGACACCATCTGCCGGGTGGGCGGCATCATGAACGGCACCAGCAATTTCATCATGGACGCCATGCACAAGTCCCCTGTTTCCTTCCCCGCCATTCTCAAGCAGGCGCAGGAGCTGGGCTATGCCGAGGCCGATCCCAGCGCCGACATTGACGGCGACGATATCCGCCGCAAGCTGGTGATCTCTGCCAACATCGCCTTCGACGCGCTGCTGCGGGAGGAGGACATTCCCATGTTCGGCATCCGCACCGTCACCGACGGCGATATCAAGACCTTCCAGAGCCGGGGCTTCGCCTGCAAGCTGCTGGCGGAAGCAGCGCAGGCGGAAAACGGCGTGTGCGCCTACATCGAGCCAACGCTGGTGGACGCCAAGGCGCTGGAGGCCGCCGTGCCCGCCAACTTCAACCTCATCACCTACGAGGGCGAGAACATCGGCCGCCAGAGCTTTTACGGGCAGGGCGCAGGTCAGATGGCCACTGCTGCCAACGTGATGCAGGACTGTCTGTCCATTCTGGAGGGTCGTCTGGGATTCTATGCCCAGCAGGCCGTGCCCACGGCGCTGGACGGCAGCGGCGAGGCGCACCCCTACTACGTCCGCACCAGCGCACCCGACGCATGGCTGAAGGAGCACACCGCCGACGTATGGGACGGCGGCGTCGTCACCGGCGCGGTAAATGCCTACGAGATGCTCTCCTGGGCCAAAAAGCAGCTGGCAGCCGATCCCGCCTGCTTCATCGCCGGTATCCGGTAAGAAATTATTTTTCATCAAAAGAGAACCGTATCGCCATGCGATACGGTTCTCTTTTCAGCTTTCCATGTTCTTTCCCAAAAATGCCGCTACCGTCTGGGCCAGCTTGTACTCCGTCTCTCCGGCAGCGCGGTCGTCGCTGGTGAGGAACAGCACCAGACCCAGCACGTCGCCCTCGCACAGGATGGGCGCGGCTACCGCCGCCGTAAAGCCCGCCAGGCCCTCGCAGGCAGCCACCTGCTCCTCGCTGCTGTCCCACAGCCACACCTGCCGATCCTCCATGATCCGCTCCAGCGGCTCAGAGATGGTCTTGCCCAGCAGCTCCCGCTTGCCTACGCCCGCCACGGCGATGATGGCGTCACGATCCGTGACGGCGGCGGTGAACTCGGTGCTGTGGCTGAGGGTATCGCAGAACTGGGCGGCAAAATCCTCCAGCCCGCCCAGCAGGGAATACTTCTTGAAAATGACCTCGCCATCCTTGGTGGTGTAGATCTCCAACGGGTCACCGCTGCTGATAACACTGACACGGAAAACCTTGTCCTTGTGACCTTTTGAGGACTGGATCAGCGTGTTTTCGATATTTTCCGTGCCTTGCTTAAAATTTACGGCATCCTCCGTTTCCGCTGGGAGGGTCCCGCAGCGCAGCAGCGTGTCGATGTCGGATTGAAGCCTGATTTCCAAGTGATCTTCAAAGACGAGAATCTTGTCAATCAGCAGCTCCAGATCATTTCGTTCCAGCTTATCCTTTTCCAGAATGTCGCGGAACACGTCGATGGCGGTCTTTGCCACGCGGTTGACCTGAATGATGGTGTTGCGCTTATCGGACAGCAGGTCGATCTGGTGGTTGATGCCGTCGATCTTTTTTTGCAGGTCTGCTTCCATCTCGTCATACAGCGCCTCGATGGAAGTTTCCTGCTCCGGCTTTTTCATAATCTCCCGGATGCGCTGACGCTTTGTCACCTTCAGCTCCTCGGTGAGATCGGCCAGCACCGCTGCCAGATTGTCGGCAGACTGCTCCGTTTCCGCCACCTGCTCGGTCTCCCGCTTCAGTTCCTCGTTGAGTTGCACCAGCATGGCGGAGGAGCTGTCCGCCAGCTTGCGCACATAGCTTTTCAGCAGCTCGTCCAGCCGGTCAACGCGGATATGGTGGCTGGTGCAGCCTTTCAGACCGCGACGGTGATACGTCCCGCAGGTGTATGCGGGCGCTAAATCGCTCCGGCTCATGGCAAACATCGGACTGCCGCAGTCGCCGCACTGCAAAAAGCCGGAATACACGTTGTCATTGATCTTGACGCCGCGATAGTTATTACGGCTGCGCTTTTCCCGCAGAGCGCTGGTGATGGCGAAGGTGCGGTAGTCGATGATGGCCTGATGATGGTTTTCAATGACAATATGCTCGTCGTCGTTGCGCTTGATCTCCTTGCCGTTGATCTTGGCGCGAGTGTACTTGCCCTGCCGGAGCGTGCCGATGTAGAAATCATTGTCCAGAATGCCCTGCACGGTAGCAATGGCCCACGCGTTTTTGGCTTCCCGTTTCGTTTTCTTGCCCGCCGCTTCTTTGCGCATCCGCTCGGACATACGCGGCGTTGGAACGCCCTGATCGGTGAGATAGTTGGCGATTTTCTTGTAGCCCCAACCAGCGTTGTTGTAGAGGTCAAAAATCTTGCGGACGGTCTCGGCTTCCGTGGGGATGATCTCAAACTGCTTGTCCTCGGTCACGAGATAGCCGTAGGGCGCGGCGCAGATCCACTCGCCGTCGTTCTGCCGCCGCTTCACAACGCTGCGCACCTTGCGGGAGGTGTCCGTGACGGGCATTTCGTTCACAAGGAACTGGAACTGGATTTTCAGCCAATCGTCGTCATTGGGGAAGTCCACGCCGTCCCCGATGGAGACGATCCGGACGCCCGCGTCGCGCAGGTCTTCCAGCTCTACCAGTCCGCGCGAGTTGCGGCGGGAGAAACGGGAAAAATCCTTGATGATGAGAATATCGTACTTGTGGGACATGAGTCCCCGGCGCATCTCCTGATAGCCCTCGCGCTGCTCAAACGTGTAGCCGGAGCGGTCGCGGTCTTCAAAAAACGTCAGCGTGCTGCCGGGGAAGTGGGTTTTTACATAGTCCTCGATGATGGCCTTCTGGTTCTCAATCGAGATATTCTTTTGATCCTGCTCATCATCCACAGAAATACGGGCATAGCCCGCGATGTCAAATGTTTCAATCATGGTCATTCACCCTTGAGATACTTTTCCGTCTGGCGGTCAAACTCGGAAATGTACGCCGCGTCCTGCTTCTTGCGGAACTCCTCGTAAATTGCGCCGACCTTTTTCGCCGCCGCTTCCCGCGAGATGTGACCCTTGCCGTCCAGCACGTTTCGGCGGTTGTTGGTCAGGAATCGATCGGTTTCGTTCAGCCAATCCTGCATACTCATCAGCTGCTCGTCCTCTGCCATCAGCTCGGCGTAGTCGATGAACATGGTCACGAGGCGGTTTAAGCGCGACAGCTCCTTTTCGTTCAGGTAGTTCTTCGCCACCAGCGTGTCGCTTTTCAGAATCTTCCCATCCGGCGCGCCCTTCCATGTGGTAAGTCCCATCGTGGGGCTGTCCAAGTTCGCCCGCTCGGAAATCAGCTCCGCGGCAGTCTTGCCGGTGACGGCGTAGTGCAGCTTGTTCTGCACGAACGCGTAAAAGGCTTTCGTGGTCTCGCTGTTTTTGTCATAGTCATAGCTGCACTGCTCAAACACGTCCGCGATTTTCTGATAGGCCCTGCGTTCGCTGGCGCGGATCTCCCGGATGCGCTCCAGCAGCTCGTCAAAGTAGTCCTTGCCAAACGGACGGCCGTTTTTCATCAGCTCGTCATTCAGCACAAAGCCCTTCTGAATGTACTCTTTCAGTGTCTTCGTCGCCCACTGACGAAAGCGCGTGGCCTTCTTAGAGTTCACGCGGTAACCCACGGCGATGATGGCGTCGAGGTTATAAAAATTGGTGGGCTTCGTAGAAAATTCGGAAATTCCGAATTTTCTCATGCAGGATCCTTTGTCCAGTTCTTCCTCCTCGAAAATGTGTGACAAATGCTCGCTGATATTGGACTTACTGGAGTCAAACAATTCTGCCATGCCAACCTGCGTCAGCCAGAATGTCTCATCCATAAATACAACGTTTACAAATTCTTTTCCGTTTTCATCGCTGTACAGGAGAATTTCACTGTGCTCCATCATTTCATGTTCCATTTGCGTTTCCCTCCGTTTCTCTGGCGGTAAGCATGAACCACACATATCTTTTGATAAACACGTTATTTTAGATAATATTGTACATGATGTTTTCAAGCTTTGCAAGGGCAAAAAAAGAAAAGGGCGGAAGAGATTTCTCTCTTCCGCCCGAGGTTCATCGCTCCATGCCCACGGCGCGCTGCTTTTTCGCCTGCTGCACGGCCTTTTCGGCGCTGCGGCGGCGGTTGAAGAGCAGCAGATCCCGCGTGTTCTCATAGAGATCACCCTTGCCGGACTCGAATACGGCGACCATGTATTTCTTCGTCTTATACTTGGCGTAAATCTCTTTCAGCCCCTCCCGCAGGACGGGGTCAATTTTCTCTGCATTCGTCAGCCAGATTTCAACAAGCTTCTGATCGTCCCTGACGTTCATCTCCAAATAGAACCAGCCTCCTTTAACATCCTTAGTTTCCTCATCTTTCCTGCTGCTTATGCGCGGGCACCTGCTTTGCCGCCTGCAAAATCTCCGGCGGGATGCCGTCCACCATGCGGTGCAGCTCGTCCAGTTCCCGGAGCTTTTCGTTGATCTCCAGCTTTTTGCGGATGCTCTCCTTGGACGATGCGCCCAGCTGCTTTTCGAGCGCCGCATTCTCGGCAGTCAGCGCCTTATAAGCGGCGTCGTACTTCTTGAGCTTCGTCCGCAGGGCTTCCGCGCCAGGGATGTACTTGTCCAGCAGCACTTCCAGCTCCTCCAACTTGGCCTTCTTGTTGAACGGATTGGTGTCGTTCAGAATGGCCATGATCTGCTCCTTCATCCGGTTCAGGTGCACGGCCTCCTTGAACAGCCGCGGCGGGATGTGGTCGCGTCCGGTTTCGCTGGCGCTCTCGCCGCGCTCCAAATCGGGGTATTTTTTGACCATGTGCTCCCAAAATCGGTCCTGCCACTGCGTCAGCTTCTTCTTGTTGCCGACAATTTCTTTGGCGCTGAGCCGCCCGTCCGCTGTCAGCGGGACGAAGCAAAGGTGCATATGAGGCGTTTTCTCGTCCATATGCACCACGGCGGATATAATTGTGTCCTTGGCCTGATACTTCTCGATGAAGTCCAGCGCCTCTTGAAAATAGGCTTTGACTTCGGATTTCTTCTTGCCCTTGAAGAACTCCGGGCTGGCCGTCACCAGCGCCTCCACCACGCGCACGCTGTCCGACCTCGTGCGGCAGCCCGCCTCCGCGATCTGCCTTTCGGACTCCGCGCGGTATTTGCGCTGCGGCGTCACCAGATGGAAATTGAGGCGGCTGCGCGCCGTGTCCACGTCGGGATTGCTGGCGTATTTCTCCTTGGTGCGCTCGTTGTGGGCCTCGATGTGCCCGATTTCCGGCCCCTTATATTTGGCAAAGCGGAGAATGGCGTACTGTGCTTTCATCGGCGCGCCCCTCGCTTCATCCACACGATGTCGCAGTCCAGCACATCGGCCAGCTCCACGACCTCCTTGTAGCGGATGCTCTCCCGCTGCAATTTTGCGGACAGGTTGGAGACGCTGTCGCTCCAATCGTATTCCTCGGCCAGCCGGTCAACGATCTCCTGCATGGTAAAACCGGCGCGGACGATCTGCGATTTGATCTCATTTCTGATGCTCATAAAAACCTCCTGTTTTTTCGTTATGAAAACAGCGAAGCGGGTTTCGATTTCCGAAAACCTGCTTCGCTGTGTGGTGAAAT
>OLWN01000616.1_pt1 | contig 16268 bp, 10 predicted proteins | sample 1644151 | NCBI WGS metagenome assembly OLWN01 (sample SAMEA103958121, study PRJEB25191) | human gut metagenome
CTGATAGAGCCTTTCTATGCTCGGTTTCTTATTCAGCAACATATCCATTTCCTTGTTCTGGTAGTCACCATCTGCCCCTCGCTTCTGCAAGGAGTCGATGAGCCGTTGCGTCACACCATCCGACTTAATACTCACGAAGTCGTAGGTCGCCAATCGTCCTTTGCTGATAAACTCAGGAATATTCCACGACTGCACCAAAACATCAAACAAGTCTGTGAATCCCTTACCATTCAATCGACAAGGCGTAGCCGTCAGTCCCAGAAACTTTGCTTTCGGGAATCTCTCCCACATTTCCTTATAGGTCTTGGCAAGCGCATGGTGCGCCTCGTCAATCACTATCATCCCAGGTTCTTCCTCAATCTCATTATAATGCCGAGCCAACCATTGTATAGACATGGCTTTTACAGAGACCAATAGTGACTTGTTTTTTGACGAAGAGTAAGAATAGAACTTCTTTATGGTTTCCTCTATTTGCGAAACCAATTCTTTACGGTGTGCAACAATCCAAACCTTCGTGTTTGGATTATCTTCTACAAAAGAGTCTATAGCTGCCGTCAACAGGTACGTTTTTCCTGTACCTGTCGGCATTTGCGCCATTACGGACCGATGAAGGCGCAACGCCTTCTCAATCCGTTCCTTCATATCCTCTTGGTAATCAAATAGCTTGATTTCCTTCATTCCAAAGAATTTATTTCTTCAATAGATTCTCAACATCCTTGATGGCTTTATCAAGGTCAAAAGCCTCTTTGCCTTTGAAAATCTCCCAACCATAAGACTTCAATTGCTTCAGCATCTTCGCAAAGGCTTCTCTCCAGTTGGATGGGTCGTGTGGCAATGTCTCCATTACCACCTCATAGCCATCACGCACAATCTTTTTCATGCGAGTAGCCTGTTTCGGATAGTCTGCGATATACCAATCTGAGTAGTTGGCACCACTGAAGACAATAGAAGAGGCGATAAAATTAGCATAAGCATAGTTGTTGCTTTCCAGATAAACATGCGCTTGCTTCATCCAACCTTCCAACACACGCAAACCATAGTTGAGGTCAGTGGAATCCTCCACCGTCCACTTAAATACCTCGTTGATTTTTCTTACAAAATATTGTGAAGGACTCTTACCCGTAGGCTTGTACTTGTAATTCGGTTGCTTACGACCTTCCTCTCTGTTACGCTTCCGCTTCCTTGCTGCTTCTGCCTCAATAGGGTCTTCACCAAGATTGAAATCAAGATTTCCCCATAAATCGAAATCTGAAATCACATCAGGATCTTCCTCGCCATAAGCATCCTCATAACAGCTTACATGCTCACCTGAAGGTGCCGTGAAGTAGGAACAAGAACAGTCATCACGCTCATCCTCCTCGATACCATCCCATAGTTTCTTGTTGTCCCATCTTTCATAGACAGCCATATCCATCCACATGCCAGAACCATTGATATAATAATCGCCATTCCATCCCACCATCTGACAGATAAGACACTTCTCTTGGTGACCATCAGGAATAGGAGTCGTGACAACTACAGGGGAATACTGCTCGTTATCCTTGTTCATCAAGGTCAACTTGCCATCCTTCGATGCCACCACACGGTAGCAGTCCAATCGAATACCTCTGATAGTGGAAAGGGAATGTGCCGTTACCGCATCTCCCATCCGCTCAAAGCAATGTCCGAGGCGTTGCATCACCGTTACTCCCTCCTTATCCTTCCAGTTGAAAGCAAAGTCAGAGGACACTATGTTGGATGCAATCCGGCTATCCTCATTGAAGAGTTGCAGATATACCTCTTCTCGGTAATTACTATTTGGAAAAAGCAAACCGACAGCTAAGTCAGCATGGGCAAAGAACAAAGCCACAGACTTCATTTCATTGAAATCATGAGATGCCACGCTCTCTTGAACCCATTTCACCAGACCACTCTCTGGAGCTGTTCCTATAGCTTCACCCACAATCATCTTCACTGCATTCACTGTTGGAACTGACAACTCCATCAGTCCGCACCAATGTCCAACCATATCTTCCGAACGGCGGTACAATTGGGCATATACGTCATCCAATTTAAGATGTCCCATGTTCTCCACATACAACAGTATCTGGATGACATAAAACTCGTTGATTTTCTTGCATCCATCTTTCGCAACGGAGCAAATTCTTTGATATATATCGTAATAGAAAGGCACCTCAGCCTGCAAATCCATCGTTGGATAATGCTGATGTTGCCATTTCTCTGCAAATTCTTCTCTTGTCATTCCGCTAAATAAGCACTAAACATTAAACATTTCTACAAAATGCTACCCAAATAACTCTTGAAATAATATTTGTCGGGATAATCCGCAATAAGCTGTCTGATACCATTCTTGATAATTTTATCTACGGCAGCAGACTTTCTCATTACCCTCTCTATTTGTCCCAACAACCAGTTGAACTCCTTTGGCTTTTCTTTGAGCAAAGCCAATCTCTTGATGTCCTTGAATAGTATCTCACCCACAAAGGCATGGTCTTGCTTGGGTACGTACTTGATATATTCAGGATAAAGTTCCCACAGGTTCCAATGCTTATGCACAAACATATCTTTGAGCAAGTCCAACCGTTCCTCCTTGATGAGGATCTTGGCTTCTGCATCCTCATAGTCATGCTCCCAATCGGGCATTTTCCAAAGCTCATCAAAGAAGGCTGCCCAATCTTTCCTGTCTATCACCTCTTTCAGAGCCTCGTAATATTTGATTCGATACCCACTAACGATAAATCGTTTCTTGCATTCTTCTATTAGCCAATCCTTATCATCTGATAGTTCCAATGCTTTCACCACTTTGTCCTCCCATTTCTTGGAGTAGGAGTGAAAGTCATCCTTATTATCGTCTATCACCTCCACAACCTTCTTATACTCACCCCATTCAATGAGGCAGTCGATATAATGGTCACGGATATTCTCGTCATCACGTTTCTCCAACATCAGTTTTTCTGCCTTTGCACGCTTTCCATGCGCTGCCCAGTAATCTGCCTTTTGGATGTAATAGCGATAATGGAAGTATTTCTCTTTCTTGTTTTTCAGTCGCTTGCTAATATGAGCCAGATACGCCTTTTCGTCATCACCGCAAAGCACAGGCATTGCCTCATCCACAAACCACTCAAAGCGCATGAAATAGTTGTCGCCAATTTCCTCACATTGCTCTGCTATCTCCCCAAGCATTCCCAAGCGAGAATCCTCCTCTATCTCATCACTATTGATCAACAACTCCCTCACCATGTCTGCCGACTGGTTGACAACATCCTTCAATACCTTGTTTTCTTCTGCCCAAACATCATACCTGGCAGGAGTGTAAGCCTGATGGTCGTGTTTGAACTCTCGGCAAGTGATGGTCATTACATATCCAGCAATCAGGGCAGCATCAATCAGATTTCCTTTCTTCTTCATGCTCTTGGCTTTCCTCATCATTGCCCCCAGGTCTTGCTCTATCTTCCTCCAGTCCAGTTGGGGTTGCCCGAATCTCTTACCCAACACACCAGCATGGGCAAAGCAAGCCTCCACCTGCTCCTTGTAGTTGCCACGCTCTGGCTTCCAATACTTTTCCACCAAAGCGGTAGCAAAGTCCTCATGCGTAGCTGCATACTGTCGAACAAAGCCTTTCATCTCCTTGCCCGATATTTTCGAGAGTACCTTATCTATCTTGTCAAAATCCGTATTTGTGTTCATAATTTATGTCAATTCCCTATATCTTATAAAATCAATGGATGTGTAATTTTGTAAGCATCTTCCAATAGCTGTCTGTACATTTCATTACAATGACTTCTCTGAAGTTGTACCTTTAACCGAATTGCTTGAACATAGTCCATATCTTTAAACAAAGCAATAAAAATGCTTAATACAAAATTCGTAATGTCTGGTGTAAATATTCTACCATCAATAAGTCTTATTGCCGCTTCTTTCACTGCAGAAACTGGTTTGAAACGTTTTATATTTTCAACCAAGACTGGCAAAACTTGCTTTTTTGTTGCCGCATCTAAAAATGGAATTTTAAAGATGTGGTCACTTGTTATTTCACATCCTAAATATTTTAATCCGAAAATATAGTCATCTATTTCTTGTATGGAATCTGTTCTTGTTAAAGCAAGCCAATTTGTTACAGACATAGCGCAGAAGTTGTTGGGATAATATGTCATTATTGACACAACCCAATCCTCAGAAATTAACACCCTATTTTTATTTAGTGTAAGCATCGTCGAATCTAAAAACATTCGGTGTGTAACACTAACAATATCTTTAGAATCATGATTCAATATTTCTTTATTGCTCTCTACAGAACAATTTAACGTTACCCATTCTAATAATGATTTTAATTTAGAAACAAATGGTGATTCTTCAAGTTTACCATTACTTGTTTCTATTGTCAAATTGGCTAATACTTTTGGTTCTATAAAAGAAGGAATTCCTTTATTCTCCGCAGACAGAGTATTTTGTATAGCAGTTTCAATGGACTTAGGAAGTATAAATTTATTTTTGAATTTTAGATTAAATCTAACAGATAATTCCTGCATAAGAATCAAGCCACTAAAATCCAACACAGGCTGCAAACTTGCAATATCAATTTTAGAGTTCTGCAATTTTGCCATAATGATATTTCTTGGCAAAGAACATATTATAAAATCACCAAAAATTTTATTATACAAATTAGCCACCAATGATGATTCCTCAACTAATTCATATAATGTGGTTTCTCCATTTTTATATTTTTCAACAGCTTCATTCCATGCTTTTTTATAGTTCTCGTCAGAGCCTGACAATTTTCCCAAATTCACCAAAATACCATCGCCGCTTTCTAAATCTTCAATTGTAAAAGAACGTATAGATTTGCTTTTATGCTCATGTATCTCTTTCATTATTTCCATATAGAGCTTGTGGTATTTATTAAATATCGCCAGCACTTCTACATGCTGCGAATGATTAAATAATTCAATATCAATACTATCACCTGGTCTTTTCCCTATCAGAATGTCATATTGTGAACAAAGTAAGATTTCCAAATAATCATTTTGCCCATCAATATCAACCATTACATAGCTTCCTGTTTCAATAACATCATACTGCTTATGTACTAAGTTGCCAATTTCCTTGTTCATTGACGCTTGATAATAGAAATCACGAAGTTCCTGAGAAATGCCAACTTCTACCTGTGAATATAGAAAGTCCAGAGCCTCAAAATACATGTCTACCAACAAATAGACATTAAATATATTTTTGATAGAATTTACATTGTCAAAAACATATTCTTTGAGATGAGGATAAAATTGTGCAATATCATCCTTCTTTTGGTTCTTATATAGAGCCATGAGATGATGTTCTACAAACACCCCTGTTCGTTTTGAGTTATTCATCATCATTGTGGTTATTTCAAGAGCCTTGCCAAAATCTTCCAATTTTTCTGCCATCTGGAGTTCACAGAGTAAAGTTTCTTCTGTTTGGCTTCCATTTTTCCTCATCTTTTCACAAAAATCATATAGTTTTGTTCCATAGCGTTGTTCCTTACGTAAAAGATTAAAATAGATGAAAGCTCGAATGTCGAAATAATGATAATCCACAATAGGCTCTATGATATTAATCGCAGAATCTACTCCAACATACTTCTCGAAAATCATGGCTATATAAGGCTTCAGTATATTAGGGATTTCATTAATATGCTTATTCAGATAGTCCATATCAACATTTTTTTCAGCAAAGAATAAAGCTACAGCAACCACGCATCTTTTCTTTACGTCATCCTCGAAATGGAGTTTCGGAACAAAATCAAAAACATCAGAATTATAATACTGGATACAAGAGAGAAGATTTGCTAATAAATTATCTTCTATGTGTTCGTTAGCCGATATTACAAGAGAGAAGATTTCCTTAATCGTTTCAGTTTGCCCTAATTGAAATGCAAATTTTAATCTATACCCTAAGATGTTCAAACTTACTGCTGTCACAGAATTTCCAAGAAAATCTACAGCCTCTTTCATTTTATTTTCAGACACAAGCATTGAAGCTACTGCAATAAAATATAATTCCTTATTTTGAGGAGAGTAAGAATAACTTTTTATTTTATCTATCCAAAGAGGACTATGGTCATGAATATATGCTACCCATGCATGAATAAAGTCTATATCAGGAAATATCTTTCCAAGCTCTGTCTTAGCCTGCAATCGTAGATACTTCTCTGTTTCATCATATAATTCTTTAGACACTTTGACCTCTTTCTTGTTTTTCCCTTCGGGAGCAATCATCCATTCATTTAGGAAACGAGTCTGTAACACACTAAAATGTAAAGCCCAAAGAGGTATATTATCCAAGGTAAGTTCTTTCAATTCTCTAAGAAAAAAATTCTCAAAATCCAATTTTTTAGGATTGAAATGCTTACTTTCATCTAATAACAAAAGATAGGCGAGTAATTCTTGATTGGCTTTCAATTCTACGGGTTGATTATCATAAGTATCAAAAGGATTTTCCGATGACAGAATCGTCGGAATTATTGTCCAAATGCTATTGCAATTACGTTCTTTAAGTTGTTCAATAATTGCAAATGTTTTATCATACTCACCATTTTTACACAAACAAAATATTTTTGCTATGGCTACATCTTGATCAAACAACTGCGCCTTCTCCATTGCCTGATAAGCATTATTAAAAGCAGCCAATGCTTTTTTCTCATCAGCATACCGCATACATCTTCCGATATTGTATTCCAATTGCATCAATAGAGGAAAATCCACAAATTTCTCTTGCAAGACCAACACTTTCAATTTTTCCAATATGTCATCAGCAGTCTTTATATGAAGTGATTTTATAGAATCTTGTAATTGAGGAATAAGCGACTTTGTAATACTTGTATTTGACAATCTATTAAGTGCAGCCTCAAGCTTCCTACCGTTTGACTCTCCTATATTTTTAATACTAGACAAGGTCGCATCAGAAGGGATTTGTAATTTCTTCCTTTCATATAGAATGTAAATGCAATAAGCAAAAGTAAGTAGTAATGCTAATATAACGCAAGTAATATCTATCCAATCATTTCTCCAATCGAGGCTTGCCCAAATATCTCCGTTTTTAGTATTCCAATTTATCTTAAAACATAATTTTAAAATCGGGTTGGCAGCAGCAATCGCACCAAAAGTAGAAAAATATATAATCGTTATTTTCCTAACAGTTGTTACAAAATAATATCGGAAAATAGGCGCCCCTATATGTTCCCATATCCACGGCATTCTTTTTTCCAACCATTTTGGCTTTGACAGATAGAGAACAGCTAAAATACATAAAAATAAGATTATTATAAGAATTTGGATCATGACTATCAAGTTTTTTATTAAGCAAATATTTGAAAGAAGTTTTCAAATCCATTTATTTCTTAGTTTTTCCAAAAACTGATTCCAATCGCAATATTCCCAATCGTTTCATGGGATTTACAACAGTACCAAGTTCATTAATGATGCGTTCATATTCCACAATTAACTGGATTGCATCTGCTAAATGCAAGTTTTCCGTTGTATTTATTTGCGTACAAACATCTTCATCCCGATGGGCATCTATCTTGTTTCTTACGCTCGTAAGAGAATCTTTATTGTCTTCTCTGAATTTTGTCAACTCTTTTCTAATATCTTTGAATAAAGAGATGTCATAACCTGGAAACTCACTATTAACGAATTTCATTAGCTTACCTGTGCTATCAACTAACTTCTTTGAAGTCTCATAAATGGCAGTATAGACTGATTTGATAGCGTCATATATTATCCATTCATCAACATCTGAAGACAATACCTTTGTATATCTTTTTATTTCGATACTTGCCATTTGAATAAGTCCCAAGGTGTTCCAAATAACAAGATTATCTTTGAAAGCTCCTTTTTTGGCATTCCAAACAGCCATATTAGAAATGGAAGCTTTTTCCAATGCTTTATTACATTTTTCTATATTGCTTTTGCAATGTTTTATACCTTTGACTATTTCTTCCAAGCAATTTTGTTCATATTGAAGCGTTGCTTCAAGATTACGACTAAGTTCCTCTTTATTCTCTCTAATTCGCTCTTGAAGAAATAAATCCAATTCACTTTTCTTGTATTTCATAATAACTTTTTTCATTGTTTACTTTTCCCCAGAAAAACTATCCAACTTTACCCATTCACGACTTTCTTCATTGTTGCAAAACAAGACAACATTTGCCTTTTTAGTCTTACAACTTTTATATACCAAGCCATCAACATGTCGTCCTTGTTTGTCAGTAAACATCCACCTCAAATATTCCGTGAATATCTGTGACGGTACATATTCTATTGCCTCTTTTGCTTCTTTCAGAAGAGGTTGGGTAATATCCTTATGGAATGATTTCAGGAAGGCAATTCCTTCCCATTTGTCCATCCATATCGAAACATCTGTTGGCAGTGCAGTCAAATCAACCACAGTAAGTTCTCGTATTGTTTTGAACTCTCCAATGACCAATACTTTCTCAACTGCCGACTTTATACTTTCGGATATAGCTGTTTCCTTATCAAACGCACCGTAAAACATAGATACACCAGCAGGACTCATACGACATTGACCAGCAGAAGCATTAGGAGCAGAAGTAATGTCTTTAAAACCGAAAGAGTTGTCAAGTGCCTTATCGAGACTACGAGTCCGATACAATATTGTTCCTATAGGTATTTGATGAAGAACACCATCAGTATGCAGGATGACCTCATTCAATTCTTCAAGAATATTTTCAGAACCACTTACTTTAGGCATTGCCAAAAACGTAAAACGCCTTGAATGTTTGACCATTTCGGCAAATCTTTTCCACTGCAATTCCATTTCCTCGTTCCACCATAACTCAAAAGGATTTTTCTTAATCCACATATTATCTTCAAAAAGATGGTCAATATCATCATTCAGACTGTCACAATCCGTATGTAGTCCCAAGTCTTCCATCATCTCTGAAGTGTCTTCATATATCTCCGCATTCTCAGGAACAGCAAAGCATCCTGCTCGTTTTATACCAGGAATCTGCTCCTCTTCATCGTCAAAATATGAACTCGCCAAAGGCAGGCACTCAGAATCAACATCATTAAAGTAAACCGATATTGTCATTCCTATATGGTCTGCCAAATCGCTCATGTCAATGACCATTTCTTTGTGTCCACAATATGAACATACACCAGTTTCACCATACTTCTTTATATAGCCATTCAGATATTTATCCTCAAAATGGTGCGAACATACATATTTTTCTCCTCTTTTAAAAAAATCATACCCATGCTCTTCCATTTCCATCATAAGCGCTTTTACTCTTCCCATAATGCAGCAAAACTTTCTTAAGCTTTTTATTCATCCAAAATTTTGCGTCTTTTAGAAAAAGACAATTTGATTTCCCAAATTTGTTTGATTAACCATGTCTGTTGTATGATTTGGATGTCTTTCGTCTTATGAAAAGCAGATATAGAATATTCTTTCTTTTCAGTCTCTTCATCAAATCCATCTCTTTCACTTCCGTCTTCACTATTTACTTTGTCAGAGTATATCGTGGTGTATGGTTCTATTTCAGGGAAGTATTCTTCTCGGATATTGTTGAATAGATGGAATTCTTCAACTAAATGTTTGAATTTGTTCTCATCCATTTCAAGGCAATTGAAGAACAATATCAAAAGTTCAAAGCAAGATAATTGAGCCCGAAAGATGGAAGCATATCCTTCTCTTTCATCATCGTCAATTAGCTTGCTGGTCTTTACGTATTTCACAATTCTATAAGCATACCGAAAATAATGATCCAAAGTTCCGTCAAAGAAATTTTTTCGAATATCTTCCATTGATATGTCAGAACTAACCTCTACCAACCTTTTTAAGCCTTGAACTACTTGACCATTGTCATCATTTACTGGCTTATAAAGGTATAAGTATCTGAAAATTTCTCTACCATGGATTTCTTTCTCATTTTGGGGTGTAGTAACTATGGATTCGGTTTCATTTGATGGATATAGAGAACTTTGTAAAGGAATAGAATTTACACTTCTCTCCTGTACTTTATACACAAGATGTGAAACAATCTCTTCAAATGTAGAAGTCATATTGAAGAATACATTCTCAAATTGGCTTTTTCTTGCAAGCTGTTCATTTTTATTGTCTTTTCTGTTTTGTATAACGAATGTCACCACTACTGCAGCAAAAGCTAATAATGAGAAGCAAGCATTCATGAGTCCTGCACTATCTCCAAATGTTCCCATGCATGCACCAAAATCACAATGTACTCCTAATAGTGAACGATGGGTATATAATAATGGTGTAACATATAGAATCAATGCCAATGCAGCTAATCCTGTAATTATGACACCAAGTAAGATTGAAATCAAATATTTCATTATGCGTTATTAATGAGGTTGAAAATATTTTTTGTACTCTTCTTTTTGTGGCACGTTCAAAAGAAGGTCTTTTAATTTACCAGCATCTTTGCCGCCAAATTCTATGTTTTTACAAAAATCCATCCAATAGTCTGTAGGATTGCTATATATATAAGACAGTTCTTCTATCGTGAATGTTGGATGTCCTTTTTTAACAATAGCTATATCATTATCTTCTAGTTCCTTTTCTATTTTTCCCTGATTATCATTAGGATTTTGCTGCAGATTTCTTTCTAATGCAGCCTGTGAAACTTCTTTGCTTTCCAAAATTTGCTGAGCTCTGAGTGCTAAGATGTCATTGTGTGGTCTTAAAGCTTCTCCTTGTTGAAATTGATTAAATATCCTTTTCGATATGGCGTTGTCATGCTTAAAGACAAATCCTACAGTGAATTGGTGATCTTTAAAATCGACATCCTTTGGTAAATTGATTGCAAATTCTTTTTGCAATCCTGGTCTAACAAATGGTTGCAATCCAACAGTCGACAACCCCGGTATAAGTCCAAATGGAGCCATTAAGTTAAATACGTAGAGTATTCCTGTCTTTGTGTTATCAGAATTGTCTATTGGTTTATATTTTTGTTCTGTTTCATCAAATTCTGTCACTGCAAAGAATGAGGCAATTTTTATGTCGGATGTCAGTGATAATAATTGTGTAGGAAAGCCATATGACATAGCTATTCCATACGGATTATACATTCTTAATCTGAACCTGTCCGTTAGTTGAATGCCGTCTCTAAATAACTGGTATATTGGATGCGAATTCATCAGCAATTCAAATTCATTTCTTTTGACGTTCTCAACTGTACATCTGTCTTTCCAGTTCCTTGAAAATACAGACTTGCATGTTGAATGTACATATGATTCTCCTCTAAATAATGCTTTGCTAAATCCTATATTTGGCTTCAACGAATACCTTCCACTCATCAATCTTGTGACAACAAAACAGTCTCGCCTTTGCACCAAGCGCTCCAAAGGGTTCAAATGCAAAACAGGCTGCTGTGCCAAAGCATAATTCAAATTATCTACCAACTCGTCAAGAGTTGGTAGATTGTTGTATTCTGCATTATAAATCATACCTTTAATAGTCTTGCAAGTTTCTTAAACTTTGGACTTCAAACTCGTCTCTAAAGGCTATTATTTGGGCAGTTGCAGATAACAATAATTCTTTCTTAAAAGAAGAACCACCTAAGTCTAACTTTTTTATTGCTTCCTTTATGTCTGCAAAATTCCATAGAATATAACTATTGTACGGTTCTGCTTCCTCAAAACTATTCTTCATGTTTATTATTAAGCGGCTGAAGTCCTTTTTGAATTTATCCTTTTCCTCTTCTGGTGCTACTAACACTTGGTAAACAAGGGTATAATACTCTATCAAGAGCTTGTCAAAATACTTCTCTTGTTTTTCTCCTTTCAAGACCTTAAAAGCATCCTCTCTATATGTCACGATCTTTTCCTTAGCATAGTTCTGCATGTTTTTATAGTCTTTCATAAGTTGCAAGTCCAACAATTCCATTTTTGTTATTTTGCAATAGATTGGACTTAATTCCTTGTTCATTGGAAGTGTTTTATCGGATTTGTTCTCCAACATTCCACTTTCAATGTCACGTATTAACTCATCACATTTGCAGATGGCTTTTTCATATTGCTTAGTTTCATAAAGCATATCGAAAATACCATTGTATGCTCTTGTACACTTTCTTATATAATAATCACGGTCTTGTTTAAGAGCAATCTTTTCGTGGCATTTGTTGCTGAACATTTTTCTAATCAACTTGATGACCTGCGAATATTCTATTATCGCATTTTCTTCGTATGTGATAGTTTTGTTTGCTCTCTTGATGTGCTTATAACAAACAGCCAAAGAAAAATGCATCTCTATTAGTTCTTCCATGGTTGCCTTTTTTCTACATTCGCTCTCATAAAGTTTAAAGAACTCCAATGCAGCCTCATAGTTTCCATTAATCATGTCATCGAAACCTCGTGTATAAGCACTAATTTCCAACTTTCTATATGGAATAGTTTTACGATTAGCATGGGCAAATCCAATGCTATCATTAAAAATTGTATCTTCGGAAACATTAAAGAATGCTTCCATCGCAAGCAGAATGCATTCTTTCTTATCAGCGTCTATTCGTATTATTTCTATTCCGTGATCTTTTACAATGAATTTCTCCATTCCAAAAACAAAGACACTATCTTGTCTTATGATTCGGTTGTTGCGTGAAGAAGGTTCCCAAATACAGAATCTGGTATCAACATCTGAACAGATATTCGTTTCTCTATAAGTCTGCGCCAACAAACTTTCTACAGGTTGTGACTCGTCTTTTATATAGGATAAGCAGTCATTTACAATTATATCATGCATCACGTCATAACAATAGACAAATCCATCAGCATCTGTATCAGCATTGCATGCAAACCATAAAGCTGTAAGGACATTCTTGCTAAAATCAACTAAACAAGTTGCACCGCCATTATGCTGTATATCTGCTAAGATGTCAAGATCACTCATTTCCTCTTGATATTTATCAGGAAAATGTCTTTTTGCTGTCTTTATCATGTCGCGCAGGATGTTGACATAATTTGCTCTTATATAAGGCTTTGTCTCTGGTTTGTTATTATCGTAACTATCCAATCGGACAGACAAACCAGAACGTATAGTATCATTTTCTACTTGCTTATTTTCTGGAAAATTTATTCCTGTTTTTGATTGGTAAGGATAGAATTTACTAATACCCCTAAAAATGAATTGAGGGTATTTGTAATATTTCAACTGTTTGGATGTCACAGTTTTTACTTCATGCAAGAAACTGATAACGTACTCAACTCCTTTAAGTAAATTCTCATGATTCATGATGAATTTACCTTTGTCTTTCGTTTTTTCCATAATAGTTTAATCTTAAGTTTTTTTAATAGCGACTAAGCCTCCCAACCGAAAAGTAGCTCATAATAAAATGGGAGCCGTTCGCCGTATATCTATTATTTTTTGTTCTTCATTCTCCATAAAAAGTGCCAAACTCTGAATATCGGTTCACTCAAAGCCTCGGCAGGATAATATCTCAGAAGACGAGCATCACGATATAGTCGCAGGAGGTTATGCCCCAAAACGTGATGTTTGTCATAATACCCAAAATTGCCTCCGTTCAAGATGTCATCAAGAAGCATTTGCCCTCTCTTTGCATCCATTGGTGCAATCATCTTATCTTTTGGCATTCCCATGACCTTATGTAATACATACATCATTGCCCCTGCAAATTTCCACAATCCAAGATGCTTCAATTCGCTCTGCAAGGAACTTAACATTTCACATTCAACATTTAACATTGTAACTACGAAGTAGTAGTCCACTACCTGTCTCAACCCTACACCCTCATAGAAATAATGATGATAGAGGTGATAAAGCTGATACACGATATTAAAGGAATGTGTTGGGACTGCAACAAGACCTGCATCATCAGGCAATGCCACCATATTGCTACATTGCTCATCAACATTCTGCTTCAACCATCTTTGCAATCTCCGATTATACACGAAGTTAGCCATAAAGCCTGGAGTAGAATGTAGCTCCACGGTAACGCCGTTGACAGTAAGACCTATATGGTTAAAACTCTCATCATCTACATGCCCATTGGAATTTTCAGCAAGCGAGTGGGCAAGAGAACGAATCTCATCACGCCCTGCATTCACCCATACATCCACATCACCAGATATTCTTATCAACGGATTAGGATACATCACCGCATTGCCTTGCCCCTTCAAAATACAACAGCTATATCCCGAATCTTTCACCTTATTATATATAGCCACCGTAGCCTCATTCAGAACATTGTTGCGTTGCATAATTTTCTGGTTTATGCCAAACCAACGCATCAGCAATTCCAAATTCGGTGCAGCATCCTTAAGTAGTTTTTGGATGCCATCAAAGACTACTCCGACAAGCGTCTGCTTCTTGGCAAATTCATAGAAAGTATTCCAATCAAGATCCTTTAGAGCAGAACCATCAAGAAACTCCTTGCCCTCGTAAACGCCCAAGGAAAATTGAATAAAGCGAAAGTAAATATCAGTCACGCTACCTTTCAATTCAACATTCAACATTTCTCTTTCAGCATATTCCAAAGGAACAGCGCATTGCCAATAATATATCGTCTCCACATACGCTTCGGTTCCTTCAGCAGACGATATAGCCATTCCAAGCCATTACGCTGCCACCTCATAGGAGCACGTTCCACAGTACCGGCGAAGAAGTCGAATACAGCCCCGATTGTTCCAACGTGGCAGTGAATAATCAATTCTTCCCAATGCGAATAAGTCCACTTTTCCTGTTTAGGTGCGGTCATGCCAATCCACAGCAAGTCAGGATCAGCAGCATTGATGGCATCAATGATAGCCATGTTATCCTCGTCAGAGAACTCCGGCTTATAAGGAGGCGAGTAAGTCACCACCTTCAGATGAGGATAAAACTCAGCCGCCCGCTTCACAATCAGGTCAAGCACACGTTGCGAGCTACCCATGAACATTACCGTTCGCAGGGGCGAACGGGATACATTCCTCATTCCTAGCTGTTCGAGTTTGTTCATTTCAAACTCGAAAAAATCCCATCCTGCAATACGTTCCTTTGGTTGGCTCTTTGCCTTAATCCATCGACAAGCCTTCACGATGCTCACTCCGTCAGGAATAAGCACATCACCATTCATCAAAGCCTCAGCAAACAGTTTGTCCTTACGAGCCGTATTATACGAATGGGCATTAATCGTGTTGATAAGCAACTTGCCCTCTGGCAGCGAGGCAAGCTCCGCCTTGCTGCCAAGTATATCTAAATCTTTAAGTCTAAACATCTTGTTATTTTCTAAGGATTTTCTCATACCATTCCACCATGGTCTTAGCTTTTTCTTCCCAAGACAATTCCACTTGTCTCTGCTTGCAGTTCTCCGACATCTGTTTTAGCAAATCCCGATTCCGTTCCAAGTCTTTCAATACCTTGGCAAAATCATGCACGGATTGCATCGGTTTGGATAGAGGAATCTTTCTGCCTACCTTATCATCAATGACAGAAGCCATACCACAAGCATTAAAGCAGACGACAGGCAAGCGATTACTAATGGCTTCCAACACAACAGTGGAAGTATCTTCACTGACACTTGTAAAGAAGAACAACTGCGATTTACGCATAGCTTCCAACACGACATCATTAGATTGATTGCCATGCCATACTACCATATCCTCAATACCTAATTCAGATGCAAGGTACTTGGCATGATGTACTTGTTCATCAGAGCCACTTCCATAAACATCTAATATCACATGAGGGTTGGCTACGGTAGCAATAGTCCACAATGCCAAAGGCAATTGCTTGCGGAAATCAAACTTACCTACCCACATCACATGAAGATAGTCCTCCTCGAATCTTTCCGTAGGAATATCTTCAGACAAGAAACAACCTGTCTCAGGAATAACCACAGACTCTAAATCTTTATATTTCTTGATTGCCCGATAAGAATCAGGAATGGAACTTATCAAAAGTTTAGCTGTTTTGAACGCTTCATTAACACGTTTATCATGCTTCAGTTGCCAAACATTCAAGAAATTCTTCAATCGGTTGAATAACTTCATTTTCAAACCTGCGCCTTGCAAATAAGCTGTAGGGAACTGTTTCAGCCCACCGATAGGCCCCCACACAAACGGCACCCCATTCTCCTGCGACAGTTTCCAGAGATAGCCCGGTTCACGGAATCCTATCATGTTCAGCTGATGCAGCACATCAATATGCTCAGACGAACAAATCTCCTTCGCCATAAGATATGTCTTCCACTGCCACTCCCGATAGTATTTATAGAAGCGCCAATCGCCCTGGTTCCAGCACATTTTGCGAATCTCATC
>OLWN01000620.1_pt1 | contig 16206 bp, 19 predicted proteins | sample 1644151 | NCBI WGS metagenome assembly OLWN01 (sample SAMEA103958121, study PRJEB25191) | human gut metagenome
CCTCTTCGTTGTGATAGTGCCATTATACCACTTAACTCGTGTAGACACAACCTAATGAAAAATGGGATTTGTAAGCATATTTTTTACATAAATTCAAGTTGTCCGTCGGGAAAAAAGGCATTTCGATTTGTCCATATCAATCCGAGTAAGTCAGCCTTGACAACTTCATCGGAAACATCTTCATCAATAAATTTGACACAAGTACATTGAAGATAATCTTTTCCGCACTTGTTACATTTATCTTGGATAATTCTATAAAATGGTGCACTGATAATTTTGTGTTTTATCAATTCATCTCCATCTTCTTTACTTATATTAAATTGTGCATGTACACATCCATCCTCCATCCACATTTTTCGGATTATATCAGGATGAACAATAAGTCTTTCGAAGCATACCACATCGCCATGAATCAAACGGAATTTGTTGGGACAATCTTCTCCCAATTTGAATCTATTATTCTCTTGGTATATAGCTTCAATCCACTCTTCGAACGGCACATCAGAAACTTTTGGAATAAGATCAAGCAAATCAATAAAATCATTTACATGACCAACAAAAGATATATGACCAGCTTCTTCTGTCAAGTTAATCATAAGACCAAATGATATTAGCCTATTATCTTGCTTCTTTGCCCATGCCTGGCACAATTCTTTTATTGCTGTAATTACGACTTCCGCAATATGCAAGCTATTACAACACAATGTTGGAAAGTTGAAAATCATATCATTAAATGCAATCAGCGAAGTGTTTGGAATTCTCACATTAAGCCCTTTGCGTTTCAAATACTTTAAAAGAGTTATAGTTTCTGCATCAAGTATCTTAATTTTCCCTCCGTCTTGAATAATGAAAGAATCCTTATTATATATCTCAATATCTCGACCTTCACTTACTTCAAACTTTTGAGTATATCTAAAAAAGATTCGAGCACCATCTCCTTCATTTAGCTCAATATGCTCAAATTGGTTAGGCCTTTTAACCACAGAGTTATGTTCATTACTTTCTTTCTTGATTTGTTCATATTTTTCATCAACACCGTCAAAATACTCACCAATTAAGGTATTTTCCCTATAAAATGAACTTATAAGCTCTTTCCACATGGCTACAGAGAAATCGTTGTCTATTCTCCAAAGTTTTATATATTCTGAGTCTTTGCCGTATTTACTTATATCTGTTTTGGAATCAATTCGCTCAAGTATTTGCTCATCATTATAAATTCTAATTGCGCCATCAAGATGAGTGGGTAATCCTGTGCTCGGATTTATCATGCTATGGACATATCTACATCCCCACAACATGGTTTCCCCATCATCAAAGGATATGTTTTCCTTATCACAAAGTTCTTCACATTCAAAAGTTCTTTTGCCATCTTGAACATGCCAATAAAACTGTGTGCTTAACAAATTGGAAAAAAGATTATCATAATGTTCATTTTCATGGCAAGTGACACCTTCAGGGATACAAGTCAAATCGTCATTAAAATGTGGTCCCCAAATATACTGATATTCTAATTCTGGATGTTCTGTCCCGACAAGTCCAACCATATCCATATCTAACGCAAGCTTTATTTCAACACCTGGAATATCATGCATTTTTTCAAATGAATTGAAAAATTCCTCATTCGTAGAGTTTAATATGGATAGACTTCTACGAAAAAACTGATGACCAAAGAGTAAATAACCATCTTTATAATAAACGCCTGGAATAAGAAATCCCTTTTCGCCATTTTCACTTTTCGTATAAACTGGTTGCAAATCCCGTACATCTGCAAGTCCATCTTTTATTGTTTCAGACCATTCTGGAAAAAGACGATTCACGATATTCTTATCTTTGATTGCTACAGCTTGACCAATTGGCGCAACACGAAATTCCTCAGAGAGAACCCCATTCAACTTCTTTGTTAAAGTATCAAGTTCGTCTTTATGTTCTTCGCAAAAAATTTTATAGTCATAGGCGCTTATCATTTTTCGCATTAGTTTATGTTCTTCTTTGGTTTCCATGATCGCCGACTCGTTTGTTACATATGCCTTTCCTGGCTCCATATATATACCGGTTAGCATAGTATATCCTATCGGTTTCGTTCTGTCGTGTCCTAAATTCACGGGAAGAGCTGTATGCCACGATGCGTGGTATGCCTTAATAATTGCACTTAACGGGAATATGTGGTTTTTTCTGTTTATTCCATCCGTCATAGCTACGCCTTGATATTTTTCCATTCGTGCACCTTCCTATCTCACACAATATCTAACACAGTATGCTTCAAATAATCGCCTGCGCTTCTTTTAGCAAAACATCCTGCGACATCTCCGCTTCATAGCTGCCCTTGGCATACTCGTGGTCGAAGATCGCACATTCTAATTTGTCTTTTGCCAACCGCTTCATCACGGCGGCGGTCTGTTCATCCAGAGTGCCACGGTGGAGATACTGCGTGATCGTGTTCATGCGTCGTGTGTAAATCGCCTTGATGGGATGATCGTCCGCAAGCTCTCTTTGCTCTCTGCCTTTCAGATTGCCGATCTGGCGACAGGTGCGCCCACGCTTGTCCCCCGGTGCAAGTCCTCCGCAGTATTTTGTCTGCCTTGCATCGGTGGTCAGAAACCATTTGCCGCAGATGGGGCATAATCTCGGCGCATGACCGACACACAATCCCTCAAACAAATCGGAACGGAACATTCCCACAAAGGAAACGTAGTGCATACGCTTTCAAGCTGTGTTATACCTTTCTCAGGCATGACAGCGGACACATATTGCATCGTGGTATTGGTCAACTGCATCCACGTGGAATTGTCGGGAGATAATGTTTCATCCTTGGGAAAATGCTCTGCAAAAGCGGCGGCATATCCGTCCGGTGTGCGCTGGCTGTCGTGGAGCGCATGAGCGAAAGCGGTCATAAATTGCTTGTAAATCTGCAATGTGCCGCCGAGCTGTGCTATGACTTGTATCAGCTTCAAAACACCGACACCACGGCTGTATTTCTCGTCAAAGGCAGCAACCGCACCGATTTCCTGTGCCGCCTTAATGTACGCAATGATATTTTCTATGTGTGCTTCATCGAAAAGCCGGTGAATTTCTGTTTCGTCTGTTGCCAAATCCAGAAAAGAGAACGGCTCCGTTTTCTGCAAGAAACGGATGATTTTCAGCAGAGCTTTTTCTGCCACAGGGAACACGGACACATCCACGTTGCCCGTACCGAGCATGAGAATGATTTCGGTCAACGGCTGGCAGAGCGTTGTTAGTTTTGCGATCTGTTCATCGGTGATGTTGAGTGCGGCACAGCCAATCGTGCCGATGGGAACGGTCTGCTTGCCGTATGTTACCTTGTCCTGCCAAAAATCAAGCGTCAGCAGATTTTGATTAAGGATGCTCATGTGCCCGCCTCCAATCTGTCATGTTTTTTCTTTTCTCCTATTATACCATACATTTGTGACAAAATATAGAACAACTGCTGATTTTTTCGCCGTATTCATCCAAGATTTTACGCTGTTTTGTGCTGAAACGCCTTGTCATGTTTTTTGAAATGAGCTTGTCATGCCATTAGCCTGTTTTTTTCGATTTTCCTCATAATATACACGAGGGGATGAAAAATCGTCCCTATCAATAAGAATTATGGAGGAATGCGATGAATGTATTCGGAACAGTAAAGACAAGCATCAACACAAGAGAAGCAGCGGCGAGGTACGGCGTGGAAGTCAACCGTCACGGGAAAGCACTCTGCCCGTTCCACAATGACCGCAATTCGAGCCTGTTTGTGGACGATGACCATTACCATTGTTTCGCTTGCGGCGAACATGGGGACGTGATCGACTTCACAGCAAAGCTCTTTGGTCTGAAATTGTATGAAGCAGCACAAAAGCTGGCATACGACTTCGGCATTACGCAGGACAAGCCGCCCACCAAGGCAATGCAGGAAAAACAGAATATGAAAAGCGAAGCACAGCGACTCAGAGAAAATGAGAAGCTGTGCTTTTCTGCGCTCTTGGAGTATATGAAATTACTTCAAGAATGGAAGCGGCTGTATGCACCGAGGACACCGGAAGAAGAATGGCATCCGCATTTTATTGAAGCCTGTGACCGGCTTGACTATGTGGAATATCTGGTGGACACGCTCATCGGCGGCGTTTCCTATGAGCGCAATGATGTGATCGACATGATGCTGACAGACGGCAAGCTGCAAAAGCTGCAAGCGTATCTAAAAAAGCACAGAAAGGAGAGGTCTTATGAGCAAGAAGAAAGATGATTGCATGGAAGAACAACCGGGGTGGTACAACGGACAGTTTTTGGATGAAGTCGGCTTTTGCTGTGATTTCATCTGCCGTCACCCTATTGTCTGCGTGGGCGGCAAATTCTTTTCCAAGGAGGGGCGCATCCACGATGAAAACGGCATCAAGAAGCAGATTTATGAAATGCTGCGTCCCTTTTTGAAAGTGGGGTTGGCTAAAAAATGCTCCAATCTGCTTGAAATGCTCCGTATGGAAGCGTACAAGGACAACTTACCCGTTCACGAGGACAGGCTGCACGTTGCCAACGGTACTCTGTTCGTCAAGGGTGAGTTCACTGAACACAAGGAGTTTTGCCGTAACCGTCTGCCTGTCAAATACAATCCCGATGTTCCGCAGCCTGTGACTTGGCTGCATTTTTTATCGGAACTGTTGGAGGACGAGGACATTCTGACCTTGCAGGAATATCTCGGCTACTGCCTTATACCCACCACAAGAGGACAGACCATGATGCTTCTGAAAGGCAACGGCGGCGAGGGAAAAAGCCGCATCGGTGTTGTCATGCAGGCTATGCTTGGTGCCAATCTCAAAAACGGCAGTATCGCCAAGGTGGAGCGTAGTCCCTTTGCAAGAGCCGATCTGGAACATGAGCTTGTGATGGTGGACGATGATATGAAAATGGAAGCACTCAAATCCACTCATTATCTGAAATCCCTTATCACAGCGGAAATGCCGATGGACTTGGAGCGCAAGGGCGAACAGAGCTACCAAGGGGAAATGTACGTCCGTTTTCTTGCCTTCTCCAACGGCAATCTGGAATCTCTATATGACCATTCAGACGGTTTTTACCGCAGACAACTTATTCTTTCTGTCAAAAAGAAACCGCTTGACCGTGAGGACGATCCTTTTCTTGCAGACAAGCTCGTTTCGGAGGCCGAGGGGATTTTTCTGTGGTGTCTGGAGGGCTTGCGTAGGCTGATCGCAAACAACTATCTCTTTTCCGAAAGCAGCCGCACCAAGGACAACCGAGAACAGGCAAGGCGGGATGCGGACAATGTGCTGCTGTTCCTGCGCTCGGAGGGATACGTCCGTCTGAAAGCGGACAGCACCATTACCTCTGCTGATCTGTACGCCATCTACTGCATTTGGTGCAGTGATAACACCTACAAGCCGCTGGCGGCACGAACGGTCAGCATGACCTTGACGAAACACGCAGACGAATTTGGTCTGGAACATGACAACCACATCAAAAATTCCCTCGGCAAACAGGTCAACGGCTTTTGGGGCATTGAAGCATTGATCTCGCCGGGGATTTTGTAACTGAACTCAAATTTATCCATCCATCTATCCCATCCATCCCGAAAAGGCTGTTTTTCGGATAGAAGGATGGATAGGATGGATGTTTTCAAGTTCAGCCGTGAAATCAACGGTATTCACCACAGGTTTCCACGTTGGGAACTTGCGGTAAGCGTAACATGTACCGTTTTCAAGGTGTTTTTTCTGTATCGAAAAATCATGCCTTGTGCAATTCGTGAAGATTTACACCGCAGGAAGTATCAAAATCATCATTTGGTGATTTATGGAACAGTAAAGCACATTCACGGAACTGTGGTGCTTCTTCCTATTCGGTCTGTACTCTCACAAAACAGTAAACCCGATAGGGTGCTGTTATGAACAGGATTACGCACAGCGAAATCTGAGAGAAAAACGCCATCTTCAAAATCAACACTTGTCGGTGACAGCAATTCACCGCACAGAAAACTAATATCACGAAATTATGGAGGAATTTTTATATGAAATCGAATCTGAGAAATGAAATCAAGTCGTACATTGTACATCAGGGTATGACCATGCAGGAGGTCGTTGACATGTTATCGGATGAATACGGATGGAGCGACAGTGTTTCCAATCTATCCAACAAGCTCCAGCGTGAATCGCTCCGCTATACCGAAGCGGTACAGCTTGCCGATGTGCTGGGTTTTGAAATCGTATGGAGAAAGAGAGGTGATCGCTGATGGCAGCACCGCAGTATGCAGTTTTACGATTTGCCAAGTACAAGGGACCGGAGATCAGCGGCGTTGAAGCGCATAACGAGCGAACCAAAGAGAAATATGCAAGCAATCCCGACATTGACCATACCCGTACACACCTTAACTTCCACCTTATCAAGCCCGAAAGGAAGTATCGTGCAGAATCCGAAAAGCAGATCGCAGAAGCTGGATGCCGCACACGCTCTGATAGTGTTCGTGTGGTGGAAGCTCTGATTACCGCTACACCGGAGTTTTTCAAGGGCAAGAAAAGAGCCGAGATCAAAGAGTTCTTTAGTGAAGCCTTGGAGTTCATCAAGCAGAATCGAGCCCCCGAAACCATCATATCCGCTGTGGTGCATCTGGACGAGAAAAATCCCCATATGCACCTTTGTTTTGTCCCTCTGACAGAGGATAAGCGTTTATCTGCCAAAGAGATTTTGGGGAACAAAAAGAAGCTCACACAATGGCAGGATAAGTATTGGGAACACATGGTCAAGAAATATCCCGATCTGGAACGTGGGGAAAGTGCCAGCGAGACCGGGCGTGACCATATCCCCACAAGGGTATTCAAGCAGATGGCACGTCTGAACAAGCAGCATGACAAGCTCGCTGAACTGCTCTCCGATATGAAATTTACGAACTACAAGGAACGCTCCGCACAGATTGCGGCGTTTCTTGAAAGGTATATCCCCGATGTTGCCGCCATGGAAACGCAGATGAAGAAATATGAGAAGTTCTTCAAGACGGCGGACGGCAAACAGAAAGCGTTGGAAAAGAAAAATGCCGAACTGACGGAAGCTCTGGAAGAAAGCGAGAAAGAAAGTACCGTCAAGAAGCTGCAGGAAATGCGTCTGCACAGCGATTATGAGCGTATCAAGGGTATTCTTGACCGCATCCCGCCGGATGTTATCAGACAGTACACCAACCGCAGCGCACAGAAACACGATATTCACCGATAAGAAAGGATATTTTGCCTATGAAGAAAAACAAGACCTATACCGTAACCCAACTTAACAAAATGATGATGCGTGATGACCTCTCCTTGTGGGAGATCATTGAAGCCTGTGCCTTTATCGACATCTGCGACTGCTATGAGCCGATGTTCTATCCTCCCAAGGAGCAGGAGGACGAATGGCGCAGACTGCGTGGAGAATATGAGCCGGAGCCTACTCTTGAAAATACTTCGTTCTATGTTACCGAGCCTGACGGAACGAAGTATTTTTATTGCGGTAATACCCGAACCAAGGTAACGGAGTTCTTTTCTCCCAACGGACAGACCTTGGATAAGGTAATTGAAAATCTCGTCCGTTTCGCCGCAGGAAATACCGTGTCCGCAAATATTTCGATGAATTGTTAACAGAATCGCATTGAATCACAGCCCACGCTTATGGTATAATGTATTATAGGAAAGTATTGTAAGCGTGGGTTGTTTCACGAACAGGAGGATTTTTAATGAAACAACCGTACAATACAGCACTATATATGAGACTGAGCCGTGATGACGAGAATTATGGCGACAGCGTTTCCATCGAGACCCAGCGCACCATTTTACAGCAGTACGCAAAGGACAACGAGCTTCATGTGGTTGGCGAGTACATCGACGACGGATGGAGTGGCACTACCTTTGAAAGACCGAATTTCAAGCGAATGATGGCAGATGTGGATGCAGGACGAGTAAACTGCATCGTGACCAAAGACCTCAGCCGCTTCGGACGTGACCACATCATGGTCGGCTACTATCTGGAATACGAGTTCCCGGAGAAGCAAGTGCGATATATCGCCGTATCCGAGAACGAGGATACCAAGAAAGGCTTGTCCGATTTCGTTCCTTTCAAGAATCTGTTCAACGAATGGTTTGCCAAGGACACCAGCCGCAAGGTCAAGACCGCACTTCATGCCAAGTTTGCTGCAGGAGAACGCACCTTTGCTTATGCGCCATTAGGGTATATCCGACATCCCGAGATCAAGAACGCCATTGTGATTGATGTGGAGACCCGCTGGATCATCGAGAAAATCTTTGACCTTGCCTATCATGGGGCGGGTGCTGCCAAGATTGCAAGAGTATTGGTGGAAGAACACGTTCCTACTGCCGGATGGCTGAACTATCAGCGATATGGGACATTTGCTCATATCTACGAGGGACAGCCGGAGGAAAAGTCCTACGCATGGACGCTGGCACAGGTCAAGAGCATCTTAAAAGACGAAACCTATATCGGCAACAGCGTACACAACAAGCAGACCAACATTTCCTACAAGAACAAGAAAAAGGTACGCAAGCCACAGGAGGAATGGTTCAGAGTGGAGAATACCCACGAAGCCATTATCTCCAAGAAAGTCTTTGAACAGGTGCAGGAACAGATCGCCAGCCGCCGCAGACAGCAAAAGGACGCTACCACGCAGATCTTCTCCGGTCTGGTGAAGTGTGTGGACTGCGGATGGTCGATGCGCTTCGGTACGAACAGACAGAACAGCAAGCCTTACAGCCACTACACTTGCAGCCAATACGGACAGGGGTTAAGACAGTGTTCTGCCCACTATATCCGCTATGACTTTCTCTACCACTACGTTCTGACAAGAATACAGGATTTGTGGAGACAGGCGCAGGTGGACGAAACAGAGCTTCTGCATCGGCTGCTGAAAGGAAGCGAACAGGAGCTTGCCGCCAATGCCAAAAGACAGAGTGCAGAGCTTACAAGAGCCGAAAAGCGCAGAACAGAGGTTGACCGCAAGTTTACGAAGCTGTATGAGGACTGGTCGGATGGTCGTATCACGGAGTACAACTTCAATATGATGTCTCAAAAATATCAGACCGAGCAGCAGGAGCTTACCGAGAAGATCGAAAAGCTGTCTGCCGAGCTTGAATCCGAAAAGCAAACAACTGTCGATGCGGAAACATGGATTTCTCTTATCAAGCAGTATGACAATCCCACCGAACTGACAGCGGAGCTTCTGAATACGCTGATTGAGAAAATCGTCATTCATGAAGCAACCACCGTGGACGGTATGCGTGAGCAGAATATTGATATCTACTACCGCTTGATCGGCAAAATTGAGTAAAAACAAAGATATGAGTGCTTATGCAAGTAGGCGTAGGCACTCATACATAACCAATATCTTTAAGTGCGGGAAACAGGCTGCGGCGCGCCGGATATTGAGCTGCTGCCCGCGCTCAGCACCGCCCTGGGGGTGGATACCACCGCGCTGCTCAGTGGCGCGCTTGCGGAAAACGATCGCAGCAACGGTAATCTGCGCAAAACGCGCTTTTTCGTTTGCCCGGCCTGCGGCAACCTGATCCTGGCCACAGACGAGACAGATATCTGCTGCTGCGGACAGCGGCTGAAGCCTTTGAAGGCGCAAAAGCCGGATGCGGAGCATACGCTGACGATCGAAAAGAACGACGGCGAATGGTATATTACCGCCGCGCATCCCATGCAGCGTGAGCACGCGATTGCCTTTGTCGCCCTGCTCAACGGCGATACGTTGACGATCAAACGCTTGTATCCCGAGTGGAACCTGGAGGCGCGCTTGCCCTATCTGGCGCATGGCACGTTCCTGTGGTACTGCACGCGCGATGGGCTGTTCTATCAGCACATTTAAAAAAGTCCTGGATTTTTAAAGAAAAATCCAGGGCTATCTTTTTAGCTTTTTACGGCTTGCAGCGCTTGCAAGGCGCGTATCCGCGCTGAATGATTTCCTCGCGCGTGCCTTCGTAAACCTGCCGGTTCTTTTCCTTCATTTGCTTCACGCTGCCGCAGGTGGGCTTGTGAAACTTTTTGGTGTTGCGGTTCAGCACATATTGCTGCGTTGCAGCGGGCGTTTGGGAGAGAGTTTTCCCATCGCAGCCGTAGCAGATTGCGTTTGCTTCAATCTTGTCCGCGCCGATGATATACAGCCCGGATTCCGTTTCCACGCGCAGCGGCGCATCGCGCGTCTCTGTGCCGATATCTAACAGCGCGGCCATGCGCTGGGCAGATTCAATGTGGGTGGGATGGTCGCACAGCACCAGCACGCGGTCAACGCCCGGCAGGCCGCTTGCCTCTGCCAGACGGCGAACGGCCGCCTCGCCGCCGCTGCCGATCAGCAGCGTTTGATCATCCTGACGCAGCAGCAGAAAGCTACCGTCCGCGTCAGGGTATACCCGCGCCGTGTCGGCCAGCGCACAGGCAAACAGCAGCAGCAGCGCCGCAATCAGCGCGGCAAATCGTCTTGCGTGCTTCATAGGCTCAGCTCCTTTGCATGAACGTCCCGTTGGGCAATAGCTGCAATTCCAAATCACAGGGCAGGTGGCTGCTCAGGCACAGCCGCACGTTGGGACCGTCGCTTTCCTGATAGAATAGCGCAGCCTGCTCATGTGTTTTGTCGCCGCGCATCTTGCGCTCAATCAGGCGCTGGCGAAGCAGAATTTCGTCCGCCGTGATGAACACAGCATAGTCGCGCGGCAGATCGCGCCATATGGGCTGATCCAGCAGCAGATAATTGCCCTCGACCAGCAGGATGGGCGCGGTCACGGGGATGGCCTCCTCCACCACATCGTGCAGCATGCGGTCGTAGGCAGGCCAGCGCAGATTGCCCGCGCGCAGCGCCAGCAGGGTATCTCGCAGGCGCTGCACGTCAAAGGTATCCGGCGCGCCCTTGACGCGGCGCATTTCAATCTCCTTGCCATTGCGCACAACGGTGTGGGAAAGAATGTAATCCTGATGATAGTGAAAGCCATCCATGCCCAGCGCCTGCACGGCAGGCATGCCGGGCAGCTGCGCAGCCAGGTGGGATAGAAAATCCACCAGCGTGCTTTTGCCCGTAGCGGGCGGCGCGGCGATGAAGGCGATGATGCGGCGCGCGCGGCTTTCATGCAGCTGCTGCAAACGGCGCAGCAGGGGAATGAAGATTTCTTCTACATTTTGATCGTCATAGTGCGCGGATACCGGGTATCCATTGATAACGGCATGATATTGCAAGTTGTCAGCCTCCGTACGTGCGTATAACTCATTATAGCATGATTTGCGCGCAAAAGCAATGATTCTCGCATTTCGAGAGCCATTCCCGGTGCAATCGGTAGCTTTTTACCTCGCAGCATGGTAGAATAAACCCGTACTTCAGCATAGGAGGAACGAAAAATGGAGCGTAAATCCATCGGCATGCTGATTGGGCTTGGCTGCGGCTTTGCGGGGCTGCTGACGGCGATGATCTGCAATTTCGCGGTGATGCGCGCGCTGCCTGGGCTGGTGGTAGGTTTGCTTTTGTGCCTGGCAGGCGCGGCGCTGCTGGGCGCGTTTGCCGCCGCCGCCCTGCGCGCGGATGCGGAGGAGAAATACGATGCGGGCGCGCTGCGCGAGTACCGCGTCCGCGTGATTGCCAGCGTCAAGTGCATCGGCATGGCGCTGCTGGCCATGATCGCGCTGATCCTGCCGCTGGCGGCATGCCTGCCGGGCATATCGGCGGGGTATGTGGACGTATGGGTGCAGCCGGAGGAATGGCTCAGGGGGGCGGCGCTTTGCGGGGCGCTGCTGGGCACGGCGGCGTGTCTGGGGTTGTATTTACTCAATCGTCGTTTGGCGGCAGAGGGGCTGTATTCTGCCGCGCGCAGGCATGCGCATGCCTGGGTTGCGGGTATACTGACGGCAGCTATGTGCCTGACGCTGCTGATAGATGCGGTGACGGTCAATAGCAGCTGGATGGACAATCCCGACGCCTGGGCAAACTTTACGGATTTTGCAGCGTTTCAGCAGTGGTGCGAGGAGCAGGCTGCAAACGGAAAAAATGAGCAAAGCGATGAAAATGCCGGCGCGCAGATAGCGGCATACTACTATGATGAGAACGGAAATGAGGTGCCCATACAGGACGTTTTCCGGGCAACGGTATATGACCCGAAATCAGATTATAAGCGCGCGCTGGGCGAAATCAATACCGCGGGACTGTTAGGATGGACGGTATATTCTGCGGGGGACACCGTTATTTTCCGCGGCAGCACGGAGGAGCTGCAGGCGCCCATCAGGGCGGCCTATCAGACCAAATTGCAGATCATCCGCCTGCTTTTGTGCCTCGAGCCGTTGCTGGCGCTGGCAGCCTGGATCCTGATCGCGGCAAATTATCCTTCTCATGCTCGCAATGGCAAAAAATAATCCAAAATAGGGCTTGCCGTATTCGCGCTTTTTCTTTATAATATATAAGGTTAACCAAGATTACGGAGTGCGGAGGAGAATTATGAGCAAGGTACATGTATTCGACCATCCCCTGATCCAGCACAAGCTGAGCATTATGCGCGATAAGAACACCGGCACCAAGGCGTTCCGTGAGCTGCTGGATGAAATCGCCATGCTGATGGTGTACGAGGTTGCCCGCGATCTGCCCACCGAACCGGTTGAAATCGAAACGCCCATTTGCAAAACGACTGTACAGATGCTCGCCGGCAAGCCCATCGGCATCATTCCCATCCTGCGCGCGGGTCTGGGCATGGTTGATGGCATTACCAACCTGATCCCCAACGCCAAGATTGGCCATATTGGCCTGTATCGTGATCCGCAGACCCTGGAGCCGGTGGAATACTACTGCAAGCTGCCTGCCGACGCCGAGCAGCGTGAGCTGTTTGTGGTGGATCCCATGCTGGCCACGGGCGGCAGCGCGTCCGCCGCGATTCGCTTCATCAAGCAGCGCGGCTGCCATAACATCCGTCTGGTCAACCTGATCGCCGCGCCCGAGGGCATCGCCCGGGTGCAGAAGGATCATCCCGACGTGAACATCTATGTGGCCGCCTGCGATGAAAAGCTCAATGAGCACGGCTATATCGTTCCCGGTCTGGGCGACGCAGGCGACCGTCTCTTCGGCACCAAGTAAGCCTTTGTTTCGACACGCTCCGCCCGTGCGGCGCAGCGCGTCCCCGATCTGATTTTCGGAAGGAGAAATGAGGAATGAGCCGCATCGACCCTACCGTCAAAAAAGAGACCGGCTATATCGCTGGCTGGGTGCTTCTGCTCAGCGCGGTGATGGAGCTGGTGTTCCTGCTGACCGGCCATATGGACTACACCGTCCCGCTGGGCAACCTGCTGGGAGGCGTTGCGGCCATCCTCAATTTCTTCCTGATGGGGTGGACCATTCAGCGGGCCGTGGGGCTGGACGAAAAGGCCGCCGCCGCCAAGCTGAAGCTGTCGCAGATGCTGCGGATGCTGATGCTGATCGTCATCTGCTGCCTGGGCATTGCGCTGGACTGTTTCCACACCGTGGCGGTGATCGTGCCCCTGTTCTTCCCCCGTATCGGAGTGGCGTTCCGTCCGCTGTTTGACAAAAAGAACGGTCAGGCCACCTCCGGGGGGAAGGACGATGTGAAGATCGATTAAACGCAGAAGGGAAACCTTCCGCGTTGATCGTTCCTTTTCTTTACTTTATAGGAAGGAAAAGGGAAGGAAAAAAATCCGCAGGCAGAAGCGCGGCGAAAGCCGGCCGCTTCTGCTCATCATTACCCAAGCAAAGGAGGGATGATCCGAAATGAATCGAAAATCCGCGCGGTTTCGTGCGGTGGACGTTCTGCTGATCGCCATGATGATCCTGCCGCTGGTAGCGGGGATGGCGCTCAAGATTCTGACGACTCCAGCGTCGGAAGGGATCGAGATCAGCGGGGCGCGCATCTACTTTACCATTCCCATGCCGGTGCAGGATCTGCCCATTACCGAAAGTCAGGTGAACTCCTGGCTGGTGATGATCTCCATCCTGGGGCTGTGCCTGTATCTGGTCCACGGCATCACCGTGAAGCCGGGCAGCAGGCGCCAGCTGGTGGCGGAATGGATCGTAGAAAAGACCAACGGTCTGGTTCGGGAAAACATGGGCAAGCGCTTCATGGGCTTCGCGCCCTTTGTGGCGGGCATCATGGCCCTGTCCGCGTTTTCCAGTCTGATGAGCCTGGTCGGCCTCCGGCCCCCTACTTCCGACATGAACGTCGTGGCCGGATGGGCCATTCTGGTGTTCGTGCTCATCACCCACTACAAGCTCAAGGGCGGCCTTGGGCCTTATGTGAAGGGCTTCTTCGAGCCGGTGCCGGTCTTTGCGCCCTTTAACATCATCGGCGAATTCGCCACCCCCGTGTCCATGTCGTTCCGTCATTACGGAAACGTGCTTTCCGGCGTGGTCATTTCCACGCTGGTGGCCTATGCGCTGCAGGGCCTTAGCAAGCTGCTGCTGGGCTGGCTGCCCGGCATCCTGGGAAGCTTCCCCCTGCTGCAGGTCGGCCTTCCGGCCATTCTATCGCTGTACTTCGATATTTTCAGCGGCCTGATGCAGGCGTTCATCTTCGCCATGCTGACCATGCTGTATATCGGTACCGCCGCCCCTGAGGAGGAATGATCCGGCGAACCCCTGAAAAAACAGGGAAGCCGTTTCTGTCCACACACGCTGCAAACAAGGAGGATTCTGTTATGGAACTCGCTATTGGTATCATTCTCGCCGGCTGCGCCATCGGCGCGGGTCTCGCTCTGATCGCCGGTATCGGCCCCGGTATTGGTGAAGGCAACGCCGTTGCCAAGGCCTGTGAAGCCATCGGCCGTCAGCCCGAGTGCAAGAGCGCCGTTACTTCTACCATGATCATGGGCTGCGCCATCGCCGAGACCACCGGTCTGTACGGCCTGGTCATCGGCATCCTGCTGATCTTCGTGGCCCCCAACCTGTTTGTGAATATTCTCCTGAAGGCCATTGGCTGACGGATCCCTGAATTGGAAAGGCAATAGTATATGAGCGTACAGTCATTGGACATCATTTCGGTGAACCTGTGGCAGATCCTCATTTCCCTTGCCAACCTGCTGATTATCTACCTGATCCTGAAAAAAGTGCTTTTCGCCAAGGTGCAGGGCGTGCTGAACACCCGGCAGCATCAGGTGACGGAAATGTACGACGCGGCGGATCAAAGCCGCACCGACGCCGAAAGCATGAAGCAGGAATATGAAGAAAAGCTGGCCGGGGCCCGGGACGAGGCGGACAAAATCGTCCGCAGCGCCACCCAGACGGCTCAGCGCCGCGGCGACCAGATCGTTCAGGAAGCCAGCAGCCAGGCCAGCCATCTGAAGCAGAAGGCGGAAGAAGAGATCGCCCAGGAAAAGCGGCGCATGCTCACGGACGTGCGGGGAGAAATCTCCGATCTGGCCGTCAGCATCGCATCCAAGGTCGTGGAACGCGAGATCCGCAAGGAAGACCAGGATACCTTTGTGGATGAATTTATCAGGAACGTGGGTGACCGGCAGTGACGGAGCAGAGCAGAGAGTACGGCGAAGGCCTGTACGCCCTGTGCGCGGAGGAAGCGCTGTCCGGGGACGTGCTGGAGCAGCTGGACGTGCTGAACGACAGCTTCAAGGCTCAGCCCGATTACCTGCGGCTCCTGTCCAACATGTCTCTGGCCCGGGAGGAGCGGCTGGATATTCTGGACAGGACCCTGCGGGGACAGGTACACCCCTATGTGCTGAATTTTTGCAAGATCCTTCTGGAAAAGGGGCTCCTGCATGAATTCTCCGACTGCGCGAAGGCCTACCGGGCCCGTTATCTTCAGGATAACGGCATTGTGGAGGCCAGCGTCACCACCGCCGTCCCGCTGGACGACGGGCAGCGGAAAAAGCTCATGGAAAAACTGAGCGCCATGACCGGCAAACAGATTGTTTTGAAGGAACGGCTTGACCCGGCGGTGCTGGGCGGCGTTCGGCTGGAGATGGACGGCAAGCGCTACGATAATACCGTCCAGAGCCGCCTTACGGCCATCCATCGGGCCATCGGCGGTCAGGCCTGATAACAGGCGGTGAGACAATGCAGTTAAAACCCGAGGAAATTTCCAAGCTCATCAAAGAGCAGATCAAGCATTACGAAAATAAGATCTCGCAGGCGGATACCGGCACCGTCATCATGATCGGCGACGGCATCGCCCGGGCCTCCGGGCTGGACAAGTGCATGGCCAACGAGCTGCTGCGCTTCTCCAACGGCGAGTACGGCAT
>OLWN01000647.1_pt1 | contig 15368 bp, 14 predicted proteins | sample 1644151 | NCBI WGS metagenome assembly OLWN01 (sample SAMEA103958121, study PRJEB25191) | human gut metagenome
CCGGCTGTGACAGTGTTATCTAAACCGAAGGGGCTGCCGATAGCCGCAACCCATTCGCCGACCTTTAATTTGGAGGAATCGCCCATCTTAAGAGCCGGCAGGTCTTTGGCATCGATCTTGACAACGGCGATATCGGTTTTTTTATCGCTTCCGAGGACTTTGCCTTTAAATTCACGCTTATCCGTTAAGCGCACGGTGATTTCATCGGCCCCGTCAATGACGTGGTGATTGGTCAAAATCAGACCGTCCGAGCTGATGATAAAGCCCGAGCCCGTGCCACGGCGCTCGGGTTCTTCCTGAGGTCCGACAAACGGGAAAATCGGGAAGCCGAAACGCTTGAAAATTTCTGCCTGGCGTTCGTCCATTTCCCCGAAGGGGTTGGCGCCTTCAATCTTGCGGGCTTCGCGCACGGTGGAAATGTTCACCACGCCCTTGCCGTACTTTTCCACGAGGCTGACAAAGTCCGGTAGTTGTGCTTGAGCCTTCTCGGACTCAAAAAGGGCGGCCGAGGAAGCCGGGGCATACGTGCTTAAGCCGGAAGCAAAGACAGCCGCCAAAGCGGCAACGACAAGCGATTTTTTGTGAGCTTTCATAGTGTTCTGGAACTCCGAAAAAGACAAATGAAACGCATCTGTCACAACAATCATACGATAGACGAAAAATATCACGGAAACTGTGTGTCAATTGCCTAATCTGTGCCCAAGCCGTTACATTTGTAACAAAGCCATAGGGAATTTTCACAAAAGAGCCTGCTTTTCGGGGTGAAGGTTGCTATTGTGGCTCTCGGAAACTGAGGGAAAGAAAAATGGAAAACTCAACGGAACACAACGCCGGCTTGCCGGTTGCCGCGCAGACCGACTCTTCGGAGGTGACCTTTAAAACGCCCGAAAAAAGCATTATTTTGGTCGCTAAGGTCGTTTACCTTTTGCATGGTCTTTCGATTCTTTTAGGCATCGTCACGGGAGCGAGCATCTTGGGTTCGTTTCTTTTCGGATGGCCCTCGATTGCCGCCGTTGTGCTCAATTACGCCCTGCGCAGCGAGGCTAAAGGAACGTATATCGAAAGCCACTTTGCCTGGCAGATTTATACGTTTTGGGCAGCAGCTCTTTGGGCGCTTCTTGTGGCGATTCTCGGGACGCTTTTGGCGTGGGCGCTGGTCGGATTTGCGGTTTGGGGCATCGGCTTTATGGTGATGGGCATTTGGGTCGGCTATCGCATTATTCGTGGCTGGATTCGCCTGACGGCCGGACGGGCTATGCCCACTGAGTAGATCAGGGCGTTACGCTTCCGACTCAAAGCTAAGAAAGTGAGAGACGGCAGGCTTGACAAGGACCATCTCGCGCGTCCATTTGGTTTTTAGGCACTGCAAGAAGATTTGAGAGGCAAGCGTCAGATACGGGGCAAAGCGCGCTTCTTTTGCAGCAACCCAAAGGGTCTTTTCCGCTGTGGTCGCTCCTAGGCCGTGAATGGTCAATCCCTTAAGGCGATTGCGCACACACCAAAGATTCATCGGAGGGAGGATGGACCATCCTAGACCCGAGGCGACCGCCTGGGCCACGGCTTGCGTGTTTTCCAGAGCCAAGGACCTACCGACCGGAAGTTTTAACAGCCGAATGATGCGCTGCGATTTTTGCCAATCCAGAGAGTCGCGCTGGTAGGACACAAAGGGAAGCGTCAGATTCGGCAAAATCGCCGACAAAGGCATTTCGTCTTGCGACGCCACGCTTTTCGGCGTGACAAGGCAGTAGTGTTCCGAGCACAACTTCTTGGAAAAGAGGCGTTCTTTTTCCGGCAAATCGGGAGCTACGGCAAGGTCGGCTTTTCCTTCGGCAAAGCGCTTTTGAACCGCAGGAATCAGACCGGTTTCGGCCGTAAAGCTTGTCACCTGCGGGATTAATGCGGCTTCGATTTCGGCCCCGGCAAAGGCGCGTGCCACTTCGGAAATGACAAAGCGCAGGGATTGGACTTTTTGTGTTTTAAGAGCCGAAAGGCTTTCGGTAAAAACTTGCGCCTCTGCTAAATAGCGCCTTGCAATCGCAACGGCGGTTTGTCCCTGAGGCGTTAAGTGCATCGGTCGTGAGGAACGGTCAAAAAGCGTTACGCCCCAACTTTTTTCCAAGCGCTCGATGGTTTGCGTCACGGCCGAGCGCGATAAATTCATCGCCGTCGCAGCGTGGGAAAACGACGTTTCTGCAGCGGCCAGAAACGTTGCAACGGACGCAGGATCAATATGGGGCGGCACAGGCTTCATGCCGCATCCCGAATGCGAGAGACCACCTCGTCGGCGTGTTCGCAAATCCGGTTATCGATACGGGCTTTTTCGGCGTCGGAGGTAACGCCCGGGATGAACATCATCGCGTAGGAAGCCACGGGTTCAAGCCAGGTCATGGAGCAAAAAAGAGCCGTTTGCTCAAACTGCACGAGAAAGTCTTTCAGATAAAAGTGTTCGGCGCCTTTCGGGGTGTATTCGTCTTTGCTTCCCCCCGTTGTCACGGAAACGAGGAGGTTTTTCCCTTTTAAGGCATCGCCTCCGCTACCGTATGCAAAGCCGTATGCGAGAACGTCGTCAATCCATTGCTTCATTTTGGCGGGAGCCGAATACCAGTAAATCGGAAACTGCCAGACAATGACGTCTGCTTTTTTAAGCGCCTCCTGTTCGGCGGCAACATACGTTTTATCCTCGGTTACGGTATCGGCAACGGCGCGAATCTGAGCCTCGGGAAGCCGTTTGGCGAGTTCGGCAAGAATGCGCCCCGTTGACGAAGGCCCGTGCGGGTTCGGTTGTCCGTTGATAATCAACACGTTCGTCATACGTAAACCCCTGAAAAACACAAGAAAAGATACCGTATCGTAGCAGGAAAGGCCATTCTGGCAAGACCGGTTTTTGCAACAACGCTTAACGCCCGAGTTCTTCCTTTGTGAATCGGCTCGCATCGGTCGTTTTTAAAGACGAAAATACCGAGCGTTACCCGAGACAAGGACGTACCATGAATCCGCTTGCCGTAATTCTTCCGGACTTTTTGATTATCTTTTTGGGTCTTTTCCTTCGAGCGCGCTTGCGCTATGACGATGCGTTTTGGGATGCCGCCGAGCGGCTTGTCTTTAAGGTGCTTTTCCCTCCGCTTTTATTTTTGTCGGTTGCGCAAAGCCGGTTAACTCCGTCCTCGGCTGCGCTCTTTTTGTCGGTGGGCGTATCTTCCATGTTGCTTGCCGTTGTGGCCTCGGCATCGTTGCGACTTTTTATCAAAGACAATCCCGTAACGCACGCGTCTGTTTTTCAGTGCGGATTTCGCTTTAATACGTACATCGGGTTTTCCATTTGCCTGCAACTATTCGATCAAACAGGCTTTGCGCTTCTTGCGCTACTCATCGCTTTTTGGGTGCCGATCAGCAACACCATCGCCGTGAGCGTTCTGGCCTCGGCCGTTGCAAAAGCCGAAGGAGGCGCTGTCGGCAAGAAACACTCTGTTTTCAAAACCATCGTGACGAACCCCCTCATAATCGCCACGGTACTCGGGCTTGCGTGGAACGTTACGGGTTGGACTATTCCGACGGTTCCGGCGGTCTTTCTTAAGCACTTAGGCAGTGCATCGCTTGCTATGGGGCTTCTTTGCATCGGAGCGGGACTGCGTCTTCAGGCCTTCCGAGGCCACGGAGCGCTGATTGTTGCCTCGACAATCGAGCGCCTGATGGTTGTTCCGGCGATTGCCTGGGGCATGGGCGCGGTGTTCGGTCTGTCATCCGTTCAAGCCGGCGTTCTCCTTCTTTTTGCCGCACTTCCGACGGCGCAATCTTGCTACGTGATGACGGCAACGATGCGCGGCGATGCCGCCTCGGTCGCCGGTGTCACAACAGCGCAGACCTTGGCTGCGATGGCAACGCTTCCTGTTTGGACGGCACTGATTCAGTCGCTTACCTAAAGCGCACGAAATCGTTCATCCGAAAGTCTGAAACCCTCATCCGTACGGATGGAAATCAGCAATTCTGTCAAATTGAGGCAGTAAAGTTCGCCCTCGGACAACAGGGGGCATCTTTCCTGCCTCTTTTTTATTCTCTTAAGACGCTTTTTTCTTAGGATAGTTATGAAACGTATTCTTTTTGCCGCAACAGCGGCGCTGGCTCTCGGCGCTCAGGTTTCTTACGCCGGTGGTTTTATGCTCATGGAACAGTCTGCGGCCGGTATCGGTCGCGCTAATGCCGGTGCCGGTGTTTTCGGCGACGATGCCTCCTCTGCGTGGTTCAATCCGGCCGGTATGACTCTGATGCAAGGCAAACACTTCCAGGTCGGTACGGCCCTCGGTGTCATCGATGCTAAGTACGAAAGCAAGCGAGACCGCGCCAGTGACAATGCCTTTGACGGCATTGTTCCCGTTCCTTTCATGCACACGACACTGCAGTTAACCGATTCCCTTTGGGCCGGCTTGAGCATTGCCGTTCCCTTCGGGATGCAAACCAAGTACAAGGATTCGTTCGATGCGCGCGATCGCGGTATTTTTGCCAAGGTTCAGACCATTGACGTGAACCCGAGCCTAGCTTTTAAGGTTAACGATGCCTTCTCGGTCGGTGTCGGTGTTTCCGCGCAGTACGGCAGCATGGAACTGAGAAACGGAATTCGGGGTACGCAGGCGGCATCCAAGGTCAAGGGATCGGATGTAGCTTGGGGCGTGAATGCCGGCGTTATGTTCACGCCGCGTGAGGACATGCGGTTCGGTCTTGCCTGGCGCAGTAGCGTCAAGCACGATTTGGACGGGCATCTGTACACGCCGTTAGGGACAACGGATTCGACAGTGCCCTTTAAGACACCGCAAACTGTGATTCTCTCGGGTGCGTGGGACATTAATCCGCAATGGACGGTCGCCGGGACTTTCCGTTGGTCGGACTGGTCGGTCTTTAAGGAGTTGCCCGTCAATTCACGGTCGGGAGGACAGCATCTAGCTAACCCGACGCAGGAAAACTGGAAGGATTGCTATCTATTCTCCGTCGGTGCCGATTACCGCTATAACGATGAGTGGACGTTCCGCGCCGGTACGGCTTATGAAACGAGCACGATTCGTGAAGACAAGTACCGTATGACGACCGTTCCCGATAGCAGTCGTCTGTGGCTTTCCGTCGGCGCCACATGGCACGCAAGTAAGCAACTGCAGTGCGACGTCGGGTACTTGTTCCTGCACGCCATCGGAAGCTCTCCGATTACCGAGTCGGCAGAAAGCACGCAAGTCATCGGTGACTACAAGCGCACAAACGTGCACATGTTCGGCGTCCAGGCCATGTATAGCTTTTAATCGATTGCGTTGATTTTTTAGAGAAGCTTAGCCGCAGTACTTGAACGAGGTACTGCGGTTTTTTCGTCTGCGGCAAGAAGATTTCGCTTTGAAATTCCTTGTGAGCCCCGGTAAGAGTCCGTAAAGTTAAAGCGAGGCGTTCGGAATGCGCCGCAACACAAAACGGGAGGAAGGATTATGAGCGAGAAAATCTTTCACTACATCCACCATGCCGCATTCTGGCTTGAAGCGGAGGGGAAACGAGCGCTTTTCGATCCGTTTTTAGACGGGAACCCCGAACACCTGAGGGCTCAGGATATCGATGCCGATTGGATTTTTGTCTCGCATGCGCACGCCGATCATCTCGGAAGTGCCTTTGAAATTGCGCAAAGAACCGGAGCGACGATTATTTCCACGGCAGAAATCTGCGGCCTTGCCGGTCAAGCCGGGTGCGCATCACATGCCATGCACATCGGCGGGACACACGAATTTGCGTTCGGAAAAGTGCGGATTGCGCCGGCGTTTCACGGAAGCGGCATTGCCGGAGGTCACGCCTGCGGCTTTATCGTGAACTTTTTCGGAATTCGGCTTTACTACGCAGGGGATACGGGACTGTTCGGAGACATGAAGTGGCTTCGCTCCGTTGAGCCCTTTGATGTGGCGGTTTTACCGATTGGCGACAACTATACGATGGGCCCGAAAGATGCGGCCATTGCGGCCGCCTGGCTCGGAGCTTCGGTTGTCATTCCGGTTCACTACAACACGTGGCCCGTGATTGCGCAGGACCCGAAAGCTTTTGAAGAAACTGTCGAAAAAGAGTTCGACATCCGGGTTCAAATTGTCGAACCCGGGAAGTCCGTTCACTTATCTTGATTTTGAGTATCAGCCGGCGCTTCGCCGTCGCGTTCGCCGGCAACACAAATCAAAACAGAAAGAGTCAGAGCAAATCCGAGACCCGTAATCCAGTAAAAGTAAATCATAGGAACTCTCCGACTAGTACAGGTGTTTGTCGTTTTGGGCGATGTACTCGTCCGTCACTTTCCCGCTCATCACGTGATAGGCCCAAGCCGTGTAACTTAACACAAAGGGCAGGAACACGATGACGGCGACTAACATAATTTCGAGCGTCAGTTGCGAGCTGCAGCAGTCCCAAATCGTCAGACTTGAGGACGGATGCGAGGAACTCGGCAGGACAAACGGGAACATGGCCACCAGGGGCGTAAGAACAATCGAGATAATCCCCAGACCGCTCGCGCACACGGAAGCCAAACCACAGTGGCGTCGGGCAAACGCGATGACACTAAATTCGGCAACGATGCCGACAAGCGGCAGAGCAAAAAGCGCCGGGTAATTTAAAAAGTTCGTAAACCAGCCGCCCGAGTACACGTCAACGGTTTTGGCAAGCGGAGTTGCCGGCCCGCCAGGCGCAAGGCCGATACTCGCGACATACCCGTCGATTCCGACATAGACCCAAAGGCCTCCCGTGATGAACAAAAGCGCGGTGACGGTCGCCGCAACCGAGGCAATAAAAGCCGCTCGGTACTGCAAAATGTCTTCGGTTTTCAGAATCAACCAGCAGGCGCCGTGCACCACAATCATCGAAAGACTCACGAGACCGCAAAGGAGAGCGAAGGGATTAAGGAGCCCCCAGAAGCTTCCCGTGTACATCACACGCATGGTCTCGTCAAAGTGGAAAGGAACACCGACTAAGAGATTGCCGAAGGCTACGCCGAAAATGACCGGCGGGACGGCCGAACCGGCAAAAAGAGACCAGTCCCACGTCGTGCGCCATTTTTTGTCCGGCAGTTTGCTACGGAAATCAAATCCGACCGGACGCAAAATCAGCACTAACAGCACGATGAGCATCGCCCAGTAAAAGCCCGAGAAGGCAACAGCATAGACTAAGGGCCAGGCCGCGAAAATGGCACCTCCTCCCGTCAAGAGCCAAACTTGGTTGCCGTCCCAGTGCGGGGCGACGGCATTAATCATGCAACGGCGCTGCGTATCGTTTTTCCCGAGGAACGGTAAAAGGGCTCCGACGCCCATGTCCTGTCCGTCCATGACGGCAAAGCCGGCTAACAGGACTCCGATCAAAAGCCACCAAATGATTTTGAGGATTTCATAATCAATCATGGTTATCTCCTCGAGTTAGGCTTTGCGTTCGAAAAAGTACCGACCCGTGCCGAGCGTGCTCGGACCGAGGCGGGCAAAGCGAGTCATCAGCCACAGGTCGACGACAAGCAGGGCCGAGTACAAAAGGACGAATCCGCCGATGGAAAACACCAAATCGGTTGACGAAAGAGAAGAGACCGATAGGTCAACGGGCAACACTTCGTAGATGCTCCAAGGTTGACGACCGTATTCGGCCACGAACCAACCGAGCTCACAGGCAATCCACGGAAGCGGAAGGGCAAGAAGCATGACGCGTAAAAGTCCCTTACGGCATGCGATGGTGTCTTTAAGAGAGCTGATGGTCGCGAGTAAAAAGACCACAAGGCAGATCAGGCCGCAGGCCACCATCAGACGGAACGACCAGTACATGGGCGTGACGGTCGGAATGGTCGACAAAGCCGCCTGGCGCATTTGTTCGGGCGTCGCCTGCGAGATATCGGATGTGTATTTCTTTAAAAGGAGGCCGTAGCCTAAGCTTTTTCTGACCTCATTAAAACGCTTTTGCAAATCTTGGTCGCCCGGAGCTTTGCGTAGCGCCGTTAATAGTTCAACGGCTTGCGCCCCTTCGATGATGCGTTCCTGGGCGGTTTCCACCAAGGGATTGATGCCTGGAATCTCTTGGCTTGTCGAGCGTGTACCCATCAGACCGAATAGCCACGGGACGGAAATCTCATAGTCGTTTTTGCGTTCGGCCTCGTTGGGAATGGCAAAAAGCGAAAGCGGAGCCGGCGCCTCGTGGGTTTCCCAGGCCGCTTCCATCGCGGCGATTTTCGTCGGCTGATTTTGAGCAACAAGGTACCCGGACTCGTCTCCCATATGCAACGTAAAAATTGTTGCCATCAAGCCGAAAACGGCCGCCACCTTAATTGAACGCTTGGCAAAAGCAATATCGCGTCCGCGAATCAGATAAAAGGCTGAAATCGCTAAAACGAAGATGGCGCCTGTCATGTAGCCCGCATTGATGGTGTGCATGAATTTGGCTTGCGCCCAAGGGCTTGTCACTACAGACCAAAAGTCCGTGGTTTCCATGCGCATGGTCAGGAAGTTAAAGTCACTCCCGATCGGGTACTGCATCCAGGCATTGGCAATGAGAATCCACAAGGCAGAAAGGTTGGAGCCCAAGGCCATGAGGAACGTCACCAGCAGGTGCTTTTTCTTACTTAAGCGATTCCAGCCGAAAAAGAACAGACCGACGAACGTTGATTCCAAAAAGAAGGCCAAAAGACCTTCGATTGCAAGCGGCGCTCCGAAGATATCGCCGACATAGTGCGAGTAGTAGGCCCAGTTGGTCCCGAACTGGAATTCCATGGTAATGCCCGTGGCAACACCCATGGCAAAGTTAATGCCGAAGAGTTTGCCCCAAAAACGGGTCATGTCCCGATAGATTTCCCGATTGGTGACAACATAGCAGCTTTCCATGATGACCAAAATGAAGGAAAGCCCGAGCGTGAGCGGCACAAACAAAAAGTGGTACATGCTTGTGACGGCAAATTGCAAGCGTGATAAGTCAACGAGAGTCGATGAAATCATGGTCTTTCCTCACGAGAGACTACGGGTGCCGCGGGTTGCCCTAAAAGACCGGCGGCGACATTTTCCGGCGTTTGAGCAAGACGCTTGCCGGGGGTGAAAAAACAGAGCCAAAGCAAAAAAATGGCGAGAATTTTCAGGCACAACACCCAGCTGACCGGCTTCATGAGACCGGTCGGCTTCGGACGGGATTTATCCTCGGAATCGTGTTGCATAAGCCTTGCCTCCGCTTTGATTTTAAAAGAGGAAAAGGCTCATGCGCCAATAGTTAGGATTTATGAAAAGCATTGGCAAAAGCTCGCGCCATCGCCGAGTCCGAACGCGGTGCGTGATAAGCATCGTGCTTGTCTGCGGCATGGGGCTTTTCCCGGCGAACAAATTTCTCGGGTTTCTTGTGCCGAGGTCTTTCTTCGAAGCGATTTCGCTTTTCGGGAGAAGGAGCTTTTGTCGCCGGAGCTTTTTTCTCTTCCGTGACAAGCTTCATCGATAAGGCGGCACGGCGTCTTTCCAAATCGACGCTTAAAACGCGGACCTTGATGATTTGTCCGACGTGAACGATCTGCCGGGGATCGCGCACAAAACGCGAGGACATCTCGGAGATATGCAGCAGGCCGTCTTGATGCACGCCGATATCGACGAATGCGCCGAAGGCCGTAACGTTGGTGACAACGCCTTCGAGAATCATGCCGGCTGTCAGGTCCTTTAAGGCACGAACGGAATCATCAAAGCGTGCGGCTTTAAATTCAGGACGCGGATCGCGGCCCGGCTTTTCCAGTTCCCGGAAGATGTCTTTGACGGTCGGAAGCCCGAATCGCTCGTCCGTGAAATCGCCGGCTTGAAGTTTGGATAAAACGGCGTGGTTTCCGATTAGCTCTCCGACGGAAAGGCCCGTCTTTTCAACAATCTTTTCGACGACCGGGTAGGACTCCGGATGCACGCAAGAGGCATCGAGCGGGTTCGTGCCGCCGATGATGCGTAAGAACCCGGCCGATTGCTCGAACGTTTTTGCGCCGAAGCGCGGCACGTTCATCAAATCTTGCCTATCTTTAAAGGCCCCTGTTTTTTCGCGGTAGTCCACGATACGTTTGGCTTGCAGGGAATTTAATCCCGAAACGCGACAGAGTAGTGCGCACGATGCCGTATTTAAGTCTACGCCGACGGCATTGACGCAGTCCTCGACCACGCCGTTCAGCGCCTCGTCGAGCTGCTTTTGCGGCATGTCGTGCTGATACTGCCCAACACCCACGGCCTTGGGGTCGATCTTTACAAGCTCGGCCAGCGGGTCCTGCAGACGCCGGGCAATGGATACCGCGCTGCGCAGGGATACGTCGAAATCGGGAAACTCCTGCGCGGCCAGCTTGCTGGCGGAGTAGACGGAAGCGCCCGCCTCGGACACGATCATATAGCTGACGTGAGCGCCGGTCTCGTTCACCTGATGGATCAGCTCCACCGCCATCTGCTCCGTTTCCCGGCTGGCGGTGCCGTTGCCGATGGCGATATGCTCCACGCCGTGCTTGCGGATCAGCTTGGCCAGCGTGACGATGGCCTCCTTCTTCTGCCGCTCGCCGTAGGTGGGGTACACCACGGCGGTGTCCAGCACCTTGCCGGTGCCGTCCACCACCGCTACCTTGCAGCCCATGCGGTAGCCGGGGTCAAGACCCATGGTGACCTTGCCCTTTACCGGCGGCTGCATCAGCAGGGGCTTCAGGTTCAGGGCGAACTGGCCGATGGCGCCCTCATTGGCGCTGTCCGTCAGCGTGGAGCGGGCCTCGCGCTCCAGCGAGGGGTAGATGAGCCGATCATAGGCATCCTCACAGGCGGCCTTGATGAACTCCATGGCGGAGGAGCCGGGCTTCACCACGGCGCGGCGCATCAGCGGCAGCGCCGCGTCACGGTCCAGCACCACGGTAACGGAGAGGAAGCCCTCCTTTTCGCCCCGGTTCACGGCCAGTATCTGGTGGCCGGCCAGCTTGGAAAGGGGCTGGTCAAAGTCGTAGTACAGACGGTACACGCTGTCCTCCTCCGTGGCGGCCAGGCTGCGGAGACGGCCCTGCCGCGTCAGCAGGCCCCGCAGGGTCTTGCGGATATCCGCGTCGTCCGACAGCGTTTCGGCGATAATGTCGTTGGCGCCTTGCAATGCGTCGGCCACTGTCTCCACGCCCTTTTCCGGGTCGATGAAGGCCTGCGCGGCGTCCTCTGGGCGGGGACAGTCCCACTCCTGCGCCAGCAGCAGGGCGGCCAGCGGCTCCAGTCCCTTTTCCCGTGCGGCGGTGGCGCGGGTGCGGCGTTTCTGCTTGTAGGGACGGTAGAGATCCTCCACCTCCGCCAGCGTTTTGGCGCTGTCGATGGCGGCGGACAGGTCCTCCGTCAGCTTGCCCTGCTCCTCGATGGCCTTTTTCACCGTCTCGCGGCGTTCCTCTAAGTTCCGCAGGTACTGGAGCCGCTCCTCCAGCGTCCGCAGGGCGGTGTCGTCCATGGCTCCGTGCAGCTCCTTGCGGTAGCGGGCGATGAAGGGGATGGTGTTGCCCTCGTCCAGCAGGCGGACGATGTTTTCCACGTGCTGGGGGTTTTTGTCAAGCTCTTGGGCAAGGGTTTGAATGATATCCATATGATAATTCCTTTCGTGAGAAGGACGCGGGGCGTCCGGTGAGATTGTCAAAGCCGGTGTATGTTACCACAGCCGCCGGAAAAATGCCGGCGCGGCGGTCAGAACAGATCCAGCATGTTGTCCAGATAGATTTCCTCCCGTACCTTCAGCTGGTGTTCCGGTTTGGTCAGGTAATAGAGCAGAAATTCCAAAATCAGCGCGGTGCCGAGACCCCGGCCCTCGATCTTGAAGTGGGAGAAGCCCATGGGCAGATAGCTGTCCCGGATATCCTCCACGCCGATGAAGCCGGGGTTTTCCATGGCTTTGGAGAAGCGGTAGCCTCCGGCGGCGTCCGGCGCGGCGCAGCGGTGCTCCGGGCCGGGCTCGCCCAGATTCTTCCGGCTGACCGCTTCGTAGCAGGCTTTCCTGTCCCGGCAGCCGAAGAAACAGCACTCGTTGCAGAGAAATTCCACTTTGTCTTTCAGCGGCTGGGGCAGGACGTTCAGCTGGGCAAAGGCCTTGTTCAGCCGGAAATCCGGCACCACATAGCGGAAATCCTCCCGCTCCACCTCCCGGCGGAAGTCCCAAAAGTCCGTCAGAACCTTGGTGGTGGAGGAGACGAGATAGAGCGGGGGATAGGTGCGCTTCAGGTAGTCCAGCAGCAGCTCCGCGTGGACGATGACGCCGTTGGGAACGCCACCGCTCTCCGCCAGTAGACGGCACAGGGCGTTGCATCTTTCATCCGCCAGATGCTCCGGTCGCAGCCGGGAATTGCTGAAGGTCAGGCGAGCGGAGACGCCGTACTCCCGCGTCAGGGCCAGTACCTCCCGGGGGGTGTGGCTACCGCTTCCGATACGGCCGCCGCCCCAGAGACAGTCCTCCGGCGCGCCGTACAGAGAGCCGATATCGCACCAGTCGTAGAAATATTCCCGGTGGGTGCGGTACAGGGGGAGAAACACCCGGTACAGCTCGTAGCACTCGAACAGGCCGGGGAGATGATAGTATGCGGTCTTGTGGTTCATATGGGAAACAACTCCTCTTTCTATCAGTATAGCACCCGGCAGGGCGGCAAATCAAGCATGATGTGGGGGTGATGACTTGCGGGGTATCGAAAGATAATTTTCCGCTGCTGCAAAAATAGTATTGTGTTTACGCAGGACAGGTGGTATAACAGGGATAGAACGGTTAGCGAGAGCTAACAACACGAGCTTCAGAATCTTGCAAAGAGATCACGATAAAGGAGACTTTCACCATGAAAATTTTAGTATACGGCGCGGGGGTGCTGGGCTGCAATCTGGCGCGGAATCTGTTCCGGGCCGGAAAGAATGTTACGCTGCTGGCGCGGGGAAAATGGGCCGAGGAGATCAAAAAGAACGGCCTGCGGATCAAGGACAAGTTTTCACCCCGCGTGTCGCTCAGCCGTATCCCGGTGACGACGGAGCTGAAGCCGGAAGCACCCTACGACGTGATCTTTGTGGTCATGCGCTACACCCAGCTTGACACGATCATGGATACCCTGCGGGCAAGCAGGGCGAAAAATATCATCTTTGTGGGCAACAATGTGCGGGCAGAAGCCACCGCCGCCGCACTGCCGGAGAAAAACGTGCTGTTCGCCTTTGCGTCCTCGGCGGGCCATCGGGAGAGCGATCGGGTGGCGTCCGTCGACCTGAAAAAAATCACCATCGGGCCGCTTTCCGGCGCACCCTCCAACGAGGGGCTGATCGGGGAGATCTTCAGCGGCACGAAGTACAAGGTGGCCTATGAGCCCAACATGGGGGACTATCTGCTGTGCCACGCGGCGTTCGTGCTGCCGGCGGCCTTTGCCTGCTATAAGACCGACGGCGACCTGAAGAAGCTCAAGGGCAACACCGCCTATCTGAGCCGGATGATCGACGCCAACATCGAGGGCTACCGTGCCATCCGGAACGCCGGGCATACGATTTTGCCCAAGGAGGACAGCGACTTTGAGGGCGCGGCGTACCGCAAGACCTGCCTGCGCTTCTTCAAGCTCCTATGCGCCACGAGTCTGGGGAAGATCTGTGTCTCCGACCACGCCATGAACGCGGTGGACGAGATGAGCGCACTGAACCGCGACCTGAAGCGGTTCTTTGAGGAGAACGGCGCGGCGTATCCGGTGTGGCGGGAGCTTGAGCAGGAGGCCGGAAGGTACTTGCGGGCCTGAGCTGTGCCGGACGGCGGACGGCACACGGGGTGGAAACTGGTTGACAGTCCGGACAGGGGAGAGCGAGCGGTATAGGGAACAGGGCGGTTCGGGCTGTTTTTGGGGCGATTTGTGTCACATTGCCCACGGCGGGAGAAAAAGGTGCTATGCTGGTGTCAAGATAGGTCGGCGGGAATGAGCCTGCCGCCGCAATGAAGTGAGAAGGAGGCACACGGCATGAAGAAACGGATCACCAGTGTGCTGCTGGCGCTGCTGATGGCGCTGGCCCTGCTGCCTGCGACGGCGTGGGCGGAGGACACAACATGGAGTACAGATATCAAGCTTGACGGCGATATGGTTTTGACAGGAACGGTGACCATCAGCGGAGCGGTAACGCTCTCCGGCAATGGCACGATCACCCGCGGCAGCGGCTGCACGGACGCGATGATCCTTGTGCCCAGCGGCGCAAAGCTGACCATTGAGGGCTCCGTTACGCTGGACGGCACACCCTCCAGCGGCACGGCATCGAACGCGGCAGCCATTCAGGTGGATGAGGGCGGCACGGTCATTATGAACGGCGGCACCATCTGCAACAACGTCAACAATGGCAATGGCGGCGTCATCACCGGCAACTATGGCGGTCAGCGCGGCGGCGGTATTTCCCACAGAGCCGATGGCAAAGGCCTTTTTGAGATCAGCGGCGATCCTGTGATCGTCGGCAATTACAGGGGCGGTGAAAAGAACTCCGACGGGAGCATCACCGGCGGTATGACCGATAATGTGGGTCTGACCACCAGCGGCAAAGCCAAGAACTTCATCACGATCGTCGGCCCCATGAAGACTGGTGCGGAGGTTTGGGTGAACATCGTGACCAAGCTGGACACGCAGACGGAGATCGACGCCGAAAACAACGTCCACACCTACCTGCATGCAGGCTCCTACAGGGTAACAGCCGATGACGTTGCCCACTTCAACATTGATGACGGCGGCGAAAAGTTCTTCAAGCTGACCGAAAATAACGGCGCGCAGAAGATCATCATCGCCCTGCCTGAGGCGGGCACGACGCAGTATACGGTGACGGTCAATCTGGGCAAAAACATGACCAGCCAGAGTGGCGTCGGTACGACCCTGACCAGAACCGTGGATGCCAATAAGACCATGGAGCCGATCCTCTGTGAGGCGGCCGAGGGGTACTATTTCCCTGAGACTTATACGGTGGCGGAGACCTCCGGTATTTCCGTAATGAGAAATGCCAACGACCATCAGATCATGGTATCGGGTACGCCTACGGCGAATGTGACCATCACACTGCCTGACGCGGTGGCCGATCCCGATTATAAGCAGGACGATAACAAACCGGTCAATCCCAAGCCGGGACATACCACCTCCGGCGGCAGCACCGTTACCGGCAGCACTGTCACCTCCGCCAAGACCTTTGACGCAGGTGTGGCCGCCTATGGCGTGACCGCGCTGCTGTCCCTATCCGGCATGGCATGGCTGGGCAGAAAGCGCGAGGACTAAAGAGCGTACATTTTACATGCTCCACCCATGGGGAGAGTGGGTACCATAATGTCAAGGCCATCCCTTACCGGGATGGCCTTGACGCAGCCTGTCAAAGAACGCCAGTTCTCGTTATGCGAGAGCTGGCGTTTTAGTCGTA